>Ga0302320_10010966_pt1 | contig 19257 bp, 18 predicted proteins | sample Bog_T0_3_FD_202130 | JGI IMG/M metagenome (GOLD analysis project Ga0302320, IMG submission 202130) | Peat permafrost microbial communities from Stordalen Mire near Abisko, Sweden - Bog_T0_3 | ecosystem: Environmental > Terrestrial > Soil > Wetlands > Peat | place: Sweden: Abisko, Stordalen Mire... | reverse complement strand
CGCCGCGCGCCGCGTCGCCGGCCTCCCTGGGATGTTCAAGATAAAGCAGGCCGAGGCGCGTTTTGGCCTGGTTGTCGCCGCGCGCCACCGCCTTGGCCAGCCAGGCATGCGCGACGTCGTAATCCAGGGGTCCGTCCTCACCGGCCAGATAAAATTCGGCGATCTTGACTTCAGCTTCTTTCACGCCCTGTTCCGACGCGACAATAAACCAGCGCAAGGCCGCATCGCGGTCGCGCGTTACCCCCTCCCCCGAGGCGTAAAAGGCGGCGATGTTGAAGGCGGCGGTTGGATGCCCCTGTTGCGCAGCGGCGAGAAACCACCGGGCGGCCTCGTCAAGGTTGACATAGCCGATGGCGCCGGTGGCGGCGAGGCGGCCCGCCGCGAATTGCGCCTGCACGTCGCCCTTCTCGGCCGCGACTTTGTACCATTCGAAAGCCTCCCGAAAATCGGGCGGAAAATCGCCGCCTCGGCTGTAAAGCTCGGCCAGCGCCAGAATCGACGGCATATGGCCGCTCTTGGCCGCCCGCCGCAGATAGGTCTCGCCGCGAGACATGTTTTTCGGCAGCCCTTGACCGGACAGATGCAGGAGCGCCGCCGCGTGAAGGGCGTAAATGGCGCCGCCTTCCGCCGCCTCGCCCATGTATTTTCCGGAAAGTTCGGGATCGGCCGGACGCCCCTGCCCCGTCGAGAGGATATGCGCCATCGCGAGTTGTCCGCCGCTATGGCCGCTCTCGGCGGCTTTCTCGTACCAGTCGGCGCCGAGAGCGTGATTCACTTGCACGCCCATGCCGCGATAATGCATTTCGCCGAGGCTGAATTGCGCCGTCGGCTCATCTTGCTGCGCAGCCTGCGTCAACCAGCTCAGCGCTGCGCCGGGATCCGGTTCGACGCCTTTACCCTCAAGCAACACCAGACCCAGCAGCGAGGCGGCGACCGGATGGCCGGCTTCCGCCGCCCGGGTCAGCCAATCCATCGCAACCGGCGCATCCGCCGCCAGTTCCTGACCCTCGGGGAAAAATGCCGAAGTGACACGATCGGCGAATTCCGGACAGTCCCTGGCCGCTCCCTGGAGCCATCTGTCGAAGCCGAAATGCCGTCCGCCCCGCAGATAAAGGCGGCCAAGACGAAACTGCGCCTCGACATGGCCTTTCACGGCGGCGCGGCGATACCAGGCGGCCGCGTCGACGGGACTGGCGAGGACGCCCTCGCCCCGCTCGTAAAGCTCGCCGATATAGAGATTGGCGTCCTGCGAATCGGCGCGGCTGGCGAAAAGCCAATAGCGCAGGGCCTTGGCGTGATGTCCCTTTGCATAAGCGTCGATGCCGGCGCGCAAGGACCAGGCGCCCAGTTTCCGCGCGCCGAGCATTTGCATCGCTCCCATGGTCTTCAGGGCTCCCGCATGGCTTCGCCGGCGCCCCTGGCCAGGGTGTCCCATATATAGGACGCGAGAGTGCGGCGGCCGACCTTGACGTCGCCCGCGAGGGTCATGCCGGGAATCAGACGGAAATTCGCCGGAACATTGACGAAATTCATCTGGTCGATCGATACGCGGACCCGATAATAGGGTTCGCCCGGCTGGCCGGTGTCGTCATTCAGCACGAAGGCGCCTTCGCTGATCCATTTGACCGAGCCGAGGGCCTCGCCATACTGGGTAAAATTGAACGAATCGACCTTGATCGTTGTAGCGTCGCCCGGACGGATGAAACCGACATCGCGTGGCAGGATGTTGATTTCCGCCTCCACCGGCGCCGACAGCGGGGTCAGGGTGATCAACTGTTCGCCCGATTTCAGGATGGAGCCGACCGAAAGCTTGGTCACCGTCAAGACGACGGCGTCATCGGGCGCGACAATCTGCACCAGCTCCCGGTGCTTCCTGGCCTTGTCCAATTGGGCCGCGGCCGTGTCGCGCGAGTTCCGCGCCGTGACGATCTCCTGGCTGATCTGTGTCGACCAGGACTGGACGAAAGCCTCGCGGTCGGCGCGCAGCGAATCGAGTTGGCGCCGCGCCTCGATCGCCGAGTTCTGGCTGTTCTCGAGCTGGCGCATCATTTCAACCTGCGCATCCTCCGAGGTCAGCTTGTTGAGCAGCGAGCCGGCGCCTTTTTCCAGCAGTTTCGCGCGCATGTCATCGACCCGCTTGGCGATCAGGTCGCGCTGCTTCAAGCGCATCTCATCGTCTTCGGACTTCTTGATCGTCGCGAGGGTCTGATTGATCTTCTGGTCGAAACTATTGATTTGCGCCTGGTACTGGGCGACGCGCTGCGTATAGAGCCGACGCTGCAAGGCGACATATTGCTTATCCGACGCGCCGGCGCCGCTGGAAAAATCTGGCTCATGTCCCAGTTGCTCGCCCTCGGCCCGGGCGATCTGCGCGTCGAGGCTGGCGATCTGGTCCTGCAACTGCTGCACGTCGGCGCCGCTGAAGGTCGGGTCGAGCCTGGCCAGAATCTGACCCTTGACGACACGGTCGCCTTCCTTGACGTCAATGCTCTTGATGATCGAATTGTCGTCCAGCGCCTGAAAGACGGTGGATTTGACCGTCGCGACGATCTTGCCGCTTTCGCTGGCGACGATGCGATCTACCTTGGCGAACAGCGAAACGACGATGGCCAACACGATCGCCGCCGCAAGAAGGTGGATGGTCATCCGGATCGCGTAAGGCTCCGGCGCCTCGCGAATCGAGGCGACTTCGGATTGAAACCGCCGAACGGTTTCCAGATCGACGGTCTTAGGAGGCATAGAAGGGCCCTCTGGCCAATTGGGTCTTGCGAATAGCCGCCTCGATATGGCCGTTCTGCTGCCCCCACAAACTACGGTAAATCTCGCATCTTTCGAGCAATTCGGCATGTTTGCCGATGTCCAGCAGCGATCCGCGCTCGAGAACCATGATCGCATCGGAATTCACCAGCGACGACAGGCGGTGCGAAATGACGATAACGGTGCGGCCTTCCGCGATGCGCTTGATATTGGCGTTGACGATGGCTTCACTGTCCGGGTCGAGAGCGCTTGTCGCCTCGTCGAGGATCAGCACGCGCGGGTCGACGATGAGCGCGCGGGCGATGGCGAGGCGCTGGCGCTGGCCGCCCGACAGGTTGGACGAGCCCTCGTAGATCCAGGTGTCATAACCCTGCGGCAGCCGTTCGATGAATTCCTCGGCGCCGGAGAGCCTCCCGGCGCGGCAAACCTCGTCGAAGCTCGCGTCGGTCTTGCCGGCGGCGATATTGTCGCGAATGGTGCCGCTGAAAAGATAGTTGTCCTGCAAAACGACGCCGAGGCTGCGGCGCAAATGGGCGAGATCATAGGAGCGGATATCGACGCCGTCGATCTTGATCAGTCCTTCGTAATCGGGGTGCAACCGCTGCAGCAGGCGCGTGACCGTGGTCTTGCCTGAACCTGAACGGCCGACCACGCCCAGCGTGGTCCCGATCGGAGCTTCGAAAGACAAATCCTTTATCGCCGGCGTGGCGCCGCCCCGATAAGTGAAGCGCACGTTGGAAAATTCCACGTGTCCTTCAAGCGGCTTTCGCACGCCGCGATTCGACCTTCCTTCTTCCGCGGGACGATTGACCATGTCGCCAACGATCTGAACGGCGCCGCGCGCCTCGTCCAACTGGTTGATCAACTGGGCCATTTGCATCAGGGGGCCGGCGACCCGTTGGGACAGCATGAGAAAGACGAAAAGCGAACCGACGAAATTCTGATCCTTGGTGGTCAAGGCCAGGTAGACGCCAAATGCGAAAGAGCCGTTGACCGCCAGGCGTTCGAGAGGCCGCACGCCGGTCTGAATCAGCGTTCCGATATAGCCTTCCTTGAGCTTGAGCTTGGCGATTCTGGAGATATGCACGTCCCATTGAGCGCGTTGAGACGGCTCCAGCGCCAGGGATTTGATCGTGCGAATCCCTGCGATCGCCTGAACCATGAAGGCGCCGCGAGCGCCCTCGGCGCCGACCACCGCGCTGTAAGCCTTACGATAATAAGGCATAATGAAAAGCAGCCAGCCTACGATCAGGCCGCAACACGCCAGCACGATCGCGGTTAGCGTAAAAGAATAAGCAAGCATGACCGGCAGGAAAAAAAGCAACGTCATTGAATCGAGGATGGTTCCGAACAATTGCCCCGTCAAAAAATTACGAATACGCCAGATTTCGTTCATATCGCGCGAGATAAGTCCGACCGAACGTGTTTCGAAATACTCGATCGGAAGATGCAGCACTTTGTCGAACATATATTCTGAAAGACGTATATCTATCCGCGTCGTCAGGATCTGCAACAAATAGCCGCGCAAAAACGTGAAAGCTGCTTCCAGAACCGTGACCAGGCCCATCCCGATGCAGACCACCGTGAATGTGCTCATCGAACGGTAATAGAGCACTTTTGCGGTGAGGACCTGCCAAAAGAAGATCGGCGCGAGGGCGAACAGGCTCAGGAACAAGGCGGAAATGGTGAGATCGCGCACAAGGCGGCGTTCGCGGAAGATCAGCGAGGTGATCAAGCCGAAGGAGAAGGGCTGCTCCTCGTCCGCGATGTCGTAATTCCGGCGCAGCAAAATCACTTCGCCACCCCAGGCCTCCTCGAGATGAGGTCGGTCGACGACAAAATTCGCATCGGGCGAAGATTTGGGATCGCGAAGCCCGGCGATCGCCCGATCGTCGTTGCTCTCGACAAACTCCAGCAAAAGAAAGGCGCCGTTCTTGAGCCGCAGGATCGCCGGCAGGGCTCTGTCCAGCTTGGTGAGCCCGTTCCAGTCCAGGGTGACAGCCTTGGCCTTCAGGTCGCAACCGCGCGCGCAATGAACCAGTTGCTCTGTCGAGATATCTTCGCTGGCCAGCGCGTTGTCCTGCACGATCTGGCGAACGGTCAGCTGCAATCCGTGACGGCCACCGACGGCGACGAGGCAATCAAGAGCGGATGTTTGAGGCGAACGGGAGGAGTCCGCCAGCGTCGCATGAGCTTCGTTCAATTTCGCCCCACTGGTTAAGGTCCGACTGTAAACCGAAAGCCCGTAAGGCATCAAGACTAAATAACGCCATCAAGCTCACCGCTCCGACTGTCCCTGTGCTTCCAAGTTACTTTTTGTAGAAGCACCAAGACACGCCAGTCCTCTTATTGACCGTTTATTTGGTTGACTCCAGCGTCGCCGCTTCCCCTTGACGTCAATAACGCCTTGGTTATTTCGTGTTTTGCCCGCATCGTGACGCCAGCGACTTGTAGCCTGGAAAATATGAGCGCCTGGCAAAGGCCTTCCTGCGCCAGCGGCGCCGTTTGTCTCCCAATTGCCTACCCTTGTCGCTTCGGTCTGGACAGGGTCGGCGCATTCTGCTATCCCAACCTCAACGGCCCGGCGCTCCGCAAGCGCATGAATTTCTTTTCCCATCTGGCTGTCGAGCCTTGGCGCCTGAAGCGTCGCGGCAAAGAGCCTTTCGAATACAGGATGCAGGCGTGCAAGTTCTCGTTCGCGACAACAATGTCGATCAAGCCCTCAAGGCGCTTAAGAAGAAGATGCAGCGTGAGGGCATTTTCCGCGAAATGAAGCTGCGCGGTCATTATGAAAAGCCTTCCGAAAAGCGCGCCCGCGAACAGGCCGAGGCCGTTCGCCGCGCCCGCAAGCTGGCCCGCAAGAAGATGCAGCGCGAAGGCCTGCTCCCGATGAAGGCCAAACCGGCGCCCGGCGCCGCGCGCTAACACCCCGCCCAGGCGCGCCCGCGCTTCAGGATTCCGTGATTCGAGCGCCCTTTGCTCCAGCGAAGGGCGTTTTCGGCTTGATGGCGTTGTTTTGCGCCCGCGGCGGGAGCGTGCGGTTAAGAAATTATTCACCCTGTCCAGTTTACGTTGCGCCGCGCCGCTTTCCAGCCGCAATGCGCCCTTAACCGCAGGGCTGAAAATGGTGACGCAAGCGCTCGCAATGAGATCGGCGCTTCGCGGAAAAAAGAAAAGCGGATCGGATCGATATGGCGGGCCATCGCAACACCCTGATTTTCGTTTTGGCGCTGGCCGCGCCGCTTGCCGGCTGCGATTCGATGACAGGCCTGAACAGCCGCCACAGCCCCGGCTTCGCGGAAACCTCCAGCGCCGATCCCAAGGCGGTCGAAGCCAATATCGATTCGCTGAACCGGGTGGTCCAATCCCATCCCGACGATCCGGAAGCCTATAACACCCGCGGCGTCGCTTACGCGAAGATCGGCCGTTTCGATCAAGCCATTGGCGACTTCTCCCAAGCCATCAAGCTCGATCCGCGCCATGCCCCGGCCTACACCAACCGCGCCCTGGCCGAGCGCCAGACCGGCGCCAATGACGCGGCGCTGGCCGATTTCACCCACGCCATCGATTCCAATCCCAATCACGGCCCCGCCTATCTCGGCCGCGCCAATCTTTTACGCGCTCAGGGCCAAAGCGACGCCGCGTTGCGCGATCTCGACCAGGCGATCCGGCTCAATCCCGAAAACGCCCAATCCTTCCACGCGAGGGGCCTGATCTACCAGAAGCAGGGTCAAAACGAGCGCGCCGTCACCGATTTCGACAACGCCATCGACCGCGATCCTTTCGCCGCCGCGCCCTATCAGGCGCGCGCCGAGAGCCAACTGGCGCTCAACCACTATGACAAGGCGATCGAGGATTTCAACGCCGCCCTCAATGTGGACAATCACAACGCCTCGGCCTGGGCCGGCCTCGGCCTCGCCTATGAGAAAAAGGGCGACCGGCAGAAGGCGGCGGAAAATTACCAGCGCGCCCTGTCGCTCAATCCTGACGAGCCCGTCGCCCGGGCCGGCTCGGGCCGCGTGCGCGGATAACAGACCTCTCCTTTACGCCGCCAGATGGGCGAATTGCGCGCAGACGGCGACATAGACCTCACGTTTGAACGGCACAATCAGTTCGGGCAGGCGTTCGAGCTTCTCCCAGCGCCAGGCGTCGAATTCCGCCTTGTGACGGCCCTCGTCGGGCGTATTGATGTTGATTTCCGACTCAAGCCCGGTGAAGCGTAAGGCGAACCATTTCTGGGTCTGTCCGCGAAAACGGCCACGCCAGGATTTTTTGGTGATGTCATTCGGCAGATCATAGCTGAGCCAATCCGGCGCTTCGGCCAGAAAGCTGGCGCTGCGCACGTTGGTCTCTTCGCGCAATTCGCGTAAGGCGGCGCGATAGGGCGCCTCGCCTTCGTCTATGCCACCCTGCGGCATTTGCCATTCATGTTGCGCCGGCAAAACGTCGGGCGCGCGTCTCGTCTTGCGCCGGCCGACGAAAACCAGGCCCTGCGGATTGAGGAGCATGATCCCGACGCAAGGACGATAAGTAAAGCCATCCATGGATCCGTCACCTTATTTCGCTGCGCGTTTTGCGTCGCGATTGGCATTGCCCTGCGGCGGCGTCGGCGGGCATTTTGCGGATGGTCCGGACGAATCGAAAGGGCGCGATCCGCAAGGCTACACCGGCGCAGGCAGACGCGCAAAAGGGACGCCCTAAACGCATTTCGGCGGCCGCGAAATTAATTCGCGGCCGCCGAAACAAATCCTTTCAAGCGAATCAGTTCACTTCGTGGCCGGACCGGGCTTGAGCACGGGTTCGGGCACGGAGCCCAGCGGGGGAATCACTACCGGAGCCTCGACCTTGGACTCGGCCGGCTTGGCTTCGCCCTTATCGTCGACCTTGGCGTCCCCCTTGGGCGCTTCGGCCTTGGCCATTTCCATCTTGAGCGATTCCACGGTCTTCACGCCGCGGAGCAGGTCATAGGCGGCATGCAGGGCCTTGTCCTTGGCTTCGTCCGTCGGGACATAGGCCTGGGAGCCGTGGCCTTCATCGTCGCCATTCTTCAGATGGCCCTTGAGCGAAGCTTCGCCCTTGGTGTCGTCCTTGCCCTTGAGCTCGTCCGGAACATCCTCAAGCACCTGCACATCGGGTTCAATGCCCTTGGCCTGGATCGAGCGGCCCGACGGCGTGTAATAACGCGCCGTGGTCAGGCGCAGCGCGCCATTGTTCTGGCCGAGCGGGATGATGGTCTGCACCGATCCCTTGCCGAAGGAGCGCGAACCGATCAGGGTGGCGCGCTTGTGATCCTGCAGCGCGCCCGCGACGATTTCCGACGCCGAGGCGGAACCGCCGTTGATCAGCACCACCACCGGCTTGCCCTTGGAAAAATCAATCGGCCGGGCGTTGTAGCGCTGCGTTTCGTCGGCGTTCCTTCCCCGCGTAGAAACGATCTCGCCGTGGTCGATGAAGGCGTTGACCACCGCCACCGACTGGTCGAGCAGACCGCCGGGATTATTGCGAAGATCGAGCACATAACCCTTGAACTTGTCGGCCGGGATATCCTTCTGGATCTTCTGGATCGCGTCCTTGAGGCCGTCAAAAGTCTGTTCGGTGAACTGGGTGATGCGGATATAGCCGATGTCGGGATTTTCGACATGCGAACGCACCGACTTGATCTGGATGACCGCGCGGGTGAGCGTGACGTCGACCTTGTCCTTCTTGGGACCGCGCAACAGGGTCAGCTTGACATTGGTGTTGACCTCGCCGCGCATCTTGTCGACGGCCTGGTTGAGGGTGAGGCCCTGCACGTTTTCGCCGTCAATGGCGGTGATGAAGTCACCGGACAGGACGCCCGCGCGCGCCGCCGGCGTGTCGTCGATCGGAGCGACAACCTTGACCAGTCCATCCTCCTGCATGACCTCGATGCCGAGGCCGCCGAAGGCGCCGCGCGTCTGCACCTGCATGTCCTGGAAGCTCTTGGCGTCCATATAGCTCGAATGGGGATCGAGCGACGTGAGCATGCCGCTGACCGCCGCCTCGACCATTTTCTTGTCGTCGGGCTTTTCGACATAATCGGTGCGGACTTTTTCGAACACGTCGCCGAAGAGATTGAGGCTGCGGTAGACGTCGGCGGCGGCGGCGACCGCGGAGCCTCCCTGCGCGAACCGGGTGTGAGATCCAACAGTAACAGCCGATGCGCCCATCACGACGCCCAGCAAGACCAACGATGTTTTGCGCATTATCCGCGAACCCTCAGATTGTCCGGCTTCGTCCACCATGGACCCGGATCGATTGCCGCCCCGTCTTTGCGAAATTCCACATAAAGGACCGGCTGAGTCGCGCCGATCGCGACGGCCGCCGCCGTTTTCGCCGTCCCATCGCCCATGGACCCGACCGGTTCGCCAGCGATGACGAATTGCCCTACAGCCACGTCAATCCGATCCATCCCCGCCAAAACGACATAATAGCCGCCTCCGGCGTTGACGATCAAGAGTTGTCCATAGCTCCGCCACGGTCCCGAGAAGGCGATATAGCCATCGCTTGGCGCCGAAACAATGGCCTTGGGACGCGTTGCAAGAGAAAGTCCCTTCTCGACGCCGCCAAAATCACTCGGCGCGCCGAAATATTTGATGACCTTGCCACTGGCCGGGAGCGCCAGCATGCCGCGGGCGTCGTTGAAGGCGATGGCGGGGGCGAGGCGCGCCGGGTCGCGCAGCGGCGGGCTGGCGAATCGCGCCTTGGCATCAGCCGCCGCCTCTGCCGACAGCTTGGCCCGCTCCTCCTCAGCCTTGCGCGCCAGATCGGCGCTTTTCCGCGCCGACTCCAGCTCGTTTTCCATGCGGGACAAGAGATCCTTGAGGTTGGCGGCCTGGCTGGCGAGGGTCTGGGAGCGGGCGCGTTCCGCCGCCAGCGCGTCCTGCGCCTCCCCGATCGATTTCTGGCGTTCGGCGATCAGCGCCTCCAACCGCGCCCGCTCATGGCGCCGCGTCTCCAATTCGTCGTCGAGACTCGCGCGCTCCACGGCGATGGAGGCCCGCAGGCTGACGAGGTCCTGCAGGTCATTGGCCAAGGCTTCGGTTTCCGCGCGCAATTGCGGCAGCACCGCGCCCAGCATCATCGAAGCCCGGATCGCGCGTAAAACATCTTGCGGCTGAGCCAGCAAGGCCGGCGGCGGCTTGCGCCCCATCCGCTGCAGGGCGGCCAACACCTCGACCAATACGCCGCGTCGGCTGTCGAGCGAGCGGCGGATCGCCGCCTCGCTGCCGGTCAGCGTCTCCAGCCGGTTTTGCGTCTCGGCCGCCTTGTTTTCCGAATCGTCGATCTTCTGCCTGGCGTCGAGCAGCGCCTTGGCCAGCGCCGCGCGGTCATTCTGGAATGAGGCGATCTCGGCCTCGATTTTCTTCCTCTGCTCTTCGGCCTGCGCCAAAGTATCCTGCACGCCTTGGTAATTCAGACGTTGCGCGTCGATATCGGCAGCCTTTTTATCCAGCGGCGGCGGGGGCGCCGCCGGGCTTTGCGCGAAGGCCGGCGCGATGGACAGATTGGCGGCGGCAAGGCAAGCGCAAACGAAAAACACCATGGTTTTCCGCGCCGCGCCCCCCTGTTCGCCAAGAATCATTACCGCCCGTTCCGCCGATTCGCAGTCTGTCAGATTAAAGCCCTCTTGGGCGCGGGCAATGGCGCTTTTGCGGGCTCGCGCAAATCGGCGCCAGCAAGACTGTCAAATGCGTTGCAAGCCGCCAAAAATCCGGGACGCCAGCCGGCCGAGCGGCGAGGCCAGCGGCTCAAGCAGGCGCCGCGCCTCGTCGACGCGGGCGACAACGGATTCTCCGCGCGTAAGCTCCTTGTCCAGCGCCGCCATGGTCGTCGCCAGATCGGCAGTGTCGTCGGTGAGCCAGACGTGGAAAACATGCGTCCAGGCGAGCGCCAAGCCTTGCAGCTTCAGCGCGCCGAGAGGGCCCTCGCTGTTCAGCCCCGCCGCCTCCAGCATGAAGCGCAGGGAATTGAGGGCGAGCTGATTGAGGTTTGGCAAGGCGGCGGGATCGTGCATCGCCCAGGCGTTGATGTTGAGCAGCGCCTTCTTGTAAGGCGCCATGGCGTCAAAACGCCGCATCAGAACGTCGAACAACCGGTCCTTGTCGCTTTCCTGCGCGAGGTCGTCGGTGGTGGCGTCCATCACGATTTTGTCGATGCGCCGCGAAAAACCAGCGAGAATGGCGCCCTTGGACGGATAGGCGTCGCGAAATTGGGCGAGGCTTACGCCGGCCCGGTCGGCGACATCGGAAAGCGAAATCATGTCCCACGGCCGCTCGGAGGCCAGAGCCATTAGAGCGTCGATGATTTTTTCACGCAAATCCGATGGCGGCGTTTGGCCACGCGCCGCTTTTTGCCCTTGCGGAGCTTTTTTGCCCGGCTTCGCCTGATCCATCCCATCCCCCTTCTATCTTTGCGAAAACATGGGACAAAATGGGCGTCGCAGCAAGGGTCAACCGGAGAGTTCGCCCGCGCGCCGCGCCGCCGCCGCTGTCGCCCGCGCCATCAGGGCGGCGAGGCCCTCGGGGGCCATCAGCACGTCGAGCGCCGCCTGGGTGGTGCCGCCCGGCGAGGTGACGTTCTTGCGCAAAATTTCGGCGGTGATTTCGGGCGAAAGATGCAGCAATTCCCCAGAACCTTCGACGGTGGCGCGGGCCAGACGCAAGGCGAGGTCGTCCGGCAAGCCCAAAGCCGCCCCAGCCTGCGCCAAAGCCTCCACCAGATGAAAGACATAGGCCGGGCCGGAGCCTGAAATGGCGGTGACGGCGTCGATCAGGCTTTCGGAGTCCACCCATTCGACGGCGCCGACGCCGCCGAGCAGAAAGTCCGCCTGCGCGCGCTGCGCCGGTGAGGTCGCCTCGCTGGCGAAGGCGCCGGTAATCCCGCGTCCGATGGACGCTGGCGTATTGGGCATGGCGCGGACGATCGCGCGGGCCGGCAGGCGGGCGCCGAGATTCGCCATCGTCTTGCCGGCGAGTATCGAAATCAGCAGGCTGTCGGCGCCAAACAGCCGCGCCAGCGCCGGCGCGGCGGCGTCCAGCATCTGCGGCTTGATCGCCAGCACCACCGCCTCGGCGTGAGCGGGCGCGGGATTGAGCGCGAAGCCCCTTTCGACGGCGAGTTCCAGAATCGCGTCGGCGGGTTGCGGCTCGTAAATGGCGATGCGGCGCGGTTCGAGGCCGGCGGCCAGCCAGCCGCCGAGCAGGGCGGCGCCCATCTTGCCCGCCCCCACCAAGGCCAGCGATTGCGGAGCCTTGCTCATCAGGCGTGTCCACGCGTGTCGAACATGGCGCCTTCCAGCGCCTCTGACGCGGTCTTGCCGCCCCAGACGACGAACTGGAAGGATTGGTAATAACGCTCGCAGGCCTCCAGCGCGCTGGACAGGATCGCCTCGCATTGCGCGTCATTGGGCTGGGCGCCGCCGGCCAGCAGCATGGCGTGGCGGAACATCACAACGCCGTCCTTCGACCAGACGTCGAAATGGCCAACCCAAAGCTGTTCATTGATTTTGGCGACAAGCTGGGCCGCTTCCGCGCGGCGGCGTTCGGGAACCTTGAGATCGAAGGCGCAGGCGAGATGCAACGCTTCACATTGCGCTAGCCAGGTGAAGGCGACGTTATACTCGGCCCAGGCGCCGGAGACGCCGATCGAAATTTCGTCCTGATCGTCGCGATCGAAACTCCAGTCCTTGAGGCTGGCCAGACGCTCGACCACATCGACCGGGTGCTCCACCCGTTCCTGACATTCTATTTGAGACAACAGCATAGATCGGTCCTTGCGCGAAAAGCGCAACCGTTAAGGGGAACGCGGCGATAACGCAGTACTTGGACCGTGGACGAAAGCCGCCTTCACCTCGGCGAATCACCCGGCAAATCCACTATAGGCAGATTTACCAGAGAAATGAATCCTTCCGCGACCCGCGCCGAAAGTGCTGGATTCGCATGGATTCGTCCATCCGGCGCGACGCTGCGTCCACAGCTATTCGACGACGCGGATAAAAAAGGACCGATGGGCTCGATAAAAATCGAACCACTCTGACCGGCGCGTTTTTCCGCGCCGGCCTGAAAAGCATCACTCTTTCGGCGTCGCCGCAGCGAGCTTGGCCTCAAGCTCGGCGACGCGGCGCTCCAGCGCGTCATTGGCGTTGCGCGCGGCCACGGCCATGTCGCGCACCGCCTCGAATTCCTCGCGATTGACCACATCCATATTGGCCAGCAGCCGCTCGACCTGCGTCTTGATCATCGCTTCCGCCTCGTGGCCAAGGCCACGCGCCGCGCCGGCGGCGTCGTTGAACAGCTTGGAAATATCGTCGAAAATGCGGGGACGCGGCGAGGACATGAAACGGCTCCGAAAAAAGGGCTTTCGCCGAGACAAATGGGCGCGATCAGGCTCAAGCGCAAGAATTTTGTCGCAAGAATTTCGCCGCCAAGAATCTGCGCGGGCGTTCTGGCCCTTGCCCGACGCCCCGCCGCGCTTTACGCCGGATGCGGACTTCCGGCCACAGGACCCGACATGCCGTTTTTTATCCTGCCATTTCCGGTGATCGACCCGGTGCTCGTCAACCTGGGGCCGCTGCCGATCCGCTGGTACGCGCTCGGCTATATCGTCTCGCTGGTCGCCGGCTGGCTGATCGCCCAGCGCCTCGTGCGAAACGACCGCCTTTGGGGCGGCCTGCCGAGGCCGAAGGCGGAAAGCCTCGACGATCTCCTGGTTTATGTCGCTTTCGGCGCCGTGCTCGGCGGCCGCACCGGCTATGTGTTGTTTTACAACCTTGCGTATTTCATTGAAAATCCGATGGAAATTCCGGTGCTCTGGAAAGGCGGCATGGCGTTTCACGGCGGCCTCGCCGGAGCGTCGCTCGGGGCCTGGCTCTTCGCCCGCAAGACTCGCGTGCCTTTGCTCAGCGTCGGCGACTTGTGCTGCGCGGTGGCGCCCATCGGGCTATTTCTGGTGCGCATCGCCAATTTCATCAAGCCGGAACTGTGGGGCCGCCCGACCGACGTTCCATGGGCGATGATCTTTCCCGGCGCCGGCCCGGAGCCGCGTCATCCGAGCCAGCTCTACGAGGCGGGACTGGAGGGGCTGGCGCTCGGCCTGATTCTCAGCCTGGCGGTGCGGCGCGGCGCCTTCCGCCGACCCGGCTTGACCACCGGCCTGTTTGTCGCTCTCTATGGGGCGGCGCGCATTTTTTGCGAGTTTTTTCGTGAGCCGGATCCGCAACTCGGCTTTTTGTTTGGCGGCGCGACCATGGGCATGTTGCTTTCCGCGCCTTTAGTCTTAATCGGTTGCGTTTTGATCGTATATTCTTTGCGCCGTAAGATGCCGGCGCCAAAAATATCTGGTGGAGGAGGCGGGCATGACTGAAGCGCAAGAAAACGAAAACGAACAAACTCAGGATCAGTCGGAAGATCAGTCTCCAGATGAGTCTCTTGGCGCGGAAATCCGGGAAATCATCGCCGAGGAGGGTCCAATCTCGATCGAGCGTTACATGGCGCTCGCTCTCACCCATCCGACCAAGGGCTATTACATCACGCACGATCCTTTTGGCGTCGAGGGCGATTTCGTCACCGCGCCGGAAATCTCGCAAATGTTCGGCGAGCTGATCGGCTTGTGGGCGGCCCATGTCTGGACGCAGATCGGCGCGCCTGTTCCTGTGCATCTGGTGGAGCTGGGACCGGGCCGAGGCGCGCTGATGGCCGACGCCTTGCGCGCCGCCCGCGCCGCGCCGGAATTTTTCGAGGCCCTGGAAGTGCATCTGGTCGAAGCCAGCGACCTTCTCGCGGACCAGCAGCGCGAAGCGCTGGACGGGAGCGGCAAGGCCGCGACCTGGCATAAATCCATCGACGATCTTCCCGCCGCCGCCGCGATCTTCGTCGCCAACGAGTTTTTCGACGCTTTGCCGGTGCGCCATTATCAGAAGGAGCCCGATGGCTGGCACGAGCGTCTCGTCGGCCTCGACGAAGACGGCGAACTCACCTTCGGCCTCGGCGCCGACGTCGAGCCGCTGTTGAAGCCCCATGCCGAAGAAGGCGCGATTCTCGAGATCGGCGCCGCCGCGCAAAGGCTGGCGATGCGCGTGGCCGCCCATATCGTCTCGTATAATGGCGCGGCGCTGGCTGTCGATTACGGCTATGTCGAGACGGGCTTCGGCGAGACCTTGCAGGCGGTCAAGGGGCATGAATTCGTCGATCCGCTGGCCGAACCGGGCGACGCCGACCTGACCGCCCATGTCGATTTCTCGGCCCTGAAACGCGCCGCGCGCGCCGCCAACGCCGAAACGCATGGTCCGGTCGAACAGGGCGAGTTTTTAATCGAACTCGGTATTTTTCAGCGCGCGGAGGCGTTGAAGACCCAGGCGACGCCCGAGCAAGCCGAAGACATCGACGCGTCTCTGGCGCGGTTGACGGGCGTTGAAGAAGGTGAAATGGGCAGCTTGTTCAAAGTGCTGGCGGTGACGCGGCGCGGCGTCAGGGATGTGCCAGGCTTTGCCGCCCCGGAGGCGGTTGCGTGAGCGATGAAATCGGGCGTGCGGCGATCCGCGCCGCCGCGCTGGCAAATGTGCGCCACGCCTTTTTCACCCGCCAGGGCGGCGTGTCGCAGGGAGTCTACGCGTCGCTCAATGGCGGCGTCGGCTCGCAAGACGATCCGGCGGCGGTGGCGGAAAACCGCGCCCGCATGGCTGGAGTTCTTGGCGTCGCGCCAGAGAACCTGCTCGTTCCTTACCAAATCCATTCGGCCGACGCCTTGGCCGTTTCGGCGCCCTGGGCCGAAGGAACGCGACCGCGCTGCGACGGACTTGTCACCGCCAGGCCGGGGCTGGCGCTGGGCGTCACCGGCGCCGATTGCGGCGTGTTGCTTTTCGCCGACCGGCAAGCAGGCGTGATCGGAGCCGCCCATGCCGGCTGGAAGGGCGCGCTGACTGGCATGGTCGAAGCTCTCGTCGCGGCGATGGAGTTTTTGGGCGCGAGTCGGGCGAATATCTCAGCCGCGCTGGGTCCGACCATCGGTCCGCAAAGCTATGAGGTCGGGCCTGAGTTTTACCAGCGATTTCATGCCGAGGACCCCGGGTTCGCGCGGTTTTTCGCGCCCTCGGCCCAGGCCGGGCATTTCATGTTCGACCTGCCCGGCTTTATCGAAATGCGGGCGGAACGGACCAAAATCGGCGCATTCGAAAACTTGGCGCTCGACACTTATGGCGACGAGACGCGTTTTTTCTCCTATCGCCGCACGACGCACCGCAAGGAAGCCGACTACGGGCGTCTGGTGGCCGCCATAGCCCTGCCGGGTTAGGAAAAAACGCGATGATCGAACCGCTCCGTATCCTTCGCACCACGCCGCAACTCACGGCCTTCATCCCGCTCACGATTCCACGTGAAGACATGCGTAAGGTCATGGGTCCCGGCCTCGCCGAACTGAGGGCCGTCGCCGCCGCCCAAAAGATCGCGGTGACGGGAGCGTGGTTCACGCATCATGTGAAAAACCCCGGCGAGATTTTCGATTTCGAGATCTGCCTGCCCGTCGCCGCGCCGGTCGCGCCAATGGGCCGCGTGCAGCCGGGCGAATGGCCGGCCATGACCATCGCCCAAACCACCTATCACGGCGGCTACGAAGGTCTTGGCGCCGCATGGGGCGAATTCATGGCGGCGATCAAGGCGGAGAGGCGGGAGACCGTCGAGGGGTTTTGGGAATGCTATGTTCTTGGCCCGGAAGGCAGCCCCGATCCGGCCGCGTGGCGGACGGAATTAAGCAAGCCTCTGGCGGTTTGAGAGCCTACTTCTTGCTTCGTTGAGCGCGCGCTGCGGCGTTGGCCGCCACTGCGGCGCGGACCAATTGCTTGAAGGCGGCGTCATTGATCGCCTCCCCCTCGCGGAGGTCGATCGCACGCCGCGTGTTGCCTTCCATGCTCGAATTAAACAGTTTTGACGGGTCTTCGAGGGCGGCGCCGCGCGCAAAGGTGAGCTTCACCACCAGCTTGTAAGATTCCCCGGTGCAGACGATGCCGTCATGCGACCAGACGGGGACTCCCCGCCATTTCCACTCCTCATCGATATCGGGATCGGCGTCGTGGATGAGTTGACGGACAACGGCGAGGGTCTTGCCTCGCCAATCTCCCAGTTCCTGAATGCGCCGGGTGATGTTCTCGGAAGCGTTTTGGCCCTCTGGAGGAGGTGTCGGTTTCATGGCGTTCCTCCCATTTTTACGCTCGCTAGCGCCCGTAACGGCGCCAATAGGCGTCAAAAATATCCTCGACCCGGGGTTTTCGTGGCGGAACGGCGCGCACGATGCGGGTGATATTGAGCAGGTGCCGAAAGGTGAGGTTATCGGAAAATCCATTGCCGCCCCATGTGCCGCATCCCATGGCCATGGAAAATGGCAATCCGTTATCGAAAGAACCGCTGACGGCGGTGCTGTGGACCTGATCGACGATGACCCTGGTCACCGGCAATTCCAGACCGAGACGCAGGATTTCCTCCGGGCTGGCGCCATGGACCCCGACCGAATGGCCCTTGCCCTGATAATCGTAGAGCGCATGCACTTGAGCGACGGCCGCGTCGAAGTCGGCGACATGGTAGAGCGTCATCACAGGGGAAAGCTTCTCGCCGGACAAAGGGTGACGCGGGCCGACCTGTGACGGGTCTTCCTGCGCCATGATGAAGCGGCACGTCGCGTAGCCGTCACGATCCAGTCCCGCCATTTGCGCCAGCTGCGAGGCGGATTTCGCGACGACAGCCGGAGACAACTTGCCTGAGATGAACATTTTCGCCTCGAGTCGCGCCTTTTCGTCTGGCGTGGCCAGCACGCCGCCCTGCGCCGTCAGAGCGGCCAGCAGAGGCCGCCACGCCTCCCCGATCACCACCAGACTATTTTCGGCGGAACAACTGGTGGCGTGGTCGAAGGTCTTGGAGGCGGCGATGCGGGCGGCAGTGACCGAAAAATTGGCGTTGGGCGAGACAATGGCGGCGACATTTCCCAAACCGACGCCAAGCGCCGGCGTGCCGCTGGAATAGGCCGCGCGGACATTGGCTTGCGAGCCGGTGGCCACCACCAGGTCCGACTGGCGCATCAATTCCATGGTGAGAGCCTTGGACGCCGGCGGCGGCAACATCTGCGCCAGATCCGCCGGCAGCCCGACTTTCGCCAATTCGTCATGGACGTAACGCAGCAAGCTTCCGCAAACTCCCGCTCCCTTGGGCGATGGGGCGAGAACGATGGCGTTGCGTGTCTTGAGGGCGTTGATGATGTAGTTGATCGGCGTCGCAACCGGATGAGTCGACGGCGTGATCGCCGCCACCACGCCCACCGGCCGCGCGATTTCCGTGACGCCGAAATCCGCGTCTTCGCGCAATACGCCGACCGAACGCGCGCCCTGCAGGTCTCGAAGCAACCCCAATGTCTTGCGATGGTTCTTCGCCACCTTGTGGTCCACGGTTCCGAGACCGGTGTCGCGCACCGCCTGCTCAGCCAGAGCCCGATTGCGCTCCGGCTCCATGAGCGCCCAACCGGCTGCTGTCACGGCCAGATCCACGGTTTCCTGGCTGGCCTGGGCAAAGGCGTCCTGCGCCGCGCGAGACCGCGCGACGATCCGCCTGACCAGTTCAACGCCATCCTCATCGCGCCTCAACGGCAACACGTTTTGCACTTTTGACCCCACTTATCCCGCGAGCGCGGCCTTCACCAGTCCGCTGGCCTTGCCAAAATCCATCTTGCCGGCGTGCTGGGCCTTGAGCGCGGCGATGACCTTGCCCATGTCCTTGATCGAAGCGGCGCCGGTCTCGGCTATGGCGGCCTTGATCGCCGCCGTCACGTCTTCATCGCTCATCGGCTGTGGCAGGAAGGACGAAATAATGGCGATTTCCTCGCGCTCCTTCTCGGCCAGTTCCGGGCGGGCGTTTTGCGCATAGATCTCCATCGATTCCTGGCGGCTTTTCACCAGCTTCTGCAACAGGGCGAGGATTTCGTCGTCGCCCATCTCCTTGCCAGAGACGCGCGCCTCGATGTCCCTGTCCTTGAGCGCGGCGGTGATCATGCGGATGGTTTCCACCCGGCGCTTGTCGCCGCCCTTCATCGCCGTCTTGAGTTCCGAGGTGAATTGTTCGCGCAACATGGCCTTTTCCTCTTTTTGTTGATCCCGCGCCTGGGGTTGACGGCTGCAATGCGCGTCATTTTGATTGGAACACGATCTTTTCCAAAAACCGGCTTTCCCTTTTTGGGATCATGTTCTAGCTTGCGCGCGAAAATAAACCCCTTAAATGCAGATGGCCGTGACCGCCTCACCCGAGGCGCAAACGCGTGCGCAAATCTGTAGAGTGCCCAGCATGCAGGATCAAGCCAAAGCCGCCGGATGGGAAAAGCCCGTTCCCACAGCAGTGCTCGTCATGGCCGATGGAACGGTGGTCGAGGGTTTTGGCTTTGGCGCGGTCGGCAAGGCGGTGGGCGAAGTGTGCTTCAACACCGCGATGACCGGCTATCAGGAAATCCTAA
>Ga0302320_10010965_pt1 | contig 19259 bp, 17 predicted proteins | sample Bog_T0_3_FD_202130 | JGI IMG/M metagenome (GOLD analysis project Ga0302320, IMG submission 202130) | Peat permafrost microbial communities from Stordalen Mire near Abisko, Sweden - Bog_T0_3 | ecosystem: Environmental > Terrestrial > Soil > Wetlands > Peat | place: Sweden: Abisko, Stordalen Mire... | reverse complement strand
CTATCCGCCTGGTCCTGCCGCTCTTTCAAGGCAATCTCCTGCTGCTGCGCGCGCGCGGACCGCCGCGGCGCATGGCCGGCATTCCTGGCGCAAGGGAACATGCCCCATTGGCAAGCGGCATGGGGCCAGCCGGGAACATTCGCGTGAGCAACCCCCTCCCATGGCGGCGGCCAACGACTTTTCCTTGCATCCGGCACCCCACGCCGTTTGCCGCGGCGCGCCGGACAGCCGCCGGCGAATGCGTTGCGGCCGACATCCCCAAACATTTCCTTGACAGTTCGCGGCCCCGCCGCCACTCTGCGGCCGGGCGCCAGGAGCAACGCGATGCGCAAGCGGATCATACCATTGAAGCCATTCCATATGGCCGTAGGAGCCGCCATTGCCGCCGCGGTGGCGTCTCCTCTAGGCTTTCTTTCCTCCCTGATTGCGGCGGCTGTGACCATGGGAGTGCTCGTTCCCCTGACCGATTGGGACGCGGCGCCCTGCAGAAGGGGGAAGGCGCGCGAACAGCCCGCCAAGGGTCGGCTTGCTGCGCCGCCAGCCCCGCCCTCCGCCGGGGCATAGGCTGATGCCGGGACTTGATGCGGCCATTTCATCGCGCATTGCCGTTCCGGCGGCCAGGCGCATCGTCCGCTCCGGACGGGATCCTGCGGCGGTGGCCATGCGGCTGCTCGGCGTTGCGCTGGCTTTCCAGGCTGCCGCGCTGGCCGCGGATGTCCTGGCCAGCCAGGCTGGCGCGCCAGCGGTCCGCCCCGGGGATCTCCTGCCGTACACCGCCATCGCGGCCGTGCTGCTGGTGATGCGCCGCCGCCTCGCCGCCGAGGCCACCGATCCGCCGCTCGCAGCCGCCCGTTCAGGGCGCTGGCGACTGAGGCGGCGGATTTGGCTGGCTCTCCTCATGATCCACCTGCCGCTGCTGGCCGCCGGCGTGGAGGGCGCGGCGGGCTGGCTGTCGGGTGCCGCCGCAGTGGCCGCGCTGGCGGCTCTCCACCTGAGCAACGCCGCCAGAATGTGCGGTCCGCATGGGACATCCGGTCGCACATTCTGGCGCGCATCCCAGACTGCCGCGGTTGACGGGGACATTGGCGGCGCGCCAGCCGCCTAGTGGGAGGCCACGCCTGCGCTGCCAGGCATGCATTTTTGGCAACCCTGGTCAGACGGCGATGGCAGGAATTGCCGCAATCCAGTATTTTCCTTGCAGATCGCTGCCGTGGCGGTGGCGACGCCGCATGGCAAGGCGTGCGCGATCCTTTCGCTTTCCTCATGCGGCGGTGGTATAAGGTTGGAAGGTGCCACAATTGGGTCCATCGCGTACCCGTCCTTCGGTGAGGAAATCCATGAAAATCAAAGGAGCCATGACGCTGGGCGTCGCGGCCTCGGCAATGATCGCCGCAGCCGCCAGCCACGCCTCCGCAGCCACCACGTGCACGAGTGACGGATATCTTTGCTATTCAGCCGCCGATCCCCAATGGTCAGTGACCAGCCTTGCCACGGTCAGCCTGGGTGCGGCATCCGGTCCTGACGGCGCCGTCACCACTGGCTACAACGTCGAAACCTACGGACCAGCCGACAACCAGGTTGCTGTCACCTTCTATGGCAACGCGGGAGTCTACCAGGGCAGCACGGTCACGGCCAGCGCGCCGACGACAAGCTCCGGCGTGGACGCCAACAAATATTTCGCGGTTCCGACCGACGGCGGCAACCTCGACGCCAATTTCGCCAACACGGAGCAGTACGTCGGCTTCCTGTGGGGCAACGTGCAGGCAGAGCAGGCGGTGACCGCCTATGACGGCACAGGTCTGTTGCTCGACACGATTTACGGATCAGACATCCTTGCGGCGGCGGGCGGGAATGCCGGGTTCAACGGCAGCTACTTCGTGAACATCGAAGGCGGCCAGGCCGCCAATGGGGCCGGCATCGGCGAGGTCTACTTCCAGACGGTGACGAACGTATCCTTCTCCGTCGACCAGCTGACCTATTCGGAAGCAGCGCCTGTGCCGCTTCCGGCGCTCGCTGGCACGCTGCCCGGCATGGTGATGCTCGGCCTGGGCGTGTTCCGCCGCAGGACGGCGGCGCGTTCGCCGGGCTGAACCAGGCAGCTTCCGGCAGCCAGGCAGCCCATCCGGACACAACGGAGCCGCCACAGGGAAACCCGTGGCGGCTCCGTTGTGTCCGGATGGTGTCTTGCGCAAGCCCCGGGAAACCAGCCACAGGATGGCCAGCGTGGGGCGGCCGCCGGATTCCCGACCTTGATGTTTTGCTTGAACGTGTTGTTTGCCGGGTCCACCATATCCGGGAATATCCATGGCTCAACCCCCGGCGGAGATGATCATGACGGACGGTGCCCCAACCGCATAAGCCCGGTAGCCCGCCTGAACATGGCGCTCCGCAGCATCGACGCGGCGCTGGACGCGCAGCGCGCGGCGGTGGCCGACTTCCGTGCCTCGCTTGCGGAACTCAAGACAGCCGTCAGCGGCCTTGGCAGGAGCATGGAAGGTCTCGGAGCCTCGCTTGACGGCATCCGGGCGGACGCCAGCCTGGCGATGGGCAACGCCATCGAAGCGGAGCTGAACGCAGACGCCCTCTTGCAGGCCGCCAAGCGTCCGTAGAGGGGAGGACGCCCGTCCGGACGGTGTCATCCAACTGGCGGAAAGCACCGCAGATATGGACGCGCGCCGCCGAGCCGATGAAATTGTCACGGCAATATTACCTTCAGGTACGCAAAATACCGTTTCTGCCGAATGCGCAGCCTGGGCATGAAGAAGAGTCTCGCCTCCCCCGCCGCAGTTGCGTTTCAGGCCGAGCCACTGATACACACTACGGCATGCGGTATGTCTGGTGGATTCCCTTTTGAGCAAGAGCCCATTTCGCTGCGGATTCGCGCACCTCGTGCTGGCGTTGGCTGTGGCATTGCCGGCGGCGTCCGTCCAGGCGGCCGTCTGTCATCCAGCCCTTCCTGCATCCGCCGCTGCCGGCCTGGCGGATTTCCATTGTGCGCGCCAGCCCGTCCCGTTCGCCGGAAAGCGCCTCACGGCTGCGTGCATGGCCGTCACCCTGGCGGACATGCAGGAGACGGACGTCCGTAACATGGCATCACGCCCAGCTTCGGAAGCAGCGCCGGCGGCGGTGGCAGACGGCTGGAACGCAACCGTCTTTTGGCTGCCAGGGCTTGCCGCTGCCGCCGCAGCGCTGGCCGGATGGTGGGCGCGCGGCTATCAAAAAAAAGAGGCACGCCGCCAGGATGGCGGTGTCAGGCGGGCGGCGGAACAAGGGGACTTGGTTTCCGGATCGGTAAGCACAGGCACCCCGGATCACAATGGGTCGGCCGGCTCGGGGCAGTGCTGGCCGTCGGCTCCAGCGCCCGATTCCCATGGGACGGTTGCCGTGGTTGCCGATATTGCACGCGATGTGCCGGCCGCCCGCCGGGACAGAGAAGCGCTGAAGCCGGCCATGCCGACGGCGGATGGCGCGGCGGGGGTGGAGGGGGAGAATGCGGAGCTTGCCGTCAAATCGAGATGGGTGGTTTTGGCGGCCATCGGGCATGCGCTTCGTGAGCCGGCGCAGTCCGCAAGCCTGTTCGCCGATTCCATGGCGCCTTTCATCGCTTCAGGTCCGGGGGAGGTGATTTTCGCCAACCTGCGTGGTGCTCTCGAATCGCTGGACGAGGTGCTGGACCGTCTCCTGGACCACACCAGACTGGGGTCCGGTGCCGTCATCCCCTCGGTGTCGGAGTTCCCGCTGCGGGAACTGTTCGCCAATCTGTCGGATTCGCTCGCGCCCGCCGCACAGAAAAAGGGGCTGTCCCTTGCTTTCGTGGCGGGCGGCGAAGTCGTTCGCAGCGACAGGGTTCTGTTGGGCAAGATACTTCTCCACATGGCCGGGAATGCCATCAAGTTCACCCAGCAAGGCCATGTAAGGGTGGCGTGCCGGGTTACGGGCGGCACGTCCGTCATCGAGGTGAGTGACAGCGGTCCAGGCATCGAGGAAGATCGGCTGCCAGGCATATGGGACGAATTTGTCCATTCCCGCGGCGAGGAGGGGACGCCAGTCGGGGTTGGGCTGGGGCTTTCGATCGTCCGGAGCCTGTCCGGGATCCTTGGCCACCGGGTCAGTGCCATTTCGGGGCAAGGACAGGGGTCCGTATTCAGTATCGAGGTACCGGTTGTGGCAACGGCACTGCCAGAAGTCAGCCATCCGCACGCCGACGCCAAGCCACCCGTGCTTGCGCCGGATACTGTTTCCGGCCTTCCGCCTCCCCAGGGAGACGGCGCCCCGCTAATCCTGGTCGTGGATGACACCCCCAGTGTTCGCGAAGGTCTCACGGGCATCCTCGAAATGTTGGGCTACATCGTCGTGGCGGCCGAGAACACCGGGGAGGCGCTGCATGGCATCGGGTTGCAGCGCCGCATGCCCGACGCCATTATCGCCGACTACAAGCTGCTTCACGGTGCTGTCGGAACCGACACCATCAGGTCCGTCAGGGGCACCGCCGGGGTGGAGATTCCTGCCGTCGTGCTGACCGGCGAGGTGGGACCGGAGGTGCAGGAGGATGCGGACTCCATCGGGGTCCGCGTCCTTTACAAGCCAATCAACGCAATGGTGCTGAGTGCCACCATCAAACGTTTGATCGCGGGCGGGCATGCCTGACGCTGCCTGCCCGCCTTCCGGCCAAGAATCTTCCGAACGGCAGCCACCGCGCCCGGCATCCCCGGCATCCCGGGCATCCCTGGAACCCGATGCCGGGGATCATGACCGGAGCCGGCGAAGCAGCCGGACCCGGAACGGCCTGAAGCGCGGATCCTCCGGCGTGGCCTGAAAGGCCGTTGCCGCAACGGAACACGGGACGCTGCGGGCCGCCCTGCGGGGAGCGTGCCGACAGATGGCGTTTGCCGGCCTTCCGTGATTGCAGGTGGTCGGCGGAAGCGGCATGGCCAGCGGCGCAACGGGCAGCCGCTCCGAGGAAATTCAGGCTTCCTTTACCGTTGGCGTGCAAGAAACCCCAGATGGGAGGGCCATGCTTGGCCTTTTGGCAAGGAGACAGCCGTGCGTACAGCCTGGTTTGCCGCAATCACCGCCTTGTCCTTCATGGCGCCATGCGCAGCGGGCGCCGCGGCGGATGGCGTCCCGGCCGCAGCCGCCTGCGCGGCAACGGTGGACCTGGCCGCGCGTTCCGGATGCCTGGCGCAGTTGTTCGGCAGTCCCGCGACATACACGCCGCCAGCCGTCGCCAGGGCGGTGACCGGCAACTGGTCACTGACGTCCGCCGACGGCGCGGGCGGCGGCCCGGACAGCCTGCGGGCTGTCCTTCAGCCGTGGCAGGTTTCCGGTGGCGGGGCGGGCGGGCTTTCGCCACGGCTGGAGGTCCGCTGCTCCGGGACTCTGAGTGTCCGGCTCTCGGTTGGAAAGCCTGCCGGCGCGTCCGCCGGGAAGGATGTCGCTGTCCGTATCGGCGCGCGGACACCGACGGTCGGGGATTGGGACATCTCGGATGACCGCAAGGAAATTGTAATGCGGGACGGGGCTCCGGGAGAGGGTGCCATGCTGTTCGTGAGGGAAATCATCGCCAGCGGCAGTCCGGCCCTCGCCGTGCGTTTCGATGGCGGCGAGCCTGTTACCGCCGCCTTCAACACCACCGGCGCACGCGAAGTCCTGAGGTCAGTCATCGGCGCATGCCGCGTGACCGCCGGGTAGCCCGGCATGCATGCGTGTCATGGATTGCATCCATCCATGCAACGGCGGTGGCTCCGGGGTGATGGCAAACAAATCCACGGTTCCCTGCCGCACCGAAGCCTCCAGGCAAAACAGGTTGACTTCACCCGGCACAATCGCCAAATTGCCGTCAGCCAGGCAGGCCATGGTGCCCCGTCCGGCGATGCCATGGCGTGGGACGGTTTGCGGTCCGGCCAGGCGCAGGGAGTTGCCCGTGTCTGAAAGCCTTTTGCCGCCGCGTGCGTTCCGCACAGCCGGAAGGCCGGACGGGTGCCAGCCTCCGGCGCACGTCGCGATCATCATGGACGGCAACGGGCGCTGGGCGGCGAAGCGCGGGCTGCCCAGGCTGGCAGGCCACCGCGAAGGCGCGCAGGCGCTGCGCCGCACGATCGAGGCCGCCGTCGGGAGCGGCGTGCCCTGGCTGACCGTGTATGCCTTCAGCAGCGAGAACTGGGGGCGGCCCGCCACCGAGGTGTCCGGCATCCTCGGGCTCATGAGCCATTTTCTCGATTCGGAGCTCGCCGACATGGACCGGAATGGCGTGCGGCTGCGTGTCATCGGTGACACCGGGAGATTCCCCGCGGCCATCCGGAAGAGCCTGGCCGCAGCCGGACGGCAGACCGCAGGCAACTCGCGGATCAACCTCACGGTGGCGCTGTCCTATGGCGGACGCGCCGAGATCCTGGCGGCGGCCCGAGCGGTGGCGGAAGCGGCACTCGCTGGCAGCCTTGACCTGGCGCGGCTCGACGAGGCTGGATTCGCCTCGCTCCTTTCCACCACGGGAATCCCCGACCCTGACCTGGTGATCCGCACCTCGGGGGAGCAGCGGCTGTCGAATTTCCTGCTGTGGCAGGCCGCCTACGCCGAGCTGGTGTTCCTTGACGTGCTGTGGCCGGATTTCGGCGCGGACCACTTCGCCGCTGCGCTGGCCGAATACGCGCGGAGGGAGCGGCGGTTCGGCGTGCTCCAGGACAGCGCCGCGGCGGCCTGAACGGGCAGGCATGCAAAGACTGGCGCGGCTTCCGGAATTCCGATCAAGTCCAGACGTGACACACGTGTCCCGGCTCGCGTGCGGCGCCCGGCAGGGGCCGCGGTGCCCGGCCGCATCGAAAGCGGCAGCCCGGCTCCACTGTCCATGGGGACATCGAGGATCCAAAGCCGGCCGGAACGTCGCGCCCAACGCCCGTCTGGTAGTTGTTGGATCCTGGCAGTGTGGTTGTCGGCGGTGAACGGCGCCCGCCCGTGCTGGCTGACCAGGTCCTACGGGGCGCTGCCGCGCTGGCATGGCACGGGTCTTGGATTTTGCCGGAAACCCCTTATGTTCCGGCAATTCATGGAGGATTTGATGGCCGCAGCCGACAGGGAACACCAAGAGGCGAGCCAGCCACCAGGGAGTTCGGTTTCCGCTCCAATAGGATTGGCTTCGCCTGATGAGACCGCGTCCAACGCCGCATGGACACGGTTTTCAAAAAGTTACGAGGTGGCTTTCCGCGCGGAATGGGGGAAGACCGCCCCATGTGACGCATGTTTCCTGCTCGACTGCATCGCAATTGAAGCTTTCGATATCAGCACGAAGACGCTGGCTCCGGTGTCCAAGGCGGAAATTTTCGCGCGGTTCACCGATCCGCTGCCTGGCATGCCTGAGCTGACGGTGGCAATGGCGGAAACGGCGCTGGCCTTTCTCGCCGGAAAGGAGATGGTCGTGGTGGGTGATGACAGCATCATTGTCCACCCGAGGTTCGATCCGGGCGCCACGGCCGGGCAGGCCAGCGACGCAGCCGTCGCTGCCTGACCACGGCACCGTGCGGACGCGGATGGCGAAGAAGCGGAGGAGACGCCCGCCGCACGGACATGCCGGAAAGAATCATACACCGGCGTCGAGCAGCATGCCCCTGAACAGCCGGAGAAGGTGCTGGTCGAGATGGCCGTCCATCTCCGACATCAGTGCCAGCGCCTTGTCGGCGGCTATCGGCGCCTTGTACGAACGGCGCTCGGTCAGCGCGCTGAACACATCGGCTATGGCGGCCATCCTGGCCAGTTCATCGACCTGCCCGCCCGCCAGACCGTGCGGGTAACCTTTCCCGTTCAGCCTTTCGTGGTGCTGGGCGGCAATGGTGATGACGGGTTCCGGAATGGATGTGACGGCGCGCAGCAGTCTGACGGTCGTGTCCACGTGGCCTTTGATGACCGCAAATTCGGCGTCATCCAGCTTGCCAGGCTTGTTGAGCAGGCCCTGCGGAATCGCCATCTTGCCGACATCGTGGAGCAGGCCGCCGCTGGCCAGCACGATCCGGTCGCTGGCCGGCAGCCCGGCTGCCTGGCCGAACAGCGTCAGCAGCGTGGCCACCCTGATGCTGTGGACATAGGTGCAATCGTCGTGATCCTTCACGCCAGCAAGAATGCCCTTGAAGTCGCACTTGCCGACGGCCTCGACCAGAGGGCGGCACCCGGCGGCCATCGCGCTGAACGGGATTGGATCGCCGCTGGCAACGGCGTCGGCAAGCCCATTGAACACGTCCATGGTGCCATTCAGCGCCTCCCGCTGGTGTGGCGGCAGCGCGTCCCAGGTCAGCTCGACATCCCTGTTCCGCAACGACGAGATGGCCTTGACCAGCGTGCTCCGACGATAGGGCCGACGCAGCGCCAGATCGGCCCCGCACTGCCTGGCTGACGAGGCCAGACCGGGGTCCGATGCCGATGTCGCGATGATTGGCAGCCTCGAGAACGCCTCCTCGCGGCGCAGTGAAGTGATGAACGCGAACCCGTCCTTTGGCGGGATTGTCTCATCCACCATCACGACGGCAGGCGGGTCGGCGCGCATGGCCGTGAGCGCCTGGGAGGCACTCTGGTAGTGATCGACCCGGAATAGTGAAGCCAGTGCCGATGCCACCTGGCGCCCATGCGACGGATTGCCGTCAACCACGCAGACGGCCGGAAGCTGGCCCGACGCCGGTGCCGGCTGCATGGCTCCCATCATGGCAGGAATCCTTTGCGGGCATCGGTGTGCCCGTGCGCCGGGTCAAGCGGTGTCGGCTTGGGAGCGGCCGCAAACCGCCGCATGTCAGGGGGCTGGCAAGCCATCGGAGCTCCTTCGCGCTGGCGGCACAATGTCCCCTATCCATGGCCAAATGGTTAACGCCATCGCCTTTCAAGGCAAGAAGTCTGGCGGTGCAGGCAGAAACCGTCTGGGGCCCTGTCCGGCCAGGAATGGGCAGCCTGCCACGGAACGGATGCCCACGGTGAACGCAGCCAGGTGGCCAGCCGCCACCACCTTGCCATGGAATGTCCCGGCCGCGCCGCCCACGCCAGCGCGGACGCCAAGCAAAAAACCCGTGGCCGCCACCTATCCGGCGGCGGCCACGGGTTTTTTGCTTGTGGCAGAGCCCGTCAGCCGGGACGGCGGGACGGCGCCGGATCTTCGCCATCGGCGGCGTTTTCGGCGAAGTTGGAGAGCTGCGGGCTTTCCGCCACCGCGAAGACCTGCCAGCCGCCACCGGGGACCTGGCAGGCGGAAGCGTGCCCGCCGCGGACATTGCCGGCCTCAAAGACCTGAAGCGCGAAGTTGCGGCAGAGGACCCCGTTCTGGTTATAGCCCTCGCTGATTGGAGTGATGGTCGTGCCGTTGCCGTTCGCCGGGTTGCGCCAGGTCACCGGGCTGCCCAGCGGGGCACTGTATGCCTGCCGTTCCGCGGCGTGCATATAGGACAGGTCCTGGGGGCTCAGGCGTGAGCCGAACCCGTTGCCATAGCCACCGGAGTTGCCGGCGTAACCGTTGGGCGGGTAACCGCCATTCGGAGGATAGCCGCCATTGTAGCCGTTGGGAGGATAGCCACCGTTGGGAGGATAGCCGTTCCCCTGCTGGGGCGCGCTCACCGCGTTCCCGGCCAGGAGGCCGAGAAAAGCGCCGATCCCCGTGGCGGCTTTCTTTCCGTTCCCGGACCCGAACTGGTTGCCGATGAAGCCACCGAGCGCACCTCCGCCGAGCGTCCCGACGAGGTTGCCGGGGCTTGCCATGCCTGGCACCTGGTATCCCTGCTGGGGGTAGCCCTGCTGGGGATAACCTTGGCCCTGCTGGGGGTATCCCTGCTGGTAGGACTGCTGCTGGTAGCCCGGAGGAACCGCCGTGCATGCCGCCGCCAGCGAGACAATGGCGCCCACGGCCGCCAGCTTGACCATCCGGTCCAGCATCGGCGTGCGCGCCTTGCGCAGCCCGGTGGCCCCCGTGTGCGTCGCATTGGCCAGAATGGCGCGGGCCTTTTCAACAACGGACATATTCTTCTCCATGGCGCCGGAGCGCCTCAAACGGCCTCAGACAGTCTCCAGGGAAATCTCGGACACCGCGACGGTGGTTCCGTCCGCTCCCGCCAGCCGTGCCCAGACCACCGACCTGACAGCGCGCACCAGTGAAACCAATTCCGGGGAGACGCGCCCGCACGCCGAGGTTCCGCCGTCACCAAGCAGTGCATCCAGCTTGCCACTCACAGGGTCGAGGCGGAGCCCGGACGCGCCGTCGAGGCGCGGGTCGGAGTAGGCGACAAGTATCCCTTCCGGGGCGGCGGCTATTTCGACGGAATGGCTCGGGCGGACGGCGGACATCGCGTTTTCTCCCTGGTCCATGGAGGGCCCGCCGCAGGCAAGGCACAAGACAAGGAAAAGCGGCAGGCATCTTCCATTATGGCCGCAGGTGCGCCGTACGCCAGGGATCATGCCCGTGGCGGAGCGCGCACGTCAGCTTTGACGCGGGCGCGTCCCACGCCGGAAACACAGGGAGCACGCGGCTGGGACCTGGATTGCGCCGCCGGCACGCTGCCGGATCGCCGCGGCGCGCCGTCCGGGACCATGTCAGCCAACGGGGAGCAGGCGTTCCCGGGGCAGGCGCGGCTGCCCGGCTAACTGCGGCGCCTGCCGGCCCGCCACGTCTCGACCCATTCGCGGGTCAGCTTCCTGACGCTGGCCGGATCATACAGCCTCGCCTCAACCGTGGTCCCGTGCTTGCGGATGGTCTGCGTGCGCAGGACCACGATATGCCCCTGGCGCAGCAGCGGCTCGATTTCGGAATCCCTGAGCCATGGGCATCTGGCCAGCACGTCCTTGCGCCAAATCCCCTGGCGGTCGATGCAGGCCTGCTGGCGCCGCCGATCCGCTGCCTTTTCGTCTTCCGTCAGTGTCAGCAGCGGCAGAACGGAAGGATTTGCCGCCAGGAATTCGGAGAGGGCGTCCGGCCCCCGCTCGCGGGCGGCCAGCGCCTGGCACAGCATGGCGGCGCGCGCGGCCCGCTCCTGTTCCTCCGCCATGAGGCGCCTGGCGCGCCCCGCCTCCTCTGCCTTGAGGCGCCTGGCGGAAAGCTCGTCGGCGGTCAGCGTCAGCAGCGGCTCGCCGATGCCCGGGACCGGCTCCAGCAGCGCATGGACCGAAGCGTCGGTTGCCAGCAGGCCGAGCAGTGCTTCCGTGCCCTGTTCCCTGGCAGCCAGCGCCATCTCCAGGATGGCCGCATGTTCGGCGCGGACCTTCTCCGCAAGGTTGCGGCGCCTGGTTTCCGCGCCCTTCAGGGCGGATTGGGAGCGCTTGCAGTGCAGCAGGTGCGCGGCACGCCCTTCCTGCCACCGTCCGGCGTAGCGTTCGGCGACGCCATCCTGGACTTCCGGCACCAGCGGCAGCGCGGCGTCATGGCTCCACGTCACGGTGGGCGAGCCATCGTCCGCGAAATCCTGCAGGCCCTTGCTGAATGCGCAGCCGACCATGCCTGCGAACCGCTTGGACAACAGAACGAATTCCAGGATTTGCGCCGCATCGCCGCCGCTTGCGAGGCATGCCGCCTTCTGCTGGAACTGTTCCTCCGCCTCGGCGGCCCGCCGTGCGGCCTCCGCCCTTTCCGCGGCCGCACGCGCCGCGGCGTCTGCATGCCTCCTGGCGCGCCTGCCTGCCTTTGTTTCCAGCGGCTTTCCGTCCAGCCCGGCGGAATCGGCCAGCATGGCCAGCATGCCGCATTCCGCCGAACTGAACGCGACCCCGAAGGACGCCTGAAGCCGTGCCATGAACTTCTTGGTTCCGTTCCTGACACGGGCCAGCCGCGCCATGAGGACATGGCTTCCGACGAAGTAAGCCACAACCTCCTCGGATTGCTCGTTGGCCGGCCTGCGGCTTGCCCTGATCCTGGAGACGAAAGCCCGCAGGGCAGTGTTTCCGTCCCCGTCCCCGGCGCCAAATGCGTCCGCCCGCACGTCCGCGACAGGCAGCACAAGCCCAACCGGCAGCGTCGGCCTGCGGAAGCCGCCGGCATCCCACTCCGGAAAATCCAGCAGTCCGCCCGCGGCGCCCCGCGTGGTGCGATCCTGTGGCCCGGCCCCGCCATGGCCAGGGAAAACAGGAAAAGACGCCCAGACATCCTCGTCGCCCTGGCTCACCGCACTCACCGCATCCTCCTCGCCACCCGGACCAGGTCGGCATCGTCGCCGCAGGGCAGATACCAGCCGTGAAACGTGGCCGGCCGTCCGGCGCGGTGCTGGCGGACCTCATTGCTGAACCAGGTCACGCGGTTGCGCGCCGAAGCGTCGCAGACCAGCGCCTGGCCGTCATGGTCGCCGAAGAAAAGGATGGTCCGCCTGTGGAAGGGCCAGCGTCCGCAGCGGACCGGCTGCCAGGCGGACACGCCGGGCCTCCAGGCCGCCTCGATCCGCCCGTTGTTGCCGGACATGAGCTCGACGTCCATGTGCGACGCGGCGAGCGCGGAGACGCGCTGGAAGAACTCGGCGTCCTTGAGGCACGATCCGCTGATGTCGATGACAACGACCAGGGCCTCGCGCTCGCGCGATCGGCGGCAGGACGGCAGCGGGCGCGAATCCATGCTGCGGGCGAGCAGCGCATCAACGTCCCACTCGTCGTCCCCGTCCACTGGCCACCCCGCAAAATCCTCAGCCAGCTTCGACACGATCCTGGCAAAGGCCATTTGCGACCTCCGGAGGACGTGCTGTTCCGGGGTCAGGGAGAAGGCTGACCGTGGAGCGTCGCGCGCCTGGCCTCTGAGGGTCGCATTGAGCCTTGATGCCACCGCAATGTCCTGCGGCTGGGAAGCGAACGGGTCGTCAAGGCGCCGCAGGGCAGGGGGGATTCTGAAAGAATTCAGCAGGTCTGCGGGGTCCCGCAAAGCCTGCTCCGCCATTTTGGCTGATGCCGGCACGGTCCTGCCGCGCAGCCTGCGCCTGTCGGCATCCGCCGCGATGGCGTGCTGGTGAAGCGATCCGTCGCCATGCCTCCCCATCAGGCTGATCGGCTGGCTTGCCGGATTTGACGTCCAACCGGCGGGTGGCTGCGGGATCGGAGCCTGGCCATGGCTGGCACGGCCAGCCCGGTCACCGTCCGGCGGCGCCTCCTTCCCCGTCAGGGCGCCGGCATCGGGCCCGCGCAGTCCGTCAGGGGCATCACGCTGCCCGCTGACGGCGTCCCCGCGGGCCGCAGCAGCCTGTGGACCTTCGCCCTGCTGGCCCGCAACCCGCTCCCTTTCGCCGTCAGCAGCCGTTGGATTTCCACCCACGCCGCCGTCCGCCGCCGTGCCGTCCCGCGCGCCGGGCACAGGCTCCCCGTGGCCCGGCGGACCATCAGCGTCTTCCCGCCGTTCCGCTGAGGGCGGATGGGCCGGAGCCTGGCCCGGCACCGCTTGCCCGTCCCCGCGAGGGGAGCCGCCTGACTGTGCGGGTTTGCCTTCGGCAACCTTGCCATCCGGCGCGTGGCCATCATCGCTATCAGGACGTCCTGGGGACGGAGCCACGGTTGGCGGCCAGGCATCGGCCGGACCGCCCGTCCGCAATTTGACGATGCCGATCGGCATGGGCGCTCCGCCGCGCCGTTGATGTGCCGCTCCGGGCGGCGGGAAGCCATCCGCCTGACGCCCGCGCCGATGCGCAGGCGCGCCGTCAGCGGCATGGGGGCCGCGGCCATCCGCCGCCAATCCGGCCGTCGCGAAACCGCTGGCTGCTTTGTTTTCAGTTGGTTGGCTGTCGCCTCCGCCGTCGTGTGACGGATTTTCCGGCGACCTCCCCCGGCCAGGCCCGGCATCGTGCATCGGCCCACTGCAGTCCGTGACGGGCTCATCCGCAGAGGCCTGCGGGGCGCTCTCTGCCGCCGGCTGCTGGCTGGGATTCTGCTGCCCATGAAGCGGCGATCTGTCCCCGGCCTGGCCGTTGCGGGGGCTTGGCTTGCCGGGCGTGCCGTCCGTCCCGCTGGCTTCGCCGCCCCCTGAAGATTCCGGTTTGCCGGGCATTCCCGTGGGATCCCCTTCGGATCCGTCCTCCGGCGTTTTGCCCGATTGCTGGCTGCCGGCGGAGGCCCCGCCAGCGTCCGCAGCGTCCCGCTCGCCTTCTCCGGATGGGCTGGCAAGACCTTTTGGACTCCCGCCTCCGCCGCGGGGCGGCGATTCCCGGTGCGCCCCGGCATCAGGGAACTCCGCGGTCCGCCAGAAGCGGTCGAGCAGCGGAACTGCGCTCATGCCGCGGACCGCTGCCGCCGGGGCTTGCTGATTGGCGTGGGCTCACTGGCCTCAGCCAGCCAGCCGGGCGGACAGGCGCCATTGAGGAAGATGTCGAAGGCTGCCCTGGCGTCGAGCGCGACGATCATCTCGACCCCTTCCTCCCGCGTCCACGACAGCATCATGCCATCCACCTTGGCCACCAGGCGGTCCTCGGCGTAGCTCACCACCTTCCACCCCGCAGTCCGCAGCGCCATGACCTCGCTGAAAGTGGCGGCGGTGGCGGTGAAGGCAATTTCCCCGGTTTCCCCCCAGAGCTTCGCCATGTCGGCGTGCCTCGCCAGGGGAAGCGTGCGTCCGACGATGATGACTTCGCCGCTGACGTGCCCGGCGCCGCCGATGCTGGCGGGATCGGGCTGTGGCGGCCCCGCCCAGTCGAGCAGCGCGTCATAGGCGACATCGGTGGCGGCGACGATGCCGCCGGCCTTGGCGGTGTCAACATCGCCAGCTTCTCCGGTGGCGCGTCCCCACCCCCTGGCCTCGGCGAGCTGCGGAAGTTTCGGCTTGCGGTGCGCGGCGACAGCCGGCAGCGCGGCCATTCCGTAAGCGGCAAGCCCGAGTTCCGGACGGCTGGACTTTTCGTTCGGCAGCGGGATGCTCTCCGCGGCGATCAGCAGGGAGTGCTGCTCCGGTGTCTTGGTCACGAACTGATAGACCAGCGCGTCCCAGTCGGCGTAGCGGCCAAGCAGGTCGGCGGCGTCGATGACCTGGCGGAGTTCCTGGATGGTGCAGGGTTTCGGCAGCCGCGCCGCCATGCAGCGCCGGTACAGCGTGACGCAGGCATCGAGCAGCGGATGGTCCGGATGGGTGAGCAGCAGCGCCTGTCTGACCACCGTGCTCGGCAGCAGATCGAAGTCGATCTTCGACAGGCGGCGAAGGAGCACCTCACTGAGGTCACGCTCGTCGTTCATCGTCACGAAGACCGCAAGCCGCCGCCGTTCATCCTCGCTGAGCATGATCGAGCGACCTGCGAAGCGCACCCTTCCATTCTGCAGAAAATCCAACAGGAACGCGTCGGCTGATGGCCTTGTCTTGTCAAACTCATCGAGGCAGAGCACCACGGAGAGGCCGGCCCGGAGTTGCTCCATTGCCTCCGGGATCACGCCATCGACGGCCCTGATGCCAGACCTGGCGGCATCGTCAGGCACCATGCGCACCATAAGATCCTCTTCCCGGGTGCCAGGGAAACACTGCTGGAAAACGAGCACGGCTCCGGTCACCGCCGCGATTGTCTCGGGCAGGAGGGTCTTGCCGGTCCCCGGCCCGCCGAACAGGAATGCTCCCGCCTGCGGCCGCGAGCCCAAGGCGGCTGCCACCTTGGCAACGAATGGCGGGTCGCAGATATAGCCGCGCCCATTCAACCCAACGTACAGCTCGCGAACGTCGATCATGTCAGCCGCACTCCCGATCACGACGCCGGACCGGCCAATGGCGCGCCCAGCCAAGGCGCTCCAGATAGCAGAAGAGCCTGGCGCTGGCAAGCAACGATGCCGATGACAGGCGGTTCCCATCAGGGCCGCAGATCGGACGGGCGGCTCCGCACCAGGGATGTCCCGCGCATCTGCCGCGTCACTGCCAGCACACCGCGGACGGCTTGGATCCGGGATGTGCGGGGGGGGGCGGAGCTTTGCCGGACGTTGCGAACATCCCGGATGCTGGACAAAGCGATCCCGCGGTTGGGCAACGGCCGATCGCTTTCCGACACCGGATCAACCTCACGATGCACGCGCTGCGGCGGAGGCGCCGAGGTAACCGGCGGCGGCGAAGTTCCGCCGGGTGATCATCGGGGAGCGGGCGCGGCTGTTTGTTTTCCTTGACCACTCCGGCGCGCTGTCGGCCACCCCGGCTCGCAGCATGTGCAGCGGGCCGGGGCGGTGTTCCGGAAGGTGTCCGACACGGCCCGCTGTCCGGACAGCCAGCGGAGAATAGCAGCATCCAGCATGCCGCTTTCTCCTGCGATGGCTGGTCCACGCCGCGGCCTCCCGGCATTGGAGTGCGGCAGGCCGAAACCAAGCCGTGGTCGCGGTACAGCCATGCGATCATCGCAAGGAAATATTGCCAAAGGATTAACGCTTTGGGTGCATTGGCATGCGCCCATGTCCGTGCTGGTGGCCGTCAATGCGACATTGCCGCCAGCCAACGTAAAAACATTTCGTCCAGGAACCGGCGCCTGGTTCGGGCTTTGGCCGTGCGCGGAAGGAAGGCGGCCGCGGGATCATCCGGGATGCCGTCCGTGGCAAAAGCCATTTGTATCCGTTTGATCACCAAGGAAACATATTGTTTCAGTGGTGGCGCCACCATCTGGCGCGGCGCATAGTGCCCTCACGCCACCCGCATTCCCGAGGAGGAATTCATGCGAAAGTTTTTGCTTGCCACCGCCGCGCTGGCCTTTTCCGCGCCGGCGTTTGCCCAGCCGTCTCCGCCGCCCGTGCCGGGCGCTCCGGACCGCGGGGCGCCGATGACGGACAGGCTTGCCTGTGCCGTCCGCGACGGGAAGGCCGCCGGCTTCCTGGCCCGCGCGCACGACCGGCTGGCCATCGCGTCCGGCCAGGAAGCCGCATGGTCGGCGTTTGCCGCCAGTCTCGAGGCTGCGGTCAAGCCGCTTGGCGAAGACTGCGGCAAGGCGCCCGGCGCGCTCAAGGGCGCGCCGCTGCCGCAGCGGCTCGAGGCAATGGAAGCCAGTTCCGCCCGCAGGCTGGCTGTCCTGCAGAAAGTCAGCGCGGCTGTCGCGGCATTCTATCCGCAGCTGACGCCGGAGCAGCAGCTCAAGGCTGACCGGCTCGCCCACCGCCACGCAGGCTGGGATGGCCACGGACACCAGCATGGCGACGCTCCGACCCCGCCAGCCGGAGACAGGTGAGACCTGCGCGGGCGGGCATCCAGCGGCCTGCCCGCTGACTTCCTGCTGGAACGCTGCCGCGCCGACTAAAGGTTCGCCGCCTTCGTGGCGAAGGTGGCGATGCCGCCACTGAGGATTTCCGCGTTCCGCGCGAGTTCGGCCGAGGCGAGGAGCACCTGCTCAGCGTTGTGGCCGGTCTCGCCGGACGCCTCTGTCACGCTGCCGATGCTCCTGGCGATCATCCGCGTTTCCTCGGCAGCCTGCTGCTCGACGGCGTCTGCGATGGATGCGGCGATTCCGTCGATTTCGTGGATGCGGCCGCCGATCGCCGCGACCGCACTGGCCGCCTCTCCGGCGACCGACTGGATCTCCGTGACCTGCTGGCTGATATCCGCGGTCGCCTTGGCGGTCTGCTGCGCGAGAGCCTTCACCTCGCCAGCCACCACGGCAAACCCCTTTCCCGCGTCCCCGGCCCGCGCCGCCTCGATGGTGGCGTTCAGGGCCAGGAGGTTGGTCTGGCTGGCGATGGCGTTGATGAGATGGACGATCTGCTTCTAAAAAGGTGAGCATAGGTGAGCTCCCTCTTTTTCGCGGCTCAAAGACTCCGCGCCAGCATTGCTGCCAGCGGCCTCGGTCTCCCCGCGCGTAGCCCTTTCGGGCGGTTCGGCATTAGCCCTGCCTACCATAAACCATGCGCGCTCCACGTCCGACAGTCCGGACAGAGCCATTTGGGCGAACTCGCCGCCCTTGAGAATTGACAGCGCGATCCGGCCATACCAGGCCAGGTTCTGCGCCGCATTGCCGTCACGGTCATGCCGCGTCCCACAAGACGGGCAGGTCCACGTTTCGTCGCCACGTTTCAGGTCCGCGTGGATATGACCGCACACCGAACACCGCTTCGATGACGGAAAGAACTGCCATGCGTCGATGATGACGCAGCCGTCCAGGGCGCCCTTGTAGCCGAACTTCTCGCGCATTTTGCCAAGCGCCGCATCCGACGCGCCAAACCCGCCGCAGCCCGGGACGTGGTCCAGGCAAAGCACCTTGACCTGCCGCGTGATGGAGCTGGTCAACTTATGCTGGATGTCGTCACGGATGTTGACGACATCCGCATGCGCGCCGGAAATCCCGGCCGCAAGCTTTGAGCCGCGCGCGGATTTGCGGCGGACGCGAGGCGTCAACCTGATGGCATCCGCCTCATCGTCCTTGCCTTCGGCGCGGAGAGCCTTCCGCCGGGCAATCATTGCCATGCGGTCCGCGTGGACCTTCGCCCGCGCTTCGGCGGCTCGCTTACGCTGGAGCCGGCGCTCATCGGCGTTGCGTGCGGCCACTACAGCGCGATGTTTGCGCCGCGCGCGGACGGACATGGCCTTCTTCGCCTTGCGGAACACATTCCCCGCCTGCTGTTTCTCCGACTTCGGCGCGGCAGGCACCGCGTCGCCCGCTGACGGCAGCGGGATGAGGGAGGCGCGGCTGAACTGACGCTGAAGCGCCTTCAGCTTGATTTGCGCCCTGCGGAGCGGCTTCGGGGAGATGAACTGCGTGCCTTGCTCGGTCACCTTCACAAAGACCGGTGGTTTGCCCGGCTTCCGGCGACGCGCCCTCGGCTTCCCTGCCTTCGCAGGTTTGTCCGCCGGGGAAATGGGCAATGCGGTGAGCGTGGTAGCGTCCCTGAACACCTGTCGGTCGGAGGCGCCGCGCACGATGCGGACAGGACGCGACAGGGTAATGGCCGTCCGCTCCCCGCGGTCACCACCGACGACATCGTCCAATTTTGCCCCGTCGATGAGCGCCGCCAAAGGCGCAACGTCCGTCAGGACGCGCCGGTGCGGACTGGCCTCGCACGGGAGACGCAAGCCAGATTCGGCACCTGGTTTCCTCTGGTGTTTCAATTCCCGGACCACATCCTTGCGCATGTTGCGCTTCGTCTGCACGCCTTCCCGCTGGAATGCGAACGCCGCGAAGAAATCACCGCCATGGCGGTGGATGGTGACCGACATGAGCTTGCCAAGGCGTGGCACCTCCTCCGCCAAGTCAACCCAGCCGATGTTGGTGAGATGAACCTGCTGACGGGCACCATGTCTCCTGAACCTGATGCGGTCATTCGTCGTGCGGAAGCGGTCGGCGTCCTTCCCCTTCCGCTTTACCCTGGGTTCACCACAGAGCTTGCTGAATTTGGCTTTCCGGCCG
>Ga0302320_10010964_pt1 | contig 19259 bp, 16 predicted proteins | sample Bog_T0_3_FD_202130 | JGI IMG/M metagenome (GOLD analysis project Ga0302320, IMG submission 202130) | Peat permafrost microbial communities from Stordalen Mire near Abisko, Sweden - Bog_T0_3 | ecosystem: Environmental > Terrestrial > Soil > Wetlands > Peat | place: Sweden: Abisko, Stordalen Mire... | reverse complement strand
TGCGCGATTCTTCCTGCCGGCATCAACCCCATCAGTCCCGACGCCGGCGTTCGCAAGAGAGCGCTGCTCCACCTGAAGCAGTGCGTAGAAATGACCGCTGGCCTGGGGGCAAAGCTGCTGGTAGGCCCTCTCTATGCACCCATCGGCTATTTCACCGGCCACCGCCCGACGGCCGATGAGTGGCAGTGGGCTGCGGAAGCATTTCAATCAATCGGAGAAACACTCGATGCCTGCGACGTCACGCTTTCCATTGAACCCGTGAATCGCTCGGAAACCTATTTCCTGCGGACGGCGGCGGAAGCACTCGCGTTGTGCCAGGCCGTGGGCCATCTACGTGTTGGCGTCACTATCGATACCTTCCACGCGAATATCGAGGAAAAGAATCAGGCGGCGGCGGTTCTCTCTTTACGCGATCGCCTCAGGCACATGCACATGAGCGAGAACGACCGCAGCCTTCTGGGACAGGGACATGTCGACTTTCCCGGCATCGTCGAAGCATTGCGTGCGATAGGTTACCAGGGCTATCTCATGATCGAAGGATTTGGTTTTCTATCTGAGGTCAAGGATGGGCCGGGCACGCTTTGGGCTGAGCGCAATGTCTCTCCGATGGACATCGCAAGCCAGGGCGCAGCTTACCTGCGCAGCTTGCTTCACGATCAACGAAGAATGAACTAACAAAAATAATTGGCGAGTCTCCAGCAAACAGACCGCCCCTGTTCAGTTCAGTCCTGACCCGCTTATTCGTGCAGGCCGTAGTCCGTCTCGTCGGAGCGAAGTAGCTCGCCACGGGCCGGATTGGCAATCCAGTTATAGAGCAGGCCCAGGAAAAGCAAGGCGGCAAAGACGGTTGCCAGAACGAATCCTGCCTGCAGGCCTCCAAACATATCGCTGACGATGCCCATCGCCAGCGGACCGAGCGCCGCTCCCAGGCAGGTAAAAAAGAGCAGAACGCCGGAGATCGCGCCATGTTCGGCCTTCGGAAAACAGCTGATCCCCTTCGAATTGAGCGTGGGATAAATGACCGACATGAACACACCGGAAAGCGCCATCAGATAGACTGCCGCGTTGGCTCCGCCGAAGATGGTGCCGACAAAGCAGGTGAAAATCGCGCCACTGAAAATGACAAGGACTGTTCTCCAACTCCATCGGGCGATGACCCACGCGCCAACAAAACGCCCCGCCGCGCGCAGGATGAAGAAGATGGAGATGACATAGGCCGCCATAAACGCCGACGAAGGTCTGTGATCTTTGAGAAACGAAGGCAGCCAGACATAGACGGCGCACTCAACGGCGACGTAGAGAAAACATGCCGCAGAAAAGCCGAGCGCGTAGGGGTTGCCCAACAGCCGAAGTGTGCGGCTCAGGTTGATCGGTTCATCTGAACTCTTGACGATGCGCTGCGGATAGCGCACCAACGATGCAATCGCGACCAGCACAACGCAAAGCGAGCCCGCAATCACATACAGCCACTTCCAGGAGACGCCGGTGAGCAGCAGACGGGCGACAATCAGAGGGCCAATAATAGAACCGACGCCGAAGAAGCCTTCTACGATGTTCATCGTCGATGTGTGTTCCTGCGTCGAATGGGAAATGTCGCCGATCAGAGCCAGCGCTCCGGTCTTGAAGATGCCAATTGCAGCTCCGGAGATTGTAAGAAGGATGACGAAAACAGCAAAGGTATTGGTAACCGCGAAGAGATACGAGTTAAGCGCAAACAGCACCAAGCCAATGACGATGGTCCATTTTCTGCCGATGAGATCGGCCAGAAAGCCGAGAAAGATGGCGACCACGGCAATGCCCGACATGCTGGCATAGTGAAATGCGCCCGCGGCGGTGTCGCTCAGGTGGAGTGTCCGGATCACCTCGGGAATGATGACTCCGACCGAGTCTGTGGTCATGGCGAACATCATGAACATCAGGTAGGTGAGAGCGCGGATCAGAAAATGATTTGTGCTGGGCGCTTGAACCGTTAACAAGGTGCTCCTCCTTCGTGGATCATCTGGCAGGAATGGCCATGGACTCAGTCGCATTCAAGCCGTTGGAGTATTCGAGCGTCGCGCACGGTTTGCTCAGGTCGACTGCGAGCGAAATCCAGTGCTCATGGTGACGCCAGCAAATTGCGAGGCGATCGCGTGACGTCGATTCCACGGTGCAGTCGCCGTTGAATGCAGGGTGACTGTTGCGCAGGCGGATCAATGCGATGATCTGTTTGACGAACGCAGAGTTGAGCGATGCGGCAACTTCGTCAGGCGAGAAGAAGTGGCGATTGATGTCGCGGCCTACGCCGCTCCTGGCCAGAAGTTCCATGTCGTTGCGAGCGCCGAGCAAACCGACGTAATAGACCTGGGGAATTCCGGGCACAAAGAACTGAATGGCACGCGCGATCAAGTAGAGGGTTTCATTGCCGCCGAGAGCATCCAGAAAAGTGCAGTTGACCTGATAGAGGTCCAGGTTGTTGGCCGCGGCTCCAGTGGCCTGTTTGCTCTGGTTGTGGCTGCGGCGATGAGTCTCTTCCACCAGGTGGTCGATGGCCTCGGGCGCAAGCAGGCCGGGATTGCCTTGCTGGTCGGCGCCGACATCGATGACGCCAATTCCGTCGTGTGTGTCGAGGACGGTGATGGCGTTGTGCGGGCGAACCTTCATCCATTCGCAGAGCGGTTGGGCGTCTGCCGCGTAAAGAGCATGCAGAACCAGCGGCGGCAGTGCGAAATCGTAGACCCAATCGACCTGGCGGGCAATCTCAACCTGCTGCTTGTAGTAGCTGTGCACCTCGACCAGAACTTCCATGCCTAGCGCTCGGGCCTGTTGCGTGAGCTCGGCGATAAAGCCGAAGGTTTCGGGGATCATGAAGCAACTGGTGCCTGGCTTCTTGATGGCGTAGCCGACAGCGTCAAGGCGGATGGCGCGAATGCCGGCCGCGTGGAATTGTTCGAGAATTGCGCCGAGATAAGCCTGGCCCCGTGGATGCGTCACGTCGATATCGATCTGCTGCGGCGTGAATGTGGTCCAGAACAGCTTCTTTTCGCCGTTGCGCAGAGTTGTGTAGGTAAACGGAAGTCCGGGCCGCGGGCGATAGATGCGCAGCAGGTCGGCCTCAGTTGCTCCCTGCGGAAATACGCGATCGTACGTAAGAAACATGCCGGCGTAGGGCGAGTTTGCGCCGTTTTCCAAGACGTCTTGAAACTGCGGCGACTGGCTGGAAACGTGGTTGACGATCAGGTCGGCCATCAATTCCAGTCGGCCGCCCAGCGCGCGCAGATCGTCCCACGAACCCAGCCGGGGATCGACCCGCGTGTGGTCGATGGGATCGAAGCCGGCATCTGCGCCGTCAATCGGATCGAAGAAGGGAAGTAGGTGCGCACCTCCAAAGACGTTCGCCAGAGGGCCGTTGAGCAGCGAGGAAAGATCCTGAATACCCCCTGCGGAAAGCCGATCGACATACGAGATGAGTTGAACCTGGTTTTTCATGGAAGGTCTCGTGCGGGGTCACCGCGGTGCGGATGGGTTCGAGGGATTGCGTGACGCGGAGTGGGAGCGAATCAGTGCATCATGCTCCGCGAGGCTCCAGTCGGGAGTGGCTCCGTGGCGGCTGGCGACGAGTGCGCCGAGCGCATTGGCAAAGGTGGCGTTCTGTTCCATCGGCCAACCGGCGTTCAGCCCATGCAGAAAGGCGGCGGCAAAGGCATCGCCGGAGCCAACCGTGTCCACAACCTTCACCTTGAATCCGTCGAAGGAGCGCAACGTGTCGTGATCGAAGATGGCGCACCCGCGGCTGCCAAGAGTCACACAGATGGTGGAGATGTTGTATGTCGAAGACCAGTGGCGGCAAAAGGCTTCAAGGGTGTAACCGCTCTTTCCTTTCGTCAGCTCATAGAGCAGTTCGGCTTCATGCTGGTTGAGCTTTAGAACCTGGGCAACTGAGGAGAGCCTCTCCACCAGCGGCAGATTCCAATGTCCGCTGCGCAGGTTCACATCGTAAAAAAGTTTTGTTTTGGGAAGGTTCTCAACCAGACGCCGAAGCGCCAATTCCATGTTCGGATTCGCCTGGGCGAGGGTTCCGAAATAGAGCCAGTCGGGGGCGAAGTGAACCGCGCGTTGAAGCAGCGATGCATCGACCGTGACACAATCGAACGCCGCCGGCCGGTCGATGGTGAAGACTGCGTTCCGATCTGCTCCAGTGGATACGATTGCGGTTCCTGTTGGCAGGTCGGCCACTTGCTGCACAAACTCGGTGGTCAGCCCGAGGCTCTGCATGGCCTTGAGTGTCCTCACGCCACGCTCATCTTTGCCGACGGCGGTCAGCACCGCGGCCGTGTTTCCAAGCCTCTGCAATATGGCTGAAAAATTCAGGGGCGCGCCTCCGAGGTACTCCTCCACGCCAAATACGTCCCAGAGGACTTCGCCCATGCTAAGAATCTTCACTGTCCACTCCCCTTTATGTTTCCGTCCAGCAAGGTCCGCAATGCCGGTCAGTATCGTGCTCGCGGATTATTCTCCCTTGGCACTGTTTGCCAGCACAGGAATCGCTGGGCTGCCGGGGTTTGATAAAGCCGTCGATTGGCGGACAACGAGTTTGAAGTCGAGGAGATAGTCGCGGGCCGGCATGGCAGGATTCGCAATGCGGGCAAACATGGCGGCAAGGGCCGTTGCGCCCAGCTCAAGGCAGGGCTGGTGTATGGTCGTGAGCGGTGTCTGCAGGTGGCTCGCATAGCGCACATCGTCAAAGCCCGTTACCTTTACCTGAGATGGAACATCGATGCCGAGGGTATTCAGCGAGGTCATCAGTCGTGCTGCGGTAAAATCGTTGGCTCCGATAAAAGCGTCTGGCCGATGATGGGCAAGGATGGAGCGGATAAGGGCAACGTCGTTGGGATCTCCGCTTTCTTTCCACCCGCAGGCGTGACGATCCGCGGATGCTTGGATCGCTTCAAAGACACCCGCATTGCGCATGGCCACAGTGGGCGCCGAATGGGGCCGGCTGAAGAAGACAATGCGTTTGGCGCCGCGCTCAATTAAATGGTGGGCAATCACAAATCCGGCGCGGCGATGATCGATGGTCACCAGATCGTACTTGCTGCGTTGCGGATATGCGTAGATGTCCCGGTCCAGAAGGACAATCGGAATCCGGGCTTCGTCAATAGCGGTTGTGATGCGGCGGTTGATCTCCTCGTTCCGCGCAGCCAGTTCCAGGGGAGCAAAAAAAATGCCCGAGACCTTTCGCTGCAGATAATAGTCGCAGAGCTGTTGCGCCTGGTCTTCAACCGGCGCTCCTGGAGAGAGCGTTGCCCCCCAGAGCAGATCGTGTGAGGGACCACTGCGCTCAATAGAGATGCCACGGCAGATGGGCTCGAAGATCTCAGTCTCTCCAAGGTCCGGAATCAGCAGGCCAAGAACGAGATTCTCAGCGCTCTTCTCCGCCAGAACGAATGTTCCCGAGCCAGCCCTGCGCTCGACCAGACCTTCGTTCTCCAATTGGGCCAGAGCGCGGCTGACCGTGGGCCGGCTGGCGCCGAACTGCTCGACAAGTTCGTTTTCGCTCGGCAGCTTGTCGCCTATCGCGAATTCGCGTTTCGCCAGAGCGCTCCGCAGGCGGTTATAGATCTGCTTGTACTTTGGGGTTCCTCCGAGAGACTCAAGTCCGAGATCGTCTGCCATCTTTCCTCACTTCATTCGAGCGTGACAAGTATTATCGCGCTCCGTCAAGTATGCCTATCAACTTGCCGTCTCTTGATCTGAGACTTGACAGAGGCCTCTGGCAATGGCTCTTGCGTGTTTTTCCAGCGGGGATCGTAACTCTTTTCTTATCAATAATTGCATAACATGTAATTACAAGTTATCAGAATATGTAAATGCAGTCAATCACTTTGTTGTTGACAACTTCGACTTGCATATCTAGCATTTCGTTGAAATTTGGTAAGCCGCATTCCCCGGTTCTGCGTTTCAGGGAATACGAATCGCAGAAGAACGTTTGCCGCGCTGCCAATGGACCCGGTAGGGGATCGTCAGTTGATGGGTTTCGGCTGGCCAATGGGCCGTATCCGGACCCTCGCATACGCAACTCCGTCTTGCCTTGATTCAACGGCGAGTTGGCACGGGAATTTGGGAAAAGAAATTGAAAGCAGGAGGCTTTATGAGGATCAAACAAACAAACCTGGCGATGAAATCCTGGGCTCATCGGTTATTTCGCCTGCCGGTGACGCAGACAGCAGCTTTCCTGCTGCTGATGCTGTTCAGCTGCGTCGCCCTTACGGTGGGCGCTCACGCGCAAACCAGCTACGGGTCTGTTGTGGGTCAGGTGACCGACTCCACGGGCGCAATTATTCCTGGCGCCACGGTCGTACTGAAGAACACAGCGACCAATGCGAGCCAGACCGTGGTCACAGGCGCGGCCGGTAACTATACCTTCGTGAACCTGAATCCGAGCGCGTATGACGTTACAGTGACAAAGCAGGGCTTTGAGTCGCTCGCGCAAACCGGCGTCAACGTACAGGTTGGCGGCGTACTGCGATTGGATGTGACCTTGAAGCTGGGCACGCAAAGCCAGACGGTGACCGTTACCGCTTCTCAATCCGAGATGCAGACAGAGAGCGCCTCGCTCGGCGGCGTGGTGCAGGGCCTGCAAGTGGTTGAAGCTCCGCTGAACGGGCGCAATGTGAACAACCTGCTCGATTTCATTCCCGGTGTGGTGCCGGGCGGCGGAACCCAGGGCAGTACCATGTCAAACCAGGGCGATGGCCAGACGCAGGCGATTGCTTACAACAACTATCAGATTGGCGGTGGCTTCAGCGGTCAGAGCATCTTCTTTATCGACGGCATGGAGCAGAATATTGCCGAGAACAATGTAGACCCGCTTGTACCCACCCAGGATGCCGTGCAGGAGTTTCGCGTTTCAACCAGCAACGTAAGTCCGGAGTTTGGCGGCTACGGCGGCGGCGTTGTAGAGATCGTGACCAAGAGCGGCACAAATCAGTTTCACGGAAGCGCATACGAGTACGTGCGCAATACGAATATTCAAGCCAACAACTGGTTCAGCAACTTCGACGGTCTGGGGAAGACGCCGCTGCACCAGAACCAGTTTGGGGCTAATGTCGGCGGACCGGCTATCAAAAACAAGGCCTTCTTCTTCTTTGCCTGGGAGCATGAGTCGCTGCTTCAATCGCAGCCTTCGAGCGAGACCGTGCCCACCACAAATGAGCTGAAAGGCGATTTCTCCGCCGACCCGCAGGTTATCTACTGTCCTGCTGTCGGGTCGTATGGCTGCACGCCCGGCCAGCCGCTGCCCAACAACAAGTTGACTTACATTGACCCCACTGCTCAGAACATTGCCAAACTGGAGACCCCGAATGAAGCGCTGGTCACACAGACGCCCAGCACGACAAACTTCTCGTTCACCGCGCCCTCTGAGGGTTACCAGACGCAATTCAATGTCCGCGGAGACATCACGCCTGAGCCGCACGACTCGCTGTTTATGCGCTACACCTACTGGAATCCTCACAATGGAGCCAGCGATCCCACTCACACGAACACGGGCCTGGGGCCCACCGGAAACAACACGCAGGAAGCTGAAATCGGCGACAGTCACACCTTCAATCCCTCTACTCTTGCCGACATCCACTTCTCGTACCTTGAGAACTACAACTTCCAGAACATCTTGAGCAATGGCTTCAATATGTCGTCGCTGGGCGGTGCCTATGGCACGATTCAGGGCGAAAGCGAGAATAATCTGGGTATTTTGCCCGCTCTCGGCATTCAAGGTTATGGGATCGGTGCTGCCCAGAGCACGCTCTACTGGAACAACAATGTCTGGGGCATCAACGGAGGCATGACCAAGATCCTGGGCCACCACACCATCAAAGCCGGCGCGGAATGGCGTCAGATGCTATGGGAAGCGTATGGATACTGGACCTACGGCCTGAATGCGACACCGTTCTTTACTGCCTCTTCTGCCACAGATACTTCGACGGGCAACGCTCTGGCATCTTTCCTGATGGGCATACCCTCCAGCACGGATGCATCGTACGGCGCTACAGAGCACGCCTATCTGCATGACTACGCTCTGTATGCTTCCGACGCTTATCAGCCGATGAAGAAACTCACCATCACCGCTGGCCTGCGCTGGACTCAGCCTGGAGCATTCTCAGAGGAACATGACCTCGATTCAGTGCTGCAGCCCACTGCCGCGGTCACGATCGGATCGATTTCTTCGTACACCAATCCTGTAACCGGCAACTCTGTTCCGCTTACCGGTGGCACGGCGCTGCTGGGCAGCTCGCAGTATTCAGGCACCAGAGACGAACAATTGCATTGGCATCTGTTTGCTCCCCGCGCCGGGTTGGATTATCAAATCACGCCGCAAACAGTATTTCGTCTCGGATACGGAATCTCTTACCTGCCGCCGGATTTGGCGCAGGAGGGACCGCAGTTGAACCCCCTCAACCGCGCCAACACAACCTACGCCAACACCTGGGGGCAACCCCTCATTGCCACGGTAGATAATCCCTTGCCGAATGGCTTTGTGTTGCCAGGCGGCCACAACCAGGCGGCGTTGACCGCCCTGTTGGGTTCTGGAGTCTGGGCGGGCGTTCCCAATGTTCCCTACGGCTACACACAACAGTGGAACGTTGCCGTGCAGCGCGCTCTCGGACCGAACAGCAGCATTACCGCTGCCTACGCCGGCGCGAAGGGAACCCATCTTGTGATTGCAAGCGCTTATACCGGCCCCGGCTACAACCTGAATCAGCTTCCGGATCAATATGATTCTCTACAGAGCCAGCTGTTGAAACAGGTACCGAATCCGTTCTATGGCGCTCTGCCTGCAACCTCTGTTGTGGGTGGACCGACTGTTGAGCAGGGCTATCTTCTCGAGCCTCATCCGCAGTATCCCGATGGAATGCTGCAGTACAATCCACGCTACGGCGGCTCTAACTATAACGCTTTGCAGATGCAATACAACCTGCACATGGCCCACAGCGATATCCTGCAGGTGGCCTACACCTTCAGCAAACTGTTGAGCGACACCGATAACACCAGTTCGTTCCTTGATGGCCAAGGAGCGCAGGGACTGCCGCAGGACAACTACAACCTGAAGGCTGAGAAATCGCTCAGCATGCAGGACATCACCAATAATCTGGTGATTGACTACGGCTTTGACCTGCCGTTCGGTCATGGGCAGCCCTATCTCAACAATAAGAGCGGCGCGGTCAACGCGGTTCTTGGCGGTTGGCGATTGAACGGCATTACGATCTTCCGCAGCGGCGTGCCCATCGCGCTAACAGCTCCGGCGAACGTCCTAAGCCAGTTTGGCGCGGGCACTGCGCCGTTTGGTCCCGGTCAGTCGGGGATCATTCGGCCCGAGTACTCCGTCGGCTGCAACAAAAGCGGTCCTGGTTCGGTGCACAGCGCTCAGCGTGCGGCGGAATGGTTCAATACCGCGTGCTTCCAGCAGCCAGGCGAATTCAGTTTCGGCAACGAACCACGCGTCGATCCAAAGATCCGTTCCAATGGTCAAGCCAACTTCGATACGGTATTCAGCAAGAGTTTTGCTCTGCCGCGCGAAGCAACTTTCAAGTTTTCGGGCGAGATCTTCAACCTATTCAACCACCCGCAATTCGGCTTGCCTAATAGCCTGGTAGGCGTGCCGGGATTCGGAGAAGTAACTACGCAAGCGAATATCCCTCGCACAGCACAGTTCGAGGGAAGGATCACGTTCTGAGAGGTTGTCACCTTATTCCTTAGAACGTTTGCGAGACAAGGTAAACGGTAAGTCTTTACTTCGGACTTCCATGAAGTTGTAGCACGGATTTCAATCAGGGCTGATGCAGTCCGACCATTGCATCAGCCCGTTTTTCTCAATCATCTATTAATATTATTTTTCTCTTAAAGGTCGAAGCGGAGTTATTTATGCCGCGATTCACTGCGTCACGCGCAAAACTCCGTCGGTAAGAATGCGTGCGCGAAGACCGCCGCGGCCCGTCAGGAACTTCTCCGCGCCAGGCGCGATTGCAAAGTCCATCCAATAACACGGGCTGCATTCGGCGACACCTGCAAAGCGCACTCCCTGCACTTCGAACTCTTGCCCGATGAGAGAACTCAAGTCCACTCCTGCGGTGACTACGTTGCGCCGCGCGGCCCCAGGAGATTTGTCGCGCACTCTCAAGCTGATACAAAGCTCATTGAAAACTTCGATGGAGAAAAATGTAATTTGCCCTTTGTAGTTGTCCTTGAAGTCAAAGAAGCGGTCGCCTTCGATCCCGTGTCCGCGCCGGCAGCGGATCTCCTTCACCTCGATCAATGGGCTCTCTCCGGGCGGCTGCCCGTGGTGGCCAAAGAAGTTGTGTCCGGGAGAGAGAAAGAGATTGCGTACCGTCATCTCTTCTGTGCGCACCGCCATCAACTCCTGTCTTCTCGTGTTCAAGGATCTTCGCGGGTCAGTATACATCGCGGTGATAGCGGTGTTCATCTTTCAAGGCTTGCACGTACTCCTCGGCTGCATGAGGCGTCATTCCGCTTCGCATCAAAAACGAGAGTCGCCGGCAATCGCCGATTCGGCAACCGGTCTATCGGCTCAACCGTATCCTCTCAACTCGATAGTGATTGACATTGTGCGGGCGAAGGCCTGAGATGAAGCGGCCTATGGGACTGGGAGAATAGCTGGTTTCTCCGCGTTGTGGTCAGGTAATTGATCGAGCAGAACAACGTTGAGCAGAGACTTGTGTACCTGAATGCGGCCGTTGTAGCTGATAAAACCTAGCTTGCGAAAACGATTCATGAAGAAGCTGACGCGTGACCGTGTTGTGCCGATCATGTCTGCCAGCGTTTCTTGCGTAATGGGCGGGATGAAGGTCTCCGGTTCACCCGTTTTGCCGAACTCGGCCATCAACAGCAGAATCCGTGCCAGGCGCTTCTCGCTTGAGTTGAAAAGCTGATCGACAAGATCTGCCTGGGTTCGCATGCTTTGGGTCAGCAGGAACTTGAGAAATATGTCGGCGAATGCAGGTTCGTCATGCATCACGCGAACCATTTCGTCTCTGCTTATCTTGAGCGCCGTGCAGGTGTTTATGGCAGTTGCGGTTGCCAGACGCAATCCGACGATTGCCGCGAGAGACTCCTCCCCGACAAAATCACCAGTGGATAGAAGGGTGATCGTGGCTTCTTTGCCCCTCTGCGAAACAACTGTGACTTTCGCGCGGCCTTTTTGCAAATAGTACACAGAGTCCGCGGGGTCGCCTTGGCAAAAGAATGCGTCCTTGGGCTTCAATTCGATAATCTGTCGTCCGAGCCCGGCGTTCGCAAGAAAGGTCGCGGAGTCAAACGTTGTGTCGCTCTCGTCCTTCAGATTAATACCTCGTTGCAGCCCGCTTATTCGTTAGCCTCTTCATGCGGCAAGGCATTGCTGCGGCGTGCCATGCATAGAGCCTGTGGCGAAGAGACCGGGAACCGAATGCGCGACAGCCCGTCTTCTGATGGTCCGCGCAACTACGACCAATCCCTCTTGATGATCGCTTGAATTTATTAATCGCGTCTGGTCAATACTGCTCTGCATGAGAAAGTCGCTGGCGATCGTAACTCTACCGACTGCAAGAGCGTCACCACCGCATGACCCGATGATTCGTGGGCGATTGCGCTGGTTGCGCTCAAGACTGGTCGTCTATGTTGCTGTTTCCCTTACCACCATTCCGAGGGGCGTCCCGAAGGAATCTGCGCGGAGTCATCAGGCTTGGCCGAGTGCAAAAGCAGCAGCGGACATTGCACGAGCTTTACAACCTTTTCGGCAATTGACCCGAAGATGAGCGGATGCCAGCCGGAGATTCCGTGCGTGGAGATGATCACCATGTCGATCTTTTCTCGCTCCACCACTTCCATAATGTTGCCGGCGATGTCATTTCCAACTTCTACGCTGGAAGACGACTTTACTCCCCTGGCCGCAAGAGCCGCATGGCACTTGGCCAAATGGCGCTCCGCGAGCGCCCTGCCCTTGTGCAGAAATTCGTCTTCAGGAACAAAGTCGGGGAGTGTCGAGGGTGGGAACATCGGGATCACATGTACAAGATAGAGTTCCGCGCTGAAGTGCTTTGCGAGGTCGGCAGCCATCACCAAAGCCGCTTGTGAAGACGAGCTGAAGTCGATGGGCAGCAGGATCTTCGTTGGGATGGAAGGGAAAGCATGGATTTCAGACATTACGGGCTCCTCGGTGAACCGTAGAAACAGTTCTTCTGCTGGATCATCCCCCGTTCCATAGGGCAATTCTGTGCTCTATTGGACACCCGCCGTGGGATCAGTTGCTTCCATCGAGTCGAATCCGCAATGAACTGCAGGCGCGCCCGGCGCTAACGTAATCAACTTGCGACTGCGTGCAAATATGACCAGCCTGCCAGGCCTGCGCTCTGAAAACATCTCTATGGGCGCAGCCAACCGTGCCGCAGTTGATTCGCGGCAGAAGCCATGCCCGCTATGCGCGACGCCACTCGGAGCAGAGACGATGATGTTATCTAAATGGATATCGGAGCCGCATTCCTTGTCGGCCTGCTGTGCAGGTGTGGCAGACGGGCACGCTGGCGACGCGCACAATAAGTCTCCCGCCGAGAAGCGTCACCGGACTATTTCGCTGGTAGTCATCGCAGCAGCTATCGCTGCACTGTCTGTGCAGGCAAGATCGCAGGTGCCTTCCTCATCTCAAAGCCTTTCTTCGAGAGACGATTCGGCGATGACGGAAGTCGCTGCCCAAGGCGAACTCGACCTGAATTACATCCGGCCCACGCAGAGAACAATGGCGAAGAACTACCTCTTCGACGCAGTCGGTCCGTATCCAATCGTTGGCGCTGGAGCTGCCGCTGGAATCCATCAGTGGACCAATTCTCCGCTGGAGTGGGGGCAGGGAGCTGAAGGTTACGGTAAGCGATTCAGCTCCGACTTTGCCATGGCGGCAATTGCTACAACCACGCGCTATGGGTTGTCTGAAGTTTTTAAGGAAGATGCAACGTATTACCGGTGCGAGTGCAGCGGCTTCTATCCGCGCGTGCGCCATGCCCTGGTTTCAACATTAACGGCGCGCCGTGGAGAAGACGGCCATCTTGTGTTCTCTATCCCTGCTCTCGTAGGGCCGTACACGGGCACAATGGCCGCCACTTACGGTTGGTATCCCAGTCGTTACAACGCCAAAGATGCATTTAGAGCAGGTAACTATAGTCTGCTGGTATTTGCGGGCGGAAACATCGGCCTGGAGTTTCTCTATAGCGGACCTCATGCCTTGATCGCACGCATGCATCTCAACAACACGCATGGCTCGCCAATTCAGGGGTCAAACCAGTGAGCGGCAGCAACCCCACAGCCGAAATGCATACCAGCACGCACCCGTCCGTGAGCCTCACTGCACTCATATCCGCCGTTCTAAACTCTGCCGCCAATCTCTTCAACGGCTTTTTCGAGTGGTTCGGAAGCCTTGGCATCTTCTCCTGGCAAGTTATCAAGGCCGCAGTAACTCCGCCGTATGAGTGGCGCGAATTAATTCGGCAGCTCGATGAAGTTGGGTCAAAGTCTTTTCCTCTAGTCGCCATGGCAGGCGCGGCAATCGGCGTTGTCATCTCACTTGAGGCTCGCTATAGCCTCACTCGATTCGGCGCTAAATCCATGTTCCCGGCCACTCTTGTCTACTCCGTGATTCAGGTAATGGGGCCAATCATCACCGGTCTGGTTGTAAGCGGGCGCGTTGGCGCGGGCATGGGCGCCGAGCTTGCATCGATGAAAGTCACCGAGCAGATCGACGCTATCGAGGCGTCGGCGATCAACCCTTACAGGCTCCTGGCGGCAACACGCATTCTGGCCTGCATCCTGATGTTGCCGCTGCTTACCCTTGCCACCGACGCGTGCGCCTTGCTGACGGGCTGGTTTGCGCAAACACTGGTTGAGCCGCTCGCATTTCAACAGTTCATTACAAGCGGCTTCAATGGCGCCACGTTCGATGCGTTCCTGCCTCCCACTTTCAAGACTGCAGTCTATGGACTCATCATCGGACTTATCGCCTGCTTTCAGGGAATGCGCACGCGCGGAGGAGCTGCAGGCGTGGGCCGCGCCGCTACTAACTCGGTCGTGCTCGGTTCGCTCTTTCTCATCCTCGCCGATGTCGTCCTGGTAAAGTTCATTCTCGTTTTCTTTCCTTAACCGCTTTCTGCAATCGCTCAAGAAAACAATATGGCTACAACTCATGACATCGCGAACAAGCAACTAGATCCGGAACAAAACGCTCCTGTGCCCGTAGTTGCTATTGACAATGTGTTCAAGTCATTCGCGAGCCATAAGGTTCTCAACGGCATCAGCCTGCACGTGAACCAGGGAGAAACCCTGGCCGTGCTCGGCCGCAGCGGCACGGGAAAGAGCGTTCTGCTAAGGCTCATCATCGGCCTAGATTCACCGGACTCCGGGGCGATCCGCATCCATGGCGAGGACATCGCAGGACTGGCTCTCGATCGTATGGGAGCTATCCGAAAGAAAATGGGTTTCCTGTTTCAGCAAGCAGCGCTCTACGATTCGCTCACCGTTGCCGGGAATGTGGCGTTTCCCATGGAGCACCACCGTAGAGACCTGTCCAGATCTGAGCGGACTGACCGGGTAAAGCAATTGCTGGCTGAGGTAGGTATGGATGGCGATCTTGAAAAGATGCCTTCCGACATTTCAGGCGGAATGCAAAAGCGCGTGGGTCTGGCGCGTGCCCTGGCGCTTGAGCCTGAGATTCTGCTGCTCGACGAACCCACAGCCGGTCTCGATCCCATCAGCTCTGGAGAAATCGACGAGTTAATTCTCAAGCTTCAAAGGGAGCGTCAGATGGCCTCCATCGTAGTGACCCACGATCTGCATAGCGCCAGGACCATCGCCGGAAGGCTCGCGCTGCTCAATGAGGGCAACGTCGTGATCCAGGGTACGTTTGAAGATCTTCAACAAAGCGATATCGGTTTCGTGAAGGAATTTCTGAAGCAGTCGTAGGGGGGATTATGTCGAGAGTGGCAAGGTTGGGTGCATTTATCGTGGCAACGCTGACAGTTTTAGCTGCCGGTGTCTTCGTTATTGGGAGTAAAGAATATCTGTTTCGGTCCACTTATCAACTTAAAGCCCAATTCGATAATGTCGCGGGTCTGGCCGTAGGAGCTGACGTGCAGGTGGGCGGAGTTCACAGCGGAACTGTGCATAGCATCGAGCTTCCTCACAAACCAACCGATAAAGTCACCGTCGTCATGGACCTCAATAAGTCAACTCTGGAGATCATCAAGCACGACTCGGTCGCGTCCATTGAAACGGAAGGGGTATTGGGCAATCAGTTTGTGGCTATCTCGTTTGGATCCGCGGGACAAGCCGAAGTGACAGATGGCGAAACCATCCAGAGCCTGCCGCCGTTGTTGATGGCAGACCTATTCAAGAAGACGAGCGTCATTTTGGATAGCAGTCAACAGGCCATCCAAAACGCAACGCTGGCCACAGCGCATCTCAATTCCGTAAGCGTCAAAATCGATTCGGGACAGGGAACCGTAGGGGCCATGGTGAACGACAAGCAGGTCTATAACAACATCGAACAGACCACCACGACGCTGCATGACACCATGATTCAGGCACAAGCCGGTGTAACGGACTTTCAAGAGAATATGGAAGCCCTGAAGCATAACTTCTTCCTGAGTGGGTACTTTAAGAAGCGCGGATACGAAGACTCCGCAGATCTAGCTGCGAATAGAATCGTGTCACTTCCTGAAGCTACGCCGCAAAAGACATTTACATTCGCGGCCAAACAGCTCTTCGATGGTCGCGATTCGGCCAAGATGAAGGACCAGAAGACGCTCAAAGATGCAGGCAACTTTCTTGCGCAAACTCAATTTGGAGTTGCAGTCATCGTGGTGTCGAGCGGCATGGATGGCGATACCCAGAAGGATCTTGTGCTTACCGAGGCGCGGGCGATGGTGATCCGCGAGTATCTAGTTGAGAACTTCGGATTTGATGACAGCCAGCTTAAAACGATGGGTATTGGCAAGCAGGCAGGCGCTAGCCCTGACTCCGATGGGGGATCCATCCGGATTCTCGTCTTCCCATCCGGAACTGAAATTCCACTTGACGCAAAACCGCCTGTTGCCGTTCCCGCTGGAATCGCCTCAGGCCAGCCCGTTCACACATCCGCCGACATGACCTCAAAACAATAGTCGCGGTCGCAACCGGGCCTCGGCGGAGCAGGTCCATTGTGCTTATTTGATCAGACATCGACGAAGATGCTGATTAGTCTGGCTAGGTAGCTCATAAGTCACGCCGCAGATAAAACTAGCTGGGGTGGAGGGCATCGTATGTCATTAGTCACCGTTGTTATCACCATTGCTGTAGTTGGCGTGTTGCTTTGGCTCTTGAACCGGTACATACCGATGCAAGGTCAGATCAAGGGTATCCTAAATGCCGTCGTCGTAATAGCAGTAGTTCTGTGGCTGCTCAAGCTGTGCGGCGGGCTCCAGTATCTATCTCAGTTTCGCGTCGGCCATTGAATCGTTGTGACCCATAAGCTGGCAGAGCGAATGCCCAGATCAAACGCAAAAACCCAACATAGTATCGCGGACCATTGTCTGCAGGAGATCTCGTGAGAAACATAGCTTTATTCGTCATCGGTGGCACATTGAGCCTGAGCGCGTTTGCCCAGATCAACTCGCCAGCGACCATCGTCGTGGAACCTATGGGCGTGCAGCCCGCGTTCCGTGTAATCGTAACCAGCCGCACTGTCAATGCAATCAATTACCGTCATCGCGAAGGCGTTACCGATGTGGGTCTTGCAGGCACGGCTCTGCTGCCCTCTGCCGACGGAAAAGTCAAGGTGCGCAGCAAGCGTGGCACCATGGAAGTGGAAGCTGAATTCGGTAACCTGCAAAGGCCGACAACCTTTGGCAACGAGTATCTGACCTATGTCTTGTGGGCGATATCGCCTGAAGGTCGCGCAGTGAACCTGGGAGAAGTGCTGGTAGGCGGCAACGATCGGAGCAAGCTCACTGCCACCACCGATCTGCAGGCATTCGCGCTCATCGTTACCGCGGAGCCTTACTTTGCAGTTCGGCAGCCCAGCAATGTGGTTGTCCTTGAAAACGTGGTTCGCGCAGACACCAAGGGAACCAGCGAGGCAGTAGACGCGAAATATGAGTTGATGGAACGCGGCGGCTACATTCCTACCGGCTACAAGTTTGACCCGGTTGTGCTCGACGCCAAGCTCCCGTTGGAGTTCCTCGAAGCGCGGAATGCAGTGCGTATCGCGCAATCCGAGGGAGCCGCAAACTATGCCACCGAAAGCTACCAGCATGCTGTTCAGCTCATGGCCAGCGCCGACGGGTACGCGACCGATGGCCATGCCGACAAGAAGCAACTGATTGCTGCGTCCCGCGAGACCGTGCAGACTGCGGAAGACGCGCGAGAGATAGCCGTCAAGAGAATTGACGGCGACCGCGCGGCGAGCGAACGCCAGGCCTCGGCTGATGCGCAGGCTCAGTCGCAGGCACAAGCTGACAACGCGACACTGCAAAAGAATCAAGCCCAGTCCGATGCTGCAAGAGCAAAATCGGATATGGCGGCCAATCAAGCAGCATCGGCGGCGCAGGTCACCGCGGCTCAGGCCGACGCCGATCGGGCCAGGGCCATAGCGCAGCAGGCGCAACTGAACGAGCACCAGGCCGATAGTGAAAAGGCGGTCATGCGCGCGCAGTTGTCTGCGCAGTTGAACTCGGTACTTCAAACGCGGGATAGCGCACGCGGTCTCATTGTCAGCATGTCCGATGTCTTGTTCGACACTGGGATGTATTCGTTGAAGTCCGGCGCAAAGGAAAAGCTGGCTAAGGTGGCCGGAATCCTGATCGCTTATCCCTCACTCAACATTGCGGTAGGTGGCTACACAGACAATGTCGGCGGCGATGCAATGAATCAGACACTGTCTGAGAATCGCGCCGGTGGAGTCCGCGACTACCTGGTGAAAGAGGGTGTTACAGCTAACTCAGTTAGCGCAATGGGCTTTGGCAACAGTTCGCCCGTAGCTTCAAACGATAACTCCGCCGGTCGCCAGGAAAACCGCAGAGTGGAGCTTGTAGTTTCCGGCGACGCTATCGGCAGCCCGGCAAATGCAACCACAGGAAGCCTGCAATAACTCTGGCGTTCATAAGTGCTGCGGCCTTGAATGAGGCCGCAGCACACATAACTAGGTTTGGGCTTTACGCAGATACCAAGGAGTGAAATATGATTGGCACGATTTTGATTGTTGTTCTTATCTTGGCATTATTGGGAGCACTGCCCACGTGGCCGCATAGCAGGAACTGGGGATACTATCCGACGGGTGGATTGGGAATCATCCTGCTCATCGTGATCGTGCTTCTGGTTCTCGGTCGAATCTGAACTCTTGCGCTCAGTAGAGATACCGCAGTACGCGTCGACCGGGGCGTATGCTTAAGAGAGCAATCAGGATTTCGTTTTCTTGCCATCAGCTCTCCAAGCTTTGCTCCAGACGAGCAACATCCAAGCAAGCAGCAGAAAGACTGGAGCGGTCATGAGCCTCATCAAGAAGATCGACGTTGAAAAGCATTTCGCGGCAAAGCGGGCAATGCGTTTGGGCAGGATGCCGTCGCTGGGCCAACCTGGCCCCGCTCCGGTCAAGCCTGTCGCTCCTGCCAAGAAAACGCCAGCTTTTGCCGCAGATTTCTCTGAGGAACATTCTTCGCAACGTGTCTTCGCCGCGTCGACTCCAGTCACGTCGTTTTTGGGCGGAAACGGTTTGCTGAGACCGCCGCGAAGCCTGCAAGAGTAAAGCTGCACACGTCGCTAATACGCTACGGGTGCATCCTCACGAGTTGATTCATCTGCACTAGAGTGGTTTCCGAATGTCTTGTAAGAATTGGTGGAATGCAACCGCAGATTCTTCGCTTACCACCCCCAAACTGAGAAACGTTTGGGGCCCCATTCGCTCAGAATGACAGCCGCAATTCTGTTATGAACTTCGGAGACAGACACTAGAGCTATTTGCAAAAGCTGGAAAGCGGCGATCGGAGTCTTTGCATCCGTGCCTTGAAAAAGTGAAGAGCCGCTTCATCGCTGCCGAACAAGGGGCGTTCCCATAGTTGTGAAAGCGTGCATCCGAGACAAATAGAGGGCAGGGTCAACGTGAGTGTTACCGTCCCACAGCCTCAATCACTGCCCAGGCACTTACCCCTTGTGCCATATTGGCTCACGCACCTGGGAACCTTGGGGCTATTCATCATCGCTGTAGTAGATTC
>Ga0302320_10010961_pt1 | contig 19262 bp, 13 predicted proteins | sample Bog_T0_3_FD_202130 | JGI IMG/M metagenome (GOLD analysis project Ga0302320, IMG submission 202130) | Peat permafrost microbial communities from Stordalen Mire near Abisko, Sweden - Bog_T0_3 | ecosystem: Environmental > Terrestrial > Soil > Wetlands > Peat | place: Sweden: Abisko, Stordalen Mire... | reverse complement strand
CTGGACTGCGGGCAGGGCGTTGAGCCATGCGAGAAGGGTTTTGGTTGGTTCGCCTTGGTACATCCGAAAGCTCAATTCATTGCGGAATTCGACTGGCAGTGTCGCTATTTTGCCGTTTCTCATCATTTCCTCCTGTGGGGCGTTGGCCCCTATGTTCTCTTCCATTCGTTCCTACACCTGCCGGCGGATTCCAGGCCGGCCCGGTGGTGAATATACACTAATGGCGGATAGTGTCAATGGTGGAGTGGAACAAACTTCGAGCAAGTTTTAGTTTAGGCGGAAATGGATAGGGGGGATTGCAGATTGCGGATTGCGGATTTAACCGCAAGGAACGCAAAGATCGCAAAGAAGAAACACCTCTTTGTGCTCTTTGTGTTCTTTGTGGTTAAGGAGCTTTTCATGGGCTTGCGGATTGCGGATTGGCGGGAGCAGTCAGGGAGGCTGGAGTCAGGGAGCCGGCGAGTTTTGAATTTTCACTTGCTGATTCACTGATTGACTCATTCACGACTGCCTTTTCGGATTGGGGAAGGAGCGGGAAACGACGCGGAGAGCGCGGCGCGGCCTGCGGGATACAAAGGCATTGAACCACGGATTTCACGGATCACGCGGATAGAAAAGACACTGCAACGCGAACACGCCAGTAAGTTTTCCAAGCCCTTCGTGTTCCGATCCGACCAGCATCCGCAAGCCCCAGAAACCGCTCACTCGAGTGTAAAGTTATGACCCTCTGGTGACCCTTTGGTAGTCCCCGATTGATATGTTGCATTTGCAGGCTGGCCGCCGTGGATCTGCGAACCGCATTCTCACCGTTAATGTCCGCCACTTTCAAGCATTCGCGCCCGACCTGAAAAACATCATATCGCTGCCGTAGGCTCGCAACTTGCCAACCGCCAAATGCCCTGCGTCATCTTGTAAAGGTGATTTCTTGAAGACCCCTAATCGTGCTACGTTGCCGTTGTGAATGACCTTGGAAAACTGCTCGTGGTCGCCGGGCTCTTGCTGATTGGGGCGGGCTTTTTGCTCTGGTCCGGACTTGGGCGCGCCTGGCTGGGCCGCCTGCCTGGCGACCTCCATTTCACACGGGGGAACACGAGTTTCTATTTCCCCTTCATGACATGCCTGCTCGCCAGCATCCTGCTCACCCTCCTTCTCTGGCTCTTGCGCAAGTTATGAACCCGCCGCATCTGTCATCGCTGCTGGGGGAATTGCCGGGCGAGAATCGCTTCGGCGGAGGCTGCGCAAAAATCACCCGGGATGTTCTGGCCGGTGCTTAGGAAACGGATCGGCGGGCTGCCGCCCAGGACCAGGTTCCACAGCTTTCCCCAGCGGCTCTCTTCGTCCAAGTGTGTCAGGATCAAGTCCTCCACCGGCAAGGTGTCGAACGCGCGCACTTGCGCCAGGATTACCGATATGTCGTACGCGCCGTTCAGAGCCAGATGCAGCCGTGGCGTGCCAAATTGGCGCAATTGGCCGGCCAAATCCCGCAGCACGTCCGCCGCGCGCCAATCCACGCCCGGCAGATCAATGAAACCGATGTCCTCGGCGATTTGCCGTTGCCCATCGCCCCACGCGCGCGCGCAGGGCAGATGCAAAATCTCGCAATAGACGGTGAGGCATTCCGCCATGTTCGCCGTCGCGCCGTCGAGCCGCCACACCCGCGCCAGCCGCCCTTCCACCAACGCGGCCTGCGTGAGCCATTTGCAAAGACACGTCGTTTTGCCCGATCCCGCCGGCCCGATCACCACGTGCAAGGCATGCCCGGCGCTCGGCGCGCAGGGACGCCAGAACCCTGCCAGACACGCGCGAGCCAGCTTGATTTCCTCCGCCAGCGAATCGGGCGGAGTTTCCCCATGCTGCAAGCGCACTTGGTCAAGGACACTCTGGGCATGAAGCGGCAGCAGGCCGGTCTTTTGCAGCACTCCGCCGATTCGCCAGCCGCCGGTGTCCAATTCCGAAACGAGAGCGTCGAATTCCGGCAGAGCGCCCGCGTCTGGCCCGGTTTTTCCGAGTGGCGATTTGACGTGTTGCTCGATTTGGTCCAGGCGCTGCCGGAATTCGGCGAGCGCCTCGGAAAGGGGCGCCTCCGGGACCGGGGCCGTTTCAGGGCCGCAAGCAAGTACTTCGATCATCGGTTTTTGCCAAAGGCGGGCCAGTCCGTGAGCGGGCAGCGGGCGGACGTTGACCACCACCGCCTCCGGTCCCAGCCTGGCGCGAATCTGCGCCACGGCCTCTTCGGCCGACGCGGCAACGAAAGCAACAGGTTCCATGTTCAATTCAAAGGCACCTTAGAAAAATAGGACAAATAAGACCAAGAGGACCAATAATCAAAACACCGGCTACAAGCAAGCAATGTCGCCAAAGGGGGATGCGCCTTCCGATTTGGTTTGCCAGTTGGCGGCGGTTGGTTACTATCTCCCCACGACCTGCAAGGAGTCGTTACCAAAAAACATCCTGTTATTTCGTAACGGCCCTTGTGCGTGATATGCGGCTATGAAATCTTACAACATCGCAGTCATTGGCGGCGACGGCACCGGACCGGAGGTGGTTCGCGAGGCGGTCAAGGTCCTGGACGCCGCCGCCCGGAAGTTTGAGCTCAAGCTGGACTTCACCTCCTACGACCTCGGCGGCGAGCGCTACTTGCGCACCCAGGAAGCGCTCCCAGACAGCGTGGTCGAAGAGTTGCGCAAGTTCCCCGCCATCCTCCTCGGCGCCATCGGCCATCCCAAGGTCAAGCCCGGCATTCTGGAAAAGGGGATCCTGCTCCGCCTTCGTTTCGAGCTGGAACAATACATCAACTTGCGCCCCGTCAAACTCTACGACCAGCGCTTTTGCCCTCTGAAGGACAAAACGCCGGAGGACATTGATTTTGTCGTCGTCCGCGAAAACAACGAGGGCCTTTACACCGGCGCGGGCGGCTTTGTCTTCAAAGGCACGCCCAATGAAATCGCCCTCCAGGAAAGCGTCAACACCCGGCGCGGCGTCGAGCGCTGCCTCCGGTTCGCCTTTGAACTGGCCGCCAAACGCCGCGGCGGCAAACCCTGGCGCGGCCTCAAGCCGGAGGACCTCAAGGCCGGCAAGAACGCCCAGCTCACCCTTTCCGGCAAAACTAATGTGTTGACTTTTGCCTTCGACCTGTGGGAACGTGCCTTCCACGAGGTCGGCACTGCGGACTTTCCCGGCGTAAAGCGGGAGTATGCCCATGTGGATGCCACGACCATGTGGTTCGTTAAGAACCCGGAGTGGTTTGATGTGATCGTTACGGATAATATGTTTGGAGATATTATTACTGACTTGGGCGCGATGGTGCAGGGCGGAATGGGGATCGCCGCCGGCGGCAACATCAACCCGCGCGGCGCGAGCATGTTCGAGCCGATCGGCGGCAGCGCGCCGAAATATGCCGGCCAGGGGGTCATCAATCCCCTTGCCGCGATCTGCGCCGGGCAGATGATGCTGGATTTTCTGGGCGAGACCCGGGCCGCCCAGGCGATTGAGGCGGCGGTGATCAAGGTTGCGCGCGAAAAGATCGCGAGCCTGGCCGCCGGAAAGATGGGGCACACGACTGCACAGGTGGGAGATTTGGTGGCCGCGGCGCTGTGAATACGCGCGCGGAGAGAACCGTCAGATGTATGGCGGGAATCCCCGCCGGCGGAGGAAATGTGAGAAGATGTAATGCGTCAGCCATGGATGGCAGGGATCCCGATTCGGAATCGGGAAACCGTCCGGGGTGGTCCGTCCAAAGCGGCCGCCTCGGCGAGGCGACCCCTCCCCGCTGTCACTGACGGAATATGAGAAGAGCTGAAAAACCATGGACAAAAGTCCGACAACGCAGGTGACGTTTGAGTACAACCAGGGCGAGGATGTTCTGCATCTCAGCCTCGGCGTGGCCGAACCGTCCGTGCGCAAGGAGATAGACGAATATGTGGCGGTTGACTTCGACCCCGCCAGCGGCGCGCCGGTCGGATTCCATATCGTGAACATCAAGCTTGCCGAGGTCGAGAGCGTCCAGGTCCTTCTCCAGGAGCGGCTGGCCAAATTGACCATTCGCAAAAAACAATCCATGGTTTACTGGTTCAGCCTCAATGCCGCCGTCCGCCCGCCGATCGAGGCTACCCACCCGATTTAACTTGGCTGACAAATCGCGCCATCCGCTCGGCCGCAATCTCCAGCCGGTCCAGAGCCGTCGCAAAACAGCACCGCAGATACCCCTCCCCGGTCGGGCCAAATGCGCTCCCCGGCACGCAGGCCACTTTTTCAGCCTCGAGCAATTTCCGCGCGAAATCCTTTGAACTCAGCCCCGTGGATCGAATGCACGGAAAGGCGTAGAACGACCCGCGCGGAAGATGGCACGGGAGGCCCATTTGGTTGAAGGCGCTGACGATAAAATTCCGGCGCGCGCGGTACTGCTCCCGCATCTCCGCTGTGTCGGCTTCACCGTGTTGAATGGCCTCGAGCGCCGCTTCCTGGCTGATGATGCTCGCGCACAGCATCGAATACTGATGGATGCGCATCATCGCGTCTATGATCGCCGCCGGCCCGCAGGCGTAGCCGATGCGAAACCCGGTCATCGCGTAGGCCTTGGAAAAACCGTGCAGAAAAATCGTGCGCTCCTTCATCCCGGGCAGCGACGCGATGCTCACGTGTTCGCCTTCAAACGTCAGCTCGGAATAGATTTCGTCCGTCATCACCAGCAGGTTGTGCCGCGTGACCAGCGCGGCGATCTTCTGCAATTCCGCCCGCTCCATCGTCCCGCCCGTCGGGTTGGTCGGGAAATTCAGCACCAGCGCCTTGCTCTTGGGGGTCACGGCTTTTTCAATGGCTGCCGCCGTCACCGAAAAGGCGTTCTCGGGGCGGCAGGACACCCCGACCGGCACGCCGCCCGCCAGGGCGATGCCGGGGGAGTAGCTCACGTAACAGGGTTCGTGATAGATGACCTCGTCCCCCGGGTTGATGACGGCCCGGAAGGCCAGGTCCATCGCCTCGCTCACTCCAACCCCGATGAGGATTTCGCGGACCGGGTCGTAAGCCGTCTTGAAATGCTTGTGAACGCTGACCGAGATGGCTTCCCGCAGGGACAAGAGGCCTAGATTGGAGGTGTATCCCGTCCGGCCCCGCTCCAGCGCGTAAATGGCCGCCTCGCGAATGTGCCATGGCGTCACGAAATCCGGCTCGCCCACGCCCAGGGAGATCACATCCTTCATGCTCTGGACGATGTCAAAAAAATCCCGGATGCCCGACCGCGGAATGGCGGCCACGGTCTTTGAGATGAACTTTTCGGATTTGATTTCCACAAAGGCAGTGTAGCGGCGGTTTGCGAGCGCCGCACTATTTTTCTCCGGACCCGCTCCTTCTGGGGCTTTCCTTTCTGCTCAAGGGCATCTAAGAAAAATAGGACAAACAGGACCAAGAGGACCAATAAGCAGAACACCCATCGCACTTTATTTGTCAGGCGGCGGCCTGGTCGGTCTTGCGGCGGAGCAGGGGCTTGGTCTCTCCAAGGACGACCGGGCGCGTGATCTTGATGCCCGCAATGTCGTCGCTGGATGGAGACTCGAACATCACGTCGAGCATCAGCTTCTCCAGCAGGCTGCGCAGAGCGCGCGCGCCGGTGCCTTTTTTCATCGCCTGCGCGGCCAGTTCGCGGACGGCATCCTCGGTAAATTCCAGTTCGATGCCCTCCATCGCCATCAGTTTGGCGTACTGGCGGACGAGGGCGTTCTTGGTTTCCGTGAGGATGCTCACCAACTGCTCCTCGGTCAATTCTTCCAGCACGGTTGTCATCGGCAGCCGCCCGACAAATTCGGGAATGAACCCAAAGGCGATCAAATCCTCCGGCTCGGTAAATTGCAGCACCTTGTCGCGCTCGACCATGGTGACTTTGTGCCCCCGATCCACCGCGCCAAACCCCATGACCCGGTTGCCCAGGCGCCGCTGGATGATCTTCTCCAGCCCGATGAACGCGCCGCCGCAAATGAACAAAATGCCGCTGGTGTCCACCCGGATGTATTCCTGCTGCGGATGCTTGCGGCCGCCCTGCGGCGGCACGTTGCAAACCGTTCCTTCCAGGATTTTCAGGAGCGCCTGCTGGACGCCTTCGCCGGAAACGTCGCGCGTGATGGAGACGTTCTCCGTCTTGCGCGCGATCTTGTCAATTTCGTCAATATAGACAATTCCCATCTGCGCGCGCTTGACATCGTAATCGGCATTCTGGAGCAGGCGCAAAATGATGTTCTCCACGTCCTCGCCGACGTATCCCGCTTCCGTCAGCGTGGTCGCGTCGGCGATGGCGAACGGCACGTCCAGGATCTTGGCCAGGGTGCGCGCGAGGAGCGTTTTGCCCGAACCGGTGGGGCCGATCAGGAGGATGTTGCTTTTTTCAATCTCGACTTCGGCGTCGCCGCCGCCTCTTTCGCCCTCGATGGGCGGGTCCTGCAAAATCCGTTTGAAATGATTATGCACCGCCACGGCGAGCGTTTTCTTGGCGTGGGTTTGGCCGACGCAATGGCGGTCCAGGTGCGCTTTGATCTCGTGGGGTTTTGGCGGGCTGAACTTGGCCGCTGTCTTGCGGATGTCCGCCGAAAGTTCCTTGTCGAGCACGCTCTTGCAAAGCGTGATGCAGTTGTCGCAGATATAGACTCCGGGGCCGGCAATCAACTTCTTGACTTCCGCGTGCGATTTTCCGCAGAAGCTGCAAAGCGTGATGTTGTTCGAGCGGGCCATGGCGGTTCCTATGGAATCACCGCCGACTTCCCGTCTGTCAAACCGGGTATCTCCTTGCGCGATTGAACCACCTCATCCACAAGGCCGTATTCCTTGGCCTCGATCGCGGTCATGAAATTGTCGCGGTCGCAGTCCTTTTCCACCTGCTCGAACGCCTTGCCGGAGTGTTTGGCGATGATCGAATTGAGGCGGTGCTTGAGCTTGAGCATGTACTTGACTCGGATTTCCACGTCGCTCGCCTGCCCTTCGGCGCCGCCCAGCACCTGGTGGATCATGATATTGGAATTGGGCAGCGCGAACCGTTTGCCCTTGGTGCCGCCGCACAGCAGAATCGCCCCCATGCTCGCCGCCTGCCCGATGCAATAGGTGTTCGTGTCGCATGTCAAGAACTGCATCGTGTCGTACACCGCCAGCCCGGAGGTCACGCTTCCTCCCGGCGAGTTGATGTAAAGATGAATGTCCTTCTTGGGGTCGTCCATTTGCAAAAACAGCAACTGGGCGATGATCAGGTTGGCGACCATGTCGTCCAACGGCGTCCCCAAAAACACGATGCGGTCCCGCAGCAACCGGGAATAGATGTCATAGCCGCGTTCGCCGCGGCCAGTTTGCTCGACCACCATTGGCACTAGAAAATTTTCCATAGATTCACTCGATTTGATACTTCAGCGTAATGGACGGCAAACGCGGCGTCAAGGTGCCGTTTGCGCGGGCGCAATTCGCTTTCTTGGGCGAGGCTTGTCCGCAAAGAGGCGCTTTAAGATTTCGGACCATTCGATTGAGAATTGGTCATTGAAAAATTGTCATTTGTCATATAAATACTACCGGCATGACGCCAGGGTGATCCTTCGCCGAGAGGAGTCAGCCCAAAAGAAAAGCTCCCGTTGTCCCGCGTCCCGGCGCCTAATTGGTCCCTGCCACGGCCTTAAATTCCGGCGTGTCGCGGATGCGGTCGAAATTGGGATTGGTCCGCGCGGCGGACCGCAAGTCAGGCGCGCGCGGATCGGCGGTCCGCTCCAGGGCATTGGTCGCGAAGGCTCGCTTGATGGACTCCGCGGCATCCGCGGCGTGGCCTTGAAAGGCCTGAACGTTGGCCAGGTTGAACCAGGACTGCGAGGAGGCCGGCTCAACCTCGGTGGCGTGGCGCATCGCTTCCTCGGCCTTGGCCAGGTTGCCCATCTGCGCGTAAAATTGGGCGACTTGCGTCAGGACCGGCCCATTGGCCTGCGGGTTGTGCAACAGATTTTCCAGCAGGGTGTTGGCTTCGCTGGCTTGGTTGTTTTTGATATAGGCGGTAATCTGATTGAATATCATTTCCAGCGGGGCGGCGGGGGGCCGTCCGCCGTTCTTTTCCAATTTTTCGACCAAGTCCTGCAGGCCCGCGTTGTTGGGTTCCAGCTTCAGGAATTCCTTGGAGGCCGCAAGCGCTTTGTCCAACTGGCCGGTGTTCAGCAGCAATTGCACCACCATGTCCTGCCCCTGGCGGTTGTAGGGGTCCATTTTCTGGAAGGTCTGAACGACCCGTAGCGCGTCCTCCGCCCGGCCCGTTCCCTCCAGCAATTGCGCGTATCGGGAGGCGCCTTCGCTGAAGGGACAATAAGCAAAGGCCTGCTTGAACGCGAATTCCGCCTCATCCAGAAGGCGCTTTTGCTGGGCCTTATCCCGGGCATTGTTGGCGCGCCACTCGTAAATGCTCGCTCCAATGGCCGACCGCAGCTTGGAAAAGCCCTTCTGCGCATCCTCGTCCCGGATGAATTTCGGATCGCCTTTGAAACCGCTGTAATCGTGCCGCAAATAGACCCTCTCCGCAAAATCACACAATTCCTTGGGCGTCGTATTGCTCGTGATCCAGTTTCCCACCAGCCGGCTGGAGTACTCGCTCCAAAAAACGTGGTCCCGTTGCATCACCTCTTCGGTCAGTTCCAGCGGCTTCCGGTTGACTTTCATGATGATCCCGAATGGCGTCAGATTCGGATACATCCAATCCATTGGATAACTTTCCTCGACATAAAACTCATGGTCGGGATTGGCGTCAAACATGGCCTGCGTGACAAATCCGTTAATCCCCATCACGACCAGCACGCCGCCGAACATCAGTTCGCCCCGGGCGTTGACGCTCACGTCTTCGCCGGACTTGATCTGCTTCGGCTCGTTAGGATGGTCGCGGTCATGCAAGTACCTGGCGCGGGTATCCTTGGTGTAATCGGACTCGCACTGCGTCAATTCTTCGAGGCTCGCCGTGTGGATCTCGGTGTCCGGATAGACGCCGCCCAGACTCTTCACGATGGCTTCGGGGTAAGCCTCCTCCAGCATCCGGCGATTGAGCCGCACCCGGGTGGCCAGTGTTTGAGCGTCCCAATTCTTCACCGCCTTTTCGATCAGCGGCGGGAGCGGTATGTTCTTGAACCGCTCCGGCGAATACAGGACCACATTGGTAATGCTGTTGGTCGTGCTGTTGGTCAGGTTCAAAATCCCGTTAAAGTCGTTCGCGAGCGCCCGTGCCAGCGTCCTGCCGTCCGCCTGGCCCGCCGCCAAAGTCTGCGTTTCCTTGCTCAACCTTCCATAAAGAAATGCCGACAACTCATCCTGCGCTTCATGCGGTCGCAACCGGGCCGCCAGCTTCGTAACATCTTTGAAATCCCCCTCCTTGAACCACGACGTTCCCGTCCGCCTCTGCCATTCGATCTTAGCCCCCAGTGTCTCGAAAATGTCGTCCAGCCACGCCAGCGACTGGGTCGGTTCGTGGAAGACCTGGGGCAGTTCGGTCGGCAGGAATCTTTGGAAGAACGGCGGATCAATCTGCAGGCTTCGGTTGTATTGCGCCCGGATGTAGTCCAGGTAAGTCGGGTCCGCCACCGCGTTTTGCGTGATGAGATAGCAATCGCGCCGGTCAAAATTCGTGTCCTGTTCCGGCTGGCAGGCGTGCGGAATGAAGCTGTCGCAAAAAATCATGTAAGTCGGGCAAAACCGCCCCGGGTCCGTCCCCCCGTACACCACGGAATCCCGCGCCATTTCGGGATAAACCAAATAGCCGTTGGTTCCCGTCATGGCCGGTCCGCGCTGCGCCGGATCGTAAGTCAGCTTTCCATCCTTCCCGGCGAACGGCGGCTCGAACATGTCATGCCCATACCAGTAGCCGAACCAGTGCCCGCGCTGCTCGCTCTGAAACCAATGCGACAGCCCGGAGCAAAGCGGCATCGCCGCAATCAGCCCCAGCATCACCAGCAACGGTGCCCGAGTCCGATATACCGCCAGCGCCGCAAGGAAAATTACCGGCAGCGCGATCAGTATCAAGTTGGCGAAGATGGGAAGGCCGTATTGCCCCCGCGCAAACGCCTGCGCCACCCAGTGCGGCAGTTCCTTCAACGACGGTTCTCCCGCCAGCCCCAAATAAAGTCCCGCGCCCGCCGCGAGCAGACAATAAAAGGCCAGCGCCACCGCCGCCGCGCCGCCCACCCAGCCCCACAGACGGAATTTCTGGTAGTTCGTCGCCATGTAAGCCGCCGTCAGCGCCAGACCATAGCCGATCAGGATGGCCACCACCGTGTGCGACGCGGCAAAAAACACCCGCAACAACTCCACCGACTGCCGGTCCTTCTGCGGATTGAGGAAGATCGTCAGCAGCACCCCCACAAACGGGTAGATCGCCGCCACCGTGATCAGCCAGTTCCGCTCCCGCCGTTTCATCTTCAGGATAAACAAGAACGGAAGCGCGGCAAAAAACATGTACACCCAGTTGAACGCGTCTGCCACGCCCATGATCAGCAGCTTGAGCTGAACCAGAAACATGCCCGGGTCGGCGATGATGTTCGTCGGATTGATCTTGTCGTACTGCCCCCGGGTCAGCGCGTGGAAGAAACCTTCCACCGTTCGAGGATAACCCCATTCCATGGGCGGATTGGTCATGCCTGCGATGGCCTCATAGAAATAAAACGACGCCCCCAATACCCATAGAACCCCCATGATCAAACACGCCGGCCATTCGCTCAACAGCCGCAGCAGCCAGATCACAAACACCAGCCCGGCGGCGGCACAAAACATGGCTGCAAAGGAAGGCCCGCCATGGTCCTTGGCCACACCCCAGTACACAAAGATGCCCAACGCCAGCACACCAGCCCCGCACCAGGACAATATCGCGTCTTTCTTCGTCCACGGCGAATAAAAGCGCAGAGGAATCGCCAGCCCCAGACAGGCAAGAACCGAACAGACGCCGATGGTGTTGAAAATGCCCATCACGGTCGGGTTGACTTGCGCGAAGGCGCTCCAAACGCCGGAGACCGCCGCCGCCCTGGCCTCCACCCACACCAGGCTGTTGTAAAAAAACAAATCCCGCCCCAGCTTGGGTTGAGTGCAGGCAATGCCGATTTCCAACCCCATCGCCGCAACGATCAATGTCTGGTGAATCGTCGCGCATATCCCAAAGAAGAACATCGCGTAGAACAAATACCGCCTCTGGTGCGGGGCGTATATCCACCGCATCATGCATAACAACACCAGAATCAGCCACGGCACCCCGAACTCCGACGCCCGGTTGATAATCACCGACTCCTTCCACATCACATTATCCAGCGCCATCAGCAATCCCGCCGTCACCCCGCACACCGCGCATATCGCGCTTTCCCATTTCCCGACCATCCCCTTCAATTCCTCGATCCCTTCCATAAGCATGCTGCTGCCGCGCGACACCATCATCGCAATCAGTGAGCACCCAAACCCCATCGCCGCCGCCTGCCCCAACTCCACCCGAAACGCCACATTTCCGAACGGCACCAGCCGCGTCCAAAGCCACGAATAAATCGCCCAAACCGGATAGCCCGGCGGATGAGGAATGCCCGCATAAAACGACCCCGTCAGCAGTTCCCCCGAATCCTCCAACCCCAACTCCGGTGCCAGCGTCGAAATGTAAATCGTCTGCACCACCGCGAAGCAAATCAGCAGGGCCAGCCAATCCACGGGGCGGAACAGCGGCGCCACTTTCAGGTTCATGGGAGGCGGCATTACGGGCGCGGCGGGCGCGGGACGCAGCGGCTTGGCGGCTGCAAATTTTGGCGACGGTTGCGAATTCATCATTTAAAATAAATCAGGACACTGCCAAAGGCGGCGCATGACCGCCTCCGGCTCCGTGTTTTCTGCTTCCCTCAAACAAGCTCTCAACTTGTTCAGCCCGTACCGGTAACGTCCGGCCACAGTGTTGGGAGACACTTCAAAAAGCCGGCCAATGGCATCAAATGTCAGGCCGTTCCAAATCTTGAGAACAATCACCTCCCGTTGTTCTCGCGGCAGCGCCGTCAGCGCGTTCATCGCCCGGCGCTCTGTTTCCGTCTCCCCTGTTTCCCTCTCGAACCAGCGCCGCGATTCCAATTCCCGCGTCCACCGCCGCCACAGGCTCCGCCGGTAATTCAAGGCGCGATTGCGAAAAGTCCGCAACGCATAATGCTCCGGCTCTTCAGGCGGCTGTTCCCGTTGCAAAAGCGACACGAACGTCTCCTGCACTACATCCTCCGCCTCCCCGTGGCTCAACCCCAGCGCGCGCCCGTACAGAACCAGCCCCGCCGCCTTGCTTTCATAAAGCGACCGGCACCAATGCTCATTGCCTTCGGCAAATCTCACATCATCAATTCCTAATCTTGATCTTAGTCTTAATCCAAATCTCAATCTCAATCTCTTCCATCCCGGGCGGAGATAAAGATGAAGATCAGGATTAAGAGTAAAACCTAAACCACTTCCATCTCCTATTTCTTCGGCCCCATCACCTTCTCAAACTCGGGCGTCTGCCGAATCGCGTCAAAACTCTTGTCCTGACGCACCATCTCGTGGAAATTGGAGGGCGGCTTATTGACATTCGTCACCAAATCGGAAGGATTGATGGCGAAGGCCTTGGCCAGCGCGGTAGCGGCGTCGCCGGCCTTGCCATCCAGCGCTTCCATCTGGGCGAGGTAATACCAAATCACCCAGGCGTCCGGGTAGGTCTTGGTCAGCTTGCCCATCAAGGCCGCGCCTTTGGCCGGTTTGCCCAACGCCCCATAGCAAACCGCCGTCTGGAGCAGTGTGGTTACCTCGGTGTGGGGGTCTTGCGCCAGCGCATCCAGCAGCGGCTCCGCCTCGGCGCCCTTGCCCTCGGACGCCAGTTGCTGTGCCCGGCTCAGGTTCTGCCGTTCCAACATGACTTGCTGCGATCCGAGGCGCGATTCCACCTGCGAGAGCCATTCACTGAACTGGCCGTTGTTCGGGTCGAGTGTGTGCGCCGTCGTGAGGATCAGCCGGACTTCCTCAAACCTGCCCTGGGCGTAATACACCTCCATCAAGTGAAACACCGGTTCCGGGCTGAAGGGACAGAAGGCAAAGGCCTGCTTTAGCGCGAATTCCGCCTCGTCGGCCATCCTCTTCCTCGTCGCGTCGCTTGCCATTGGGGGATCGGGGGCGTACGGAAGGAGACCGGCCCGCCACTGGTAAATGCTCGAACCAATGGCGTTGCGCAATTTGGAAAACGACTTCTGCGCGTCCTCGTCCCGCACGAATTTGGGATCACCCTTGAATTCGCTGTAATCATGCCTCACATAGACCTTCTCGCAGAAATCGCAAATCTCCTTCACGGAGGTTTTGGGGGTGATCCAGTTCCCGATGAACCGCTCCGAATAATCGCTCCAGAACTGGTGGTCCCGCGCCACCTTTTCCTCCGTGATTTCCGGCGCCGGCTGCCGGTTGACCTTCATGATAATCCCAAACGGTGTCAAATAGGGATACATCCAATCCATCGGAAAACTCTCCTCCACGTAGAATTCGTGGTCCGGGTTCTTATCAAAAATGTACTGCGTCAGCAACCCGTTGATCCTCATTACCGCCCCCTGTCCCGTCACCTGCATTTGCCCGTTGACGGTGACAATGTTTTCGTCACCGCGCAGTTGCTTCTTCTCGTTGGGAAACAACCTGTCATGCTCGGCCCGTCTTTGCACGTCGCTGTAAAATTCGTCGTACTTTAACTTCAAGACCTCCTCGCTTGGCTCCAGTATCTCGGTGTCCGGGTACACCCCCCCCAGGCTTTTCACGATTGCCTCCGGGTAAGCCTCCTCCAACATCCGCCGGTTCAGCCGCACCCGTGTCGCCGGCGTCTGGTCCGAGCCGTCCTTCGCCGCTTTCTCAATGAGCGGCGGCAATTTGATATTCTTGAACCGTTCCGGCGAATAGATTGTCGGGCCGTCCGCCGTATTGGTCAAAATCCGGTTCAAATCCCGCGCCAGCTCCCGCGCCAGCGCGTTGGTGTCCGCATGGCTCGTCACCAAGCCCTGCGTCTCCTGGCTCAACCTTGAGTAAAGGTACAACGACAATTCAGTTTGAGGCCCGGGCGACGAAAGTCTCACTCGTGAACTTTCCAAGAGCGCAGCCAGTTTTGTCACATCCTTGAATTGAGCCTCCGTGAAAAACGATGTCCCCGTCCGCCGACGCCATTCGATCTTCGCCCCCAGCGTCTCGAATATATCGTCCAGCCACGCCAGCGACTCGGTCGGCCCGTTGAATTGTTTCGGGAATTTCTCATGCAGAAACATCTGGAAGAACGGCGGGTCAATCTGCTGGCTCCGGTTGTATTGCGCCCGGATGTAGTCCAGGTATGTCCCGTCCGCCACCGCGTTCTGTGTGATCAGATAACAATCCCGCCGGCTGAATTTCTGATCCTGCTCCGGCTGGCAGTTGGGCGGAATGAAGCTCTCGCAGTAGATCATGTATGTCGGGCAAAACCGCCCCGGGTCCGTGCCCCCGTACAACACCGTGTCCGGCGCCATTTCCGGATAGATCATGCTGGCGTTGGTGCCTTTCAGTGCCTGCTCCCGCAGCGCCGCGTCGTAACTCAGCTTGCCGCCCGGCTCCTTGAACGGCGGCGTGAACATGTCGTGTCCGAACCAGTAGCCAAACCAGTGTCCCCGCTGCTCGCTGTGATACCAATGCGTCAGACCCGAGCAGACCGGCATCACCGCAAACAACCCCAGCGTCACCAGCAACGGCGCCCGCGTCCGATACACCGCCAGCGCCCCGAGGAAAATCACGGGCAGCGCGATCAAAATCAAACTGGAGTAAATCGGGAGGCCATATTGCCCCGGCGCAAACGCCTGCGCGACCCAATGCGGCAGGTCCTTCAGGGCTGCATCGCCTTCAAACCCCAAATACAGTTTTCCCGCCGCATCCTTAAGTGAAAAAAACGCCAGCGCCAGCGCCACCGCTCCGCCTGCCCACGCCCACCGCCGGAATCTCTCGTAATGCGTCGCCATGTAAGCGGCCGTCAGCGCCAGCCCGTAGCCGATCACGATCGCCACCACGGTGTGCGACGCCGCGAAAAATACCCGCAGCAACTCCACCGACTGCCGGTCCTTTTGCGGATTCAGGAAGATCGTCAGCAGCACTCCCAGAAACGGATAGACCGCTGCCACCGTGATCAGCCAGTTCCTTTCCCGCCGCTGCATTTTCGTGATGAACAAAAACGGCAGCGCGGCAAAAAACATGTACACCCAGTTGAACGCGTCCGCCACGCCCTTGACCAGCAGCCAAAGTTGCACCATGAACATGTCCGGATGCGCTATGATATTGGTCGGGTTGATTTTCTCGTACTGGCCCCGTGTCAGCGCATGGAAGAAGCCCTGCACCGTCCGCGGATAACCCCATTCCATCGGCGGATTTGTCATGCCCGCTATCGCCTCGTAAAAATAAAACGAACAACCCGCTATGATGAGCAATATGATGTATGCGCACGACTTCCATTCCGTCAGCAGTCCCATCGTGCGGATTGTCAGCCACACACACGCGATCAGCGACGCAATGCCGATCACGTTGAATATGGCCTCCACGGTGGGTGTCGAAAACTGGAACAACATCAACCCCAGCACCCAGCCCAGCGAATTGAGAAAAAGCAAATCGCGCCCTAATTTGGGTTGCGTGAAGGCGACACCGATCTCCACGCCCATTAACGCCACAATCAGCGTCTGGTGAATCGTCGAGCAGATGCCCAGACAGTAAAACGCGCAATACAAATACCCCCTTTGGTGCGGCGCGTAGATCCACCGCATCATGCACAGCAATACCAGAATCAGCCACGGCACGCCAAACTCCGAAGCCCGGTTGATGATCACCGACTCCTTCCACATTACATTATCCAGCGCCATCAGCAGCCCCGCCGTTACCCCGCTCACCAGGCAAATCGCGCCCTCCCATTTCCCCACCATCCCCTTCAATTCCTCGATGCCCTCCATCAACATGCTGCTGCCCCGCGACACCATCAGCGCGATCAGCGAGCAGCCAAACCCCATCGCCGCCGCCTGTCCCAATTCCACCCGGAAGGCCACGTTTCCGAACGGCACCAACTCCGTCCACAGCCACGAGTAAATCGCCCAAAACGGATAGCCGGGCGGATGCGGAATCCCGGCCCAGAACGAACCCGTCAGCAGTTCGCCCGAATCTTCCAGTCCCAACTCCGGCGCCAAGGTCGAAATGTAAATGGTCTCCACCACCGCCAAGCAGATCAGCAGCGCCAGCCAGTCAATCCGCCGGAACAGCGGGGGAAGCTTCGGCACGGACGGCGGTGCTCCCTTCAGTGGTTTGGCAGGGGGCTTGGCGGCTACCGGCCCTTTTTCCGGGGTTTTGGCGGGTTTTGGCGGACTTTGGGGGGAGGCGGGATTCATGCTCTGTCAAATCAATTCCGGTTCAAGTTCGTGGCCGCCGCCGGTTGCTTTCCGGCTGGCGCGGTGGACTCCTCATTGGAAGATCCCGCCGGGGCGGCCAGTTCCGGGCACACATTCCATTGCACATTCTCATCCATTTGGCTCAATTGCGCCGTCCACGGCAGGTTGGACGCCCCGAATTCTGGGGCCAGACTGGAAAAAAGGGCCGGCCCGCCTTTGCCTCCCAGCGATCCGCCGCGATGGCCCGCGCTTCCCACCGCCACGAGCACCGTCAGCGCGCAAGCCGCGACGGGCGTGAGCCAGTTCCAGAACTCGGCCCGCCGCAAGGTCGCCGGGGCCAGTTCGGCGTGGCCGAACAGCCGCCGCGCCAGCCGGGCCGCCGGCCTGCGGGGCGCCCACTCCCTCATGTCCCGTTCCAATGGGTCCAATTCGTTCATGATCGTCTTCCTTTCAGCGCATGAAAGTTCACATTACCGGTTCCGCCCGGGAACCGCCAGCCGTGTTTTCTAATATATAGACACCGCTGACACCCGGATTTGTATGATTGAGATTAAGATTGGGATTAGGATTAGGATTAAGAGCAAGAACGGGCTACGGCGCATTGGTCCCATTCAACGCCTTTTCAATTCGTGCCTGCAAAGTCCGGGCGTCCTCAAAATCCGGTTTTAAGCGCAAGGACTCCGCGCAGGCGTCGCGGGCCTTGGCAGGCTGGCCGGTCGCCAGATAGATGCTGGCCAGATTCAACCGGTACTGCGCCGAGTCCGGTTTCTGCCGCGCCGCCAATTCCACCAGCGCCACGGCCTCCGGCCAACGGCCCATTTTCGCCTCCACAAAGCCCAGATCGGTCGTCAGCATCGCGTTCTCAGGATAGAGCCGCCGCGCCTCTTCCAGCGTGTGGATGATGGCTTCGCCCTGCTCCGGCGACAGCGTATCGGCCATCCGCACGCTTCCCGTTTTACGGTAATCAGGAAAGAGCGGCTCCATCTGGGGCAGTCCGTAAATGGCGGCGACCGCGTTTTGTTCGACGCGCTTGATTCCCGGATGCTCCTGTTCCGTTTGCACGAACAACGTCAAACCGTCCTGCCAAATCACCATTCGCTGTGAGCTTACCGCAGTCCAGACGGCCACTACGCCGAGCGCGAGGAGCGCCATCACGCGCGGACGCGGGAAATTCACAAAAACTCCCGCAAGTGCCAGCAGGAAACCCATCATCGGCAAATAGAGGAACCGCTCGGCCATGTATTGCATCATGGGAACCAGGTTCGAGACGGGAAGCAGGAAGAATATCATCCAGGCCAGTCCGAAGGCCGTCAGACGCCAGCGGGGCTGCCGCCAAAGCCAGACGGCCAGCCCGGCAGCCAGCAGAGCCAGCGCCAGTCCACAAAGAACGCGGCCTGAGAGGAAGGCGTAAGGCGGCTCGGCGACCATGTAATTGTAGTCCACGCAGAAGGGCGGGATACCACAGAGGAGGCGCGCATATTTGGTGACGACCGGGCACATATCAATCAGGGTCTGCAAGCGGGTGCCGGACAGCGGACCGCATTGACTGGCGCGTCCGATGACCGCCTGCCGCCAGCCAACATAAAGAACCGCCGCCAACAAGAATGGGATCGTCAGCCGGACGCTCCTCCGCCACGGCAGCTTGTGGAAGCCCACGAACAGCAGAAACACCACCGCTGCGAATGGCACTGCGGATTCCTTGGAGAAAGCCGCCAGCAAGAACCATCCGGCTCCCGCCCACAATCCGCGCCAGCCGCCTGTCCATTTCAACACCGCTCTCGCCGCCAGCAGCACGAAGACCGCCGCCATCAGGTCATCCAGGCACTTGACCCAACAGACGGTCTCCGAGTTGGCCGGATTGGCGGCGAACCCCAGCGCCATCAACAGCGAAGCCGTTCGCATCGCAGTAGAAACCGCGCCCGTGAGCCGCTCAAATAATAACAGCCCCACCAAAAACAGCAGCATTGCCGCAGTGGCGTGCCAGGCGACGCTTGCCAGATGATAAATCCACGGGCGCGGCGTTTCCTTGCCGTCCAGCGCGTACAGCAGCGCGTAAAAGCTCGTCCGTACCGGCCTGAAACTGGGCGCGGCCTCCTGCGATTGCGCGTCGAGCCGCGAGAAAATGGCCGGCAGATTGCGGAACGACCGGATGCTCTGATTGCGCAATATCAGAATCTCGTCGTCCCACACAAAACCATATCGCACCGTTTGCCCCCAGACCAGCAACGCAAAGAGGGCGATCAGGCAGCAGCACAACCAGTTTTTGGACAGGTATCTCTCGAATCGTTCCATGACATTGTTCCCGATGATAATTCTCCGGGCCGGACAAGTCAGGCTGAATCATGGGTGGTGAACCCTGGGTGGCGCAGGACAAAAATCCTCACCAGGGAGGCAGGCGGCACCAAGAGACCACGGGACTACGGACCACGGGACTACAGCGACCTTTCTTGCGCCGGGGGGAAACCGGTGGCACACCCGTTACACCGTTACATTACCTATGAGAAACGGCGCTTTCTGACCCGTTACATAACCGTTACATGCCGTTACACGGGTGCGGCACGGGGGGTGGCGGACGTGCCAACGGCTGTTGCCGGCATTGCGCAGGGGGGAAACCGACGGCACACCCGTTACACCGTTACATTACCTATGAGAAACGGCACTTTCCGACCCGTTACGTAACCGTTACATGCCGTTACACGGGTGCGGCAAACGGCGGTGGCGGACGCGCCAACGGCTCCCACCGGCCTTGCGCCGGGGGGTGAGGTGCTCCCCAATGTCTAGACAATATTTGGGGTGATGTTAGATGGTGAAATTCCTGGTCAAGGTGTGGCGTCATTAGCAAGTTAAATGAGCAGGGGGGCGAGCTGCGAGCCTTAGCTCGCG
>Ga0302320_10010960_pt1 | contig 19262 bp, 20 predicted proteins | sample Bog_T0_3_FD_202130 | JGI IMG/M metagenome (GOLD analysis project Ga0302320, IMG submission 202130) | Peat permafrost microbial communities from Stordalen Mire near Abisko, Sweden - Bog_T0_3 | ecosystem: Environmental > Terrestrial > Soil > Wetlands > Peat | place: Sweden: Abisko, Stordalen Mire... | reverse complement strand
AAAAGCACAATTTGGACGGTGGTCGCTGATTTGCCGCTTGGGGGCGAGGTATGGTCGGTGCTGTCGGCCCAGTGCCCTCGTTTGACCCGCCGGAATCCGCCACCCGATGTAGGGCTGATTGGTTGATTAGCGGGATGGCACAAGGCTCCTTCGCGCCATGGGCGAGACGCTCGCGGAACTTCAGGTCCGTGCGTTCTGGGCGCAGATGAACAGTTCGCGCCGCCGCGCCGAAGGTGATGACCTGAGCCGCGAGGCGGTCGACCCACAGGACCCACCGTTTCCTGAGCAGGTGACATCCTGCCTCCGCGATCTTGTCGACACGCTGAACATGTTCGCGGCGTTTGAGCCGAAGCTGGCGGAACTCGACGTGCTCAAACGCGACCCGGCCCAGCGTGAGGCGACCGAAGCGATGCTCGATGCCGCGCGTGAGCTGTCACGTGGCGCAGCATCAATGCCGGCAGCCGTCGAGCGCAGCGCGGCGGACAGCATGCTGCAGGTCGCGGCGGACGCAACCGGCCCAAGCCCCGCAGCCGAGCGTGCCGCACAGTTCACCGTCAGATCGGCCCGCAACCTGGCGCTTGAGTTAATTCGTCGTCCCTACAAATGGTTATTGGCCGAAGCGGGCGCAGGGATGAAGTTTGTGCGGGAAGGAGCCTATCGCCAAATCGGAGGCACCGTCGCAATCGGGGCGATCGGAACGGTCGCATTTTATGCGGCATTGCTCGTGAAGACCTATGAACCGGCCATCCGAACGCTGGTCGATTCGCTGGGCGGCGGGGCGAACTTGCACCGGATCATTGACCTGATCGTGCAATCGGTCAGCTGATGCCGGGCAGCCCCATCTCCGCCCCCGCCCGCGCCGCCGCATAGGCGAAGCTGAACAACCGCTCCCGCCCGAGCAGGAACACCCTTCCGCCGCGCGGGAACAGCCGCGTGATCGCCGGGTCGCGCACGTCCAGGCCGCCGGTGTAGGCGCCCAGCGCCGGCAGCAGCACCCGCCGCCCGTCCGCCACGAAGCAGGGCCGCGACACCACCGCTCCGCGCACCGGCACCTGCGCCTTCGGATGAAAATGCCCGGAAATCTCGCCGGTCGCGCCGGCCACCGCCTGATGGCGGAACAGCAGCGGCCCGGCCCGCCACTCGGCCGCCGACACCCCGCCGATGCCCTCGGCCGGGGCGGGGTCGTGGTTGCCCAGCACCCAGATGAACGCCGCCGCCTCGGCCATCGCCGCCAGCCGTGCCGCGTCGGCCGGCGGCAGGCGGCCCGAGCCTCGGGCATCGTGAAACGAATCGCCCAGCGCCACCACGATCCGCGGCGCATGCCGGCGCAGCAGCCCGGCCAGGCGGTCCAGCGTTGCCCGTGTGTCCCAGGGCGGCAGCAGCGACCCGTGCGATGCCGCCGCCGAGCCTTTCTCCAGGTGCAGATCGGCCACCGCCAGCAGGCGCTGCGCCGGCCAGACCAGCGCGCCGGCGGGGTCGAGCATCAGCCGCTCGCCGGCCAGGTGCAGCGGCGCGAGCGTCATGGGCGGGGGAACTCGGCGGCAAGCGGCGGCACGGCGCCTGCGTAGTCCCGGGCGGTGGCGGCCTCAAGACCCGTTGTGGCCTGGGTTCCAAGGGGCCACCGCCCCCCTGCGCCGAAGGCGCGCTGCGCGCGACGGTGGAAGGCGCGCTGCGCGCGACGGTGGAAGGCGCGCTGCGCGCGACGGTGGGTGCAGGGCAAAGCCCCGCCGGGGTCCTGGGGCAGCACCCCTGGCCTTCCTTGCCCCGCCGACCCTGCTCCGCGCCACAGGCCGATGACCCGCGCCCGCCGATGCGTTATGACCAATCCATGGCCGCGCGACCCGCCCTGATTCGAATTGCCCTGAATGTCGGGGTGGATGCCCTGCTGGCCGGCGCGGCGGTGCCGATCGCGCGCTGGCTGGCCGACCCCGCCGGCAATCCGTTCGCCCAGCCCTGGACCATGCTCTGGGGGGCGGCAGCGCTGCTGCTGGCCGGGCTGCCCTTTCGCCTGTCTACCCAGTACTGGCGCTTCGCCGGGGCCGGCGACCTGCTGAGCGTCGCCGCCGCCGCGATCGCCGCGGCGGCCATCTTCCCGGTCGCCCTGCACGAGGCGCAGCTGCCCTTTCCCAGCCCCGCCTTCCCCGCTTTGCACGCGCTGGTGCTGATGGTGCTGCTGGCGTTGCCCCGAATCGCCTACCGGCTGATGCAGGAAAGCCAGGCGCCGCTGGAAGGACACGCCGCCCAGCCGGTGCTGCTGGTGGGCGCCGGCGAGCCATCCGACCTGTTCATCCGCGCGCTGGGCGCGGACCGGCGCAAGCCGTACCGGGTGATCGGCCTGCTCTCGGCGGGCCAGGCGCAGACCGGGCGGCGCATCGGCGGCTTTCCCATTCTCGGCAGCCTCGCCGACGCCGCCCGGGTGCTGGCCCGGCTGCGCGCCACCGGCCGGCTGCCGGGCGTGCTGGTGGTCACCGACCAGGACCTCGCCGGCGAGAAGCTGGCGGCGCTCATGGAAGTGGCCGACCATGAAGGCATCCGCGTGGCCCGCGCGCCGCGGCCGACCGCCCTCGACGCCGCCGGAGCGGGGGCGGGGCTGGAGCTGCGGCCGGTCGCCATCGAGGACCTGCTGAACCGGCCGCAGGTGCCGCTGGACCGTGAGGGCATGGCGCGGCTGGTGCAGGGGCGGCGGGTGCTGGTCACCGGCGCCGGCGGCACCATCGGCAGCGAACTGGCCCGTCAGGTGGCCGCCCTCGGCCCCGCCAAGCTGGTGCTGCTGGACAACGGCGAGTTCGCGCTGTGGCAGATCGACATCGAACTGGCCGAGAGCCACCCCGCCGTGCCCCGCCGCGCCGTGCTGGCCGATGTCCGCGACGAGGCCCGCCTGCGCCTGCTCATGGAATCGCTGCGCCCTGATCTGGTGTTCCACGCGGCGGCGCTGAAGCACGTGCCGATGGTGGAGGCGAACCCGCTGGAGGGGCTGCTGACCAATGTGGCCGGCACCCGCCACGTCGCCGACGCGGCGCGCGCCGCCGGCGTGCGGGCGATGGTGCTGATTTCCACCGACAAGGCGGTGAACCCTTCCTCCATCATGGGCGCCTCCAAGCGGCTGGCCGAAATGTACTGCCAGGGGCTGGACATCGCCGCCCGCGGGCCGGCCGGCGGCATGCGCTGCATCACCGTGCGGTTCGGCAACGTGCTCGGCAGCACCGGCAGCGTGGTGCCGCTGTTCCAGCGGCAACTGGCGCGCGGCGGGCCGTTGAGCGTGACCCACCCCGACATGCGGCGCTATTTCATGACGGTGCGCGAGGCGGTCGGTCTGGTGCTGGAAGCCAGCGTGGTGGGCAGCGGCGAGGCCGCCCCGCCCGATGGCGGCATCTTCGTGCTCGACATGGGCGAGCCGGTGAAGATCGTCGATCTCGCCCGGCAGATGATCCGGCTGGCCGGGCTGCGGCCCGATACGGATGTGGAAATCCGTTTCACCGGGCTGCGGCCGGGGGAAAAGCTGTTCGAGGAACTGTTCCACGGCCGCGAGCCGGCGACCCCCACCGGCCATCCGGGCCTGCTGATGGCCCGCCCCCGCACCGCCGACCCGGCCATCATCGGCCGCGCCATCGACGAGATCGCCGGCGCCTGCCGCGGCGGCAATGCGCGGCTCGCTTTGGCGTTGCTCGGGCGCATGGTGCCGGAGTTCCAGCACAATCCGGACGGCAAGGTCACGGCCGAGAGCCGCGCCGACCCCGCCCGCGCATGAGGTTCTCGCCATGACGTCGCCGATTCCGTTCCTCGACCTCAAGGCGCAGCAGGCGCGCATCGCCGCCGATCTGCGGCCGCGGCTGGAGGCGGTGCTGGCGCATTGCCAGTTCGTGCTTGGCCCGGAAGTGGCGGAGTTGGAGGCGAAGCTGGCGGCGTTCTGCGGCGCGGCGCATTGCGTGTCGGTATCCTCGGGCACCGACGCGCTGCAGATCGCGCTGATGGCCGAAGGAATCGGCCGTGGCGACGCGGTGTTCCTGCCCGCCTTCACCTACACCGCCACCGCCGAGGTGCCGCTGCTGCTGGGGGCGACCCCGGTATTCGTCGATGTCGATCCGCGCACTTTCCAGATCGACCCGGCGCATCTGGCCGCGCGGGTGGCGCAAATCCGGCGGGCCGGGCGGCTGCGCCCCCGCGCGGTGATCGGGGTGGACCTGTTCGGCCAGCCCGCCGACTGGCCGGCGATCCGCGCGGTGGCGGCGGCGGAAGGGCTGTTCACCCTGGACGACTGCGCCCAGAGTTTCGGCGCGGCGCATCACGGCGAACGGCTCGGCCGCGCGGCGGATGCCACCGCCACCAGTTTTTTCCCCTCCAAGCCGCTCGGCGCCTATGGCGACGGCGGCGCGCTGTTCACCGAAAGCGCCGAGCGGGCGGCGCTGTACCGCTCGCTGCGCACCCATGGCGAGGGCACCACCCGCTACGAGGTGCTGCGCACCGGCATGAACGGCCGGCTGGATACGTTGCAGGCGGCGGTGCTGCTGAGCAAGCTGACCGTGTTCGCCGATGAACTGGCCGCCCGGGCGCGCATCGCCGACGCCTATGATGCGCGGCTGGCGCAGGTGGTGACGGTGCCGGCGCGGGTGGCGGACAGCGTCAGCGCCTGGGCCATCTATGCCATTCTGCTGCCCGATGCCGCCGCGCGGGAGCGCCTGCAAGCCAGCCTGCGCGCGGCGGGGGTGCCGACGGCGATCTACTATCCCCGGCCGCTGCACGCGCAGCCGGCGTATCGGGACGCGCATGACGGCACAAAGCTGCCGGTATCGGAGGATCTGGCCACCCGCATCCTGGCGCTGCCGATCCATCCCGACCTGACCGAGACCGATGTGGCGCAAGTGTGCGAGGCGGTGTGCAGCGCCCTCACCGCCGGATAAGAATAAAATTCAGCGTCAGGTGCAGCGTCACGTTGCCCTGCGGGGTGGCGGGCGGGAACGGCGGCAGCATCTGGTTGCGGAAGATCGCCAGCGATCCCATGTCGAGCCACTGGCTGCCCGAGCGCATTTCCAGTTCCGCCTCGCGCACCCGCCCGGAGCGCTCCACCACCAGTCGCACCCGTGTCGAGCCGTCCTCGCCCTGTTCGGCCGCCTGACGCGGATAGTAGGCGTGGCGGTCCCACCATTCGTGCAGCGAGCGCAGCCAGTCCTCGCCCAGGTCGGCGCCTTCAACCTGCACCATGCCCTGCGACGTGTCCGGGTTGCGCGGCACCGCGCCGTTGCTGGTCCGCGCCACCGGCCCCAGCGCCAGATCAAGGCCACGCCCCCGTTCCGGCCGCTCGGAGCGCGACGGGGGCGCGCCCGGATTGCCCATCGCCGCACTGCTCCCCAGATCGGCCAGCGACCGTGCGATCGGGCGCGGGAAGGCGGGGGGCGCGGGGGGGCGCGGCGGTGCCGGCGGGCGGGGTTGCGGCGGGGCCGACGGCAGCGGCGGCGGCAAAGGCAGCGCCTCCTCCTCGGGCACCGGCGGCGGTTGCGGCACCGGCAATTTCAGCCGCACCGCCGGCGGAACCGGGGCAGCCTGCTGGGGCGGCGGCGGCGCTGGGGGGGCGGAGGCCGCGGGCGGGAGCGGCGGAGACAGGCGGGCGGGCGGCTGGGGGGTGGTGGGGTTCGGCACCGGCGGCGCCTCCGTGCCCGCCGGCACCATCACCACATCGACCGATTCGGATTCGCCGGCATTCTGCGCCACCGGGCGCTGGCGCGGGACGTACAGCAGCCCCACCAGCACCGCCACGTGCAGCAGCACCGAGAGCAGCAGCAGCCAGCCGAGCAGCGCCCGCCGGCGCGACTCGCGCGGCCGGGCGAACGCATCCCGGCTGCCTGGAAGCGTCAGGTCGCCGAACCACGCCGCCGCCCGCCAGACCCTGACCCCGCGCTGCCTCATCGCGCGGAGGATGCGTCCCCGGACCGCTCAGCCGGCATATTCGGCCCAGCAATTCGGTGTCTCATACACCACCACGGAAGCCGTCAGCGGCAGCGCCGGCCGGATCCGCTGCCATATCCACAGGGCGATGTTCTCGGCGGTCGGGTTGGCCAACCCCTCGATATCGTTCAGGCAATGGTGGTCGAGTTCGGCCAGCAGCGGCGCGAAGGCGTGTTCGACGTCGAAAAAATCGGCGACGAAGCCGGTCACCGGGTCAACCGGCCCCTCCAGCCTGATCTCCACGCGATAGGAATGACCGTGCAGGCGACGGCAACGATGGGTGGGGGGCACATGCGGCAAATGATGCGCCGCCTCGAACGTGAATGCCTGGGTGATCTTCATGGGATTCCGAGGAGTTTATGGGTCTGCACGCTCAGCCGCCAGCGCGGGTGCGCCAGGCAGTAGGCAACCGCCGCCAGGTTATTGGCCGCGCAAGCGGGTCCGTCCATTGGCTGCAACATGAAATGATCGAAATCGTAGCGTTCGAACATCCCCGGCTCAACCCCGGGCTGCGGGTAAACCAATTTGAGTTCCTGGCCATGGGTCAAAACCAGTTCCGCGCCGGCCTTGGGGCTGACACAGACCCAGTCGATGCCGGCCGGCGGCAGCATCGTGCCATTGGTCTCGACGGCGATCTCGAAGCCGTGCCCATGCAGCGCCTCCACCAGCGCGGCATCGGCCTGGAGCAGCGGTTCGCCGCCGGTGAGCACGACGAACCGGCCCGTTGCCCCGCCGGGCCAGGCCGCCAGCACGGCCCCCGCCAGCGCGGCCGCATCGGCGAACCGCCCGCCGCCGGGTCCGTCGGTGCCGACGAAATCGGTGTCGCAGAAACGGCACAGGGCGGCTTCCCGGTCGGCCTCGCGGCCGGTCCACAGGTTGCAGCCGGCGAAACGGCAGAACACCGCCGCCCGGCCGGCCTGCCGGCCTTCGCCCTGCAACGTGGCGAAGATTTCCTTGACCGCGTAGCTCACGACGCGGTTTGGCCCCGTATTGTCATAACAGTGCTTCCATATGATCTTTCGACCTCGAACAATCAGCGGACAAGCGCCACCAGCAGCGCGTCGAGTCGCTTGCGCCCCTCCGGGGTGGCGCGCAGGCGGCTTCCCGCGCGGCTCAGATACCCCTCCTCAAGGGCGCGCGCCAATGTGGCGGGGTCGAGCGCGTCGTCCAGCGCCATGCCGGTGCGGGCGGCGAAGCGGACGGCGTCGATGCCCTCGGACAGGCGCAACCCCATCAGCAGCGCCTCGCGGGCACGCTCGGACGGGTCCAGCGCGGTTTCCTCGGTGCTGCCATGGCCGTGCCGTTCCACCAGCCCGGCCCAGGATTCGGGGGCGCGGTGGCGACTGGTGGCCCGCAGCGCGGCGCCGAGGCTGAGCCGGCCATGCGCGCCGGGGCCGATGCCGGCATAGTCGCCATAGCGCCAGTATTGCAGGTTGTGGCGGCTTTCCGATCCGGGCCGGGCGTAGTTGGAAACCTCGTAGGCCAGCAGGCCGAACCGCGCCGCCGCCTCGCCGGTGGCGTCGTACAGCGCGGCGGCGGTGTCGTCGTCGGGCAGCAGCAGGTCGCCGCGCCGGTGCCGCGCCGCGAAGCCGGTGCCGGGTTCGATCGTCAGTTGGTACAGGGAGAGATGATCGGCGGCGAGCGCCAGCGCCTGGTGCAGCTCCGCCCGCCAGGCCGGCAGGGTCTGGCCCGGGCGGGCGGTGATGAGATCGAACGAGAGGCGTGGGAACAGGCCGCGCGCCACCTCCAGCGCCGCGATTGCCTGGGCGGCGGAATGGCGGCGGCCGAGGGCGGCAAGCGCGGCGTCGTCCAGCGCCTGCACGCCCAGCGACAGCCGGTTCACCCCGGCGTCGCGGAACGCGGCGAGGCGGGCGGCCTCGACGCTGGTGGGGTTGGCCTCCAGGGTAATTTCCAGGTCGGGGACGGCGGCGAACAGGCTGGTGGCGTCGGCGATCAGGGCGGCGACGCTGGCCGGGTCCATCAGGCTGGGGGTGCCGCCGCCGAAGAAAATCGAGGCGAGTGGCCGGCGGCCGAGCCGGGCCGCCTCCCAGGCCAGTTCGGCGCGCAGGGCGGCGGCGAAGCGCTTCTGGTCGATGCGCTCGCGCACATGGCTGTTGAAGTCGCAGTACGGGCACTTGGCCAGGCAGAACGGCCAGTGGATATAGAGGGCGAGCGGTTCCATCCGCTCAGATATAGGATTTCGGCCGCTGCCGGCGGAGCGTCGGTCGTCGATTTCCGCCTGGAGGGCTGATGTCGGGACACGACAGCGACATGCTGCGCGAGCGGCTGCGCAAGATCGAGGCTTTGTTCGCCGGTGCCGGCACGGCGGGCGAGCGCGACGCGGCGGCGGCGGCGGCCTCGCGCATCCGCGCCCGGCTGGCGGCGGCCTCGCGCCGGTCGGCGCCGGTGGAGATGCGGCTGTCGGTGAGCGACCCCTGGGCGCGGCAATTGCTGATCGCCCTGTGCCGGCGCTACGGCATCGAGCCTTATCGCTACCCCCGTATGCACCGTCAGACGCTGGTGGTGCGCGCGCCCACCCGCTTCATCAGGGAATTGCTGTGGCCGGAATTCCAGCAATTATCGGCCGCCCTGGCGGAATACCTTCAGGAGGTGACCGCCCGGGTCATCCGCGAGGAGGTGCATGGCGATGTGCGGGATGCCGAGGAACGGGATGGCGTGATGCAGATCGGGTGATCGGATCACGGCGACGTCGCGGGCGGCGGCCACGGATGGAACACGTCTGAATGTGCCGGGCGGGCGCGGAGACGGGGCGTGGTGAGCGCCCCGGTGTTGCCCCGCGCTACGCCGCCTTGACCCCGGCGATGTATTCGCCAACCTCCCGGCGGAGTTGTTCGGCCCGTTGGGACAGTTCGCCAGCGGCGCCCAACACCTGGGTGGCCGCCGAGCCGGTGCTGCTGGCGCCCAGGCTCACCCCGTTGATGTTGGAGGTGACCTCGTGCGTGCCGATCGCCGCCTGCTGCACGTTGCGGGCAATTTCCTGCGTCGCGGCGCCTTGCTCCTCCACTGCGGCGGCAACGGCCGCAGCCAGTTGGCTGATCTCAACGATCGTTTGGCCGATTCCGCCGATGGACTCCACGGCCGTCCTGGTTGCGGCCTGAATCTGCGCGATCTGCTGAGAGATGTTCTCGGTCGCCTTCGCGGTCTGGGTGGCGAGACTCTTGACCTCGGATGCCACCACGGCAAATCCCTTGCCGGCGTCGCCCGCTCGTGCCGCCTCGATCGTCGCGTTCAGGGCCAACAGGTTGGTTTGCCCGGCGATGCTGCTGATCAGGTTCACGACATCGCCGATTTTCTGGGCGCCATCGGCCAGTGCTTTCACCACCTCATCCGTGCGGTTGGCGTCCTCCTGTGCCTTGCCGGCAACTTTCGCGGTTTGCGCAACCTGGTGTGATATTTCGGCGATCGAGGCAGCCAGTTGCTCGGCCGCCGATGCCACGGTCTGCACGTTGGTGCTGGCCTGCTCGGCTGCCGCCGCGACGTTGGTTGCCTGCTGGGTGGTCTGACTGGCGGTCTGGGTCATCGACTCGGCGGTGGCCTGCAACTCGGTGGCCGAGGCGGACACCTGACCGACCATCTGGCCGACCTTGATGTCGAACGCATCCGTCAGCCTGGCGAGACTGTCGGCTCGTTGCGTTCTGACCGCCTGCTCGCCTGCCTGCGCCGCTGCCATGGCATCGCCGCTCTTCAGGCTGTCGCGGCACGCGCCGAGCGCACGAGACAGATCACCGATTTCGTCAGTATTCTTGAAAGAAGGTAAGCCGAAGGTATAGTCACGCCGGGCAAGCTGACCGGTAATATCGATCGCCCGCCGCAGGGGGGGAACCAGCTTTCGGTTAAGCCAGACTGCCAACGCAATTGTGAGCATTGCAGAAGCGGCACTCACGCCGCTCATCACCCAGATCGACTGCGAATAAGCGGCATCTATCTTGGTTCCAGAGACTTTTGCCATGCGGTTGTTATATTCGGTGTCGGCCCTCAATGGACGCTTATGTAGATGTGTCAGGCGACCACAACATCTAGCTCATTGGGTCCGGCTGCTGCGCCGGGGCATCAATCTAGAAATCACGTGGTTTAGGCAGAGCTTTTCGTAATTCGTAATTCGCAACGGTGGCGCGAACCTCGGCCCAGATCTTCACTATATATGGTAGCTAACTGACACATCTACATAAGCGTCCCTCAATGCGTCTCGCAGCCTTGCAAAGGCAGGATATGTGTCGATGGTAAAGATTTTAGCGGCAGAAGATTTATCTGTCGAGGAATCCAACCGCAGACTTTGCGCCTGGTATTCTTTCCAGGTCGCCTGAATAGCTGGAAACAGTGTCTCCTTGTCCTCGCCATCTTCGACCGACGCTTATGTAGATGTGTCAGGCGACCACAACATCTAGCTCATTGGGTCCGGCTGCTGCGCCGGGGCATCAATCTAGAAATCACGTGGTTTAGGCAGAGCTTTTCGTAATTCGTAATTCGCAACGGTGGCGCGAACCTCGGCCCAGATCTTCACTATATATGGTAGCTAACTGACACATCTACATAAGCGTCCTTCGACCAACGCCTGATAGTCATGCAAAACGGTCTGGATTTGATCGACTGCCTCAGAGTGCCGTTTGCCGACGATGGCTATTTCTTCGGCGGTGCTCGCGACCAAAGCGGCGGCTTGCAACTGACGGAAGCGTTCCACGGCGGCGGCCATCCGGCCCAGTATTGTCAGGGCCGGAACGTGAATCGTGACGATATCGTCCGCGAGGTCATTCAACCGAGATGACTGATACAGACCAGCCCCGCCGACCAGCGTCAGCGCAACAAAAAGGGCACCAAACGCCAGTCGGAGCTTGGCACCGATAGAAAAGTTTGTCAGTATTGACATAAATCCGCTCTCAAATATGACCCTGCATTGCTCAATACATGTCCAAAGTTAACGTGCCGGTACCATGGTGTCCTAATTTCCTTCGTGGTATCGGTTGGCGTGCACAGCCGGCGCAGGCTGTCGCCCGCCGCATGCCGCTGGCGGTGAGGACGGGCGTGGCGCGGCCCCCCTTGCTGTTTTTACTTCTGCGAGAAATCCACCAGCGCGGCGAAGCCGGTCTCGCTGCCGAACGCCAGATGGGCGCCGTCCGCGCTCCAGGCCAGGGCGGAAACCGGGCCGCGCCCCGGGCCGCACACGGGCAGAATGCGCGCGGTGCCGATCTCGGCCAGCACCAGCGACCCGTCGGAGAAGCCGGCGGCCACCACGTCGTTCAGCGGGTTGGCGGCCACCAGGGTGCAGATGAGGCCGTCGCCGCCGGCGAGTTCCATCGGCGCCTTGTTCATCGGCCCGCCGCCGAAGAACGGCCACAGCACGATCACCTCCGCGCCGGAGGTGGCCAGCCATTTGCCGGTGCGGGTGAAACTCAGCGCCTTGGTCTTGCCCGGGTAGCCGGTCATGCGCAGATGCTGGCCGTCGGTCAGCCGCCAGCCGTGCAGCGCGTTCTCCTGCATGGCGGTGACGACGACATCGCCGTCCGGGCTGATGGCGAGGGCGGTATGGCTGCCCTTCCATTCCAGTTTGCGCGGGCTGTCGGTTCTGGCGGCAACGAACCACAGGCTGGCGCCGTTGTAGTGCGAGGCGCCGACCCGCTTGCCCTTGGCGTCGAACACCAGCCCGGTGACGGTGGAAGGGTGGTCGAGCGTCTTTAGTTTTTTCCCCTCGCCGTCGAACAGATGGACCTGCCGGCCGACGGCGCAGGCCAGCAGGCGGGCCTTGCCATCGGCGAAGCTGGCGACGTGCTCCACCCATTTCATGCCGAAGCCGGCGATGTCGGTCGCTGCCTCGCCCACAAGGCGGAACCTGCCGTCGTCGCCGCCGGACACATACCCGTCCGGCCCGGCATCCGGGGCGAGCGACAGCGCGGCGCCATCATGCACCGCCACCGTCCGCCAGTCGCCGCCGGCAAGCGGGGCCACAAGCAGGGTGCCGTCGCCGAGGGCGAACGCGCAGCTGCGGCCCCCACGGGCGAAGGCGGCGGCGACCACATAGGCGCCGAGTTGCTGATGGACGCCGCGGGTTTGCAGCAACTGGTCGTCGTTGACGGACGCGCTCATGCCGCCTGGCAGCTTTCAAAGCCGCGGCGAAGCTGCGGACGGTTGAGGTTGCGGCCGATGAACACGATGCGGCTGCTGCGCTTCTCCTCCGGCTTCCAGGGGCCGGTGAAGTCGCCATCGGCGATCATGTGCACCGCCTGGAAGGCGAAGCGGCGGTCCACCCCGGCATAGTGCAGGATGGCCTTGGTGCGCAGCAGGTCGCCGCCGCGCTCGGCCAGCAGGGCGCCGATCCAGGCACTGAACCGATCCGGGTCGATCGGGGCGTCCACCTCAAAGCTGACCGAGCGCACGTCCTCGTTGTGTTCATGGCTGTCGTCGTCGAGGAAACCGGGGTTGCCGGCGAGCACCCGCTTGAGGTCGAAGGCGCCCTGGTCGAGCAGTTCGGTGATCGGCACGTTGGCGCGCTGGGCGTGGTGGATTTTGGCGAAGGGATTGATCTCCCGCACCGCCGCCGCCACCGCCGCGAGTTCATCGGGGCTGACCAGATCGGTCTTGTTGAGCACGATCACGTCGGCGAAGGCGATCTGGTCGGCCGCCTCGTGGCTGTCGGCCAGCCGTTGCGGCAGGTGCTTGGCATCGACCACGGTGATGATGGCGTCCAGCCGGGTTTTCGCCCGCACGTTGTCGTCCACGAAGAAGGTCTGGGCGACCGGGGCGGGGTTGGCCAGGCCGGTGGTCTCGATGATGATGCCGTCGAAGCGGTCGCGCCGCTTCATCAGCCCGCCGACGATGCGGATCAGGTCGCCGCGCACGGTGCAGCAGACGCAGCCGTTGTTCATCTCGAACACTTCCTCGTCGGTATCGACGACCAGGTCGTTGTCCACCCCGAGTTCGCCGAACTCGTTGATCACCACCGCGTATTTGCGGCCGTGGCGCTCGGTGAGGATACGGTTGAGCAGGGTGGTCTTGCCGGCGCCGAGATAGCCGGTCAGCACCGTGACGGGCACGGTCTCCGTGGTGGCGTCGGTCATGGGCGATGGCTCCGTGTGGGCGCTTTATATGGGGCTGGCCTCGCCGCGCGACCATGCGGCCAGGATTTCGCCGCGCAGCCGGTCCAGCCGGGCGGCGGCCGGTTTGGCGTCGAAGCGGGCGGCGCGGGTGGTGCCGGCCTGCGCCAGGGCGGCGCGGCGGGCGGGGTCCTGGGCCAGCGCCACCATCGCCTCGGCCAGGGCGGCGGGGTCGTCGGGGGGGACGGCGACCGCCGCATCGCCGGCGACCTCGGGCAGGGCGCCGCTGGCGGCGAACAGCAGCGGCGTGCCGGTGGCCAGGGCTTCCAGCGCGGTCAGGCCGAAGGGTTCCGCCCAGCGGCTGGGCACCACGGCGATGCCGGCGCGCGACAGCGCCGCCAGCACCTGGTCGTGCGGCAGCCAGCCGCGCAGGGTGACGCCGGCGGCGGCGGCGCGCGGGCGCAGCTCGTGCAGGAAGGGCGTCTCGGGACTGTCGGCGCCGAACCGGTCGGCGCCGATGATTTCCGCCCGCCAGCCCGGCAGGCGCGGCAAAGCGCGGGCGCAGGCCTCGACGAAGATGTCGGCCCCCTTGTCGGCCACCACGCGGCCGGCGAACAGGAACACCTGCTCGCGCGGCGCCGGCGGCGGCAAGGCGGCAAGGTCGATGCAGTTGGGCAGCACCACCGGGTAGCGGGAAGCTTCATACAACCCGTCCATCAGGCGGGCCTCGAGATGCCGCGAGACGGTGGCGACGCAGGCCAGCGTGCCGAGCAGGTTGAGCCGCTCGGCCGGGGAGGCGGCGCGGCGCATGCCCTGCGGGTCGTTGTGCAGCACCAGCAGCACCGGCACCGGCACCCGCTCGGCCAGGTACAGCGCGATGTCGGGGCGGTTATGCACCTCCAGCAGCGCCGGCATGGCGCCGCCGATGGCGCGCAGTACCCCGGCGGCGTAGCGGGTGGCGGTGTTGGCCAGCATCCAGGGCGGCCGAACCGGGCGGAATTCCACCCCGGCGAAGGGCGTCTCCACCGGCTGGCCCAGCACGGAGGGGTGGAAGGCGGAGGGCTGCACGGCGAGCCGGTGCACCACCAGCCCGATGGCTCCGGCGGCGGCGGGCGAGAACGCCTCGCGCGGCGGGAGGGCGACGGCGATTCTGTCATTGCGCATGGCGCCGTGTGTAGCGCGGATGCGCGGCGACGGCGACAGGGGTTCGGCGCGGTGATGACGGCGCCTGACCCACGGGCTATTGTGGTATGGCCATGTCAGTGCTGGTTTTCAATGAAAGGCTGAAGCTGACCGCCGCAACCCTCAACACGGCGGCCACGAGTTCGTTGACGGTCGGCGTGCTGGCGCCGCTCGCCGCCGCCTTCTATGATGTCGGCGGGTCAAGGCTTCTGCCGGTGGCCCCGTTGGTTCTTGGCGCTGCGCTCTGGATTTCCGGGGTGGTCGCCCTCCATATCATGGCACGGATGGTGCTGGGAGCATTGCGGGGATGACAGGACAGCAGCTCTTTACGGCGGTTTATGTGGGTGCCCCGGTGGTCATCGTGGCGCTGGGGGCGCTGGCAACGTGGTTCGCCCTGCACGCGCCTGTTCCCGACGAGCCGGGCGCGATCAAGTCACCTGTCCGGGAGCGCCGGTAGCGATCACGCCGCGGCAGGTCGCCGGGGTCAGGCCGGGTTCTCGTATTTCGCCAGCCGCCACGCCGCCGGCTCCTGCGCCGCGAGCGCATACCATTGGCTGACCAACTCATGCGCCCGGACCGCGTCGCAATAGGCGCGCGCCGGCGGTGACAGTTCGGGGCGGTAGCTGAGGAACCGGCACACCACCGGCGCATACATCGCATCGGTGTTGCCGAAACCGGCGCCGAACAGGAACGGGCCGCCGGAGTCGGCCAGCGCCGCCCGCCAGAGCGCGTCGATGCGGGCGATGTCGGCCAGCGCCCCCGGGGTGCGGCCGGCGCCCTCGGCGGCGCGGAACAGGTTCATCGGCATGGCCATGCGCAATTCGCGGAAACCGGCGTGCATCTCCGCGGCAATGGCGCGCGCCTGCGCCCGGGCCGCCCGGCCGGCCGGCCACAGCGCCGGCACGAACTCGGCGCAGTATTCGGCGATGGCGATGCTTTCCCACACAAGGGCGCCCCGGTGCTCCAGGTAGGGAACCTGGCCGGTGGGGGTGGCCGCCCTGACCGCCGGGGTGGCGCCAGTGCCCTCCAGCGGGATCACCACATCCTCGACATCCAGCCCGGCCAGCCGCACAGCCAGCCAGCCGCGCAGCGACCATGACGAATACCGGCGCGTGCCGATCACCAGCCGACCCTCGGACATGCAACTTTCTCCTGCGTGGACGCGCCCGCATGGTGCCATGGTCGCCGCTTGCCCCGAAACGGCAAAACGCGACCATCCGCCGACAGGGAGCCATCCGCATGACCGAAACCGCCGCGCCCCCGAACGATCTCGACGCCTTCTGGATGCCGTTCACCGACAACCGGCGCTTCAAGGCGGCGCCCCGTTTGCTGGCGCGCGCCGAGGGCATGTCCTATTTCACTCCAGACGGGCGCGAGGTGCTGGACGGCACCGCCGGGCTGTGGTGCGTCAATGCCGGCCACGGGCGGCGGCGGATCGTCGAGGCCATCCAGAAGCAGGCGGCGGTGCTGGATTTCGCCCCCACCTTCCAACTGGGCCATCCGGTGGCCTTCCAGGCCGCCGCCAGAATCGCCGAACTGACGCCGGCGGGGCTGGATCGCATCTTCTTCACCAACTCCGGCAGCGAATCGGCCGACACCGCGCTGAAGATCGCGCTGGCCTGGCAGCGCGCCCGCGGACAGGCGCAGCGGGTGCGGCTGATCGGGCGCGAGCGCGGCTATCATGGGGTGGGATTCGGCGGCATGTCGGTGGGCGGCATCGGCGGCAACCGCCAGCAGTTCGGCGCGCTGCTGCCCTATGTGGACCATCTGCCGCACACCCATCTGCCCGACCGGAACGCCTTCAGCCGCGGCCAGCCGGCGCATGGCGCGCATCTGGCGGATGCGCTGGACGGGCTGGTGGCGCTGCATGGCGACAGCATCGCGGCGGTGATGGTGGAGCCGCTGGCCGGCTCGACCGGGGTGCTGGTGCCGCCGCTGGGCTATCTGCAGCGGCTGCGCGCGGCCTGCGACCGGCACGGCATATTGCTGATTTTCGACGAGGTGATCACCGGCTTCGGCCGGCTGGGCACGCCGTTCGGCTGCGAGCGGCTGGGGGTGGTGCCGGACATCCTCACCATGGCCAAGGGGCTGACCAACGGGGCGGTGCCGATGGGGGCGGTGGCGGTGCAGGAGCGCGTCTACCGGGCCATCGAGGAAACCTCGCCTTCAGGCATCGAATTGTTGCACGGCTATACCTATTCGGGGCATCCGCTGGCGGCGGCGGCGGCGGTCGCCACCATCGCCCTGCACCGCGCCGAGGACCTGCCCGGCCGCGTCCGCGCGCTGGAGCCGGCCTGGGAGGACGCGGCGCACGCCCTGCGCGGCCTGCCCAATGTGGTGGACATCCGCAATTTCGGCCTGGTCGCCGGCATCGAGTTGCAGCCCCGCCCGGGCAAGCCCGGCGACCGCGCCATGCGGGTGTTCCACCGCTGCTTCGACGCCGGGTTGCTGGTGCGGGTGACCGCCGACATCATCGCCTTGTCGCCGCCGCTGATCGCGGAGGCGCACCATGTGGAGCGCATCTTCGCCATCCTGGCGGACGCCATCCGGGCGGAGGCGGCGTAAGCCTTTCCGCCTGCGCCGGGCCGGTCTAGGGACGGGGCGTGTACCATGCCCTTCCCCTCACCCGTCCGCGGCCCCGATTCGGCTGGCGGCTGCTCAAATGGACCTTCATCCTGGCGGTGTGGGGCAGCCTCGTGTTCGGGGTCGGGCTGCTGTGGTTCGCCTGGGACCTGCCGCGGCCGGAGGCGGCGCTGGACGCGGCGCGGCGGCCGAGCCTGACGTTGCAGGACCGCGGCGGCCGTATATACGCCAGCTTCGGCGACGTGGTCGGCGACCCGCTGCGGCTGTCCGACCTGCCGGCCTTTCTGCCGGCGGCGGCGGTGGCGGTGGAGGACCGGCGATTTTATGCGCATGCCGGCCTGGACATGACCGGCATCGCCCGGGCGGCCTGGGTGAACCTGACCGCCGGGCGGCTGGTGCAGGGCGGCTCCACCATCACCCAGCAGGTGGCGAAGAACCTGTTTCTGACCAATGCCCGCACGCTGCGCCGCAAGGTGCAGGAGGTGCTGCTGACGCTGTGGCTGGAACGCAGTTTCAGCAAGAAGGAGATTTTGGAAATCTGGCTCAACCGCGTCTACCTCGGCTCCGGCGCCTGGGGGGTGGACGCGGCGGCGCGGATATATTTTGGCGTGTCGGCCCGCCGGGTGACGCTGTGGCAGGCGGCGGTGATCGCCGGGCTGCCGCGGGCGCCGTCGCGCTTCAACCCGCGGGCCGACCCCGCCGCCGCCGCCGCCCGCGCCCGCGAGGTGCTGGCGGCCATGGTGGATACCGGCGTGCTGAAGCTGGAACAGGCGCAGGCCGCCGCCGCGCAGATCGTCTTTCCGCCGCGACCGTCGGTGGCCGGCTATTTCGCCGACTGGACGGCCGAGCAGGCGCAGCCGCAACTGATTCCCGGCACCGACGCGGTGCTGCGCACCACCCTGGATTCGCGGCTGCAATCGGTGGTCGAGGCCAAACTGGCGGCCCTGCTGGACGGGCCGGGCGTGGCGGCCATGGTGGGCCAGGGCGCGGTGGTGGTGCTGGACGCGCAGACCGGCGCGGTGCGCGCCATGACCGGCGGGCGGGACTACCGCAGCTTCCCTTATAACCGCGCGGTGCTGGCCCGCCGGCAGCCAGGCTCGGCGTTCAAGCCGTTTGTCTGGGCCGCCGCGCTGGAAAAGGGGATGCGGCCGGATGATACGGTGATTGACGCGCCGATCCGGCTGGGCGGCTGGTCGCCGGCGAATTTCGACGGGCGGTTTCGCGGCGAGGTGACGCTGGAGGAGGCGCTGGCGGAGTCGATCAACACCGTGTCGGTGCGGCTGCTGCTGCGCAGCGGCGGGCCGGCGGTGGTGGCCGAAATGGCGCACCGGCTGGGCATTGGCGGCACCCTGCCGAACAACGACTCGCTGGCGCTGGGCACCGCCGAGGTGGGGCTGCTGGAACTGGCGAGCGCCTATGCGGCGTTCTTCAACGGCGGCACCCGGGTGGTGGCGACCGGCATCGAGGCGATCACCGCCGACGGGCACGCGGTGCCGCTGGCGCATGGCGCGCCGCGCAATGTGCTGGACCCGGACATCGCGGCGATGATGGTGCGGATGATGACGGCGGTGGTGGCGCACGGCAGCGGGCGGGCGGCGGCGCTGGCGGGGCGGACGGTGGCGGGCAAGACCGGCACCACCCAGGATTACCACGATGCCTGGTTCATCGGCGGCACCGGCGGCATGATCGTGGGCGTCTGGCTGGGCAACGACGACAACAAGCCGATGAACGGCGTGACCGGCGGCAGCCTGCCGGCGCGGCTGTTCCGTGATATTGCCGGGGAGATCAGGGGGTAAGGCGGCGGCGGCCTTCATACGCCGGGCGCCCGTCGCCCGGCTGGACAGCAAACTGGCCGGCAAAACGATCTACTATGGCATAATCTCCGTGCATGGCAAATCCGGATTGCTTGCGCCCCGGGATCAGGGCGCTTTCTTCTCGGCAGTCTCTCCTTTGGCTTCGGCCATCACGTCCTGCGGCTCGACGCCGCCGGGCGGCGGCTTATGGGCGATCCCGTAATGGCAGTCGATGCAGGTGGTGCCGCTGCCGTTATCGAGCTGCTGGTGCTGCTTCTGCGCGGTGCGGCCCTGCATCTCGGGGACCATGGCCGCCCGGTCGTGGCAATTGCGGCATTCGCGGGAATCGGTTTCCTTCATCCGCACCCAGACTTTCTTGGCCATTTCCAGCCGGTGGGCGACAAACTTTTCCCGCGTGTCGATCGTCCCCTCGAAGTGATAGACAAGGTCGCGCAGCGCTCCGGCCTTGTGCATCAGCAGACCGACGACGTCATGCGGAACATGGCAGTCCGAACAGATCGCCTTTACGCCGGTGCGATTGCGGCTGTGGATGGTGTCCTTGTATTCGGCATAATTATTGTCGGCCATTTCGGTAACTGCCCAGGTTCTTTGCGAAAAAATTACCGTTCCGCGTCGGGGGTAATGGGCGAAGAGGCCAGTCAGCCGGAACCGAACCGCAGGACAAGGGCATCGGTGTCAAGCGCGAGAGCCTCAATGA
>Ga0302320_10010959_pt1 | contig 19263 bp, 18 predicted proteins | sample Bog_T0_3_FD_202130 | JGI IMG/M metagenome (GOLD analysis project Ga0302320, IMG submission 202130) | Peat permafrost microbial communities from Stordalen Mire near Abisko, Sweden - Bog_T0_3 | ecosystem: Environmental > Terrestrial > Soil > Wetlands > Peat | place: Sweden: Abisko, Stordalen Mire... | reverse complement strand
TGATCGGTACCTGATTCTTTGCAGGGCCGAGGCCATCTCGCAGACGGAACTTGACCAAGCGAAATCTGCGTATGAGTCGGCGCACGCCCACACGGTGGAGATGCAAGAGGCCGAACTTCGATCCGAAGAGGGCACCCCACCTGAGGAATTGGCCGAGGCCCAGGCTGGCTATCACCAACTTAGCGAACAGGAAAGGCTCGCGATGGCCGGTAGCAGATCGCAAGACATCGCTGCCGCGCGGGCCGCCGCCGACGAAGCCCTTGAAGACTACAAACTAGTCCAGCGTGGCACGCGTCAAGAGGACATCGAAGCGGGGCGTGCGCAGCTTGAGCAGGCGGAGGCCGAGCTGGCGGAGCTGAAAGCGGGCACTCGCAAAGAGGACGTGGCCCAGGCCCGCGCCAGCGCTCTTGCCGCCGAGCTGAACGCGGCCGGCGCCAAGGTGGATCTGAATGAGAGCACGGTTTACGCACCGATGGACGGCATCGTGGAGCGTGTTCTTGTCTCCAAAGGAGACTTGCTAGCCGCCGATACCGCAATCATTCGCATGTCGGACCCTACCGATATCTGGCTGCGCGTTTACCTGCCCGAGGAGCAGCTATCGAAGGTGAAGGTGGGCGATTCCGTCGACCTGATGATCGATGGGATCAGCGGCCTCGTGCCAGCAAGGGTCGAGACCATTGCCACCACCGGCGAGTTCACCCCTGAGAATCTGCAGACCCCCGAAGAGCGCGCCAAGCAGGTCTATTCGATTCGCGTGCGCCTGAACCCGCCCGATGCCCGCGTGAAGGCAGGCATGGCGGCAAGCGTCAAGCGCATGGGGAATTGGCCTTGAACACCATTGAGACCCGCGATCTCACCAAGAAGTTTGGCGACCTCGTCGCGGTCGACAAGCTCGACCTTGATGTGAGCAAGGGAAGCATCTTCGGCTTCCTCGGACCCAACGGCAGCGGCAAGAGCACGGTGATCCGCATGCTCTGTGGAGTCTTGGAACCCACCTCGGGAACCGCGACGGTCAACGGATTCGATGTCCGTACCCAATCTGAAGATGTGAAGCGCACGATCGGTTACATGAGCCAGGCATTCAGCCTCTACAAGGACCTCACCGTCGACGAGAACCTCACGTTCTTCGGTGGCATCTATGGCCTTAAAGGGGCGCGTTTGAAGCAGCGTAAGGCCGATGTGATCAACCTTGTGGGGCTTGGCCCTTATGTAGAGCGGCCGAGTGGGCTCCTTTCCGGCGGTTGGAAGCAACGCCTGGCGCTAGCCGCCGCCCTCATTCACGAACCTGAGTTGGTCTTCCTTGATGAGCCGACCGCCGGCATCGACCCGGTGGCGCGTCGCGACCTTTGGGATCTCTTGTTCCAACTTGCCGGAGAAGGGAAGACCCTCTTTGTCACCACACACTACATGGATGAGGCCGAGCGGTGCAGCCAGATTGCTTACATCTATCTTTCGAAGCTCATGGTGAAGGGCACCCCCCACGAACTCAAGCTACTCAAGGAAGTGACGCCCCCCGGTACTCGGCGGATTTCCGTCGAGACCGAGTGGCCGGCCGCCGCCCTCAAGGTGGTCAAGGCCATTCCATGCGTGCATGACGCCACCCTCATGGAGGCGGAAATTCACCTGCTCATCGATGTGGACGCGAAGGACTCACAAATCTTGGATCCTCTCGCGGCTGCCGGCTTCCCATCGAAGGGCGCCCGGGCGATTGAACCGTCTCTTGAAGACGTTTTTGTCACCCTCACAAGGAGTCTCGCAAGGGTATGAACGCCTGGTCAACCACGATGAGAGGCTATTGGGCCATCACCATGAAGGAATTCATGCACCTTCGACGGGACCGTTCCGCCCTCATTCTTGCGCTGGTGCTTCCGGTGATTCAGTTGATCATCTTTGGGTACGCGATCGACTTCGACGTGCGGCATATCGCGACGGTCGTGGTTGACCAGGATCAAAGCAGCGAGAGCCGCCAGTACATTCAAAAGCTGGTCGCCACCGAATACATCAATGTGGTCAAGTATGTGAATGACCCCCAAGTGGCGTTTGAGATGATTCGCCGGAATGATGCTCGGGTCGGCGTGGTGATTCCTGCCAATTACTCGCGCATTCTCGATGGCGGCGGTCATCCGCAGGTGAGTGTGATGCTGGATGGTTCCGACAGCCAGGTTTCGCTCCGGGCAAGGCTCGCGATCGTAAGCTTGGCGGGCAACGGCGCGGGGTCTCCGCCTGGCACTGCCGATGATCGTATTCTGACCCTCTTCAATCCAACGAGCCGTACCCAAACGTACATGATTCCCGCCCTCATCGCGGTGATTCTGCAAATCGTGACGGTGGCACTCACCGCGTTCAGCATCGTGAAGGAACGTGAGCAGGGATCCCTGGAACAGCTCATGGTGACCCCCGTCGGGCGCATGGGTCTGATGCTCGGGAAGCTGACGCCCTACTTGGTATTGGCGATGGCGGAGATGGCGGTGGTGGTCTTCTTGGGCAAAGTGGTGTTCAATGTCCAACCGGCCGGAAATCTTTGGACCCTCTTCATCTGTTCGTTCCCCTTCTTGTTCGGCACCCTGGCTCTTGGCCTGCTCATCAGCACCTTCGCCAAAACCCAAGCGCAGGCCCTCCAGTACAGTCAGCTCACCTTGCTGCCCTCGATTCTTCTGTCAGGTTACATCGGCCCTCGCGACACCATGCCCGGCATCCTCTACGTGATCTCAAGCTGCCTCCCCGCGACCTACTTCATTAACATCTGCCGAGGCATCATCGTCCGCGGCGCCTCGTTCGCGGATATCTGGCCCAGCTTCGCCGCCCTCGTCATCATCGCCGCCCTGCTCGTCACCATCTCGGCCCGGCGTTTCAAGAAGAGCCTGGCTTGACGTCGGCTGGGGAGTCCAAGTGGGGAGCGGTTTGTGGAACGCCCAGGCCCGGACCCTATCCACCACCCAAACCGGAAAATGGTTCGCGAACAAACGATGGGGTCGCGTCCGGCGGCTGGGCTTGCTCCGACGGGGACCCTATCCGGGGCCTCGGCTACCGCTAAGCCCTAGCTTTCTGCTTGCCGCCCCTTTGAGGCTTTGGTAGCATGGGCTACCCGGGTCTGGCGCACTCCGCACTCGAATGGAGCGCGGCGGTTCAGCCCCTACCGCTTCGAGCGCCAGACGATTAGCGCACAGACGACCGCCGCACCAGTGGTGTCGAGCATGACGTCGTAAATGCTTGAGCCTCGACCGGGGGCGTACCATTGGCGCATCTCGTCGAACGAGCCGTAGGCAAGCGCGAACGCCACCGCTGTGCCATAGGCTTCCCAGCGGACCCTCTTGGCGCCACGGGCGACTTGGAGGGCAGTGAAACCCACAAGCCCGTAGAACCCAAAGTGAATGGTCTTTCGGAGGGGGACGATGATCGCGTTCACCAGGCTTGCATCCAGGTGCAGCACCGCCTCCAGCCAGCGCACCATGTTGCCGGCGCTTGCGACCGAGCCGCTGAAGTGGCCCACCCCCGTTGCCTCCGCCACTAGCAGCAGCAGCCAAAGCATCGCCAAAGGGCGCTTGGCCCTAAGGTAGCCGACCACGAACAAGCCAAGCCCGACGAGCAGGGTAACCGATGCCCATAGCCAAAGGTGCCGCGATTGGGGGACCGGGGGTTGCGACGAGGCCCAGCCAAGGAGGGTGGCCGAGGCGGTAAGCAGCGCATACCCGCCTCGAAAGGCAACCCCTCGCATGGGTGGCCAGAAGCCGGTGAGCAGACCGAATACGGCGCCGAACGCCAACGGCACCCAGATGCCATGGAAATACTGGCTCACGAGGATCGTGGCCACCGTCGCCGCGCCCGCGATCAACGCATAGACGACAAGGGCGAGGAAACCGCGCACGAAGCCAAGCACTCCCAGATTAGACCCCAAACCCGGTAGCATCCATCTGGATGCGCATCTTGATCACCAACGACGACGGGATTCATGCGCCCGGGCTCCGCGCACTCGCAGAGGCGGCCGCAAAGATCGGCGAGGTCAAGGTTTCCGCCCCCGACCGTCAGCGGTCCGCCTGCGGCCATGCGATGACGATGCGCGATCCTCTGCGGGTGAAGAAGGCTCACTGGAAGGGCATCGAGGCTTGGGAGGTCAACGGCTTGCCGGTGGACTGCGTGAATGTCGGTCTCACCCACCTCTGGCCGGATGGCTGCGACCTTGTGCTGAGCGGCATCAACTCGGGTCCGAATCTCGGTTTCGACGTCACCTACTCCGGAACCTGTGGGGGAGCCATGGAGGGCTGCGTCAATGGCATCCGCTCAATCGCGCTTAGCTCGGCGATTCTGAACGGCGGCGAGACCATCGACTATGATTCTTCCCGTGAGTGGATCGAGGCGCATTGGGACTTGCTCCTGAAGGCGCCCCTCCCACCTATTAGCTTTCTGAACGTGAATATCCCCGCCTTCCCCTTTGCCCAGCTAAAGGGGTACCGATTTGCCGCGATGGGTCGCCGGGTCTATGAGGATCGCGTCGAGCGCCGCGAGGACCCTTGGGGCGAGCCTTACTTCTGGCAGGGCGGCGTCAACATCATGGATCGCACCCTCCCCGACACCGACTTCCACGCGGTCTGCCAAGGCTTCGTCGCGATCACCCCGATCACGATCGATTGGACGAGTTATGAGGGCTTGGCGGCGTTAGAGAAGTGGAGGAGTGGCGAATGAGACCAGTTCTAGCGAGCGTCAGCTGGAGGCAGGCAGTCCGAAAGGGGCATCCTACGCCGCTTTAATCTGACCCACAAACTCCACGTCCGCTTTGGCGGCGACTTCGTTGAAGGCCATGATGTGGATGCCGGGGACGTGCTTTTCAAGGGCTCGGCGGAGGGGTAGGCGAAGGGTGGTGCCGCAGAGCAGGACCGCCTGAAGGCCGCGGGTGCTGGCGCGGTCCATTTCACCCTGCAACTTGGCCACCAAGTCTCGCGTCGTGTTCGGGTCGAGGCTGATCATGGAGCCGCCGCTCGTCATGGAGACTTTCTCGGTCAGGGATCGCTCAAGGGCCGGGTCCAACGTCACACAGTAGAGCTTTTGGTCATTGTCCACCAGTTGGCGGGTGATCGTGCGAGCCATCGCCGAGCGCACCAGTTCGCCCAGTTGATCGGGATCCTTCACGCGGCCGCCATAGTCGGCCATCGTCTCCAAGATCGTGACCATGTCGCGAATCGGCACCCGCTCGCGAAGCAGATGCTGCAAGACCTTTTGCACATCGCCCACCGAAAGCACATTGGGAATCAGTTCCTCGATGACCGTCGAGTTGATCTTCTTCGCCTGGTCAAGCAGGGTCTGCACATCCTGGCGGCTGAGCAGTTCGGCTGCATACATCTTCACGGTCTCCGCCAGATGGGTCGAGATGACGGCGGTCGGCTCAATCACCGTGTACCCGGAGCGCTCGGCAGTCTCCCGTAGCGGGGGCTCAATCCAAAGGGCGGGGAGATCGAAAACTGGATCCTTGGTCGGCGCGCCTGGTACGGCGCCGATCACGGTTCCGCTATTGACTGCCAAGAGTTGGGCGCCGGAGAGGGTGGCGCGCCCCACTTCTTCGCCGCGCACCTTGATGATGTACTCCTGATGGCCAAGATGCACCGAGTCGCGAATGCGGACGGTCGGCATGACGAAACCATATTCTAGGGCGATCTGCCGTCGGGTGGCGGTGACCCGCTCGGATAGGTCGCCGCCCGCCTTTGGGTCGGCCAGCCGGGTGAGGCCATAGCCGATTTCGATCTCGATGGGGTCGACGGTCAGGAGGGGCAACACCGCCTCGGGGCCGGTGGGGGCAGGCGCCTGGGCTTGCGGTTTCACGAAGTCTGGCGCCATGCCTGCGGCGGCCGCCGCATCCAGCAGCTTCGCAGCAAGCGGATTCGTGAGGGCACGATAGGCGGCAAAGCAGCCGGCGGCGGCGACGAGGAAGATCGGGGTGGGAAAACCGGGTACGAAGGCGAATAGAGCAAGCGCAATGCCGGCAATGCCGATCGCTTTTGGCTGGTGGGAAATCTGGCTGATGACCTGGGCGCCCATGCTGCGCTCCTGTCCCGCCCGGGTGACCATGAGACCGGCTGCGGTGCTGATGAGCAGGGCGGGGAGCTGGGCACAAAGCCCTTCTCCCACGGAGAGCAGGCTGTATTGGCGAAGGATGGTCATCGGGTCGCCTTGGCCATGCATGAATCCGACGGCAAAGCCGGCCACGATATTGATCGCGATGATCAGCAAAGCGGCGATGGCATCGCCTTTCACGAACTTGGAGGCGCCGTCCATCGCTCCGTAGAAATCGGCTTCCTGCTTGATCGTCTTGCGTCGCTGTCGTGCGATGTGCTCATCGATAAGGCCAGCAGCGAGGTCGGCGTCAATCGCCATCTGCTTGCCAGGCATTGCGTCCAAGGTGAAGCGGGCCACCACTTCCGCAACGCGCCCGGCGCCGTTGGTGATGACGATGAACTGTACGATCATCAAGATAAGGAACGCGACAAACCCGACTACAAAGTCGCCGCCCATCACGAAGTCGCCAAACGTCTGAATGACGTTGCCCGCCGACCCGGTACCGAGAATCAACTTGGTGGCAGCGATGCTGAGGGCCAGCCGAAACAGCGTGCTGACCAGCAGAAGGCTAGGGAAGACCGAGAACTCAAGGGGGTCCTTCACATTGGTCGCCGAGAGCAGAATGATCACCGAAGCGGTGATGGAAAGCACAATCCCACCATCCAGCGCCCACTGAGGCAAGGGAAGAATCAGCATGCCCACGATGAGGAGGAGGCCGAGCCCCAGAAGCAAGTCGGTGTGTTTGAGCAGCTTTTCGAGGGTTGCCATGGATGGACCAAGCGGAATGACCCGCATCAGTCTTATCGGCAATTTTGCCGGTTGCCTTCAGGCCTGGTAGCCTCGCGAACTCTTAACATTGCACCGGCCAAAAGCCCCATTTCGTCAGTCCATAATGGCAAGAATCGTCGTATAGTATTCAAAACGACTCCCAGGGCTGAGTGAAAGCAATGACCGATCACATCGAGCAAGTTATGGCAAGCGGCAATTGGCCGCAAGCGCTTGCGCTTTCGCGCGAGATGGTGCACAAGTTGCCGAACAGCCCCAAACTTCATGCCTATGTTGGGATTTGCTGCTTCCGCCTTCAGCGCTTCGAAGAGGCGGCCGCCTCGTTTCGGACGGCGCTCACTCTTGATGAGAATAACTTTGACGTTGCGCTGAAGTTGGCGCAGAGCCTCGATCGTCTCCTCCGCTTCGATGACGCGTTGGCTGCCGCTGAGATTGCCGTCAAGATTCGCCCGAGTGACACTACCGCCAACGTGCTTATCAATGGGCTTCGGCGGCAGACGGGGCCGAAGTCGACAGGCGACGCTTGGGTGGTGAGCAACAGGGTTCGCCACAATGTCTCCTTTTCGGATGAAGATCGCTGAGCGAAGGTGACGCTCACATTCAGGTCTTCATTTTCCTCGTAGGAATGATGGGACTCCATGCTGGATCAGGCGATACGAAGCCTCCAAGGGTTAGAATGATGGCTCGCCTTCCTTATGAATGCCCTTATTAATATGAAGAAGGACATCCCACCTGCCGCCTTCTTTGGCGTCATCTTAATACTTGTCGTTGTCGTAGGAGGATTTTTCCTCCTGCAATCGCCGGTGATTCGCTGACAACGACCCTTCCAAGGGCCGGCCTGGTAGCCAGATGGCTTCAGACCGGCCATTCTCCCCGAGAATCTCACAGTTTCCCGGTGCCGAGTGGACCGCGGCGCGAATCCAGCCGTACACTTAGATCGTCCTATTCTCGCACCCCCATGGCCCTCCGTCGCGAACTTGCTGAATCTTTGAGCGCGGTCTCTGCTCTTGGCGTGATTGCGCCTCCTCCCCTGCAAATCGAGACGCCAGCTTTTGAGGGCTCCCTGGCCGCCCTCTTCAAGTGCGTTCGCGAGGCGAAGATCGACCTGCGGCTGATACCCCTTTCGCCGGTTTGCGAAGCCTATTTCGAGTATCTCTTGGCGGCAAACCTAAACAATTTGGACGAGGCTGCGGTCGCCCTCTTGGCCCTCAGCTACCTTCTGGAGCGCAAGGCATGGGCTCTCCTCCCCAGCCTTGAGCCGGAACCAGAGATCGAGGAGGAAATGGACGCGCTGCCGCCGACCGCCCACGAATACGCAGGAGCAATCGACGTGCTGCGCGTCTACCGCGAGGAGCGAAGCAGGCTCTTCTTCCGTTCGCCAGAGGCGACCCCCGGCGGCTACGAGATGCCCTACTCACTGGAGTCGGTGGCGCCGGCCGATCTGGCCCGAGCCTTTGCCCGCCTTCTGGCCCGCGCGGATCCAAAGCCGGACGCGGAAGTGTCGAATCGCCCCCGTCGGTCACTGGCCGATCAGATGCGTACGGTCATTGGTCTCTTGACGACGGAGTGGCAGAACCTTGAAACCCTTATTCACGGACCCTTTACGAGGGAAGACGCCGTCTATTGGTTTCTCTCCCTGCTCGAGTTGGTTCGCTTGGGTCAGGCGGGCATTCGTGTGGAAGGCGAGGATGTTCAGTTCGCGAGGTCGGCACGTTGAACGTGGTGGACTCGGTTGAGGCGTTGCTGTTTGTCGCTGAGGCGCCTGCCGGCGTTGATCAGCTTGCGCTTGCCCTCGGACTCACCGAGGGCCAAATTGCCCAGGCCCTCGAAGTTCTGGAGGCGCGGCTGGAGGAGCGAGGTTCCCTTTGTGTGGTGAAACTCGCGGGTGGATACCAACTTTCCACGAAGCCCGAGTATGCCGAAGAAGTCGGGCGCTTCCTAAAACCGCAATCCGGCAAGCTGAGCAAGAGCCTCATGGAAGTGCTTGCCATCGTGGCCTACCGTCAGCCGATCACCCTGGCCGAGATGGAGCAGGTACGTGGAGTCCAGAGCGATTACAGCGTACGTGCCCTCGTCGAACGCCGCCTCCTGACCGAAGTGGGGCGCAAGCATACACCCGGTCGGCCAGTCCTCTATGGGACGACTGACGAATTCCTGCACCAGTTCAAGCTAAACTCCTTGAAGGAGCTCCCTCCCTTGGACGAAGGCTCCGATCGATCGCCCGCAAGCCTCTTTGACATCACAAACGGCTAAACTCCAACAACATGCAGTCCAAGCTCATTCTCCCGACCCTCTGCGCAATTGGGGTCAGCGCTTTATCTTGGGCTCAGGTTCCACCGGTTTCGGCCGCAGCGCCGAAGCCCGCAGTGGCTCCGGTCGCAACCGCGCCCCTAACCGACCAGCCCAAAGTTGTCGCCGATGGCGCCATCGCCATTGATGCCGACAGCGGCAGGGTGCTGTGGGCGAGGGATGCGGAAACCCCGCGCTACATGGCCAGTTGCACGAAAATCATGACCGCTATGTTGCTCATTGAGCACTGCCCGCTGAACGATGTGGTGGTGGGTCCTCCCGATATCGACAAGGTTGGCGAGTCAAGCATGCACATGAAGCCGGGCGAAAAGGTGACTGTGGAGGACATGCTCTACGCCCTGATGTTGCGCAGCGCGAACGATGGAGCCGTCGCGATTGCCGACCATGTGGCAGGCAGTGTGCCCAAGTTCGTGGACATGATGAACGCGAGGGCCGCGCAGATCGGCTGCACGCACACCCACTTTGACAATCCCAACGGCTTGAACGATCCGAACCACTTCACAAGCGCCCATGATCTCGCCCTCATCGCACGCGAGGCGATGAAACTGCCCGAGTTTCGAACCGTCGTCAGCACCTGGAAGCACAAGATCGTTCGCTCGATCAATACCAAGGATTCTTGGATGGTAAGCCGCAACAAGTGGCTTAAGGCCGATCCGACCGCCGACGGGATCAAGACGGGGTACACGGTCCCTGCCGGGCACTGCTATGTGGGCAGCGCCACCCGCAATGGTTGGCGCGTGATCACTGTCTTGCTGAACAGCGACCATTGGGAGCAGGACCATATGAACCTCCTGGCCTGGTCCTTCGCCCACTTCGACCATGAGCAGGTGGTTGCTTCTGGACAAAGGGTGGGCCAGGACGCTGTCATTGGAGGCGCGACGCCGCTCTTGGGGCTTGCGGCAGCCCAACCGGTTTCCATGGCGGTCCGTAAGGGCGAACCCACCCCAACCGTTGTGACCAAGCCAGCCCAACTGAGAGCGCCCGTGCAAGCAGGCCAAATCGTCGGCCAGTTCGCGGTACGTGATGCCGATGGTTACGAAGAGCCGTTTAACGTGATGGCGGTCGCCGCCGTTCCTGTCGCCTCGCCGGCGCCTCTTGCCGGTAAGGGGAGTAAGATTCCCTTGGTAGTGGGAGGGGTGGTCGTTCTAGGCGCCTTCACCCTTCGCGCTCGATTGAAGCGACGTTCGAGATCTTATGGCAGACAAACCAGCCGCATCTTCTAAAGCCAAACCAAAGGCCAAGGCGCCCAATCGCGCCGACAACGATCAGATACGGCTCCATGTGCGCATTGCCCATTCGGGCATTTGCAGCCGCCGAGCCGCCGAGCAACTGATCGCGGACGGTCGCGTCCAGGTCAACGGTCAATACGTCCGCGAAATGGGCGTGCTCCTTAAGCCCGATGACGAGGTTCGGGTGGATGGTGTGAAGCTCCACACTCCCAAAATCTACACCGTCGTACTCAACAAACCAACGGGTGTGCTGACCACCCTCGCTGATCCCCGCCGCAGAAAAACGATCGTGAGCTTCCTGCCCGATTTTGGCGTGCAGCTCAAGCCGGTTGGGCGCCTGGATATGGACACGGAAGGGCTCCTTATTTGTACAAATGACGGCGAATTGGCCCAGCGCTTGGCTCATCCCTCGCACGGCATTGAGAAGGAATATCTTGCGACCGTCAAGGGAGTGCCAGATGAAGCCGCCCTTGAAAAACTGCGTAAGGGGGTCTTTGTGGACGGCGCCCGCACGGCGCCCGCCGAGGCCGCCATTTCCTATAAGGATCCCAACGAGCGAATGGCCGCCTTGCGTATCGTTCTCCATGAAGGCCGGAAGCGGCAGGTACGTCTCATGTGCCAGACGGTGGGACATCCCGTCATGAGCCTGAAGAGAATCAGGGTGGGGCCCCTTTTGGTGAAAGGCATGCGGCCAGGAGAATGCCGTTTGCTAGGCAAAAAGGAAGTGGATAGCCTGCGGAAACTGGTTGGACTTCCCATTGATGAAGAATAGATTTGCGGTCATGTCGTAAGTTTTTGCCTCCCAAGGGACGCCTCTTCGACCTTTGGCCCGTCCGGTAAACTGGTGAACCTATGGCTGTCGAAATCTTGATGCCCGAATTGGGCGAATCCGTTCACGAAGGGACCGTAAGCCGATGGCTGAAGCAAATCGGCGAGTTCGTGAAAGAGGATGAGCCGGTCGTCGAGATCATGACCGACAAGGTCAATACCGAGCTGCCATCGCCCGCCAGCGGGGTGCTGACCCAAATCTATGTGCCCGAAGGCGGCGCGGTCGAGGTTTTCAAGGCGATGGGCGTGATTGAGGAGAGCGGCGTGGCCGGCGCCTCTGCCCCCGAAGTCAGTGCCCCTGCAGCTACCCCCGCACCAAAGGCAGAGCCGGTGCCGGTTGCCATACCTAGTCCAACTCCGGCCGAGCCGCCCCCAGCCGAAGCCATCGACGGGCGCCGCTTTTACACCCCCCTTGTCCGTTCCATGGCGAAGGCCAACGGCCTTTCCGACGCCGCCCTTGCGGCAATCGCGGGCAGCGGGGAAGGCCGCAGGGTCACGAAGAAAGACGTGGAAGCCTTCTTGGCCACTGGCGGACGCGTTGCAGTTCCCGCCTCAACGCCATCGCCCGCCGTCAAGATCGAAGCCAAGCCCGTCGCCCCCACCGTCGCTGGCCCCGAACAGGAGATCGTGCCTCTTGCCGGCATGCGCAAGATGATCGCGGAGGCGATGGTCCGCAGTTCGCAAGTTCCCACGGTAAGCACCGTGACTCAGGTGGACGTGACGTCCATGGTCGATTTCCGGGAGCGGAACAAGGAGAGCTTTCAAGCGACCTATGGAGTCAAGCTCACCTACACGCCGTTCTTCATTAAGGCCCTGGCCGAAACCCTTCAGGAGTTTGCGCTCGTCAACGGCTCCCTCACTCCCGACAACAAGATCATCCTGAACAAGGGAGTGCACGTTGGCGTTGCCGTGGCCCTTGGCGCCAAGGGCGATGAGGGTTTGATCGTCCCCGTCATTCGCGACTGTCATAAGAAGAACCTCATCGAAATCGCCAAGGACCTGGACGGCATCGCCAAGAAAGCTCGGAGCAACCAGCTCGGCGTCTCCGATGTCCAGGGGGGTACCTTCACCCTCACGAACCCGGGCACCTATGGCGCGCTCTTCGGCACTCCCATGCTCAACGCCCCCCAAGCGGGCATTCTCGGCGCTTATGCGATTAGCAAGCAGGTGGTCGTGGTGAATGACATGCTCGCCATCCGCTCCATCATGCATTTGGTGCTCACCTACGATCACCGGATCGTGGATGGCCTGGTCGCCGGCAAATTCCTTGCCGGGGTCAGAGATCGGCTGCAGGGCTTTGACTTCTTCAAGTAGCTATTTCTGGAGCCGTCGCGCGATCTAATGACATCATGGGGCCAGAAAGTATGGTATTCCTGATCGCATGATCACATGCCCACAGTGTCAGCAGCAACTACCGGACTGGGCAAAGGTGTGTCAGTTCTGCCACACCGACGTCTCCAAGATTGCCCGACCGGTTGCGATCGCCAAGCCCAAACCGAAGTCGAGTCTGGACGCTCCCAATTGGGTCTGGCCCTCCTATTACGCCATAGCGGGTTGGTACATCATTTCGGGGCTTCTCCTGATTTGGCAAGGGGTAAGCGGGGCGACTGCTACCGGGGCCAGTGCTCTCGCCGCCGGCCTGATGCTCTTCGTATCGATCACCGGCGGAATCAGTATCACGATCGGCATTGGTCTCATTCTGAAAAACCCAGTTCTGAGGAAAGTGTGCGTCTGGTTCAACTGGCTCACCATTTTGGTTTCCTTCAGGGGCTTGGTCAGTGGAATCTTCCTTTCCACGCTCATTGGCATCGGCTGGCTGTGGGCATTGTCCAACCTGATCTCAATGATTGCCGCGGCGTTCATGATCTATTTGCTGGCTGAAACGGACTCCGCTACAGAGCTCTGAGTCCGAATGGGTGGAGGGCAATAACGCCCATATACGGGCACGAGGTATTCAAAGGATTGGCCCCCATCGCACGGACTGTGCTGGGGCATGCGGGAAACCGCGACATTTCACCGTCCGGCGATGGTCTCCCCCGCCAGAGCGGTGGAGAGCAAAGGCCCGTTTTCGATTGCCGGGAAAGTGTGGTTATCACAGAGCCGCATTCGGAAGGCAGTCAAGATCCCACGTGTCGCGCTCACCGCGCGCCAGACGGTAGGAGGCGGCGACGCCGATCATCGCGGCGTTGTCGGTGCACATCTCGGGCGCCGGCGTAAGAAATTCGATACCCTCCCGACTGCACTCGCGGGCCAGGCTGAGTCGCAGGCTTTCGTTTGCGGCGACCCCTCCCACCAAACTCAGCGCCGAAACCCCAAGAGTCCTGGCTGCCCTCAGCGCGCGTTCGGTGAGCACGGACACGAGGGTGTGCTGAAGGGAAGCGGCCGCGTCCGGCACGCTCAGGGTCGCGCCCTCCCGCTCAACCAACCGCAGCAGAGCCGTCTTCAGGCCGCTGAAACTGAAATCCAGGGTTTCGCCCGAGAGGCCTTTGGGAAGTGCATAGCGGAGTGGATTGCCGAGCAGCGCCTGCTCTTGGATCGCGCGACCGCCCGGGTAGCCAAGACCGAGTAGCCGGGCCCCCTTGTCGAACGCCTCGCCAGCGGCATCGTCCAAGGTTTGGCCAACGATGCGATAGCTCCCCAATCCCTCCACCATCACCAATTCGGTGTGACCCCCGCTGACAATCAGGCAGGCGTGAGGAAAGGGAACTTCTCGACGGTTCGCGAGCACGCTTAGCAGGTGTCCCTCAAGATGGTGAACGCCGAGGAAGGGAAGTCCCAGCCCAAAGGCCATCGCCTTACCGGCGGTAACGCCAACGCTTAAGGCGGCCAGCAAGCCAGGTCGGTTGGTCACCGCAACCGCCCCCAGATCGTTCGATTGCAGGCCCGATGCCTCCAGCGCCTCCTGAATCACGGGAAGGATCGCCTCGACGTGGGCCCGCGCGGCCGCTTCGGGAACCACGCCGCCCCACTTTTCATGCAGGGCAACTTGACTGGATACGATGTTCGAGAGAACGTTCGTCTCCCTAACGATCGCCGCGCTCGTCTCGTCGCAGCTTGTCTCGATGGCCAGGATGGGGTGGGGAAAGAATGAATCGATACCCGATTAAACCCTCAAGACCGGGTAAAGCCGTCAGGAGGCCGACGCCTCTTGGTACCTGGCCAGGTTAGCCTCGAAGTGGGGCCGGAGCCGATCGCCGAGTTCGGGGCTCTTGTCACACTCCTTAAGGGCGAGAAGTTCAAACGAAATCGCCTCGTCCGGCTCGCCAAGGGCACAGTAGATGGCCGCAAGACCATCGAGAGCCATGTAAGGGGGACCGCTTTCGCCTTGCAACCACTTGATTCCCCGAATGGGGGGAGCGGGCGAGCCGACAGCGAGCGGCCCTTCATTCAACTCATCGCGAAACGTGGGCATGCCTGCATTCTGCCTCTAAGGCGCTACACTGCGAACTTGTGAAAGGAAGATCTCTGTTCTTGGGGGCAGCCGCACTGCTGGCAGGCTGCGCACGAGTGTCGGTAAATACCGACGTTGCCGCCGACGGATCGTTCACCCGGACGGTGCACTACGCGGTCGCCACCGGCGGAAGCGCCGCACCCGACCCGACGAGCCTCTTCGCGATCCCGAGGCCCGGAAACGGCGTCACCGTCACTCCCAGTCAGGGCAAAGACGAGGACTCGGTGGTCGTCACCCTGAAGTCGCCCTCCGGTTCGGCCCCCTTGCAGGACATCACCCTCTTATCGGACGATAAGAAGCCGCTGGTGCAGAGTGTGGTGCGGGTGTTGAAGCGCGAGGACGGCGCTCTCGAATATGACGAGGACATCAATTGGGTTGGCCCCGTTCCACAAGAGCAGACCTTCGATGCCAACGAGGTTCGCAAAGTGGTCAAAGGCGTGCTTCCAGAGCGGGACCAGGTGACGGCAACCATCGACCGCGTGTCTCACCGCGTCTTCCTGACCCTCGCCCACCTGCTACTGGGCCCACCCGATCCCATCGCTTTCTCCATGCTCGGCGACCCCGACATGGTCAATCACAAGGCACGGATGCTGCTCATGGAGCCCCTTAAAAGCGCCCTGAAATCCGAGGCCCCCGACCTGACCGACGACGAGGCCCTGAACGGCGCCAAGGCCCTGACCCAGACGCTGGAGCAAATGTCGCTCATGGACAAGGCGAAGGAAGTCGCCCAACCGCCCGATCCCAGTTCTGACAACAAGAAGCAATCAAACGCCATCGAGCTGAGTCCGCTGACCTTCGCGGTGAGCTATCCTGGCAAACTCGTGGAGAGCAACGGCCTCGCCGACCCCTACGACAACCAGGTCTACTGGTCGCTCTATCCCATGGTGCTGCCGCTGGATGAGATCCACTTGAAGCTGGTAGCTCAACCCTGAAGATTCCACCACCGACCCGGGAGCGAGGGCTCCAAATCAACGGTAGGGACAGTATCGACCCCCGATCCCTCTCCTTCGGTTCGCTGATGCTCGGGCGCGCCAACATCTGCGCTATTCGACGCTTACCGTCCCTTGCCGAAGCGCCAAGGGGCAGGCTGCTTAGGTCGGCAGATGGCAGCCGCTCGGAATATCCGGGGAGGGGGCCCATCAGTTTGAACCTGGGACGTGTTCAGAAAGGGATCGCAGTTGCCTAGACTCCCAATGTATGATGCTTTGAGTGATTAGCTCCAACGCGATCCTTGCGTCTTCCGACATTGTGGCGACCCTGGCCTATTACCAGGACGTGCTCGGATTCGAATCCACGTGGACGTGGGGCGATCCGCCGGTCTTTGGCTCGGCGTCGATGGGCGGGGTGACGATCATGTTCAACCTACAGCCGGAGCTCGCAGCGAAAGTTCGCGGGCATCAGCATGGGATCAGGGTGGACGAGGTCGATGAGTTGTATCGATTGCACCAATCCAGAAACGCGAAGGTCGTCTTCGAGATCGCGGACCAGCCTTGGGGGCTTCGGGAGTACATCCTTGAAGACTTGAACGGTTATCACTTGCGCTTCGCCGGCCCTTTGGCAAGCCAGGCGCCCCCGTCGAATCCGTTCCCCGAAGGCGTCACGATAGAACGGCGCATACCAACGGGTGATGAGTATTCGGCCGTCGCGGGTCGGGCCTTCGGATACAAAGAGCCGGGGCCGGACCTACTGGGGAGCACATGGAACGGAGTGGTTGCGTGCTCCCCAGATGGAGAGGCGATTGGAGTGTTGCGAATCATGCAGGACGCTCCGGGCTGGTTCAGCCTCTGGGACGTGGCGGTCGTGCCCGACTGGCAGGGGCGTCACATCGGTTCGACGATGGTGAAAGAGGCGCTCGAATGGATTCGCGAAGCGGCGCCAAACGCCAGCGTGCACCTATTCACCTTCAAGTACGGCTTTTACGAGCGGATGGGGTTTGCGAAGGAGATCATCTGCATGCGCCGTTTCTAGGTTCAGCCTATCGCAGACCGCAGTGGCGCCTTTTTGCCGACTAGAGACGCGGCCAAGCGTGCGGGGTTGCTTCGGATGCTCCTGCGAAAGGCTCGGTCGTTTAGAGGGCGGCGAGCCGATCTGCCAGTCCGAACGCGCCCAGTGTCCGCAGGGCTTCTGCGCCCCGGCTCCAATCTGGGGGACCGGCGGGCAGGTTGATCGCGGCCTCGGGGCGCATGCGCACGACTTCGCGGAACATGAACGCCCTCTCGGCAAGGGCCGGGTCCCATTCTTTCACCACGTTCTCCAAGGTTCCGAGCCGCAGCAGCAGGGTCGCGGCCGACTTGGGGCCGATGCCTCGGATGCCGGGAATCTTGTCGGAGGCATCGCCGCAGAGGGCCTTGAAGTCGGGCACCTGTTCGGGAAGAACGCCAAGGCGCTCCACAACCCCGAGCGGCGTGATCCGATCGAGGGCACGAGCGCCCCGGCGGGGGGCAAGCACGGTAACGCGGTCGCTCACCAACTGGTAGGCGTCGCGGTCGGCGGTCAGGACCAGACAGTCCCCGCCTCGCCCTCGCTCGGCGGCCACTGCCGAGGCGATAAGGTCATCGGCCTCGTATCCGGCCGCCCGTCCCACCCCAAAGCCAAATGCGGTGCAGAGCGTGGGCAGCTGTTCAAGCTGTCGAATAAGATCGGCCTCAAAGATTCGCCCGGTCTGATACTCGGGCCAGAGCGCGCTCCGGTATGTGTCGGTTCCTAACGTATCCCAAGCAACGAAGACGCCGCGGGGTTTCTCTTCAGCGTGGATCCGAGCGACCATTGCCACGAACCCGACGATCGCATTGATCGGCGACCCGTCGGGGGCGACTGTCGACTTTGGCATCGCGTGGTACGCCCGATGGGCGAAATTGTCGCCATCCACAATCAGAAGCGGTCGGATCATAAGAGCTCAAGTTTAGCGACACCTTTAGAGCCAGTTGCCATAAATGAGAAACGGCGCCCAGTAGTACGGGTGGGCGAAGGGGCGAGCTTTGTCAAATGCAAAGGGTGCCGCCTTGTAGTCGGAAGTTTTCATATGGGCGCCCATCCTCCGGGTGCCGGCAGCGCCACTTGGCTGGATCTCTCCTCGGATCATCGCGATCTGAGCCTGCCGGAGAGCCTCCTCCTTGGTCATGCCCGAAGTCCAGTTCTTATAGAACCGTTTCATGAGTAGCGCGGTGCTCTCGTCGGAGACCGACCAGAGGGACGCCATCACCGAAGAGGCCCCCATACTCAGAACAACGGAAGCGAAGCTCTCGGTTTCCGCCCCAGAATTGGAAGCGTCGGTCGGCCCGGCGGTGTTGCAGGCGCTCAAGACGACGAGATCGAGGTGGGACCACGGCTTCAGCTTTTGCGCGGCGTCTAACGTGCCCTCACCGCCGAGAATGTCTTTCAAAGAAACGAGTTTGCCGTCGCCCGTGAGGAGGGCGCTCTTCTCAAAGTCGCCCTGGAGGTTGAAGTGGCTTGCGAGATGGGCGATGCGGAAAGTTCCGTGGGGATCTGCCAGTACCGTCAAGAGGGTGTCTTCGGTGAAGCCCCCGTTTAGCCACGGCACTCCGTCGATTACCCCATGGGCCTTCTTTTCCGGGTCGTTGACAATGCCGTCGACCTCTTCTCTCACATTCGGCAAGGGCGGGAAGTCCAGCCCGCCTACTGTTCCTCCCTCGGCGGCGCCAAAGGCGGCTACCTTTGCATTGGTCCCATTTTGTGTGGTGAGCTTATCAATCTCCAAGGGAGAGTAGACGGTAAAGCTCTCCTTTTCGACCAGATAGTGGCTTCCATCCCAAAGCGCGGCAAGGGGAATGTAGCGCAAAGAGCCGTCCAGCGTCCACATCACGTGGGTGATCCCCGCCGCGCTCAGTTTGTCGATCACGGGTTTGAAGACGAGATTATAGAGAGCAAGGCCCGGCCCCTTGGGGTCGGCGTCTGGGTTGGCAAGAGCCGCCCGAAGTTCACTGACCAACGGATTTAGCTTTGCCTGATCGACGGGCACGATGACGGGGGTCGCCCCAGCGGGAGTCGCCACGATGAAGTCAACTTCTTTGTCGCCCGAGATCGCGTAGATCGCAGCGACGTTGGTCTTTTCGAGCGCTTCAAGGTCGTTCAAAGAACCGCCCACTTTATCCTTGAACTCCTCCAGCTCTTTCTGCTCGTAGGCGGCAAGGAGGGCCTTTTGCTCGGCGGCTTGGGCCGCCACCTGGGCATAAAAGGCGGTGGTTTCCTGGGCGATAACCTCTTGATCGGAGCGGAGTTGGGCAAGCCTTGCTCCGCCTTTGAAGTCGGTCCCACTTTCCAAGTCTTGGACTTTTTCGGCGTTGAGTGCGTCGATTGCCGTCAGAGTCGCGACCGCCTTGTCTTGGATGGCACGCCACCGATCTGTCCATGCTGGTTCCTTGCCGACAAAGTCCACCGGCTGGCCAGTATTGAGCGCGGGGTCCCTGCGCACATACTCAAAACGCTCATCGTCCTTGAGCAGGTCGAGCACTCGTTCCGCCTCGCCGAGACGGCCTTGTTTCACAAGAGCGTCCGCCAAATCGCGATAGGCGCCTGCTATGGAATTCTTATAGGCCTTCTGGGTCGCCGCGTCCAATCCGGCAACGTCCGCCCGGAGGCCTTGGTAGACGTTCA
>Ga0302320_10010956_pt1 | contig 19268 bp, 21 predicted proteins | sample Bog_T0_3_FD_202130 | JGI IMG/M metagenome (GOLD analysis project Ga0302320, IMG submission 202130) | Peat permafrost microbial communities from Stordalen Mire near Abisko, Sweden - Bog_T0_3 | ecosystem: Environmental > Terrestrial > Soil > Wetlands > Peat | place: Sweden: Abisko, Stordalen Mire... | reverse complement strand
GTTCCATCGAGGCGATACGCAACTCCCCGCAAAGGCTGCGCGGCTGCATCGCCCAGTCCGAGTTGTCCTTTTCTTTGCGCTAAAGCATTGCATTCTTTATGCAGAGGGCAATAACAGAACGCTACGCCCCTGCTGTGCCCAGCGCAACCCAATCCTGATGTTGCAGGCAAACCCTCTACTGACGAAAGTAACAAAAAGCCTGTTTTTCTTGCGCAGGAATCGGCGCCCGCATGCGCCCGGCGGGAACGGTCAGATTCACAGCATCTAGTACCGCGACCACTTGATTTCTTAACCCTTCCCGTGAATTTGGGTGCCCCCGGTCCCGCTTTTGGGACCGGGGAAACCACAAATCTACGCGGTCAGTCTACGTTCGCGGTTCCGGACGCAGCCTTTTCTGCCGGGCCGTGCTACTTGGGAGGCTTTTCGGCATCTCTGCGGGCGCGGCGGGCGGCGGCCCAGCCTTCCCTGGTTACCTGGTGAGCGCGGCCCACGGCCAGCGCGCCCGCGGGCACCGGTTTTGTAATGCAGGAACCGGCCCCGATATACGCGCCGTCGCCCACCGTTACCGGCGCAACCAGCGTGGAGTCGCTGCCCACAAACGCGCCCTTGCCGATGCGCGTGCTGTGCTTGTGTACGCCGTCGTAGTTGCAGGTGATCACGCCCGCGCCGATGTTGGTTCCCTCGCCGATTTCGGCATCGCCCAGGTAAGTGAGATGGCTGGCCTTGGCGCCCTTGCCCACCTTGGCCTTCTTGGTCTCGACAAAGTTGCCGATGTGGGCGTCTTCGCCAATCTCGCTGCCCGGGCGCAGATGAGCAAAAGGCCCGATCTTCGCCCCGTCCTCGACCGTGCTCTCCGTCAGGATGCAGCTTTGCCGCACCAGAACTTTATCGCCCAGAGTACAGTTTTCGATCACGGAGTAGGACCGGATCGTTGCGCCGCACCCAACCCGTGTTTTGCCCAGCAACTGAACATACGGCTCAATCACCGTGCCCGCTCCCACCTCCACTTCGGCATCAATCACACATGTGCCGGGCCGGTGGATGGTAACCCCCGCGGCCACCAGTCGTGCGGCCGCCGCTGCGCTCTCTCGCTCGTCGTTCACTGCTTCTTCTCCGTCTCTGCCGGCCGCGTGGGCATCGGAATCGTGATGTCCACCGGATTCACCGGCCCCAGCTTCAACTCCTCCAGCCCCGGCTTGATCTCTGGCCCGTTGCCCACCACGAGAATGGCCAGCTTGTCCGGGTGAATATACTTCTTTGCCACCGCGTTCACGTCGGCCAGCGTTACTTTCTCCAACGCTGCCTTGTAGGTTTCAAGGTAGTCCGCCGGATAGCCGTAGAACTCCAGCCGAACCCGCTCGGCAAGCACCTTCTCGCGCGTGTCATAGCGGAAGAGGAACGAGTTGAGAATGTTGTCCTTGGCCCGGCTCAGCTCCACCTCGGTAAAGTCCCGCGTGGTGAGCCCGGCAATCTCAGCCAGCGCGGCCTTGGTCGCTTCCACGGTTGAGGCGCTCTTGGTCAACGCCACCACGCGGAACGCGGCCGGATGGTCATAGGCAAAGCCGTAGCCGCCGCCCACCTCGTACGCCAGCCCCTTCTCGGTGCGAATCTTCTGCATCAGCCGGCCTGAGAATCCTCCGCCCAGAATGTCGTTCATCAGCGCCAGCTTCGGCACATCCGGGTTGTGCCGGTCCGTTCCCAGCCCAACAATCTCAATGTTCGACTGGTTCACGTCTTCCTTGTTCACAAAGTAGACCCCCGGCGTTGGCCCGGCAAACGTTTCGTGGCGTTCCGGCGCAGGCTTCGCTGCCGGCAGGCTCTCAAACGCCGCGCGCAGTTTGGCCTCCATGGCGGCCGGATCAAAGTCGCCGCCGACGCTCACAATCAGCTTGCCGGTCAGCGTTCGATCGTGCCAGGCATTCAAGTCGTCCACCGTGACTTTGCCGATGCTGGCCAGCTCCGGCTGCCGGGTATAAGGACTGTCAGGCCCGTAGACCAGCTTGGCGCTCTCGCGTTCGGCAATCTCGTCTTCTTCGTCGTTGCGCCGCACAATGCTCGTGGCCACCTGCTGCTGCGCAAGCCGCAGCTTTTGCGCATTGTATGCAGGGTGAAAAAGCAAGTCCAAAGCCAATAAAAGAACCTGGTCAGAGTCGCCTTTCAGCGATTCCCACGAGAGCGAGGTGGAGTCTTCGCCGCCCGCGGTCTCAATGTGCGCGGCCTTGGCCTCAAGCAGATCGTCCAGCGCATCGCCATCCAGCTTCGCCGTCCCGCTGGTGCGCCATGTCTGCCCGTAGAGCTCCACCAGCCCGGTCTTGGCCGGGCCCTCGTCGTGCGCCCCGCCCGGAATCAGCACTGACCCTGAAACAAACGGCAGCTCGTGATCCTCCTGCAGAAAAATCACGATGCCGTTCTTCAGCTCGATCCGCGTGGGCTGCTGCGGTTTGAACGCGTGCAGGGCCGGGATGGGAATCTTCTCCCATGGCTTGCTCTGCTGCGCGTTGAGCGTCATTGGAGCCAATGCGACTGCACACGCAACCACGAGCAAGGACACATTTATAACACTCTTCACCAAGGTCCTCTTCATTGCCCACCTCCCGCACTCTTCTGTGCCGCCGCCGGAGGCTCGGTTTCAATCCATGCGCTGGTGCGGTTGCCGTCAACAAACAGCGTGTTGGCCACGCGCCGGATATCGGCCTTGGTCACCTTGTCCACCTTGTCGAGTTGTTTGAACAGCTCCCGCCAATCGCCAAACCGCGTCTGGTACTCGGCCAGCGTGTTGGCCAGCCCCTGGTTGTCGGCCAGTCCGCGCAGCAGGTCGGCGCGCGTGCGCGTCTTGAACATTGACAATTCCTCGTCCGTCACCTCGGCGGCCTTCAGCTTCTCAATCTCCTTGTGAATCCCGTCGCGCATCTCCGCCGGCGTATGCCCCGGCAGCGGAACCGCCAAGAAGCAGTAAAGCCCCGGATACTTGTCGCCCGGATAGGGGCTGAAGCCCTCCACCTCGGCGGCAATCTGCTGGTCCCTGACCAGGCTCCGATAAAGCCGCGAGACTCGGCCATTCGAAAAAATGTCGCTGATGGCGTCGTAGACCACATCGTCGGGATCGCGATAATCGGGCCGGTGATAACCCTCGACATAAATCGGCTGCGTCTGTTCCCTGATGACGACCGTCTTCTCGGCAAACTGCTTCGGCTCCACGGTGGTCATCTCTTCCGGCTTGGGTCCGGCGGGCACGCGGCTGAAATACTTCTCCAGCATCGGCATTGCGGTCGCGGCATGAACGTCGCCCACCACGGCCACCACGATGTTTGCGCCCACGTAATACTTCTTGTGGAACTCCATCGCCTCGGTGGCCGTAATCTGGCTCACTTCGCTGGGCCAGCCCACACCGCTGCGTCCGTAGTTGTGAGCCACATAGGCGGTGGCCACAAACTGTTCAAAGAGCCGCCCAATGGGGTTGGAGTCGGTGCGCATCCGCCGCTCTTCGAGCACCACGTCGCGCTCCTTGTAGAACTCGCGCGGCACCACGTCGGCCAGCCGGCTGCTCTCAAGCCATGCCCACAACTCCAGCCGATTCTCCGGCATCGACCAGAAGTACATGGTGTCGTCCAGGCCGGTCTCGGCATTCACGCCCACTGCGCCGTTCTTCTCTGCCACTTCGGTAAATTGGTTCGGGATTACAAACTTGTGCGCCTCGGCCTCGGCGGCTTTCAGCTTCTCTTTCAAATCCGCCAGTTTCTTGGGGTCGCGGCCCACCTGCTTCAGATACTCAGCCTCGTAGGCGTCATTGGCCGCTTCCACCTCGGCCAGCGCAATCTTTTCCGCCGCAGAGTCGGTGGTGCCAATCTGCGTGGTCCCCTTGAAGGCCAGGTGCTCAAACATGTGCGCCAGCCCGCTCTCGCCCGCCGGATCGTTCACGTCCCCGGCATCGATAAAGGTGGCGTAGCTGAAGACCGGCGCATCCGGCCGCTCGCAAATGAGGATCGTCAGCCCGTTGGGCAGCACCTTCACGGTGGTCTTTTGCTCAAAGCTTTTCAGGTCCTGCGCCTGCGCGCCGGCCCAGGCGAGCGACACCGCCAACAGCCCCACTGCCCCTTGCCAAATCCAGCAAGAATTCCTGCTCTGCATCCAGTCTCCTTGATTGGGGCCGGCAAAAAACACCAACCCCGCACTCTTCCAAGCTATTGCCCGTGACCGGACAGGGTCAAACACGCTCACCCGTTGACTGTCCCAAATCCTGCCCTTCTCACCGTCACGGCCACTTTTTTACCTCATTGCAAGAAACCGCCAGCCCTTCTCGTGCGTATCTTGTTAAACAAGCGAGGTCATCATGCGCCGCTGGATCTTTCGTCTTCTCAGCACATTGGTCACTGCATCGGTAGTTTTTTGCGCGGTTGTGTGGTTGCTCCAGGTTTACCCTCGCCGCAATCCGCATCCGCCGCTCAAGCTGGCCACCGGTACGCTCGCCATTCAGCACGCCCGCATCTACGTTTCGCCCACCGCCGCGCCTATTGACAATGGCACGGTCCTCATTCGCGACGGTTTGATCGCCGCCGTTGGCCCCCAGGTTGAGATTCCTGCCGGCGCAACCTTGCTGCCCTGTGATCATTGCGTGGTCACCGCCGGCTTCTGGAACGCCCACGCCCACTTCACCCAGCCGCGCTGGGCCGGCGCCAACTGGAAGCCGGCCGCCGCCCTCAACGCAGGCCTCAGCGACATGTTCCTCAGCCGCGGCTTTACCACCGTGGTTGACCTTGGCTCCAACCCAGCCGACACCATCTCCATCCGCCGCCGCACTGAACTCGGCGAAATCGATGGCCCGTTCATCTACACCGCCGGCGCAGCGCTCTATCCGCCCCACGGCATCCCCTACTACCTGCGCGACACCCTGCCCAAATGGATCATCGCCATGATGCCCCAGCCGCAAACACCGGATGAAGCCCGCCGCGTGGTGCGCAGCAACCTGAACGCCGGCGCTGACCTCACCAAGCTCTTTACGGGTTCATGGATCTCGCGCGGCCAGGTCCTGCCCATGCCGCTGGCCATCGCCACTGCCGCCGTCGAGACCACGCACCTGAATGGCCGCTTGGTCTTCGCCCACCCGTCGAACCTCGAAGGCGCCCGCGTGGCCATTGAGAGCGGCGTGGACGTGCTGGCCCACGCGCCCGATGACACCGAGGGCATTGGCCAGAGCCTCTTCGCAACCATGGTCCACAAAAACATGGCCATGACGCCCACCCTCAAGATGTTCGCGACCACAGTTACCACCAGCCCCAAGTACCTTGACCCCATCTACGCTGAGGTGCGCCAGTTTCACGAGCTAGGCGGGACTTTGATCTTCGGCACCGACGTTGGCTACATGACCGACTACTCCACCGAAGGTGAGTTTGAGGCGCTGGGCAAGTGCGGCCTCACCGCGGCCGACGTGCTGGCTATGCTCACCACCAACCCCGCTGAGCGAATGGGCGCGGCCGGCCAAAAGGGAACTGTGACCCCCGGCAAGCTGGCCGACCTCACCGTCCTCGACGCCGATCCGGCCGCCGCCCTCACCAACTTCTCCCGCGTGCGCATGACCATCCGTTCCGGCAAGGTGGTTTACCAGCGTCCATAACGCGTGCCTCGGCGGTCGATCGTGCTTGGGCTGCACGTCAACTGCTGATACTCTGAAACTCCATGCAGCCCACGCGCAAAAACGGTCCGCGCCTCTCCGCCTTCTGGCGGGCGGTCATTGAGGTCGCCTTTATCGTCTTCCTCTTCTACTCGAATCTGCTCATGGGCGAGTTCACCGCCTCCAACGCGCACGGCAAGAGCCTGATGATGGGCTTCATCGATATCTTCACCCTCACCAACTTCACCATCGCCATGGTTTCGGCCATCATCGGCTACATCGTTTTTGAGTTCCTGCGCAAGAAGCTCTAACCGCCTGCCGCCTCCGCTCTACAATGGGTTCTTGCTTCCGCAATCCCAACGCGACCGGCTCGGCGTCGTTCTGGTGCGCCCGCGCAATCCCCTTAATATTGGAGCGGCAGCGCGCGCCATGGCCAACTTCGGCTTCCGCAGCCTTGCCGTCGTCTCTCCCTGGGAGCCGCACTGGCGTGAGGCACGGTCGGCCATTGGCGCCCCCGATCTGCTCCAAAACGCCAAAGCGACGGAGTCCCTGGCCGAGGCGGTGGCCGATTGCACGCTGGTCCTCGGCACCGGCACCCTCACCTATCGCAAGCCCGAGCAGCCGGTGGTGCCCTTGCCCGCGCTGGGCCCGCGCATCGCCGGCGAGCTGGCCCGCGGCGGCCGCATCGGGCTGGTCTTCGGCCCGGAAAAGCACGGCCTCACCCGCGAAGACCTCTCCTATTGCCACCTGCTGGTCGAGATTCCAACTGACCCGCAACAACCCTCCATGAACCTGGGCCAGGCGGTCGCGGTGTGCCTTTATGAGCTGGCCGCGCGCCCCGTATCGCTCCAGCCCGGCACGCCGGCCTCAGCCGCTCCACCCGGCGCGCTGCAACCGGAGCCCTCCCCCGCTGCCGCGTCCGGCAACCTCGATCTGCTTGCCGAGGTGGTGCAGCAGGCGATGCAGGCCGCCGGCTACTCGCCCCGGACCATGCAGGCCGCCAACCGGCACGACCTGCGCCTGCTGCTGCGCAGAATGGCCCTCACCCAGCGCGATCTGCGCAGAATTCTCGGCCTCTTCCGGCGCATTCTCTGGCGGTTGCAGTCCACCCCGCCACGCGAGCATCCTCGAAATTAACCCTGCCTTTTCCTTTTCCCTGCGGCCTTTTAAGTAGAATCCTCTTAGAGTGTCGCTCAAAGGTTCCCCATGATCAGGTACACCCATCTTTCTCGTCTCGGGATTCAGCACAGGGCCGCGCTCCGGTCAGGTGCGGCCCTGCTGCTTGGCATGGGTTTGGCGATTGCGGCGCAAGAGCCACCGCCCATTCCGCAATCCCCAGCTCCTTCCCCATCTCCAACTGACACCCAGGCGCTGCATCGGCCCGTGTCCGAAGTTGCGCCGGCGGCCCCGGAGGAGCAGTCGCCGGTAGACAGCAATATTGAGGCCGAGCTGCGCCAGCAGTTGCTGGGCAAGCCGCTCTACCTGCGCGGTGGCTACCTGAGCGACAACCTGAGCTTTGATCAGAATGGCCGGCTGCAGAGCAGCTCGTCGAGGGGCTCCTTCACCCTGTGCGCCATCCAGATCGACAAGGTCCACGTGACCAAGCGCAAGGTGGAGCTGGAAGGCCAGCGCTACGGATTGCGTTTTCTCGGCGCCTTGCCCTATGAGGACCCCACCAATGCACTGGACCGGGTCAAGATCACGCCCAGGAAGAAGGTGTTGAAAATCACCATCGACCGGCAGCACGTGGTCAAACCCAAGCCCCTGAAAGAACCCAAGGCGCTCTGGGAGCCCACCGCCGCGAAGCAGAAAGACACCGCGTGGCCCTCGCCCGGAAAAAACAGGAATGAAGATCGGGCGCCCGTCATCGAGCCGCCTGAGGTCAGCGAGGTGGACCAGGGCGCGGCCCCAGACGCACCCACTCCCCACGCCCCGCCTCCGGGTCAGCCCGCCGCCCCGGTTCAAAATGCAGCCCCGGTTGCCAATGCAACGCCGGCCCCGCCGCCAACTCCGGCCCAGCCGGCAACTCCTGACGAACCCGCCATCGAAATCGGCGACGCCACCACTTCGCCGGCACATGCCGCCGCTTTGCTCAAGACCGCCCTCGATGGCAGCTTCGCCGCGGGTCTCGACGCCCGGATGATGGCCGCCATGCCCGATTTCTGGAAGCTCTACTACCAGTCGGCTGCCGCAAAAACCGACTACCGGCCTGCGGACCCCTCCGTCCTGCGCCAGAACACCGTCGACAAAAAGGCCTACCTGCTCTCGACCTTCGAGCCGCCATCCAACGAATTCGCCCAGGCCAATGGCGTAGCCGGATTGGCTCTCTACCACGTGGTCATCGGCGCTGACGGCAAGCCCGGTGAGATCGCCGTCGCCAGGCCCATCGGCTTCGGCCTCGACGAGAACGCCGTCGAGTCGATCCGCAACGCCAAGTTCTCCGCGGCCATCAAAGCCGGCCAGCCGGTTCCGGTACTGCTTGACCTGGTCGTCCAGTTCCGCATTTATTCAAAGCGAACTTCCGTGATGAGCGCTCCGGGATCGGCAGACCAAACCTCCGGGCCAATTCTTCCCGGGCCTTATTCCGTGCAGCACAAGTAAGACTATCGCCGGCTGCTGACGGGCAGACAGGCCAGCCCAGCAAGACAACCGCCCGGCAGGGGTCTTACGCCGGAATGGCGAGCGCAAGACAATTGCAAGACTGCGTAAGACGGCGGAAACCGATGCCAGACTGCCGTCTTATACGCAGTCTTGCGCGTCTCACCCATCCGCCAGCGGCTCCCACAGCTCCACCCGGTTCCCCTCCGGGTCCCATATCCACGCAAAGCGACCATACGCGTAGTCGTCCCGCTTGGGATCGATGCGCACCCCCGCCTGGCTCAACTGCGCCAGCAACTGGTCCAGGTTGTCTACGCGGAAGTTGACCATCGCCTGCTGCGGCCCGTCGCCAAAGTAGCGCGTATCGGCAGGGAAGTGGGCAAACACCGTCATCCCGGTCGACTCCGGCCCGTCAAAGGCCAGCGATCCACCGTCCTGGCTGGGAATGCCCAGGTGCAGTGCGTACCAGGCTGAGAGCGCCTGGGGATCACGCGCCCGCAAAAATACGCCGCCTATTCCTACTGCTTTGGCCATCTCTAATCCTCCTGCCGCAGAATCTCTTCCAGTTTGGGTTTATGTTTGGCTGCCCGGCCGGTGCGCGGCTCGGTGTCCACCACCCGTGCGGGCTTCGGCTGGCCCACCCGCTCCCGGGCGTTGGCCTTCACCGCCTTGGTGGCGGAAAATGGGGTTGGCTTGCGTTTCGTCATGGCAAGCATGAGTATGGAATAGATTCCTCCGGAGCGAAAGCCCCGGCGGCGTCGGGCCTGTCTTACCGGGGTCTTGAACACCTCGGATTACGGAGCCTGGGGAGCGGAAAACCATGGAAGAGCGCGATTTCTTTAACGAGACCACGGAGTTACGGACGCACACCCTCACCTGCCCCAAGTGCGGCCAGCCAGGCGAGTACAAGGTCACCTGGGTGGTGCGGCGCAAGCGGGCACAACTGCCACGCAACGCCGACGAGCGCGACCGTGCCCGCTTCGCCAAGGCCCAGTCTTACATGGTCAGACGCGACGATAAACTGTCCTGCACCAACGTCCGCTGCCGCAAACCCTTTGAAATCACATCGCTGCAGTCGCTGGCGTTCATCAACGAATGAGCCCGCCGGCCCGCTCCCACAGCCGGGCCGGGCTCAGGCTTCTTCCCCTGAAGCCGCACACCCTCTGGAGGCAGGCGTGCCCAACCCCTCCCTTCGAGGTAAGACATGCGTCCTGCATTCCGTCCCACCACCCCGCCGCTGGCCCTGCTTGCCCTTGCCTCTCTCATCCAGCTTGCCGCCTGCCATCCGCACAGTACCTCCCCGGTCCTGGCCGCCGAACTCCAGCCCATCCAGCTTCCCAAACCCGACACCGCCGCCGGCATGCCCCTGATGCAGGCCCTGGCTCATCGCCAGACCACCCGCGCCTTTGCTGACAAGCCTCTGCCCCTCCAGACCCTCTCGAATCTGCTTTGGGCGGGTTTCGGCGTCAACCGGCCGCGCGCCGTCAAGTCCGGACTGGGCCGCACCGCGCCCTCGGCCATGAACAGCCAGGACATCGAACTCCACGTGGTGCTGCCCCAGGGCGTTTATGTCTACGATGCCGAGCCCAACCTGCTGCGCCCGGTGGTCGGCGGTGATCTGCGCGGCAAGATCAACTCCCAGGCAGCCCACGCGGCCATGACCATCGTCTATGTCGCCGCCGTCAAGGACGACTGGGCCCAGGTCGATACCGGCTTCATCGGCCAGAATGTCTACCTTTTCGCCGCCTCCGTGGGCCTCAATGCCTGGTTCTATTCCCTTCACGGTCAACAGGATGCAGCCGCCGTCTCGACCGCGCTCAGCCTCCCGGCCGACAAGCGCGCCCTCTATGCCCAGTCGGTCGGTTACCCGCCCCAATAGCCGCGTGATCGGCTGGTTCTGGCCCCGGCGAACCGTGGCCGGGGGCCGTCCCGATTGCGCCCGGCGCGCGCCTCGCGAGCTGTAGCCCCCTCCACTGGCGCAGCCCCCTCGGGTTGTGATTGAATCGAAGATGCAGGCGGCCCGGAGGCAATCGATTGGGGCCGCCAGGAGAGACAAGAATGGCCAATACCCTGCTTCCCCCCGAAGAGCGCAATCTGACCCCCGACCAGGTTGAGGCGCTCGACAAACGCCGCGACCTGGGCCACACCCTGCTGGTCATCGCCGGTCAGTTCGCGGTCATCGCCGCCATCCTGCTGCTCTGGGTGGGGCAGGACCTCACCTACTCTCCCGGCTGGGCTCACCCCATCGCCTACTACTTCGCCCTCGCTGTCACCCTGGTCGTCGTTCTCGGCGTCACCGGCATCGTTCTGCGCAAGGGAACGCCCCGCATCGACTGACCTGGTTTTTCTGCCCGCCACCGGCCCGCACAATCTGCACAAATCCGCCGGAAACGGTATACCCTTGAAGTTGCCCATGGCGACTGCCTCCCCCATTGTTTCCCCGGCGACGCCTCTCGACGAGCGGCTGACCGACAGTCACGGCCGTGTCATCCACGACCTGCGCGTCTCCATTACCGACCGCTGCAACTACAAGTGTGTCTACTGTCGCGATGGCGAGACCGGCGTCCAGTACTCCGAACTCGGCATCGAAGAATACCTGCGCCTGATCCGCGTCTTTGTCAGCCTGGGCATTACCAAGGTCCGCCTCACCGGCGGTGAGCCGCTGCTGCGCCGCGGCCTGCTTGAGCTGGTCCAGGAACTGGCCCGCATGCGCACGCTCTCAGGCCAACCCCTTGACCTGGCGCTCACCACCAACGGACACCTGCTCGGCAAGCTCGCCGCCCCGCTCAAGGCTGCCGGCCTCAACCGCGTCACCGTCAGCATGGACGCCGTCGATCCCGGCGCCTTCGAGCGCATCACCCGCGTTCCCGGCAGTTTTCAAACCGTTCTGGCCAGCATCCGCGCCGCGCTCGCCGCCGGCCTCACGCCGCTCAAAATCAACTGCGTGCTGTTGCGCGGCTTCAACGACAACCAGGTTGAGCCCTTCGCCCATTTTGCCCGCCAGGAAGGCGTTGTCGTCCGCTTCATTGAGTTCATGCCGCTCGAAGAGGGGCGCCTCTGGTCACCGCAGATCGTCGTACCGCTCCATGAGATCGTTACCCGCATCGGCCGCGTCCTGCCGCTCCTGCCGCTTGAGGCCCGCGACGCCGGCGAGACGGCCCGCCGCTACGGCTTTGCCGACGGCGTGGGCGAAATCGGCATCATCGCCCCGGTCTCCCAGGCCTTTTGCGGAGCTTGCAGCCGCGTCCGCCTCACCTCGGACGGCAAAATCCGCACCTGCCTCTTCTCCCAGGTCGAGCACGACCTCTACGGCCGCTTCCGCGCCGGCGCAACCGACCTCGAACTTCGCGCCTACATCGCCCAAACCGTTCAGGGCAAAGAGGCCCGCCATCACATCGGCGAGCCCGGGTTTCTCAAGCCCTCGCGTTCCATGGTCCATATCGGCGGCTAGATTTCCCGAAGACCTGGTTCGGTGACGCCGTAACGAAAACGCTCATTTTTTTGCCAGGACAAAAAATTAGGGGTTAATTCCGGCACACGCTCAAAGGAATCCTCCCCGATTTCAATCAATCTCCCCGGAATCGCCGTCTGCTATGACAGAATGATTACTATCTTTCATACAACGGCTATCCAATGAAGAACGAGACGGAAAACCGCATCCCGCTCGACGACCTTCTCGTCTTCCACCAGTTGGCGCGGTCGCTCACCTCGAGTTTTGACCTCGATACCATCCTGCGCACCATCCTGGAACACATGGAGCGCTTCATTGAGGCTGAGCTGTGGGCTCTGCTCATGCTCGACCCCGTGCGCCAGGACCTTTACTATGCCATTGCCGCAGGCGGCGAAGAAGCCTCGCTGCGCGACCTCCGCGTCAAGGTGGGCGAGGGCGTGGCCGGCTGGGTGGCCGAGCACGGAGAAACCCTCATTGTTCCCGAAACAACAGAGGATCCGCGCATCAAAGACGCCTACGGCGCCGGCCCGCGCAAGGTGCGTTCCGTCATCGCCCTGCCTCTGCGCGGCCGCAAAGGCACCCACGGGGTCATCGAGATCTTCAACCCCCGCCCCGAGCAGATGACCGACTACACCATCGCCTTCCTGCACATTCTCGCCGACCATGCGGCCATCGCCATTGAGAATGCCCACGACGTCGCCCGCATCCAGCAGCTCACCATCACCGACGACACCACCGGCCTCTACAACGTCCGCCATCTCTACGACGTGCTCGGCCGCGAGCTGGAGCGATGCAGCAACTCGCACTTGCCGGTTAGCCTGGCCTTCCTTGACCTCGACCGCTTCAAGCTGGTCAACGACTCCCACGGCCACCTGGTGGGCAGCGAGCTGTTGGCCCGGGCCGGCCAGCGCCTGCAAGAGCTGAGCCGCAAGCAGGACTGGTGTTTCCGCTACGGCGGCGACGAGTTCGTTATCCTGATGCCCAAGACCGGCGCTGCACAGGCCCTGGCCCTGGCCACGGAGCTGAACTCTGCGCTGATGCAAACCCGCTTCCACATGAAGACCGGGCACGACCTGATGGTGAGCGCCAGCGTGGGCGTAGCCACCGCGCCCTTTGACGGCGCCACCGTGCACACCGTCATCGGCGCCGCCGACTCTCGCATGTACATGGTCAAGAATAACGGTCGCGGAAAAGTGTGGGGAAGCTCCCCCGCCTAGCGGCCTGCCTCTGGTATGTACAAATTTGCAATTTATATATACAGGCGCTAATCTGAAAAGAAGAGGAATAACCCATGCCCGTTGCCCAGCGCCGAACGGTTCCTAAGAACTTCCGGCTCGATCCGGACCAGATCGCCCGCGCCAAAAAAGCTCTTGCCGCCACTACAGAAACTGAGACCATCGTTCGCGCTCTTGATTTGGTCATTGCTGAAGCTGCCCGAAACCGCTTGACGGCCGAAGCCAATCAGAAATTCCTTAGGAGTGGAATCCTCATTCGCGATGCCTTTGGCAGCCTGGCAGAGTAGACGATGCCCATCCTGTTCGATGCTTCCGTATATATCACGGCACTGCGCACAAGCCCCGTTTCGGCGACTGTGTTGCAGAGATGGGCGAAGGAATCTCCTCTATGGCTGAGCTCTGTCGTGCTGGAAGAACTTTATGCGGGTGCCAACCCAGCGGATTGCCGGATCGTCGAGAAGCTCGAGCGCGACTTTGACAAGGCAAATCGCGTCCTTACTCCAAATCTGAGTGACTGGACCTTCGCGGGGAAGATTCTCGCCAAAGTCGCCGAGAGGTATGGGTACGAGAAGATCGGGAGGGCGCGTTTAACCAATGACGCCTTGATCGCCACCAGCGCAGCGCGCTACGGCATCACCGTCATCACCACCAACCCCCGGGACTTTGCACTGCTGGCGGTGTTCTGTCCGCTTCAATGGCAAACCAGGCCGCTGTGATCGAACCGTTGCTGCCCGGGAGCAACCTCTGGCTTACAGCTTCATTCGTCGCCTGCGGGCTTCTCGGGCCCCTGTTTCTCCGCCAGCCGCTCCAGTTGATTCCGCCAGTCCAGCGACTCCACAAAGCTCTTTGACTCCCGCCACCCCGGCTCCACAATCACCTGCAGCTCCAGGTAAACCCGCGTCCCCAGCAGCGACTCGATCTGCCGCCGCGCCCCGGTGCCAATCTCTTTCAGCTTGGCTCCGCCCTTGCCGATCAGGATCGCCTTCTGCCCGTCGCGCTCGCAATAAATCGCGGCGGCAATGCGCGTCAGCGGCAGCCGTGCCGGCGGCTGGTTCTTCTTCCGCGGCGGCGCCGGCGGCTCAGCCTCTTCAAACCGCTCAATCACCACCGCCGCGGCATAAGGAACCTCTTCGCCCGTCTCCACCAGAATGCTTTCCCTGATCAGCTCCGCCACCATGAACCGCTGCGGCTGGTCGGTGTACTGGTCTTTGGGGTAGTACCGCTCGCCCACCGGCAGCACTTCGATAATCTTGCGCACCAGAATATCCAGCCCATCCCGTTTCCGCGCGCTCACCGGAATCACCTGCGCAAAACTGAACTGTTTGGTCAGCGTGTCAATCAGCGGCAGCAGTTGGTCTTTCGGCACCAGGTCAATCTTCGTCAGCAGCAGAAACACCGGGCAATCCACCTTGCGAATCAGCCCAAACAGAAACGCATCCTCGCTGGCCCAGTTGGTGCGTTCATTCTTGCGCCCCGGCCCTTTGCCAACGCTCGCCGGGTCCTGCGGCACCGCCGATTCAGTCGACTCAAACGTAAACCCCGCCGGCACTTCCGACGAAATGCCGGGTGCCCCCGGTCTCGCTTCTGAGACCGGGGAAACCTCTGAGGCTTCTGTCCCAATCTCCGCGCCGCCACCAGCCCCCGCCGCCTCTTCCAACTGAACCCGCCGCGTGGCATCCATCAGCACCAGCACCAGGTCCCGCGTCTCCAGCGCCTCATACACCTCTTGCAGCATCCGCCGGTCCAGGTGCGACCCCGGCTTGTGCACCCCCGGCGTATCCACAAACACAATCTGCGCCGCCTCCTGTGCGGGTTGCCGCGGGCCTTTCTTTCTGGCCGCGACCTCCACCACTCCGGCGATGCGGTTGCGCGTGGTCTGCGGCTTGGCCGAGACAATGGCCACCTTTTCCCCGGTCAGGGCATTCAACAGCGTGCTTTTGCCGGCATTCGGCCGGCCCAGAATCGCAACAAATCCAGATTTCAAAGGGGTTTTTTCCACTCCTGTCTTCTATTATCGCGGATTCCGCCATGGCCCGCTGTGCGGGAACCTGCTTCTGGACGAACTCATGGGCTTCAGCCCTCGGGGAAGATTGCAATTCCGCGTGGCCTTCAGACTCGGGGTCTCGCCTTTCTTTTCAACAGAACGCTACGGCCGTTCGCCCGCGTTTGCTTTCTCTGAAGCCAGCGGCACCACCCTTAACCGCTCCACCAGCCGGTCCGTCGAAGCCAAAACCTCAAGCCGCAGCCCCGCCTGCTCCAGCAGCACCACTTCGCCGGCCAGCGGAATCCGCCCCTCGATCTCGCTCACCAACCCGCCCAGCGTGGTCGCTTCGTAGGCCTCGCCCAGATCGCTCAGCCCCTCCTGCTCGCCAAACAGATCCGCAAGCTGGTCCACGGCAAAGCTGCCCGGAACCACCCACACCCCATCCGGCTCCCGCTGCGGCTCTTCCACTTCGGTCTCGGATTCGTGCTCGTCCTCGATCTCGCCCACAATCTCTTCCAGCAGGTCTTCGATCGTCACCAGCCCGGCCACGCCGCCATACTCGTCAATCACGATGCGCATGTGCTGCTTTTCCCGCTGCATCTCGCGCAGCAGCTCATAGCCGCGCTTGGTCTCCGGCACAAACGCCGCCGGCCGCTCAATGCTGGCCACCGTCCGCGTCCGCGCCTCTTCGTCTGAAATCTGCAGCAGGTCATGCGCAAACGCAATCCCCGTCACGTTGTCCAGCGAGCCCACATACACCGGCACGCGCGAGAAGGTGTTCTCCTTCAGCAACTCCAGAAAACGCTCCAGCGTCGCGGTCGCGGGAACCGCAAACACCTCCGGCCGCGGCGTCATCACCTCGCGCACCAGCTTGTCGCCAAACTCCACCGCCGACCGCACCAGGTCAATGTCGTTCTCTTCCAGAATGCCCTCGTCCTCGCCGGCCTCCAGCAGCGCCTCCACATCCACGGCCGCTTCTTCCTCGGGACTAGCCGGCTCCTCCGCCAGCGAAGCCACTGAAAAGAAGAACCGCACAAACACGGTAATCGGAGAGATCGCCCACAGCAGCAGCCGGACAGGCCACACCAGCCGCGCCGCCCACCGCCCCTTGGTCCGGTTGAACAGCAGCGAAGGAATCACCTGGTTGCAGAACACCACCACCAGCACCACGCCCAGCACAGCCTGTGCAATCTCAGCCCATGTGGGCCGCGCCAGGTGCGGCGCGCGATCAAACAGTACCGCGCCAAACTCCAGCGCGATTAGCCCCAGCGCCAGTTGTTGCAGCACCGCCGCGGCAATCGTTGCGTGCTCGCGGCTCAGCCCCAGTTGCGGCTCAACCAGCTCCTCCCACGCGTCCAGGTTCTCCTGCTCCTCGCGCGCCAGAATCTTGCCAAAGTCCGCATACACGCGCGAGATGTACGAGGCCAGCGTCTCCACCCCCGCCAGCAGCAATACCCCGAAAATGGCCAGAGCGCTCATAGCCCACCCTCGCGGTCGTCAGCCTTCTTCCGCTTCGGCGTATCTTTGAAAGGGCGCGGCTGGGTGCCCTCTGCGCGTCGCGCCGAACCTGCTCTTCCGGCCTTTCGCCCTCGCTCTGAAACAGTCGCATCAGCAGCCACGACCCACGCTTCCGCGGCATCAGGCTTTGTAACAGGGCACGACTTCAGTCGTGCCGATGGTGCCCGCCGCAAAGATCCGGAGGGAGGCGGGGGTTTTAACCCCCGCAAAGCGATAACAGAAGGAAGCGGGGCTTTAGCCCCGGAAGCCCGCTCAATCAGCCCCAGCGGCAGCCTCAGCCGCCCGCGCAACAGCCTCTCCCGCTTCGCCATCTCGCCCGCATCCGCCTCGTGGTCATACCCGGCCAGGTGCAGCAGCCCATGCAACACCAGCACCTTCAACTCGCAGGTCAGCGCGTGCCCCTGCTCGGCCGCCTGTCGCCGCGCCGTCTCCACGCTGATGGCCAAATCCCCAGCCATCTCTTCCGCGCCCACACCTTCGGCCGGGAACGACAACACATCCGTCGCCTTGTTCTTGCCGCGAAATTGCTTGTTGAGCTTGCGAATCGCTGCGTCCGTCGTCAGCAGCACCGTCACCTCGCCGCGCAGCCGCACCGCGGCCTGTGCTTCCTTCAAAAACCGGCTCAGTGTCTGCTTTGTCGGAATCCGCTCTGCCCAGGCCGCCTTCGCACGCTTCCGCACGACCAGCGGCGCCACCACGTTCGAGCGGGGCGCAGGGTCGGGCTCCAAATCTGGGTCAACGAGGATCATCTTGCCCGAGGCCGCCGCAGAGGACGGCCCCGATTTATCGATTCTACTCTACGCGAAATGCGTCTCTACTGCGGTTTCGCCGGATGCAGCGCCTGCCCCGCCGGCTGCTTCTCCCGCGGCTGAACGCCCACTTCAATGGCCTCGCCCAGCGCCAGCGGCAACTCCTGCTGCTGCGACTTCACCGACTCATACGCCCGCACAATCCGCTGCACCAGCGCATGCCGCACCACATCCGTATCTTCAAAGTGGCAGAAGTGGATGCCCTCCACCCCGTCCAGAATGTTGATCGCGTCCAGCAGTCCGGACTTGCGCGGATTGGGCAAGTCAATTTGAGTGATATCGCCCGTGATCACCGCCTTGGAGTTGTTGCCCATGCGCGTCAGGAACATCTTCATCTGCTCGATGGTGGTGTTCTGCGCCTCGTCCATGATGATGAAGGCGTCATTCAGAGTGCGCCCGCGCATAAACGCCAGCGGCGCAACCTCGATGACATTTTTCTCCAGCATCTTGTCTACTTTTTCCGGTTCCAGCAGGTCATAGAGCGCGTCGTAAAGCGGCCGCAGATAGGGGTCCACCTTGTCCTGCAGCGTGCCCGGCAAAAAGCCCAGCCGCTCGCCCGCTTCCACCGCCGGCCTCACCAGCACGATGCGGCTCACCTTCTTGGCGTTCATCGCCGCCACGGCCATGGCCACGGCCAGGTAGGTCTTGCCCGTGCCCGCCGGCCCCACGCCGAACACCATGTCGTTCTGCTCAATCGCCTCGACATACTTCCGCTGGTTGATTGACCGCGGCTGCACCACGCGCTTGATGCCCGCCGAGCGCTGCTTGCCGCTGTCGGCCAGCGACTTCAGCGTCACCGCCGCATCGGTCACCACCAGCTTCAGCATGCCGTTCAACTCGCCGTTGTGCGGGTTCACGCCCTGCCTGCGCAAGGACTCAAAATCCTCAAAGATGCGTTTGACCTTGGTTACGCCCGCTTCCGGCCCTTCCACATGCACCGCGTCGGATCGCAGATCGATCAGCACACCCAGCGCGTCTTCCATCAGCCTTACATTTTCGTCGCGAGTCCCAAACAGGGGCTCAAGATTCGGCGTAATCTCCAGGGCGATCTTCAAGGTGTTTTGCGACCTCCAGGGCAGCAGGTTGAGGGTGAATGTAGGCAAAACCGGCGCGCAGACTCCATATCGGAGTGCGAGTCAGCATGCGTTTGTGAAGAGAGTTTGAAGGCGCTGGCCGACACCCAGTTGAAGCCCTGGGCTGTCTGGCGAAACCGCGGATTGGCGTTGGCGACCAAATCGGGTATCTGCGCTTGAGAGTAGCGCCGCTTGCCTCCGCCGTCAATGCCGCCTCACCAAAGATTCATCAAAAAAGGTCACTGGAAAGATACGGGGCGCCAAGATTCGCCGCCGAACCCATCAAGGTAGCGCCCGCCTCCCGGCCGGGGTCCCCGGCGAGCGATTTGTGCTCGCTGGGGTGGGCGGCCGGCTGTAGCGCGGGCGTCCCCCCCCAGACGCCGCAACGCCCCGCATTGACCCCACGCCCGCTTTCCCGTAGACTAAGTAATTGCGAGGGATGCGGCTCTAGTTGCATTCTCACACCGCATCATTCTCCCTGTCCGCAGGGCCTGAGATTAAGGAACATCATGGCAAACCACGTATCGTCGCTCAAGCGCGCCCGTCAGACCGTCACCCGCACTGAAGTGAACCGCGCCAACCGCAGCCGTGTCCGCACCAGCCTGCGCGCCCTGCGCGAGGCCATCGCCAAGGGCGACGTCAAGGCCGCCCAGGCCCAGTACCGCGAGACCGTCTCCACCCTCGACAAGAGCGTGCAGAAGGGCATCCTCCACGACAACACCGTCTCCCGCTACAAGAGCCGCCTCAACGCCCGCCTCAAGGCCCTGGCCACCGCCAAGGCGTAAGCGCAGCCTCAAGGATTTCGTCAAAACGCCACAACAGCCGGGAGCAATCCCGGCTGTTGGTGTTTCTGCGTGCGATTCTGCGGGCCTTTACAGCGGTTCCCGAATTGGTGTAAACCGAAACCGTCACTGTCGAGTGGCATTTTCCCGCCGGGGTCCCCGGCGATAGGTCTTCGTCGCTGGGGTGGAAGAAAATGCCACCTTCCGCTG
>Ga0302320_10010955_pt1 | contig 19269 bp, 16 predicted proteins | sample Bog_T0_3_FD_202130 | JGI IMG/M metagenome (GOLD analysis project Ga0302320, IMG submission 202130) | Peat permafrost microbial communities from Stordalen Mire near Abisko, Sweden - Bog_T0_3 | ecosystem: Environmental > Terrestrial > Soil > Wetlands > Peat | place: Sweden: Abisko, Stordalen Mire... | reverse complement strand
TGGCCGCACTATCCTAGGATCAAGCTCCTCAATCGGGATGAAGCAAAACCGAGCAAATTGAAGCAATTACGAAATGCTCTGTTTTGTTACAAAAAAGTACAAATTGCTCTCTTCACACCTGTGCATCGATGGATGGCGTCCGCATGGCAAGAACTTTTTTCGAAGTAGCAGCAACTTTTCAAATACAACTGATTGCATGGATTAGCGACGGCCTGATGTGGAATCTTCGGGTTAGGACTTTACCCGGCAGCTCCCAAAGCTGCCGGGCTGTTCGTAGACTTGAGCAGGTTTTAGGCGTCGCGACGAGAGTTGATCAGATGACATGGCGCGGGCAACGACGTAAGATTCGTTCCCGTCGAAATGTGGCATGGTGGCTTGGCCTATCACCGACCGAGCCTTTCAGCATTGGCGACGACCGTCTATCGAACGGGTGCCATCGCAGCGGCCTGCGTTCCGAAGGTTCAGATCCCCCATTGCAATCCAGATCGAGCTCGCGTCGGTCATGTTTCGTTCTTACTCTTGGGGTTCGTGAATTCACGCGGGTAAAGACCCTTCCAGACGAGGCCACGCATCGCCAGCCGCACCCATCTGTAGCCGCGCATGTATATTCACCACCGCCTGCTCAACGGCCGCCGATATCGGATATCCGAAAGCGACAAGGGACGGTTGAATGCCGAGAAATTCAACGTTGGGAACGGTCTCGCGCAATGACGCAATCAGGAAGCACACAGGCAAGTCGTGCGTTGTCATGATGAACCGCGTGGCGATGAAACGTTCATCGACTAGACGGACTTCGCCCGGCTCCAACTCCATATCGGCGGCGTCAACGATCAGGACCCGCTTGGGTGAAATTGCGCGGACGCGATGCGCTGCGTTTTCAGGCGCCGATCCGCCATCGACTACTTGCCAGCCAGGCGCCGGCGAGCGTTGCAGCATCGACGACAAGAGCGGTCCGGCGGCATCGTCGCCCATCATGCTGTTGCCGACGGTCAGAATTACGGAATTTGTCATCAGCTTAGCCTAACCATAAGGTACAAAGAGGGCTCCTCCGCGATAGACTGGAGCATGGTTTTCAGGCAGTCCGTCCATTCAAGTTCGTCCAATGACATTTCCGGAATCTTTGCCTGCAAAGTATCACGAAGCAGCGGCACATGGATGGCCGAGATTTCGATCTCGCCGAATCGCAACAATCCCTCAAGTTTTCGACGCGCATCGCCCTCCGGAAAATGCGCTATCCACTCCGCATAACGCTCGCTTGGCATTTCCAGTTTGTTAGTGAAGCAGTCGATAATCCCGATATGATGACCGATTGCCAAGCTGTAATGAATAAGTTGCTTCGACGCCGCCGGAACATCCTGCCCGGAATGCACGAATTTGCGGCTTAGCTGGTAGAACACTACGCTGCCTGTCATGGCAATCCACGCCGCATGGCAACTTCCTTGAGACGGTCCATGATCTCCGTTAGCCGCGGATCATCTTCCTTGGTGAGGTAGCTATCGAGCCGGGCAGCGAACGGCGTTGTGTCCTCGCTTTCCAAAAATCGCATGAAGCGCTCAACGATGATGCGGCCGTACCGATAGCCTGCCATGCATCGAGCTTCCCGCTCGAGCTCGACCCGCATGCGCAGCGGGATGCGGGGATGCGCCGGGATAACTTCCTCTGTACGCCCCTCGACGTGATGGCGTGTCTTCAGTTTTTGATCGAGCAGACCGAGCGCGAGTGCAAAACCATAGATCGTCGCTTCTGGCGTTGGCGGGCAGCCAGGAATATAGACGTCGACCGGGATGACCGGTTCGGTGCCGCCCCAGACGCAATAAAGGTCATGGAAGATGCCGCCGCTACAGCCGCAGGCACCGTAGGAGATCACAATCTTCGGGTCCGGAGTGGCGTTATAGGTCCGGATTGCCGGCAGCCGCATCGCGCGGGTCATGGCTCCGGTATAGAGCAGTACATCGGCGTGGCGCGGTGAGGCGACCAGCTTGATACCAAAACGTTCAGCATCGAACACCGGACTGATGGAGGCGAAGATCTCGATCTCGCAGCCGTTGCAGCCTCCGCAATCGACACGAAAGACATAGGCCGAGCGCTTGATGTCGCGAAACAGCTTTTCTTTCAGCTTGGCGATTTCGTCGCTTTCGCGGATTGCACCGGGTACCAACTGCCTCATCGCATCGGCTCCGCTTGCGGGAGCATGGTGGTTTGGCAATGACGTTCGACATCGGCGCGCCGCCGGCAGGCGGGACAGCTCTCGAACAAGGCCCGCCTGCTTTCCGCTTCATCCCAGGGCATCCCGGCGCGGATCAGCAGTGCGATGACGTAATTCACTTCCTTGGCCGGCGCGAACGGCGTTTCGCATGATCGGCAATTGGTCAGGGTGAATTCCGCCGTCATAAGCAGGTCATCACGGTTGCGCACCGAGAGTTCGAAATTGTCCGACAGCACGATCGCACCGGTCGGACAAACCTCCTCGCAGCGGGCACAGAAAATGCAGCGACCGAGGTCAAGCTGCCAGGTCCGAGTGCCGGCTTTCGCGTCGGTTTCCATCGTCAGCGCGTTGGCCGGGCAGGCAATGGTGCAGGCCGCACAGGCGATACAGCGCGGTCCGGCAAATTCCGGCTTGCCGCGAACACCTGGTTTGGCTGGCGGCGGCACGAACGGATATTTCGTCGTAGCATCCCCGGTCTTTACGAGTTCCTGCAACAGCTTCAACATTTGATGTCTCCTAGCGCAGCGGCGAGGCGGTTCGCTCCCGGCAGTAGCGCTCCATCTCGTCGTACGGCACGGTTGTCGATTTACGTTTGTTGACATCGATCAGTGTCATGCGATCGCAGCAGGAGTAGCAGGGGTCGATGCTGGCGACGATCAGCGGCGCGTCGGCAATCGTGTTGCCCCTGAGCATGTAGCGCAGCGCCGGCCAGTTAGCGTAGGTCGGTGCGCGGCAGCGCCAACGATAGAGTTTCTGGTTGTCACCGAGCATCGTCCAGTGCATGTCGTCGCCCCGTGGGGCCTCGGTGTAGCCGAGCGCAAAGCGATGTGGCATATAGCTGAAGCCCTCGACCAGGATCGGGCCCTCCGGCATCTGGTCGAGGCACCATTCGATGATCGCGAGTGAGCCATGAAACTCCTCGCCGCGGATGAGTACGCGAGAAAGAACGTCGCAGCCCTGCTTGGTATGGATCGTAAGAGGCGCACCCGCGTAGGCTGCGTAAGGATGATCGACGCGGGTGTCGCGGATATGTCCGCTGGCTCGTGCGACAGGACCGGCCACGCTGTAGTCGCGTGCTATTTGCGGATCAAGAATCCCGACATTTTCGGTGCGCGCACGCATGTTCGGCGTCGATACGAGGATGTCGAGCAAATCCGTGACCTCACGGCGCAACTGACGGACAAGTTCCAGGGTCGCGGTACGCTCGCTTTTGAGGATGTCGCGGCGCACCCCGCCGACCAGGTTGATCGCATAGGTCTTGCGCGCGCCGGTCAGCAACTCCGCCATGGTCATCGCCTTCTCTCGTACGCGGAAAAACTGCATAAAGCCGGTATCAAAGCCTACGAAGTGACAAGCGAGTCCAAGATTCAGCAGATGGCTATGCATCCGCTCTACCTCGAGCAACAAGGTGCGGATGAAGTCGGCACGCCGCGGAATCTGCAGGCCCAGAGCAGTTTCCACCGAGGTGGAGTACGCGGTGCTGTGGGTGAAGCCGCAAATCCCGCAGATGCGGTCGGCGAGAAACGTCACCTCGTTATAGCCCATCCGGGTTTCGGCGAGCTTCTCCATGCCACGATGAACGTAGAACAGGCGGTAATCGGCATCGATGATCCGCTCTCCGTCGACGAACAGGCGAAAATGCCCGGGCTCATCGGACGAAACATGCAGCGGGCCCAGCGGCACCTCGCGGGTGGCTCCGGTGACCTCCTGTATGAACTCATAGTTCTCCGCAGTGACCGCGGGCGCCGGCCGCTGCCGATAGTCCATACTGTCCTTGCGCAGAGGATACAGACCATCCGGCCAATCATCAGGCAGCACGAGCCGCCTCTGGTCCGGCAACCCGACTGGCCGCAGGCCAAACATATCGCGCGCCTCGCGCTCACCCCAGACCATCGCCGGCACCAGCGGCGTCACTGAGGGAAACTCGGGTTTGTTCTCCGGCACCAAACCACGGATGGTGACGTGACTTTTGACCGCGCCTTCCATGGAGAGAACATAATAGAGCGCGTAATGACCGTTCAGCTTGCGCTCGTCATTGACGGCGATCGTGGAGAGCCAGCCGTCGTGCTGGTAGTAGAGCTTTGCTACGATAGCGGGCAGCGCGTTGAGATCCACCGTCACCGTCACCTGGCTGTCAGACTGCCAGGCTTCCTCCTGGACGGCGGCGGCGTTCAATTTCCGAACCGCATCGACATAGATTTTTCCAGTTTTGGCCGGTGCTATTTCAGCCATGTCGTCTCCTTTGTCGGTGCGGTGTCGGCCGCATGGGTCGGCGATATGCCCAGCACAGTTTCGGTCGCGTCGCTCATCAGCTGCACCATTGGCCCTGGTACATGAACCCCGATCGCCAGCATCAGCGCCAGTAGCACCGCGAGGGGCGCCAAAGTCCATGCGCTTGGGTCGCCCCGTGACATCCCCCCGGGCGCTGGGCCGAGGATGGAACCGCTGATGACCCGAACAAAGGAAGCGAGAATGACGGTCAGGAAGATCAGGCAGACCACCATCAGCCAGCCATAGCCCGCCTTCACGCCGGCGGTGACGGTAAGGAATTCGCTTAGGAACACGTTGAAGGGCGGAATACCGCCCATCGCCAAAAACCCCACCATCAGCAGCACGCCAGAGAAAGGCGCAGTTTTCAGCATGCCCTTCACCCGCCGCAGGTCGCGCGTGCCGTATTTGATCACGATGTTGCCCGAACCGCAGAACAACATGGTTTTCGCCAAGCTATGGTTGATCACATGCAACAACGCGGCGGCAACCCCGAGTGGGCCGCCGAGACCGAAGCCGAGCGCGATCATACCCATATTCTCAAGGCTGCTGTAGGCGAGCAGTCGCTTGACGTCGCGCTGCACCGCGATGAACAAGGTCCCCACAACTATGGACAGAACGCCGAAAACCAGCAGCAATGTCTGCGGGAAGTGTGGCCCCACAGCCAGCGCAGCAATGGCGGCATGGCGGACGATGACCAACATGGCGCAGTTCGCGAGCGCCCCCGACAGCAGGGCGCTGGCCGGACTCGGTGCCCCACTCAGCGCGTCGGGCAGCCAGCCGTGCATCGGAAACAGCTCCGCTTTCGTCCCAAAACCGATCAGCACGAAGACGAATGCCATCGAGATGGTCGCAGGCTCAAGCGACGTCGCGTGCTTCATCACCTCGGTCCAGAGCATGGCACTGCCAGGTGGCGCCATCACGGCATTGGCGCTGGCAAACACCAGCACCGTTCCATAAAGACCGAGTGCCACACCGACCGTGCAGATCACGAGGTACTTCCAGGCCGCTTCCAGTGAAGTGCGGGTCCCGTAAATGCCCACGAGGAACACCGAACTGAGCGTCGTGCCTTCGATGGCCACCCACATCAGCACGAGATTGTTGGACAGCACGGCCATGCTCATCGCGAGCAGGAACAGGCTGAAGAAACCGTAAAAGGTGGCGAGGCCGCGCGGGTCAAGATCTGCCTTGGCGAGACCATGGCGCATATACCCGATCGAATAGACGCCGGAGAGGAAACCGACCACGGCGATCAAGCCAAGGAAGATGGCCCCGAGCGAGTCAACAAATAGCCAGTCGCCGAGCGCGTATAATGTTTCGCGCCGAAGGACTTTCGCGATGATGGTGCCGGTCAGCAGCAAAGCCAGCGTGAGGCCGACCAAATGCACGATTTCGACGCTGCGTACCGTCCAGGAGCCAAGCCAGCGGGTCGCAAACGCCGCCAATGACGTGACCAGCAGGGTCAAGAGCAAGGCCTCGATGAGCACCGCGCCGGTCATCCTCTAAGCGTCCTCAGGTCGTCGCTATCGAGCGAGTCAAACGTTCGTTGGATGCGCCGCGCGAGCACCGTAAAGATCACTACGGCAAACACCGCATCCGTGGCGATGCCTATTTCCACCAGCTCTGGGGCCTGGTTCGCCAGCAACGCCAACGTCAGATGTGAGCCGTTTTCCATCAGGCAGTAGCCGAAGATCTGCTTGATAATATTGCGCTGGGTGACGATGCAGGCGATCCCGAGGAAGAAATGCGCGAGCGACACCGTAAGGGCCGGTCGGAAGGCTTCGGCCATTGGCAACGTGATGGGAGCGACCAGCAGCGCGCAGCCCACAACCACCACGGCTGCCAGCACGACCACGGCCGCAATCCGCATCGCGCTCGGCAGTGGTAGGACCGCATCAAACTTCCGCAGCGCGAAATACAAGATCGCGGGCACCAGGATCACTTTCGTCAGCAACGACGAGGCTGCCCAAAGATAAAGCTCCGTGCTGCCGGTCATGTGCCCGACTGCTACGAAAATCGACACCAGCACCAACGATTGCAGGCTATAAAATTGAGCAGCTCTGCTCGGCCGCCTGGTTTCGATCACCAGCAGCGAGGTGAAGATCAGCAGGCCGGCGAGGCTGTTGATGAGATCAGTTTCTTTCATCACCCGATCTCCTCTAGCCTAGCCAGGCGGCGGCAGAGGCGGCGGAACCTAAAGTCAAGGCAACCAGCACCACCAACGCGACCGCCATGCTGACCGGCAGCGCCGTCGCGGCGGCGACCGTGGGAGAGGCTGGGCCCGGTATGGCATCGCCGAATTTCTTCAGGAACCAGCCGAAGGTGCCGATGGTTTCAAAAACGCTGATGATTACGAGAACAAGTAACGGCAAATCATCGCGGGCCGCCTGAAATCCGCCCGCCAGCATGGCGAAGTGGCTGAAAAACAGGTTCATTGGCGGAACACCGGCGATCGCCAACGCAGCGGTACCAAAGCCGACCGCGACCAACGGCATTTTCGTCAACAAGCCTCGCAGTTGCGGCAGCATGCGCGTTCCCGTGGTGAAGCTGAGACACCCCGCCACGAGAAAAAACAGGCTTTTAGCGAAAGCGTGGTTGAAGATGTGCGCGACACCGCCGTTGAATGCCAGCTTCGAGCCGAAGGTCGACAGCGACAACGCCAGGAAGATGGAGGCAAGCTGGGTGATCGTCGAGTAGACCAGCAGCAGCTTGAGATCGAGTTGTGGCAGATACATGAAGAATGCATAGACAAGGGTGAACGTTGCGGCCACTGCTCCAATCGCCCCGACCAGATGCGGCACGTCCCCGGCGGACAGCAGCGCGCGTGCGTACATAAACACGCCAATATTAACCATCGAACCGGCATGGAGGTAGGCGCTGACGGGCGTCGGCGCCTCCATCGCGTCGGGCAGCCAGATATGCAGCGGAAACTGCGCCGACTTTCCCCAGGCGGCGAACAGGATTCCAAGGATGATCGCCGTCTTGGCGGCTGTGCCCATGGAACCAAGCGCTGACAGTGAGAAGCTTCCGGCCGTTACGAAGAACAAGGCCGCCGCGAAATAAAGTCCAAGCGATCCGATGTGCTCAACGATCAGCGCTTTCGTTCCGGCGCTGAGCGCTTTTGGCGTGTCGTAATAGGCGATGAGACCCCATGAGCAGACCCCGGTGATTTCGTAGAAGAACAACTGCCCTGAAATCGTCGAGGAAAACACCAGGCCGGCCATGGCGGCGACGAACACCTGCATGAAAAAATAATAGCGCGGCTTGCCGACTTCCGGATGCTCGCGGTTGCCGAGCGCCATGTAGCCAACGGAATAAAGGCAGACCAGCAACCCCACCAGACTGGAGGCAAAACCGATCAGTACGCTGATCCGGTCGACGGTGACACCCAAAACGGCGACGCCATGGATGCTGACGAGATCCTGACTGAAATCCTGCTTCTCGTTCATGACAAAGCCTGCGGACGCGCCCAGCACGGCCGCGAAAGAAAGCGCAGCCGAAGCGGCGCAGACAATGCTCGCGAACAATCGCGGCACCAGGAACGACAGAAATGCGGTGAGAAACGGCAGTATGACCGCGGCGATCAGGAGTGCTACGATGTCGACCCGCGCCACGGCTCAGACCCCCGCCAACGACAAGGCGAAGGCGAGCATCGCTGCGCCCGCGCCGATGAAAGTGATGCGCGAGACATCGAGGAACTGATTGCGTGCCATCGTGTTCTCGACAAATGCGATGGCAACAAAGGCAACCAGGAGTTTGGCCAACAGAACGAGAACTGCCACGCCGACGGCCAGCCAGGTTAACGAGCCCCCCCCGCCGAACGGGAGAAAAACGCCAATGAACAGGCTCAGCGCGACGATCTGCTTGAGTGCAACGCCCCATTTCATCAGCCCGAGCGAGCGCCCGGAATATTCCGTGAGGGGGCCTTCTTGCAGCTCCTGCTCGGCCTCCACCAGATCAAACGGCAATTTACCCATTTCAACGAAAATAGCGAAGCCGAACGCCAGCATCGCCATCAGGGTAGCCGCATATGACGGCATCGCACCGGCGCGGATGTTAGCGGCGACAGTACCAAGATCGGTGGAGCCCGCCATCGATGCGACGGTGAATAGCGAGAGAACCATGATCGGTTCGTTCAGCACGCCCATGGTGGTCTCGCGGCTGGCGGCTACGCCGGCGAACATGCTGCCGGAATCGATTCCCGACAGGGAATAGAAAAACCGCACCATGGCGAACAGGAAGATGATGCTGACGAGATCGCCCATCGGCGGCACCGGCGAGTGGTCCATAAGCGCCGGAATCGCCATCGCGACGATCAGCATGGCGACGAACATCACATAGGGTGTCGCGCGAAATACAATTCCGGCCTCGGCCGGAATAACCTCTCGCCGGTTCAGAAGTTTCAGCAGATCGCGATAGTCCTGCCAGATCCCCGGGCCGCGGCGGGAGTGGAATTTGGCACGAAGCACGCGGGAGATGCCGGAAAACAACGGCGCGGCGAGCAACAGAAGCAGCGCCTGGCCAAGTCCGACGCAGAACAGGAGATCGGTTTGCGACATCGCGCCAGCCCATGTTTGAAAGTTAAACATCGGCTAGCGCGCCTCGATAATCAGGAGAACACCGAGGGCGGCTAGAATATAGAGGCAATAGACACGCAAATCGCCGCCTTCCATCGCCTGCAGATAACGGCCGAGGAAACGCACGCTGCGCGTCGACCCGCCGACCGCCATCTCGTCCCAGACCGGCTCGACGATCCCGGCAGCATGTGTGGCGACCGTGACGGAGCCATCCAGCACCTCGGCTGCCGGCCCTTGGATTGTGCGCAGCCAATAGAGGCCGCGAAACATGAAGCCGGGCGGCTCGACAAATCCGCCGGCCGAAACTGTCATCTGCGCGTCATGGTCGTAGCCGCAGGCCCAGGCCTCGGGGACGATCCGTGGTGCCACGCGGTGGCCACGATGTATCGCGGCGATCAACAGCGGCACGGCTAACAGGCAGATCATCAGGGCAGCCATCAGCGGAGTCGACAACACCGCCTGATGCGGATCGCCGGGGAAGATCAGGATGCCGTCAGCCACCTTCACGCTGCCGGCCCGCAGCAGCGCCCCCACGGCACGACTAAGGATCGGCGCAATCACTGGGGCGCCGAGACCGAACACGATGCAGAGCAGCGCCAGGCCGCCCATCCCCGCCAGCATCGTCACTGGGACTTCCCCTGCCTCCGCGGCCGCCTGGCTGCGCGCCGCGCCGCCAAACATGAGGCCCCAGGCCTTGACGAAACACATCACCGCGAGCGCCCCGGTGATTGCGAGCATTACCGCGGCGAGCGGCCCGAACAGTCGGCTGGTGAAGTCTGGCCCGGTGCTGGCCGTGAAGAACGCCTGGTAGGTGAGCCATTCGCTGACGAAGCCGTTGAGCGGCGGGATCGCCGCAATGGATAGCGCGCCGACAAGGAAAAATGAGGCGGTCCACGACATGCGCCGGGCAAGGCCGCCCATCATCGCCATATTGCGCGTCTGGGTGGCATAGGTCAGGGCCCCGGCGCCGAGAAACAGCAGGCCCTTGAACACCGCGTGGTTCAGCGTGTGGTAGAGCGCGGCAAGCAGGCCAATCGACGCCAGGATCGGCTTGCCGGTCGCGATGCCGACCATGCCCACACCCGTCCCCATCAGGATGATCCCGATATTTTCGACGGTATGGTAGGCCAACAACCGCTTGATATCATGTTCGGCGAGCGCATAGAGCACCCCCAGCACAGCTGACATGGCGCCAAAGGCGAGCACGATCCAACCCCACCAGGCGACGCTCGCCCCCAGAAAATCGACGGCTACCCGGATAATCCCGTAGATGCCGAGTTTGACCATCACGCCCGACATCAACGCGGAGGCATGCGACGGCGACGCCGGATGCGCACGCGGCAACCAGATATGCAGGGGAACCATGCCGGCCTTGGCGCCGAAGCCGAAAAAAGTCAGCAGGAAGATGATCGAGGCCAGCCAAGTCGGCAGCTTTTCCGCCCGGAAGGCCGCAAAATCCAGGCTGCCGCTGCGCATGAATAGCAGTAGGAACGCCACCATCAGCAGCATCGAAAAGCTCTGCGTGACAAAAAAATAAAGAAACCCCGCGTCCACCGCCTCGCGATCCTGGTTGAAAATCACCAGGAAGTAGGACGTCATGGTCATCATCTCCCAAAACAGTAGGAAATAGAATCCGTTATCGGCAATCGCCACCATGATCATGGCGGCGATAAAAAGGTTGAGAAAGAATCCCATCACTCCGACACCGCGGCCGTAATAGTCGCGCAGGTAGGACAAGGAAAAGACGGTGGCGGCCACGGTCACCAATGAAATCACCAGAACCAGAAGGGCGGCCAGAGGATCGACGCGAATAGTGAAGCTGGCAAACGGGAACGGACCGGGTGCCGAAAATGACGGACCGGTCCCGTCGATCAAAACCTGCAGTGCTCCAACCACTCCGAGACCGCCAGCCAAAGCGGCGCTGACGCCGGCGACGAACGTAGCCGCACGCTCCCAACGCCGCAGCAGCAACGACCCTACCGCGCCGAAGCAGTAAAGCGCCATCGCGGTCGCGAGCAGGGCGAGCACCGACATCAGCCGCCCTCGGGGCTGTCATGGTTGGCCGCTAAAAATCCCGCAAGCGTAGTTTCGCGCTTGTGCGCGGACGAGGCGGCGAGCGCATCTTCGTCAACTATTCGCAGCGCCTTGGTCGGGCACACCCGGATGCATTCCGGTCCTTCCGGCAGAAAATGGCAAAGATCACATTTGACCGCGACCGCCCGTTCCCCACTCGTCCAGGCGAGCAGCGGGTGGGCCGGGTTTTCAGCCCGCGGCGCGCCCTCGGGCGGTAGCATGTTTGCTTGGTCTGAGACTGTGCGGGCCCAATCAATGGTCTGTGCCGTGTCACCCATCAGCCCCATTGCGTTCGGTTGCGTGGCATAAGGCGTGATCGCCCCGAACGGACAGGCCAATGCGCACATCTTGCAACCAATGCAGAGACTTTCATTGAGCTGAACCGCATGGTCCTCGAACGTGATTGCCTTGACAGGGCATACCTTCTCACAGGGCGCGTCATCGCATTGCCGGCACTGCAGCGGCATGGTGCCCGCCTTGGTGTGCATAACAGTCAGCCGGGGATAGGCAACAAGTCCAGCCTTCGTATGCACGTTCACGCAGCCAGCCTCGCAAGTGTAACAGCCGATGCACAATTTCGGGTCGGCGATGACAAAACGATTCACCATTTAATCCGCCTAGGTTTCTTGCATCTGCAAAATGACCTTGCGTTCCACACTATTGAGGTAGTACGCGGCTTTCGCGGCCACGTTCGCGCGCGCCTCGGCGGCGGAACTCTTTGCGACTTTTGCGGCGGAAATCTTGTATTCGGGAATGCCACTTAAGGGGTCGACATTCTCCGCGTTGGTTTCCTCATTGCTTGAAGCCTCCCAAAAATGGAAAGTCGAAAACACGACTCTGGGCGGGACTCGTTCGGTGATCCAGGCCTTCGCAACAACCCCGCCGCGGCGCGTGCTCACCTTGATGTAGTCGCCCTCGCAAACCTCTAAGGTTTTGGCGTCCAGCGGATTGAGTTCAATCAGTTCCTCCGGCCCGATCTGCTCAAGAAGCGGTGCTCGTCGGGTCATCGTTCCGGTATGATAATGATACACTCGCCGGCCCGTGGTGAGCATGAACGGGTAGTCAGCATCGGGCCGTTCCGCGATGTGACCGATAATCGGCTCGTCGAAGACCTTGCGCTGGGCTTCGGGGACAGAAATGGGATGAAACAGAACTGGCTTGAGCGCCGCCTTGCCCGATGGCGTCGCGAACTTGCCGCCGACAAAAAGAATCGGCGTGCCGGGATGGTCCTCCGATGGGCAGGGCCAGCACAGGCCAGGCATCTGTTCTAGCCTTGAATAAGTCATCCCGGCATAATCTGCCGGCACCACTCGCCGCAGCTCGTCCCAGATATCTTTGGGTGAGTCATAAGCCATCCCGCGATAGCCCATCCGGTCCGCTAAGGTCTTGAAGATCCACCAATCCGCCTTCGCCTCGTACGGGGGCACTACGGCGGGGCGCAAGCGCTGCACGCGGCGTTCGGTGTTGGTGAAGGTGCCCTCCTTTTCGCCCCATCCGGCGGCCGGAAGCACGATATTCGCGCGACGCGCGGTCTCGGTCAAAAACAGATCGGCCACTACCAGCAGGTCGAGCTTCTCAAGCGCGCGAGCGAAATGCATCGTGTTTGGGTCACTCATCATCGGGTTCTCACCATCGATGATCAGCGCACGGACTTTTCCCGCGAGGATCGCGTCGGGAATCTCAGTGATCTGCAAACCAGGTTTTGGTGACAGCGCAACACCCCAGGCCTGCTCGAACCTGGCACGATCCACCTCGGACGTGACATGCTTGCCGCCGGGAAACACATTGGGCAAAGCCCCGAGGTCGCAGGCGCCTTGTACATTGCCCTGCCCGCGCAGCGGACAGACACCTGCCCCCGGCCGGCCGATCTGCCCGGTTATAATAGCAAGGTTTGCGACACTGACGACGTTTCCGGTGCCGCAAGTGAACTGCGTGACACCCATGGCGAACAACGTCGCCGCCGCCTTGGCCGTCGCGTAAGCACGTCCGGCCGCGATGATGTCGGCGGCCGGAATTCCGGTCATAACCGAGACGCTCTCGGGCGAATAATCTTCCACCGCGCGCACTACATCATCGAAGCCGGTAGCGTGCTCGCGGATGAAGTCGGCTTTGTGAAGCCCCTCCTTTATGATCACGTGCAACATCCCATTGATCAACGGGATGTCATTGCCCAATGGAACCCGAAGCCAAAGATCGGCCTTGTTAGCCATTTCCGTCATTCGTGGATCGGCAACAATCAGCTTCGCACCCCGGGCCTTGGCTTTGAGAACGTGCTTGGCGATAAGCGGGTGACATTCTGCGGTGTTCGAGCCAATTATGAAAATAACGTCAGAAAATTCTCCCAGTTCCGGAATCGTGTTAGTCATCGCCCCGTTGCCCATGGTCATCGTGAGACCGACCGTAGTCGGGGCATGACACAACCGTGCGCAGTGATCGACGTTGTTAGTGCCGATAACCGCGCGGGCGAATTTCTGCGCGATGTAATTTTCCTCGTTGGTTGCCCGCGCCGATGAGAAAACGGCGATGGCATCGGGTCCGCTCTCACGCTTGATGGTGTTGACCTGCTCGACAATAGAGTCGAGGGCGACGTCCCAGCTGACCGGCGCAAAGCCTCCTTCTCGGTTCATCAGCGGCGTCCGCAGGCGCCCGGGATCTGCGACATGCTTGAAACCGTAAAGGCCTTTGAGGCAGAGCTCGCCCTCGCTGACAGGGTGGGCGGGGTCGGGATTTATCTCGGTGATCTGATTGTCTTTGACTGACAGGCGCATGCTGCAGCCAGTCCCGCAGTATGGGCAGATCGTCATGATGTCTGGCATCTGTTGATCTTTCCAAGGGGATGCTGTTCGCGGAACTTTTCACTGGCAACGTAAACTGAGCAAGGCTCGGAATCTACCTATGTCTTCCCCTGAATAAGCCGGTCCGATGCATGAATTGGCACTCGTCGAGAGTATCACCGAGAAATTTCTAAAGGCGAGAACTTTCCAAAGGTACGCGGCTATGTTTTGCGTATCGGCCGAAGACTTAGCCATCTCCAAAACGCAACCTTATTCTCCGAAGCGGCGGAGCACTCCGGGGTCATCTTGAATGGCACGCGGGGAACGGCGGACCGCCGCAGCGTTCGGAGGCAGCCGAGCATGTTCCGTCGCTGCGTGTATGTTCTCTTTTGCTCACTGTGCTAGTCTAAGCTCCAATGTCGGGTATTCCACAAAGCTGTGGCGACTCAGTGGGATACTATTCGTTCTTAAGATCAATCGGTGGAACTGCGGGGGCTATCAGCTGGTGAAAAGGTACCTCGATCCGGAAACCGCGCGTCGACCGAGGAGATATCCAACAAGCAGATGTCGTTGTGTCCAGTCACGCAGTATGAGTATTTTCCGAAGGTACGGAAGTCCGGCCGATTGAGGTTATGATCGCTCGCGACCAGGGGGTATTGTAATGTGTCTCGCCGTTCCCATGCGGATCGTCAGTATTGAGGGTTCTATCGCGCGCTGTGAGGCCATGGGTGTTCAGCGAAACGTCAGCCTGACCCTGCTCGACAGCCAAGAGGCCGTCGAGGGCAATTATGTCCTGGTCCACGTCGGCTACGCTATCCAGACAATCACCGCCGCTGACGCCGAAACCAGCTGGGATCTGTTTGAACAGATCGCGTCCGTGCTAGAGAACGCCAATGCATGAGCTTGCCATCTGCCAGGCTTTGCTGCGACAGGTTTTGGAGGTTGCGGAGGAACGGGGTACACAACGCATCGGACGGATCAAGCTTCGCATCGGACCTCTGTCGGGCATCGAGCCGGAGTTGCTGAAAACCGCTTTCCCGCTCGTTGCTGCCGGGACGCCAGGCGAGGATGCCAATATCGAGATCGATGACATTCCGGTTCGCGTCCGCTGCCAGAACTGCGGCTCAACTTCACAAGCCCTCACCAACCGCCTGCTATGCAGGGATTGCGGTTCGTGGCGCGTCAAGCTCATCAGCGGATACGAGATGTTATTGGTCAGTGTCGAGTTCCTGGATGCGCAATCCTTCAACAAATGGGAGAGAACTGGTGTGTGATTCCTGTGGCTGCTTAGGCGGCACCGATCATTTTCATGTGTCGGACTCGGTCGTTCAACCTACAGCCGGCGGCGAGATCACGGTCCTGCGCGGCATACTGCGCGAAAACGACCACCAAGCTGCCCATAACCGCTCGCATTTCGACGCGGCCCAGGTCCTGGCAGTGAACCTGATGTCATCGCCGGGCGCGGGCAAAACAAGTCTGCTGGAAGCAACGATCCGGGCGCTAGGAGCGCGATTATCGATTGCCGTGATCGAGGGCGATCTCGAAACAGAGAACGATGCGCGACGCATTCGGGCCGCAGGCGCACCGGCGGTGCAGATCACAACCGGTAACGCCTGTCATCTCGATGCAAACATGGTTCATGCCGCCTTGCATAAGCTTGACCTCAGCTCGATCGACGTCCTTTTCATCGAAAATGTCGGTAACCTCGTTTGCCCAGCCGCCTTCGACCTAGGCCAGCACCGCAATGTCGTTTTGCTGTCCGTGACAGAGGGGGACGACAAACCCGAAAAATATCCGGTCATGTTCCGTGCTGCGGACCTGATGGCCGTTACCAAGCTTGATCTGATGGCAGCAGTCGGCGATTTCGACCCTGCTCTCGCGAAAACACACCTTAGGGAGCTCGCAAATGCGGCCCCGGTGCTGGAGCTTTCAGCGCGAAACGGGATGGGCTTGGAATCTTGGATCGACTGGCTCATCCATGAGGCCGCGAGCTGTCGCCGGCTCCGTTCAGCACATCACGGAATCGCCCATGGCTGACGCATCGACGTGGCTTGAACGCATTCGCGGCCTGCGGATGTCCGAGCCGATTCGAGTTTTAAATGTTTGCGGTGGTCATGAGCGAAGCATCGGCAGGGCGGGTCTGCGCGATGTGTTACCGGATGGCATCGAGTTGATCCCCGGGCCCGGTTGTCCGGTCTGTGTTTGTCCGGAGGCGGATATCCTTGCCGCCATCCAGCTGGCAGCGACCGACGGCGTCGTCCTGGTTGCCTTCGGCGATATGCTTCGGGTTCCGGCCAATGTGGCTCGCGGCGAACTCCGATCGCTGGCGGAGGCGCACGCGGCGGGCGCCGACGTGCGGCCGATCGCCTCGCCGCAAGAAGCGGTCGCCGTTGCGCTCGAGAATCCCGCCAGGCAGGTCGTGTTCTTCGTCGCCGGATTCGAGACAACGGCGGCGCCGGTGGCCGCGATGATCGAGGAAGGACTTCCGGACAACCTGAGCTTCCTGCTCGCGGCGCGGCGTACCTGGCCGGCGGTCGCACTGCTGTTGGACTCCGAAGAGCCCGGGTTCGAGGGACTGATCGCACCGGGCCATGTGGCGACCGTGATGGGCGCAGAGGAGTGGCGGTTTGTGGTGGAGAAGCACGACATGCCGACCGCCGTTGCCGGCTTTACGGCTTCCTCCATTTTGGCAGCCTTGTATTCCGTATTGCGCCAGGTCACCGAAACACGGCACTTCCTGGATAATTGCTACCCTGAATTTGTCCGCCCCCACGGAAACCTCAGAGCTCAAGCCTGTCTTGATGAACAGTTCGATGACATCGACGGCGAGTGGCGGGGCATCGGGACTATTGCTGGCTCGGGTTTCGGACTCAAGCCTCGGCTGGCGTCACATGATGCCCGCCTGTTGTTTCCCAACCGCCTGGCCGAGGTAAAGCGCCGTGTCGGCGCCATGCCGCCGGGCTGCGACTGCGCGCGCGTGGTGATGGGCCGCGTCGCTCCGCTAGACTGCCGGCTGTATGGACGCGCCTGCACGCCGCGGACGCCGGTGGGTCCTTGCATGGTTTCCGACGAGGGCGCGTGCCACATCTGGTGGACGAACGCCCGTCGTTTAGGTGAATCCCATGCCATCGGCCCTTAGCAAGGCCGTCAAGAGCGAGATCGGGCAGACCTGGCTGATCGGCGGCCGCGTCCAGGGCGTCGGGTTCCGGCCATTCGTCTGCGTCATGGCCAACGAACTCGGCGTGCGCGGATCGGTGCGCAATCGTGGCGGCCAGGTGGAGGTCATCGCCATCGGCGAGCAAGCATCGGTTGAACTGCTCCTGCTCCGTCTGCTTGCCGAGCATCCGCCGATTGCGCGTCCCGAACTGATCGCGATCCAACCTTGCGCAGCCACCGCAGATTGCGGCTTCCGCATATTGCCGAGCGGCTGCGGCAATCCAGGCGGCGCCGTGCTGCCTGACGAATCAACCTGCGAGGCTTGCCTGACAGAAATGGCGGACCCCAATGCGCGCCGCTACCGCTATCCCTTTATCGCCTGCACCCAATGCGGCCCCCGCTATACGACCATGGCGTCCCCGCCGTTCGACCGCGCGACAACAGGAATGGCGGGATTTCCGCTCTGCCGCTTGTGCCGGGCAGAATACGAAAAACCCGAAGATCGACGGTTCCACGCGCAGCTCATCGCATGTGCAGCTTGCGGCCCCTCCCTCTCCTTCCGCGATGGGTCGGAGCATATCCGCGGCAACGAGCCCGCACTGGCGCGTGCCATTGAAACTCTGCGAACGGGCGGCATCGTGGCGATGAGAGGTATCGGCGGATATCACTTGCTTTGCGACGCCACCCATCATGCGGCAATCAGCCGCCTCCGTGATCGAAAACGACGTCCGACCAAGCCGCTGGCTGTGATGTTTCCCCGGGCGGGCCACGATGGCCTCGACCACCTGCGTCTGCATTGCGGCGCGCGGCTTCAGATCCCTGGGCGTGGCGCGTGCTGGCGCGGACGGAAAGTGGCGGCTGCAGGGCGTCCTGCCTCTGTTCGATCCACCCCGGGACGACGCCAAGTCGACCATCGCCACCGCTGTCGCGATGGGCGTGAAGGTCAAGATGGTGACGGGCGACGCCTTGGCCATCGCCAAGGAGACCGCCCAAAAGCTGGGAATGGGCTCCAACATTCTCAGCGCCAGCATTCTCGGAGATGGGAAGCAGAAGGAGACGCCGGCGCAGGCCGCGTCGATCGAGACGGCGGACGGCTTCGCCCAGGTCTTCCCCGAGCACAAGTTCCGCATCATCGATGTTCTACAAAAACACGGGCACATCGTCGGCATGACCGGCGACGGGGTGAATGACGCCCCCGCTCTGAAGAAGGCCGACTGCGGTATCGCCGTTTCGGGCGCCACCGACGCGGCGCGCGCGGCGGCGGCCATCGTGCTCACCACGCCCGGGTTGTCGGTGATCATTGAGGCGATCAAGGAGAGCCGCCGAATCTTCCAGCGGATGAACAGCTACGCGATTTACCGCATCGCCGAGACGCTGCGCGTGCTGCTGTTCATGACGCTGGCGATCCTGGTCTTCAATTTCTATCCTGTGACGGCGGTGATGATCGTGATGCTGGCGTTGCTCAACGACGGCGCCATCCTGTCGATCGCCTATGACAATGTTCAGTATGGCGCTCGGCCCGAAGCATGGGACATGCGGCGGGTCCTGGGAATCTCAACGGTTCTCGGAACCACCGGCGTTGTGGCGGCGTTCGGCCTGTTTTTTCTGGGCGAGCGCGTCTTTCATCTCGACCGCGCGCACGTCCAGACACTGATGTACCTGAAGCTGTCAGTGGCCGGCCATCTGACCATCTTCCAGACCCGCACGCGCGGCCCCTGGTGGTCCACCCGGCCAGCCTGGATCCTTCTGGCGGCGGTAGGCGGCACCCAGGCCGTCGCGACCGTCATCGCCGTCTATGGCATCTGGCTCATGCCAGCCCTCGGCTGGAAATACGCTGCGGTCGTCTGGGGCTACGCCCTCGCCTGGTTCCTGGTGACCGACCCGATAAAGCTGCTCGCCTATCGTGTTCTCGATCACTTCAAAGCGGAGACCAAGATGAAAACCAAAGCTGTCGCGAAACCCGATGCCAAAGCCGACGCGTCCAAGCCCGACCCGAAGGCCGGCGACCCCAAGGCCGATGCAAAGACCGACTCTCAGCCGAAAGCCACGGCCGAGCCGAAGCCTGACGCCTCCAAGCCCGATGCGAAGGACGACTCTCAGCCAGAAGCCAAGGCCGCGCCCCAGCAACAAGCCAAAGCAGAACCAAAACCCGCCGCGAAGCCCGACAGCACATCGGTGCTCGACAAGACGCTCGGGGAGATCATTCTGGCCGGCT
>Ga0302320_10010954_pt1 | contig 19271 bp, 17 predicted proteins | sample Bog_T0_3_FD_202130 | JGI IMG/M metagenome (GOLD analysis project Ga0302320, IMG submission 202130) | Peat permafrost microbial communities from Stordalen Mire near Abisko, Sweden - Bog_T0_3 | ecosystem: Environmental > Terrestrial > Soil > Wetlands > Peat | place: Sweden: Abisko, Stordalen Mire... | reverse complement strand
GTGACCAATTGCTTTCGCTCATCGACGCCGACGACCGTCCCGAGCAGCACTCGAATCCCAATCGTGTCACGAAACAATTGTCTTATCGGCGTTGCAATGTCCCCCGGTGACAGCGAAGCGGTGGCGACCTGGTAGAGCAGTGGCTGAAACAAGTGATGGTTGGCGCGATCGATGAGGGTCACTGCGACATTCGAGTTGCGAAGAGCCCCCGCACAGCTGATCCCGCCAAAACCGGCACCTACGATCACGACGCGCGGCAACCCTTCGAGGGAGTGCGCCGTTCGCGCACCCCATCGCGGCACGGCCCGCAGCGGCGCCCGCAAGACTCGGTCGAGCGAGAGCGGGCCGCCTCCATAAATGATAATGATGGAAAACACCATCAATAGATAAACCGCGTCGGTTTCGCGGGGGTCCATCATTGCGTCCGCGAAAAGGCCAAAAATCATGATCACGGCCAGATAGCGTGCTCCCAGGCCCACGAACAACAAGAGGCCGCCGATCAAGGCAATCCCGCCCGGGAGACGTGCCGCGATATCCAAAGGCAGCCAAAGGCCCAGGGCGGCAAGATCAACCCTCGAAGCGATCGACGGGCGTGCCGTCGCGAGGAGGAGCGTCGCGGCGAGCCACATGCGCATCAGCGACACATAGACCGGTGCGAGATGACTCCGCGACCATACGGATAACCGTAGAAAGTGCGGTGCCAGGGGTAGAGCGCTATTCGCGAGACCGCGACGGAGCAAATGATCCATTGAAAACGGGCCGGCCCCGCACACCGCGTACCATCCGAACAGGGCGGCCCAAAACAATTGACTATCAAACGGCAGGTAGGCCAGCTGGATGACGACGGATAGGATGAGCATGGGCACTGCCGCATAGCGCGTCATGAGCCCGAGTGCCAACAGCACAGAACCGCCGACCTCGATCGACACCCCCACATAGGCCGCGCTCAACGGCGACATGAAGCTCACGGGATATTCGTGGGCCGCCAAATCCACGGCCGTCTGCCAATGGGTAAGCTTGATGACACCCGATACGAAGAAGATTTTTGCGAGCCACAAGCGAATCAATAGATCGACCTTGGGCCAAACCATGCTGCGCAGCAGACGGACGGCGACGTCGTTGCTCAGCACGACAAGTCGCGCCATGGACGCCAGTGATCCCTTGTAATTCATCAAGTGCTATGTCCTTGGGCGATGCGCTAGGGTCGGCTACGGCGATCGGGGTGACTGAGACATCAAGCTTGCGTGCCCGTCGGGATCGCTGATCATCATTGCGCCCACCTCCGCCACTATCCCGGGCGAGATCATCGAACCGTGGCGAGCCCTCATCAGCCGCTCTATCTCGTGGGCATCCGCCGAATAATTGACGTGCCAGAACCAGACGTCGTTCGCGCGCGTATCTGCGGGCATGTGACGCCCGTTGCGCGGCGCCAGATACTCGAGCAGCTCGACCCCGGGTCCATGCGCGGCACGAAGCGCGGTGATTCGCAGGCGCGCGCCAAACACCGCATTCAAGTGCTCCTGTTCGGTGCCGAAGTTCTCGCTGGTGCCAACCACGGCCATTCCGAGCGTGTCGCGATAGAAGCCTAGACTCGCCTCTGTATCCGCAACCACGATTGCCGTGTGATCGATGCCGAGAAACAGCCGGCCAGGATGCTGGCGCCACTTCGAATCGCCCTTGTCAGCCGGGAAATGCAGTATTTCCAGATAGTGGCCATCGGGATCTCGGAAATAGAAAGCCGCGATGCCGGCCGCCGCCGGAATAGACGCCGGCAGCACTTGCGGACCCATTGACGCAAAGCTCACCCGCGCATCCCGCAGCCTCGCGAAGGCACGATCCATGTCCGATACGATAATTGCGACGTGCTGAAACGCGCCATCGTTGGCGCTCAAGTCGACGGGGATGGGCCGTCCGCGGGGGGCGATGAATTCTTGCAGCTGCAGACGCTCGTCGCCGAGCTTCAAGGTGACGGTTCGCAGCCGCACGCCAAAAACGCCATAGAGATGTTCGTAGGCGGTACCGCTCACTTCGTTGTCCGAGACAAACTGGAAATCCAGTACACGCTCAAAAAACGCGCGGCTGACATCGACATCACTCACCGTCATGGCGATCGAGTCGATCGCGCGTGCCGGCGGCTCGGCGGCGCGAACCGCGGCGCAGTTCAGCCAGCCGATGAGCACGACACTCATCCATGTCCCTACGCGGGCCGCAAAGGTACGCTTACTCACGCGACACCGGAGGCGGACGCCTCACGGGCGGTCGATCGAAGCCGCTTGCTCAGCAGCGCGGCGGTGCGCAGAGACCAGGCATAGATCGTGAGCGAAGGATTCACACGGCCGGATCGCGGCAATACGCTTCCGTCAACGACATAGAGCGCCCTGAGTCCATGTACTTTGCCGTCGGAGTCGACCACCGAGGTGCGGGGGTCGTCCCCCGCGATGAGAGTTCCGTTGACATGGGCGGTGCCGGCAAGTCCGATCCGTTGCGAGAACGCAATCATTCCCGCGCGAAGCAGCGCACGGCGGAAGCGCCGGATCAAGCGGCGATGTTCGTTCAAAGCCGGCGCCAAACGCCTTTCATCGTAATCCATGACCGGGCGGGGGATGCCCGTCGTGTCGGCGAATAGGGGCGCGACGGCACGGTTGTCGGCGTGTGAGCCATCTTCGGTCTGCAAGAAGAATCCATAAGCGCGCCGTCCGATTTGCCTCGCCAGGGAGTGATGTACCCAGGATGGAATCAGGGTTGCAATCAATTCACCGTCGAATCCCAGAGGCTGTACCGAGCTGTGCGGTACGTCATCGTTCAGGAAAATTCGGGTCTTGCGAATGAGGTCGCTCTTCGTGGACGGGGATACCGCAATCATCGCGGTCAAAAGATGGAGCTTCAGGTTCCGCCCGACTTCGCCGAACCCCGGCGTCGTTTCTTGCAGAGCATGACGTTCAAGGTAGCGTTGCAGCAACCGGGGCGAGTGCAGCGCGCCGGCGGCAAGGAGTACGCATCGGCCCTTGAGCACACGATCGTCCGCGAGCAGCACGCCGCCAATTTGCGCCGGGCTTTGATCGTGCGGCAGGAGGTCGATCACGGCGACGCCATCGAAAAGCCCGAGCGTGGGCGCATGGCGAACGTAAGAGAGAAATGCCGTTTCCGCATCGGCTTTGAGATCCGACGGGGACGCAAAACCGTCGAAATGCCGCGCTTCGTCGCGGTTGCTCAAAATGCCCTCGGCCAACCCCAACGGCATCGGTTCGGCGCGCCACCGGGGTGAGTGCTTGAGGAGTTTGTCGCTGATACGCTTCAAATCCGGCTCGCAGTCGAAAACACGAATCCCGAGGTGTTCAGAAGCAAGATCGTAATAGGGTGTCAGGTCCTCGTGGGAGATCGGCCAACCGCGACATTGATGCGCGGGATCGGGGGAGAACTCCGTCCGCGCGTAGCGCAAGAGCGCGGCGCCGTACCACTTGGTCTTACCGCCCACATTGAAATACTCTTCCGGCACGAAGGAGCGGCCGCGTCCATCGAGCCAGCTTTCGCGGCTCTTGAAACAGCCTTGATGGACGACCTTGTCAATGTCGAGGGTGCTCCCGTCGCGAGGGAGTTCTCGCCCTTTTTCGATGAGTGCGACACGCAATCCCGCGTTGACCAGCGTAAAGGCGGCGGCGCATCCCCCGGCCCCCGACCCGACGATGATGACGTCAAATTCCCGATCGTTGGTGGTGATCACTCGGCATTCTCCCTAATGAGTGCGCGGGTCATACCCGCAATGAATGCAGCGTTGGTCCGTCGGATGCAGCAACTTGGCGCAGCCGACCGCCTCCGAGCCTCGCCGATACACGTACCACGCCGCCGCCATCTGCATGCCGAGCAGAGGAGCGGTGAAATAAACCCACAGATCGCGCCACAGGTGAGCCGGAAACGCCGAAGCGAAAGATCGGGCCGGGTTCATGCTCATGCCGGAGAAAGGCGCCTCGAGCGCGATAAACAGGGCCACCAACGCACCCGCACAGAGTCCGGTAAATCTTGCATAGCGGGTATTGTTCGATACCCTCAAAATGACGGACATCAACAACGCTGAAATCAGCAGCTCCGAGAAAAACGCCTGGAGCGCGCCGCGTGGGCCGGGGGCGGTCACCACATAATGGATGGGCGGCGCGGTGAAGGCATCGCGAAGCACGAGCGTGACGATAAACACGCCACACAGCCCACCGATGAATTGCGCGACGATGTAGAACGCCGCGTCCCAGCGAGCAATCTTCCCCAAATGCAGAAAGGTCAAGGTGACCGCCGGATTCATGTGCGCTCCGGAGCGCTTGCCCCAGGGAGAATAAATGAGCGCGATTGCGGTGAGTCCCATCGCGACGCCGACCAGCGCTCGCCGCAAGTCCTCGCTGGGTACAATTCTTTGCAAGGGCGAGCCGGGCACACCGAGCAGCGTCGAAAATACACCGGCCGAAATCATGAACATTCCGAGCGCCCACGCTTCGATGAGGTATTCGGGCCAGTGCGCGCGCAACACCGCACCGACCCCCAACGGCGCTGGCGCGGCGATCATCATCCCCCTGTCTCGAACCCGGGATACAATGTCATCCCGCCGTCGACGAAGAGGCTGATCCCGTGCACGTAATCGGCGTAGTCCGAGACCAGCCAAACCGCCGCGCGGCCGAATTCGTCGGCCTCGCCGATTCTCTTGTAGGGAATGAGTCTGAGCAGTTCGTGATATGCCTCGGGCGTTCCCCACGCTTCCATGTTGATCGGTGTACGGATGGCTCCGGGACAGATGCTGTTGACTCGAATTCGATAGGGCGCGACCTCCTGGGCGAGACTCTTCATCATCAGCATCACGCCTCCTTTGGAGGCCGCGTAATTGACGTGTCCGCCCCAGGGAATCACCTCGTGCACGGAACTGATGCACAAGATCTTGCCGGCCGCGCACGAGATCTCGGGCCTCACTCCCCGTCTTTTGAATTCGCGCACCGCCTCGCGGGCGCAGAGGAATTGCCCCGTGAGGTTGACTCCGATGACCTTGTTCCACTGTGCGAGCGTCAAATGCTCGAAGGCGGCGTCTTGCTGGAGTCCGGCGCTGTTGACCAGGATATCCACCGATCCGAACGCATCGAATGTCTGTTTGAACATCCGCTGAACCTGAGCCTCGTCAGAAACATCCGCGCGAATCGCAATCGCCCGCACGCCGAACGCGCGAATATCAACCGCCACCTGCTCCGCAGACGCCTCGTCGGACACGTAGTTGACGATGACGTCCGCACCCGCTTGACCCAAGGCCAACGCCACGGCGCGACCAATTCCCGACCCCGCGCCGGTAACCAGTGCTTTTTGGCCCTCCAACATGTGCTGGGGCGGGCATCGCGGCATGACGGGCAGCGGTAGATACGCGGGGTGCATCGAGGTTTCCATGGATAGGTCTCCGCAGATCGATTAGCCGGTTGACGGCGGACGTGGGTGCAACAGTTTGGCCACCAACCCGGTCCAGCCCGTTTGGTGGGCAGCGCCGACGCCGCGGCCGGTGTCGCCGTGAAAATATTCGTAGAATTGCAGGTAGTCGCGGAAATGGGGGTCATTCTGCAGGCGTGGATATTGTGCATAGACGGGTCGCTTGGCATTCCCGTCCTTGAGAAAAATCCTCGTCAGCCGCGTGGTGATCTCCCGCGCCGCACCGTCGATGGTGAGGAATCGTCCGGAGCCCGTTGGACACTCGATTTTGAAGTCATCGCCGTAGTAGTGATGAAACTTCTGCAACGACTCGATCAGCAGGTAGTTGAGCGGGAACCAGATCGGACCCCGCCAATTGGAATTGCCCCCAAACAGGCCGGATTCCGATTCGCCCGGGGAATATCCCACACTCAGGTCGGACCCATTGACCCGGAACACATACGGATGCCGCGAGTGATGCTTTGAGATTGCACGGATGCCGTAATCGGACAGGAATTCCGTTTCATCGAGCATGCGTGCGAGCAGCCGCTTCATGCGATGGCCGCGCAGAAGCGACAACAGGCGGCGATGGCCGCGGCCTTCCTGGCTCCAATTCGACACCAAATTGGCAAGGTCCGGCCGATACCGCAGGAACCATTTCAACCGGCGCTCGAAGTCGGGCAGCCGCTCGAGCAATTCCGGTTCCAATGTCTCCACGGCAAACAGCGGAATCAAGCCAACCATGGAGCGAACCTTCAGCGGCACCATGGCGCCATCCGGCAAATGCAGGACATCGTAGAAGAACTGGTCCTCCTCATGCCACAGGCCAATGCCCGCCTCGCCGACGTTGTTCATGGCCTGGGCAATCTGCAGGAAATGCTCGAAGAACTTGGTGGCAATGTCTTCGTAAACGGGATTGTGCAAGGCCAGCTCCAACGCGATCCGCATGAGATTCAGCGCATACATGGCCATCCAGCTGGTGCCATCGGCTTGATCGATGTGTCCCCCCGTTGGAAGCTGCGCACTGCGGTCGAAGACCCCAATGTTGTCGAGACCCAGAAAGCCGCCCTGGAACACGTTGCGGCCTTCGGCATCCTTTCGATTGACCCACCAGGTGAAGTTCAACATGAGTTTGTGGAACACCCGTTCCAGAAACGCGAGATCGCCCTGCCCGCCGTGCTGCTTTCGATCCATTTGAAATACGCGCCACGTGGCCCAGGCATGCACTGGCGGGTTGACATCGCCGAAGGCCCACTCATAAGCGGGCATCTGACCGTTCGGGTGCATGTACCATTCACGCGTGAGCAGCAGCAGCTGCTCTTTTGCGAATTGCGAATCGACCATGGCCAGCGCGATGGTGTGAAAGGCCAGGTCCCAGGCGGCGTACCAGGGATACTCCCACTTGTCCGGCATCGAAATGATGTCGGCATTGTTCAAGTGCATCCATTCATGGTTGCGGCCCCGGCGCCGCTCCGCGGGCGGTGCGATCTGCTCCGGGTCGCCATTGATCCATTCTGGAATGTCAAAATAGAAATACTGCTTGCTCCAGATCATGCCGGCAAAGGCCTGCCGCTGAACGAGCTTCGCGTCATCGCTTTCGACGTCGCGTTGCAGATCGGCGTAGTACTCATCGGCTTCCGCGATCCGCTGCGCGAGGATCTGTTCCAAATCAGCCGCGAGCGGCGCCTCACGGGCACGCGAGAGCCGCAGGTAAATGCACGTCGTCCCCTGAGGGGCAATCTCGGAGCGAAAATGCGCGCCGGCCTTCGTGCCTTGCCCCGTGCGGGAGAGGGCATCGAGCTTTCCCTCGATCAGGTAGTCGTGAAATGCATCTTTGAAGGGGCCGTCGGCGTGCATCGAATACAGCTTTCGAACGTTGGTGACGTTCTCGGTGAGCAGCCATTGCCCCGGGGCGCCGCTCGCCGTCATGGCATGGCAATAAAAAGTGCCCAGACGTTCATGGTCGGCCGTGATGCAATGACCCGCCGCGCTCAAACTCGGTTTGCGTCGACCGGCTTTCCAGCTCCAGCTGTTGCGAAAGACCAGCTGAGGCAATAGATGCAAGGGAGCCGCGGCATCTCCGCGATTGAAGGCGGTAACGCGCAACACGACATCGTCGAGGCCGGCTTGGGCGTATTCGACGAACACATCGAAGTAACGGTCGTTGTCGAAGATGCCGGTATCGAGGAGCTCGTATTCGAGCGCGGCAACGCCACGCGCGCGATTTTGAGCGACGAGATCTGCATAGGGGTAAGGCGCTTGCGGATACTTGTAGAGCATCTTCAAATAGGAGTGCGTCGGCGTGGCATCCAAATAGTAGTAGAGCTCCTTCACGTCCTCACCATGATTGCCTTCGCCGTTGGTGAGCCCGAACAGGCGTTCTTTGAGGATGGGGTCGCGTTCGTTCCACAGGCCCAGCGACAAACAAAGCGTTTGCTCGTCGTCGGAGAATCCGGCGATACCATCCTCCCCCCAACGATAGGCTCGGCTGCGCGCGTGATCGTGCGGAAAGTACTCCCAGGCATTGCCATGCGGACTGTAGTCTTCGCGGACCGTCCCCCACTGCCGCTCGCTCAAGTACGGGCCCCAGCGCTTCCAGGCCGGCGTCTTCGCCGTACAGGCGGCCAAGCGACGTCGCTCCGCAGTCATGGGGAAGGCGGCGAGCGAAGTGCCGCCGGGAGGATCGTTGGATCGGCCTGATGGATCGTCCGGCGTTCTCTTTCGCACTTTCTGATGTCGCTCCAGGCTCTCAAGATTTCCGCGACGCTCCATGCCTGCGCAAGGCAGCCGCGCGGTTCGAACGGGGGATCCGCGTCCATGATTTCGCTCACCTGCCCGATGCATCCCTCACGCAGGTGCGAAGGTATGGAACGCAGGAACTCAAGTGCGGCCGGTGCATCCGCATAAATTCGGTAATGCGCGGTGACGAAGGGGCCGAGTAACCAGGGCCACACGGTGCCCTGATGGTAGGCGGCGTCACGCTGGCGCGGACCGCCGCCGTAGCGGGCGACATAGCGGGGATCGCCCGGTGCAAGCGAGCGCAGACCCAAAGGGGTCCAAAGTTCCGATGCGCAGATCTCGAGTATTCGCCGGGCTTTGTGCCCGTCCAGCAGGGCGAACGGCAGTGAGAGCGCGAAAATCTGATTCGGACGCAGGCTCTTGTCGCGTCGCCGTCCCGTCCCATCCCCCTCACCTTCCGGGCCGTCGACGACGTCGTAGAGATAACCGCCCGTTTCGAACCAGAACTCGCGCTCGAAACTCGTGCGAATCCGCGCGGCGAGGGCTGCGTAGTCTGCACGATCGACCGGATGGTCGAGTTGCGTGGCCAAATCGCAAAGAATCGAGACCGCGTTGAACCACAGCGCATTGATTTCAACGGGCTTGCCGATGCGCGGCGTTACCACCCAGTCGTCCACCTTGGCATCCATCCAGGTCAACTGCACACCCGGTTCGCCGGCACGCAATAACGAGTCCGTCGGATCCATGTGAATCCCAAAACGGGTGCCCCGTCGATGCCATTCGAGCATGTTTCTCAGGGTCGGATAGATCTCGCCCGCAAAGACCCGGTCCGTCGTATCCCGCAAATAAGCGTTCACAGCGATGAAGAACCAGAGGCTCGCATCGACGGTGTTGTATTCGGGCTGCTCGCCCGCATCGGGAAAGCGATTGGGGAGCATGCCTTGATTCACAAATCCCGCGAATGTGCGAAGCACGCTCGCTGCGACTTCGGACCGTCCGGTGGCCAGCGCCAGCCCCGGCAGCGCGATCATCGTGTCGCGTCCCCAGTCGCTGAACCAGGGATATCCGGCGATCAGGGTTTTGCCGCGCGGCGTTCCCAGAGAACCGCGACGCTCCACCACGAACTGATCGGCCGCAAGCGCCAACCGGTCGAGGTGCGCGAGTTCGCCGCCCGCCTCCCCCGCGCCTTGTACCGCATGAAACTGCCGTAGAATTCCACATTCGCGGGACCTCTCGACGCTCATCGCACCGGCCGCGGGCATCGGGTCATGCTCCTCTGCGGTCAGGATGATCGACCCTGATTGACCCGCCCCGAGGTCCAGTTCGATTAGGGCCGGACGAAACAGGTCTTCCAGATCGTCAAGGCCGCGTTCGGCTTCCTCGCGGTGCTTGAAATTCCAGTGCCACTGCGGACGAATCTCGATTCGGGCGTTGGCGCTCACGATCGAGTACGGGTGGGCCGCGTCGTCTGCGGATATTCGTATCCCGCCCGGTATCCCCTCGACAGCGAAGCCGCGCTCGCCGCGAACCTGCCAGTGATAGTCGCGGTAGGTACAAAGGGGCTCCACTTGCAGGCGCAGGGCCTTGTTGCCTCCGACGCGCGAGAATTCGATGTAAGTGGTGTTCTCCCCGTGCCGCATCCAGATGCGCTGCACGACCCGCATGTCTCCCAACAGCCAGGTCCAGGCGGGAATCAGTCCTTCCAGGCGGAACGATTCCAAATGACAGAAGCCTCGCGGAGCGAGTGTGCCGTCGGCGAACTCATTGGTGGACAAAGGAAAATGAGCGTCGCCGTAGAGCGCCATTACGTCGAGTTTGCTCACCATGGCGACCCGATTCACCGGCGGTCGCAGCGCGGCGAACAACAGCCCGTGGTAACGGCGCGTATTCATGAGACTCAACGTGCTCGAGGCAAAACCGCCGATGCCGTTCGTCACCAGCCATTCGTGGTCAGCGGCGCGCGCAATTCGCCCGAGAGCATCGTGGCCGACGTCGAGCTGCACATTCACGGTCGAATGCCCGCGATCAACAGCTTCATCCGATACAGGCGATCGGTTGCGCAAATGTACAGCACGCGGCCGTCCTCACCGCCCCAGGCGAGATTGTGAACGCCGCGCGGGACGGCAATGGTCCCCAAATGTCGTCCGTCAGGCGTGTAGATCCGCACGCCATCTGGAGCCGTGATGTAGAGGTTCCCCTCACGATCGACTTTCATGCCGTCGAGCGCGTCGGGACCCGGCAGCTCGGCGGTCATGTCGATGAACAATTCGCTCTTGCCCAACGATCCATCGCGGCGTACGGGGAAGCGCAGCACCACCTTGCGGTGTTCGTCCCAGTCATCCACGTAGAAGAATCTCTCATCGGGGGAAAACGCGAGCCCGTTGGGTCCTTGCAGCTCACGGGTGAGGAGCGTGACTCGCCCATTCACGGCCCGAAATACCCCGCTGAATGGCAGTTCCTTACGCGGGTCTTCGAAGAACTTGGGCAACCCAAACGGAGGATCGGTGAAGTACAAGGCGCCGTCGGACTTGTATACCAGATCATTCGGACTGTTGAGGCGCTTGCCTTGATAGCGATCTGCCAGCACCGTCAGGGAGCCATTGATCTCAAGACGCACGATCCGGCGATTGCCGTGTTGGTTGATGGTCAGCCGCCCGTGTTGATCCAGGGTGAGCCCGTTGGATCCGGGCTGGCCGTACTCGGCAACATCTGCGCCTGCGTAGCCACTATGCTCACGGACCACGCTCAGCGATTCAGACTTGGCGTCGTAGGCGTAAATGCGGTTCGCGTTAGGATCGCTGAACAGCAGCCGGTCCTCGCCCCGAATCCAGATCGGCCCTTCCGTGAACTTGAAATCCTGCGCCAGTTTGTAGAGCTTGGCGTTTGCGGGCACGATCCGATCGACCTCGGGATCGTTCCGACGGATCTCGACGTTCACCTCTTGCGCGGGCACCGCGATCGGCTGTCCGGCGTATGGGTCGTCAAAAAACGCGAGTCGCGCGAGACGCATCCAAATGAAATTCGTCGGAGGATCGGACAGCGGACCGTTGGCGCCGAAGACCGCGATGTGAATGATCTGGCCCGGCCGAACGTTGCGTGCGACCGTGAGGCGGTTGGGTGCGTTCCAGCCGGCGACCATGGAGCCGCCGACTTGCGCGAATCGCCGGGGGAGCTCGCCGTCGACCCACACTTCGGCGTAGTCATCGATGGAAGTCTCGAAGTCCAATCGAGAGCCCGCCGGATCGAAACCGTCGATCTTCGCGGGCACCGTGAGTGAAATCCGATACCAAGCGAAGGAGAACCGGCCGTTACCGCGCCGGGCGGCGAGATCCTGCGGGGCAACCGGCGTCCACTGCGAATCGTCGTAGGAAGCCGCTCCTGCATGAGGCTCGATGTCCCAGGTATCCCGCCAATCGCCCGTCGGTTGGCCCTGAGGATCCGGGGCGCGAAAGCGCCTGGGCATGAGTTTCACATCGCGGTAGCGCCACGCTCCACTCATCAGCGCCGTGCCCTGCGCGGTGGTCAGATCGACGGTGGCCCGCGGCACTTCGGTGCCATCCGCCCACGCGTGAGCGGCCGTCAGAGCGACGAACGAGAAGCAAAGACGGGCGAGCGCGTGCAGGGTCATCAACCGATATCAGCCGATTTGACGACGTAGTATTTGAACGGCGTCTCGACGTGCTTGAACCAGTGGGGCACACCGTTGGGTATGGTGATCACGTCGCCGTGCTCGATCGTGCGCGACTCACCGCCCTCGATCGCGGAGCCCCGGATCTCGACCGGCGTCAGCTGCCGTGGATCCCGAACCGAACCGCCGACCACAAGTTCCGCGCTACCCTTCAGGACGTAAAAGATGTCCGTATCGGTCAAATGGACCTCCGCTTGGCCGGGTCCATCGCGATGACTCGAACTGACACGAAAATGCCGATCGCTCACCAGCGTTGCATCCTTCGAAAAGCCCGCCTCCACCGTCGCTCGCGGCACGACCGTCACATCGGCCGTCGGCCGCGCATGATTCTTGGCAAACTCAGCGGCGGCGGCGCTCGCGATTTCGTCGTCTTGTGCGGCATTGGATGCGCCACTGACGCCGATTGCGCCGGCGACCTGCCCCTCGGCTTCGATCGGAACACCCCCCATCAACGGCGTGAAGGAGGCAATGTCGGGCAGGGCCAACATGCTATAGCGCCCCTTGTTCACGATCTCTTCGAACGCGCGGGTGGGCTTCCCGAATAGCACCGCGGTACGGGCCTTGCCAATCGATATGTTGGCTGCATTCTGAAAGGTGCCGTCGAGCCGCTCGACGTAAATGACGATGCCTCCGGAATCCACGACCGCAATGGCCGCTCCGGGTGCGTTGTGCTCTCGGGCATATTGAATCGCGAATGCAGCGATGCCCTTCGCTCCATCGAGAGTCAATGTCGGGCGGTTGGCCACATCGGCTCCATGAGCCGCCGGGAAGGATAATGCCGTTAGCGCGGCAATCAGCGTCCATCGAATCGAGTGCGACATAGGGTCGTCCTTGATGAAATCAGACATCAGCTGAGGCAGGATTCTGGGAATCGTTGATCCGCAAGACTGAAGTGGGTGCTTCGGATCAATTGCGGCGCTCGTGCGCCTCCGATGCGATTCAAGGTCTCCGCGACTCGTCGCGGCGTGCCAAGATCGCTCCAGCCGCAGGGAGGCACTCTCAGTACCCGCAATAGCGTCTCCTGGCCCTCCAAGACATCCCGGGAGAAATCGAGCGACGGTAGACGCGGATACAGGGTCTGCGCGGCGCGGGGCTCGCCGACCCGCGCCGCATCCTCAGCCGCGGCGGCGGTCAATAGCGCCAGCAACTCCGGGCAGCGGGCGGCATACAGCCCCAAGAGCGCTCGTGCTGATGCCGCCAGAATGAAGGCATTGCATAGCGCTCCTGCCTGCGTAAGGCGCTGCGCCAGGTCAATCGAGGGCTTCTCCACGAACAAGCGCACCGGACATGCCGAAGAAGTCGCTTCATCGGGGCACGGAACGATGTATCCCAATTCCGGATCGATCTCCTCGGGCGCCAACCCGAGCAGGTAAATGTGCCGAGGATCGACTCTTGCCAACCGCACCGCCTGGTGCAGGTAACGGATCAACACAGCCGGTTTGCGGACAAAGTGATCCGAAGGCAAGACGAGAACGGTCGCATCAGGGTCGCGTCGCACGAGGTGGGCGAGCGGCAGCAGCAGGCCGGCCGCGGTGCCCTTGTTTTCCGGCTGAACGACCACGTTCTCGGGAAGCATCGCGCGAAGAGGAGCGCCCCACCACTGCCGATGCTGCGCGGCCACCACGGTCAGCGTCCTTTCTCGATGCGCAACCGCCTGTCGCGCGCGCCGCAGAGTCTCCTCCAGGAGCGAAGCACCGCCGCGCAATGAACAAAACTGCTTCGGGATTGCGACCCCCGCCGCGGTCGTGGTCAAGCTGCGCAGCCGGCTGCCATCGCCGGCGGCCAGGACGAGCGCCCAATTGTTGCTCATTGCCTCAGCTCTTTTTTGGCGTCGGATCCGCCGCCTTGATGAGGTGCGCACCGGAGATCTTTTCGCAGGTGCCTTTCGGAACATAGATCCAAGCCATCGGCCCCGAATCGACTTCCACATGTCCATGACAGGCGTTCATGCTGGTGGTGCAATCGTTCTTGCCGGCTTTGACGACCCCGGCGCACTGTTCCTTTCCATCTTCTGCATAGGCGGTCGTCGCAATGGCCGCGGCGCTGACCATGATCGCGCCGGTAACCGCGCATCGCAGGAATTTGTTCGTGATGCTCATGACTGATTACTCCATTTAGGTTGATAAGGACCAACACCCGACGGTGCAGTCCATCGCCAAGTCCTCTCTCTACCAACGCTCCTCGAGGCCATTCCGCTCACGCACCCATTGGTCGACACTCCACCCGCCCAATCCGTATACGGCGAGCACCACCAACATAAAGCCCCATAAAACATGCTGCGCGAGTGCCGCCTCATACCCTTCCGCAAGCAAGACCTGGCGATACGACACGACCGCCATCAAGTTGACGGCGAAGAGTCCCAGAGGGCCCACGCGGCCGCCGATTCCCAGCACCAGAAGGGTGGAAAAGAAAAGCTCACCGAATGCGCCGCTGACGGCGGCCGCCACCGGAGGCAACAGCGGAACGTGGTATTCGGTCCGAAAGAGATCCAATGTCGCGGGCCAATTGGAGACTTTGAGCCACCCCGACTTCAAGAACTGCCAGCTCACGTACCAGCGCGTGCCGAGCGCGAGGATTGAGCGCAAGGGATCGAGTGCGCGCGCCAGTAGCGCGAGCGGCCGGGCCACGACATCAACCGACACGGGACACTCCCGCCGCCGAGCGCCGCAAACCGATCAGCGCGTTCACGCCGATCAGTTGCCCGAGAACATTCGCCAGGTCAAACTCCCCCACTCCCTCGATGACGGAACGGAAACCCGCTCCCAACGAGGCGCCATCGGCAAACGCGCGCAGCAGCGCAAACGCGTGCGGTCCCAGCTCCTGAACGTCGACGCGGTCCACGCGGCGGATCATCAGAATCCGGCTCCCTCCCTGATTCAACCGAATGAGCGGCGGACACCCGACCTCAGGTTGGTTGCTCGACCAGATTGCAAACGTCGGATAGGATGACTCGAGCAAGGACGCGGTGGGATTGATTCTAAAACACAACGATTCATACTCGTCTTCCGTAATCGTATCGAGACCCTCGAAATCGGGCGAGCCCACCGCGCGCTGGTTCAGCGTCCGGCCATAGGCCCATTCGAGCCGAGCGACATCGACAAAGTATTCGTGCTCGCCACCCTGCAGTGTGTCGGCCAGAAAGTCCGCAAACTCGCGACCCACTTCGTTCAAGTCGCCGGATCGCGAGGCGTGCATCCGCTGGTAAAAAAGCGCCGTCTGGTTGAACCAGTCCTCACCACTTAGGCGAACGAGCACGGGATAGGCGGCCTGCATCGCATTGGCAAAGACAATTTGCGCGTTATTTCGATAGACACCCAATCGCCGATCCGCGCACAAGCGGCCCTCGACGATCCACTCGCCGGGCGCGGTCGCCCGATCGCCGAGCGCGAAGCTCAACATGTCGCGCTGCAAATCACGCAGCGAGATCACGGTGCCTCTGCATGAGGTAGCTCGCCTTGTCCGCCTCGCGCACCAGCACGTCGAGCGCGGGGATCTCGCTGTCCCACTCGATCAGAGTGGGTTTTGCTCCAATTTTCCGGAGCGCAAATTCATACAATGTCCAGACGGCTTCGCACACCGGCGCCGAGTGCGTGTCAATGACCAGCTCGGCGTCGCCGAATGAATTGACGGTGTGGCCGGCGAGATGGAATTCCTGCACCGCCTGCGCTGGAATAGCCTCGATGAACCGACGGGCGTCCTGGCCGTGGTTACGCTCATTTACATACAGATTGTTGATATCCAGGAGAAGGCCACAGCCCGTCGCTTGCGACAATTCACTCAAGAAGTGCGGTTCAGCGATCTCACTGTGCGAAAATTGCAAATAGGCGGAGATGTTCTCGATCGCAATGGTGCGGCCCAAAGCCTGCTGCGTTTGATCGACGCGGTCAATCATGTGCCTGAGCGATTCCCGCGTGTAGGGCAGGGGCAACAAGTCGTTGACGAAGCGACCGTCGACCGAGCCCCAAGACAGGTGTTCCGACACCAACGCCGGTTCCGTGCGCCCGATCAGTTGCTTGAGCTTCTCGATATGCACCTTGTCGAGCGGATCGGTGGACCCCAATGACAGGCCGACACCATGAAGGCTCAACGCATACCGCTCGCGAAGGGCCAGCAACGCTCTCCCGGCGGAAGAGTCGAGATTGAAATAGTTCTCGCTTTGGGCTTCCAGCCAGCCGACTTCGGCCGTCGACTGAAGGAGATCCGCGTGGTGCCGCGTGCGAAGGCCGATCCCGGCCGAAACCGGGATCCGCCCAAGAGGGTTCAACTCATTGCGCGCAGCGCGTGACATTATTTCGGTGAGAGACTGCCACCGACGATGCGCTCGCAGGTGCCCTTCGGAAGCTTGATCCACTCTTTACCGGAGCTGATCTTCGATTGGCCGGCACAGGCGTGGGCGGGACCGGCGCAATCGTTTTTGCCGGGCGCCGCGATGCCGTAGCACTTCTCCATGTTCGGCTCGTCCGCCGCATAGGCCGATGCGCTCGCCAGGCCGAGGGCGAGCACACTGCCAATCGCCGTTGAAAAGACCGCTAACCTGCTGTTCATTGCAAACTCCTATGTAGATTGAGACAAATACATCGTGAAGCCGTGTCGTGCCCTCCGGATCGGTCATCGGCGGTGCGTTTGTGCGATTCCTTATTTGCGATTCTCGACGATCGTCGCATGCACCATAACCTCCGCCTCGAGCCAATCTTGCACGGGGTCCCCCGGCGCAAAATCACGCGCGGCAGCCAAGTAATACGCGGTCTCGGCGATGCGACGCCGCAGCTCTTCCGGCGCGAGCTCTGCATGTTCGGCAGTGCTCGGGGCTGCCGTCGGCGGGTCGCCAACCGCTTCGCGTATCGATGCCGTGGCCTTTCGTTGTGTCATTGTGTCCTCCCTGCCCCCTGTTCTTTCCGCGTCCACCGCCGCGGCAACATAGCGCAGTGTGTCTGCGGATACTTCACAGCAACTTCACGAGCAGATGACAAATTGAAAAAAGGACACGCGATCGAAAACGCATGGATTCGCGGAGCGTTCGCGCTATCCTATGTTTCAGCACGATCTGTGCGGGGGTGATTCCCGGGAGTTATCGAATGACATCGATGTCGCAAACAAAGAATCTCAAAGACCCGATGCGACACCCTGTCGGCGGCGACGATTCCCCCGCAGGTCGTGTGTTGTTGATCGAGGACGATGCGGACATCGCTTCTCTGGTCCGTATGCATTTGGAAGATGCGAGATATCAAGTCACCGTGGCGGGAGACGGACGAACGGGTCTTGATGAGGCGTTTCTGGATCGGAGCGATTTGTTGATTTTGGATCTCAGCTTGCCGGACCTGGATGGGTTGGACATCTGCAGGCAATTGACGCAACGCGACAGACGCCCCTTGATTCTGATGCTCACCGCTCGGTGCGCCGAGCTCGACAGAGTGCGAGGACTTGAACTCGGCGCGGATGACTATCTGACCAAACCCTTCAGCATCCTCGAGTTGATGGCTCGGGTGCGCGCGCTTTTTCGCCGCCCGCCGACGAAGACCCTGTCGGCGCTCGAAGCACCTCACGTGTTTGCCTCGGGAGGGATGTCACTCGACAGTTGGCAAAGATCCGCCCACATAGGGGGAAAGCGGCTCGCCCTCACGGCGCGCGAGTTCGATTTGTTGCTTTGGTTCGTTAAAAACCCCAATCGGGTTTTCAGCCGCGCGGAGCTGCTGGACGCCGTGTGGGGAGCGGGCTACGACGGCTACGAGCACACCGTCAACTCGCACTTGAATCGCCTACGCTCCAAGCTCGAACACGATGCCGCCCGCCCATCGGTATTGGTTACCGTGCGCGGTGGCGGCTACAAATTCGTGCCTCCTGAAACTGTCTTGCCATCGCGCGAGCCTTCGTGAAGCTAGGGTCGAGCCTGGTCGCGCAGGTCACCGCGTTCACCGGATTGATCGGGGTCGTACTGGTCGTCGCCGCCATCTTCGGAATCGATTTCACCGCGCGCATGTACCATCAAGAGGCCAATCAGCGACTGCATAGCGGGTTGGCCGGATGGCTCGTCAACCAATATCATTTTGAAAGGGACGGGCACATCGATGTGACCGGCATCACCCAGGTGTTCGGCGATGCGATGCGGGTCAATCCGAGCATCGAGGTCTACCTGCTCGACACCCAAGGTAAGATTTTGGCGTTCAACGCGCCTCGAGGTCATGTGAAGCTCGCCCAGGTGGAGCTTGCCCCGATTTTGCGCTTTTTGAATGCCGCACCCATGCTCCCGCTGTTCGGAACCGACCCGCGCAACCCGCGGTCACCCCAGGTCTTCTCCGCAGCGCCGATCCGCGCCGGCGCCACCACGATCGGGTATGCCTATGTTGTCGTCGGCGGAGAATTGTATCAAGACGCGGTGAGCGGGCTCCGGTTCAGCCGGATATTGCAGACGGCCGCGCTGGGCGCTGCCGCGGTTGTTTTTGCCGCGGCTCTCAGCGGGTTTTCGGGCTTTTGGTTCATCAGTCGGCGCCTTACCTCCCTTGCCGCGGATATGCGGACCTTCAGTCGCAGCGGCTTTGCAAAGATTCCGGGATTGCCGGTGGCCGAAGGGGACAGGGGCGCCGCGGGTGAAATCAATCAGCTGCGCGCCAATTTCTCCGAGCTTGCCGGCGTCGTGCAGCGACAGGTGGAGCAGCTGAAGACCGCCGATACTCAGTTGCGGGAAGCGATCACGTCTCTGTCCCACGACCTGATGACGCCGCTGACCGCCCTTGGTGGGTATCTGGAGACGATCAAGATGGGAGGCGACACGCTGACGTTCGATGAACGCGACAAGTACGTCGATCTCGCGGTGGCGCAACATCGACGGTTGACGCGACTCGTACGGTCACAGTTCGATCTGGCGATGCTCGAGTCGGCGGCGGTGCCGTTCGATCCTCAACATGCCTCGCTGAGCGACCTCGTGAATGATGTCGGCCAGAAATTCAAACCCGCGGCAACGAATGCAGGGGTGGATCTCAGCGTGGATTTGCCGGCGGCCGGGACGTACGTCAACGCGGATATCGGGCTCCTGGAGCGAGTGCTCGAGAATTTGATCTCGAATGCCATAAGACATACTCACGCCGGCGGCAAAGTCATGCTTCGCGTGCGGGAAAGCGCCGAACAGGTCGTCATCTGCGTCGAAGATACCGGAAGCGGCATCGCCGCCCAGGATCTGCCGCATATATTCGACCGCTATTTTCGGGGATCGAACATCGTGGACCCGCGCGCGGACGGCGCGGGGCTCGGGCTCGCCATCGCCAAGCGCATCGTCGAATTGCACGGCGGCGAGATAACGGTGTCCAGCAGAGTTGGACGCGGATCGGAGTTCATCATCCACTTACGCAAAGTTCCGGTCGATGATAATGACGGCGTTCGTGCCTAGAAGGTAAGAAGCATATGAACCCGGAAGACATCGTCTTGA
>Ga0302320_10010953_pt1 | contig 19271 bp, 14 predicted proteins | sample Bog_T0_3_FD_202130 | JGI IMG/M metagenome (GOLD analysis project Ga0302320, IMG submission 202130) | Peat permafrost microbial communities from Stordalen Mire near Abisko, Sweden - Bog_T0_3 | ecosystem: Environmental > Terrestrial > Soil > Wetlands > Peat | place: Sweden: Abisko, Stordalen Mire... | reverse complement strand
TTCCCCTTGCCGAACAAAGTGACCGCGGCGAACATGCCCGGCCGCATCATCTCGCCCGGATTGGCCACTTCAATACGGACCTTCGCTGTGCGGATATTCGGATCGAGAATCGAGCCGATGTTGCTGATGGTGCCCTTGAGAACTTTGTCCGGATAGGCGTTCAGCTTGATGTCGGCGGGTTCCCCGACACGCACGCTGGCCATATCGTTTTCGTAGACGTCACAGACGATCCAAACGGTGGTCAGGTCTGAAATAGTGAGTGGGTTCGGCGTAGAGTAGGCCTGCACGGCCGCCCCGTTCGTCACTTCCTGATCGGTGATCACGCCGGAGACCGGGGCGAGAATGTCGACGAGTCCCTTCGGGTTATCGGGATCGCTGCCGAGCAGATGAAGATGCTCGGTGGCGGTATCGAGAGTGGTCTTGGCGTCATCCTCGGTGTCTTGCGCAACCTCAAGGTCTTGCTGCGCAATGGCCCCATGCTCGTAGAGCACCTTGGCTCGATCCAATTGCTTGCGCGCAAGGAGTTCATCGGAGATGGCTTTGCGGTAGGCGTCGAAGCCTCCTGAAATGTCGTCACTGCGAACGCGCAGCAGGAGTTGGCCCTTCTTAACCGCGTCGCCTAGGCGGGCGCGGATGTCCACAATGCGGCCTGAGGCAAGGGAAATCACCGGGACCGTTCGCGAGATGTCAGGAAATACAGTGCCGGTCACGGACAATTGCGACGGGGCCTGGTATGCGGTTGCTGTTCCGATCGGATACAACTCCGGATGCTCGACCGCAAAAAACGAGGGGTCCAGCCCGGAAACCACATTGGCCGGAGGCGGAGCTTCCGCGTCCGCATTCACTTTCTCGCTCTTGCAGCCGTTGATGACGAGAGATGCGATCAGCACCATCGGCAGCAGTGCAAAACCCATAGCTCTGTTTTTCATGATGATTCCCGCTCCCTTGCGTCTTTCGGCCACCTGCACACCCTGATACCTTCAATTGGCGGCGGCCGTTGTTAACATCGCCGGATTCGTGAACAAGTTACTTTCCGATGCAGCGCCTGCGCAATGATTGGCGCTGCACCTGCATGAAGCAAACCAGCTTGGAGTCTGATCGAATGAGAGGGGTGGATCAAGCCGCCGGGGGGGGGCGGTTCTGAATGGAGGAGAGGAAGGGAAGCTCCACAGTCGGGGCAAGGACGCGGCCCACCACAGCATAGCGAAACGTGTCGAAACGAAGCTCCGCGGCAAGGGTGGGAGCCAATGCCACGGCCGGATGAAGCGGGGCGTGCGCATGCGCTCCCAAATCATCTTCGCGCTGGAAACAGCGCGTCTCGGCGGGATTCTGCGCCATCGCCATGTCGTCATACATCGTGATGACAACAAACATCATGACGAGGACTAACGCCAGGGAGACGAATTGCGCCGGGCGTCCCTGGCCCTCGCGCCGTGCATGGTGCACCCACAGCCAGCACATCGCAATAGCCATCGCCATCCAACCGAGATTGAGGACCATCTCCATCAGTGTTTACCTTTGCATACCACTTTCATTCTGGTGAACGTGTGTGAGCACTTATGCGCTGGGAAGTAGCCGCAGCCCTGAAGTTACTGATCCACCTGGATAGCACCGGAATTGCATGAGATTCCGGTGCTACTTGCCAGGGTTAGGGGTTAGTTAGTAAGGCCGTCTTCACGCGTGTGCAATCGGGCGGCCCATGCCGCGACTAAAAGCGAACCATGATCGCAATGGTACTGACTGTCTGGTTGGTACGCAGGTCAGGCCACCAGATGGAATTCAGGCCTGCGGAAGTACCCGCGGATGAGCCTGCACCGCAGGCGAGCTCCGCGTTGAGCAAGCCCTGCGTACCGTAGCCGTAACCAGAAGCACCGCCGCCGGCACAGACGTATTGCGCGGGCGCGCCGGTGTTTCCACCTGGCGGGGTAATGCCGCCGCGTCCAGTCCAGTAGGGCGTATCCGAGTAGCGATAACCCTCTTCCAAGCGAAAGGTTATGAACTGGCTGGGCATGTAATCGAAGGTGACGGTGCCGTCGTGCATTTGAGCACGGTCACCGGCAGTCTCTGTGTAGTACGGTGAACCTGTAATAGCCGTGGCGCCGTTGATCGGAGGCAGCAGGGTAAGGTATCGGCCAGGGTTATTCATCTGACCGCCGCCAAGGGTAATCGCATAGAGATCGTGCTTAAACCAGTAGCGGTTGTACATCATCCAACCGATAAAGTCCTGCTTGGGCCGGCCATTTTTCGAGTTGCCGTGGCAGTTTACGCCGCCGTTGTAAGTATCGGTGGTGCCTTTCAAATCCGAGAGACCTTTAGGGTTCAAAGCACCATCGGGCGTGGCGAACGAGGCTGGACCGCCGCCGTACTCGCAACCGGCATCGCCGGTAACCGTAAACGCGATCTTGTCCAGAAATTTCGTGGGCTGGTCATACACCTTGACTTGGGCGCTATAGTCAGCGTGGATGCGCGAGCGGCCAAGGTTCGTCGAGTCGTCTTCCCCAAGACCGTAGTCGTTCCACACCAAGTCAAGGTACGGCTTGGGACGCCAGAGAATCTGTCCGCCCAGTCCAGGCTTGCTGCCATAGCGCGCGTACGATTGCCAACCATTGATAATCCACGGCTCAATCTTCAGCTTGGCAGTTGGGAAGTACTGAATGCGAAGTCCGTTGAAGAACCACGGCGTGTTGGAAGAGACGAACGAAGGCTGATAGGTCCAGTTATCAAAGTTGTAGTAACTGAACAGGCCGATATAGGAAACGAAGATTCCGGCGTCAACGTTCAGGCCGTGGGCCACATCGAAGTGATATCCACCCCACGCCTCGGAAACATACTTATAGGCGTCCGTCAGATCCCACTGACCGCGGTTAGGACTGCCGTCGTTTCGCGCGGTCGTCGTGGCGAACAGGCCGTCCATGGTCAGGATACGTCCGCGCACATTGTCGATATGAATATCGCCGCCAACGCTGATCTGTTCAAGCTGCCACTCATCCGAGCGGAATGTTTCTGTAGATCCGCCCAGGGTGTCGTCCGACGGATGGTTGTAATCGAGAGTGTAGTTTGCGTCAGCTCTGAATTCTGGCGTGAAGTATTTAGTGGCCATGGGACTGTCTGACTGGTGTCCGTTGCTGTTCAGCCAGGTCCAGTCGCCGGGAAACGGCTCGCCCTTCTTAGTGGTCTGAGCGGCGATTTCCGGCGCCGCTGGAGCAGCTTCCGGTGCCGGCGTCGCAGCTTGTGCCGAAGAGGATTCGCCCGCCGAAAGCGGAACGGCGTTGGGCGCAGACGCGGTTGGCATTTTGGGCGCTGCGCTACCTGCCAACAACTCCTTCTCACCTGCCTTCATCGCCGCCGTATCGCTGCTATCCGCCAGGGCAGCGGCCTTCGCTTCCTTTACCTGGCCTTCCAACTGATCGATGCGGGTCTTGAGCACTTCGATCTCTTCGGCAACTGTAGGTTGCAACTGTGGCTCTGCAGAGGCGGTCGACGCGGATGGAGTAGTCGCGTTCGGCGCCGGCAGCGGATCTGACTTTGCCACCAGTTCGGTTTGGGTTGGAGTGGTTGCTGCTACCTGCGCTCTACCGGCGCAGGTTATGCCGGTAGCAATCACCACCAGCGTCATGGCTTTCCAAATGTCGATTCTCATTTTCACCCCTCGCTTTCCGCGGGAAATCAATTGATGAGTCAAGCTAATGAAGCCCAAGAACGTACTCATACTTCGTTGTCATCCGCTCTGTTCTAGGCGTTACCGGGACTTTTAATCAGAGCCCCAGAGGCGCAGTCTTATTCCCGAGGAAACTTGCGCATCACACTCCGACTACCAAGTTCCGCGAAGCACGATAACTAACTTCAGGATCTTATTTGACCGCCTTCGGCATAAGTAACTCGTAAACTCTATAGTAAAGATTTGTAAGTGCTGCAGGCGGCCTGGCGCTGACAGTGTAGACATGCACTGAGCATGGATAGTGCTCTCCTATGCGCAAGGAGCTAGCAGAATACACTCTGCTCTGCTTACGAAAAGTCGGATATCGATCGGAATCAGGTTATCTGTAGATGGAGACTCGTCGCGCAGAAAGGAGCGCGGAACTACTGCAGTTATTGCAGGCAACAGCAATGATGAACTTAGAATGAATTGTCGGACATGAAGAAAGCATGAATATGCGAAGTCTATTTTGACGCGATTCACACACGCCTCTTTATAACTAGGTGGGTTATCGCTTTCTGCATACATGCACATCGTCCGCTACTCGTTAAGATTCTTAGCATCCTATACTTCAGCGTGGTTTGGCCGTTTTGCGCATCATGCCAGCACCGATGCCCGCCCTCAGCGGGATGTCTCGATACTCATGAAGAAAAAGTTTCCGATGCAGACCTTCTCCAAGCTTCGAGTCGCTGACAGCGGGATACACTTAAATGAGCTGCAGCTCGCCAAACCTCCATCCGGGCGCAAAGAACGGGTGTCTGGGGCGAGGCGTAACTAGTTACGTGGTCTTGTGGGAACAGAAATCGAGGCGTCGGAATGCAGCGCGGCGAGCAGGAGAACCGCACCGCAATACAGTGAGACGATATTGGCCGCAACTCTCCCGTCCGGCCTCTGGGAATTCGGTGCGAACGAGACGCAGGATTCAGGCCGCGAGGTCGTAGCGATGATCCAATCCGCCCAATTTCGGCTTGGAGATCTCCTTACTTTCAGGCGGGAAGTTCATCGCCACAGGATTCGAACCTGCGACTTCCACCGTGTGAAGGTGGCGAGGAAGTAGACGGATGATGATTTAAACGGAGTTATAAGCCGGCACAGTGGCCCCAAAAAGGCATTCCGGGCGCTATTTGCTACCAAATTGCTAACAAATTCTCTAATCGATTACCAGAGGGCCAATCGGGCTGGTCGTGGGGGACCAGCCCGAACTTTCTCCATCCCCTGGGATGCGATCAACTTTAGAGCCAAGCGTGAACTGAACTCGAATGCGTCCAACTTTCGATCTGCATCCGAACATTTCAAGCTCATACGCGAAGTTCTCTCAGACTACGAAGCGCCCTTCATTTTGAAGTTCAGGAAAACTCGAATCGCAGTCAGTCTTTTTGCAACGGCCGCCCTGATTGCGTGGGTTCTGAGGTCTTTGCAGGCAACTCAGGGAAGCGCCGGAACACATTGGGACTCCCCGGTGCTGATACTGAATATTTGTTCTCTCCGATGTTCAACCTGGAGATTTGAGAAACATTCAACGGATCAATGAGGCAGTTGAGGGCGCAGCCAACCATAGACCCAGGTTCCGGCAAGGGCACTGAGTACGGCCACGATCATGACCGAGACCCCGTTGCCGATAAGAGCGAACAGCGGGCCGGGGCAGGCTCCGGTCAGGGCCCATCCAATCCCGAAGATGGCACCGCCGACCGCGTACTGTATGCCGCTGCCCAAAGTTTTGCGCGGGATGGCTATGGGCTTGCCGTCAATGGACCTCAAACCGAGAGCCTTGATGAAAGCGATGGAAGCAGCCGCAGTTGCGATGGCGGAGCCGATGATGCCGTACATGCGGAACGATTGGAAGTGGAACATCTCCTGAATGCGGAACCATGAGAGCACCTCCGAGCGGGTCAGCACTGCTCCGAATGCAATGCCGAGAAGCAGGTAGACAAGCAGGAACGCTGGACGGATCTGCTGGTCTGCGCCGGACAAGCCGCAACCATCGACTTCGGGAAGAGGGGTGTCGGTCATAGTCTTCCAATCACAAACGGGAGGATGAGATATGTAGCCGCAAGGCCACCGGCGAAAAAGCCAAGGACTGCAATAAGAGATGGCAGCTCAAAGTTTGCCAGACCACTGATGGCGTGGCCCGAGGTGCAGCCTCCAGCGTATTGTGTTCCAAAGCCGACCAGAAATCCGCCGGCCACGATCGAAATGAATCCGCGCAGCGAGAGCAGAGCGTGCCAGGTAAATAACTCATGCGGGGCCACACCGTAGAAGTCATGAATGCCGATGTGGCTTAATGTGGCGACGGTGGCGGAGGAGATGTTGATGGAATGGGGCGCTCCGAAGTGCGAGGCCAGAAATCCGCCGATCAGCACTCCGGCGAGGAAGACGAGATTCCAGAACCCGGTGCGCTTCCAGTCATAACGAAAGAACTCAAGCCGACCGGGAACGATGGCCGAGCAAAGGTGGCGCAGATTGCCGGAGATGCCGAAGCTCTTGTTGCCGGCAAGCAGCAAGGCAGGCACGAATAATCCAATCAGCGGACCTGCGGCGTACCACGGCCACTCTGCATTGAACCAAACCGTCATTTGGACTCAACTCCCTTTTTGGTTTTCAGGCCAATCCGGGGTTGCGTCCCAGGCGCAAGTCCCAGAGAGCAGCCACAAGGGAATCGATCTCTTCGCAGGTATTGTAGAGAGCAATCGTGGCGCGCAGCGTACTCTCCAAACCGAAGCGGCGCAGGATGGGCTGGGCGCAGTGGTGACCGCCGCGCACGGCAATTCCCTTGCGGTTCAGATAATCGCCTATCTCCTCGGTGCGGAAACCGTCCATCACAAAGGAGAGAACGCCTGCCTTCTCCTTCGCCGTACCTATGATGGTGAGGCCGGGAATCTTCTGCAAAGCCGCAGTCGCATAGGTCAGCAGCATCTGCTCATGGCGGGAGACATTGGCGATGCCGACACGATCAAGATAATCGATGGCCGCGCCAAGGCCAACCGCATCGGCAATGTTGCCGGTACCGGCTTCAAACCTTTGCGGCGGCGGCTGGTAGAGCGTTTTCTCAAAGGTGACATCCTGAATCATGTTGCCGCCGCCTTGCCAGGGGGGCATGTTGTCCAGGACCTCAGACTTTCCGTAAACAACTCCGATTCCGGTTGGCGCGAAGACCTTGTGGCCAGAAAAGACATAGAAGTCGCAATTGATTGCCTGCACATCGACACGCATGTGCGAAACCGCCTGTGCGCCGTCGACAAGCACGCGCGCACCGTGACGGTGAGCTGCCTCGACCATCTCCTTGACGGGTACGATGGTGCCCAGGGCGTTCGAGACATGCGTGATGGAGACGAGCCGTGTTTTGGACCCAAGCAACTTTTCGTATTCGTCGAGGAGCACCTGGCCTGAATCGTCCACCGGAGCAACGCGAAGGCGTGCTCCCTTCTCCGCGCAGAGCATCTGCCAGGGAACAATGTTGGCGTGGTGTTCCAGCCAGGTGATGACGATTTCGTCGTCTTTCTGGATATTCTGCCGGCCCCAACTCTGTGCGACCAGGTTGATGGCCTCGGTGGCTCCGCGTACAAAGACGATTTCGCGCGTAGCTCCCGCATTGAGAAAGCGGCGCGTCTTCTCGCGGGCCGACTCGTAGGCATCCGTTGCCCGCGCGGCCAATTCGTGCGCGGCACGGTGCACATTGGAGTTCTCGTGCTCGTAAAAATAGCTGATGCGATCGATAACGGACTGCGGCTTCTGCGTGGTCGCTCCGTTATCGAGCCAGATGAGCGGATGTCCGTTGACGGTTTCGCGCAGGATGGGAAAGTCGCGGCGAATCGCTTCCACGTCAAAGGAGTAAGACGAGAGACCGAGATCCGCAAGCAACTCCGGCTGTCCAACTCCCGGCACTACTACAGGGATTGCGCCCGCCGAGTCGAGTGGGCGGGACTGGTTTAAGAAATTGCCGGATGCGGGAGCGCGAAAGTCAGGCGCGTGTGCGATGGTGCCGGGGAGTTGAGGCGCATTTCGGTCCAGCGGGGCTGCAAAGGGATTGGCGGCAGAGGAGTTGCCCTCGGGTTGCGCGGGCTTATCCGGCACACCTGTGGCAGGAACCGGGCCTGGGATTGAACCGGAAAACAGTGGCCGAGCATCCTCGAGAAATGAAAAGGCCGGAACGGGCGAGGAGTCGAGTATGTCAAACGTGCCTGGTGCTGCCGGCGCGGGAGGCTGCGGAGAAGTGGTCAATTGGACCGGCTGCACATCTGCAATTAAGGAAGCAGGAATGGCAGCAAAGCCGGCATTTGTGTATTCATTTCCGCCAAGTGCTTGCGAGGGCGCGGGGTGTGGATCGGGCTCCGTGGTGGGCTCGACAAAGATAGGCCGCGCATCCGCGAGAAACGAGAACGGCGCGTCTGTAAGGCCAGCACCGCCCTGGCCTGGGCGGCCGGCCGGCTGTGCCGGGACCGAGACAGCAGACCGCGCATCGGGAGCGATTGTTCGGTCAGGCGTAGAAACATACGAGCCCGACTGAAGATCAGTGAGGCTTGCTAGTAACCCCGGAGCGGCCGGCACGGTTGGCGAAGGCACTGCCGCATAGGGATTACCCGTGAAGGCGGAGTTTGGCGGCAGCGCCACACGTGCGGCGGCGGCGGCCGGAAGCTGAAGGTCGCTGGGCAGCGCATTGAACAGTTCGTTGGCGATGCGCGCAACCTCAGCCGGAGAGACAACGCCGGGGAAGGCATCATCGCCTGCGTTCAATCCGTGAACCGAATTCTCTGGCTTGGAGCCGGCCTGCGAGGACACGGATGGGGCCGCGAACGGTAGCTGCTCACTTGTACTCATGGTATTGACCTACGTCCACGTCTTCGAGCAGGGCAATTGCGTCTGGCACGAGCACCGCAGCCGAGCAATAGAGCGACACCAGATAAGAGGCGAGTGCGCGCTGGTCAATGCCCATGAAGCGCACCGACAATCCCGGGCTTTGCTCGCCTGGAAGGCCGGGCTGGAACAGTCCAATGACACCCTGCTTTTTTTCGCCCACGCGCACGAGCAAGATCTTCGATTTTTGGTCCTTGCTTCGAATCGCGATCTTGTCGGATGGAACCAGCGGAACTCCACGCCATGTAAGGAATGGCGTTCCAAACAAGGACACTGTCGGCGGAGGCACGCCACGCCGGGTGCACTCCCGCCCAAACGCTGCAATAGTGCGTGGATGCGCCAGAAAAATGGAGGGTTCTTTCCAAACCTTCGTCAGCAGCTCGTCCAGATCGTCCGGTGTCGGCGCGCCCTTGCGCGTCTTGATCTTCTGCGTCTCCTCGACATTATGGATGAGGCCGTATTCCGCATTGTTGAGCAGTTCGCTCTCCTGCTTCTCCTTCACACTTTCAATCAGCAAACGCAACTGCTCGCGAACCTGATCGTAAGGACTGCTGAGCAGATCGGAAACCCGCGTGTGAACGTTCAGCACCGCATTGATGCTGCTCAGGCGATACTCACGCGGCTTCTCCTGATACTGAACAAAAGTAGAAACCAAAGCCGACTCATCCTCGTGGCCACAGGTTGAATCGATCGGCTTGCTCTCGTCGACCCTATTCAGGCGGAAGGTGCCGGCCTCAAGCGGCTTCCAGTCCAGGAACCGTACCAGCCAGCGCGGCGTGATTGCTCCAAATTGCGGTGCAGTCTTGGTAACATTTGCGAGTTGAAATGCCGCATCTTCGTGCAATGAAACTTGCGTTAACTCTTCCGCCACAGACTTCCTCCTTGATATTCAGGAACATCAAAATTCTAGAGATTGCTTGCTCATTCTGCAAGTGAACAGACTTGGACTCTCCCCGAGGACTGGCTACGGCTGGAATTGAATCCAACCTTAGTAAGGGGAAATGGCCCGCTGTCGGCCCTAATACTTCGGAACCGAATGATCCACGCGATCGGACCAGGCGTGAATTCCGCCGGTCAGATTCCAAACCTGCTCGAAACCAGCCTTATGGAGAAGCTGTACGGCCTTGGCGCCGCGCGGTCCCATTTTGCAGATGGTAACAATCTTCTGATGAACGTCCAGCTCGCTGATGCGCTTGGATAACTCTGGAAGCGGAATCAGCCTGCCACCAATATTGGAGATGTCGTATTCGGACTCATCGCGCACATCGAGCAGGAAGAGATTCTCGCCTGCATCTAGCCGCTGCTTCAATTCTTCTACCCTGATCTCAGGAACAGCCATTGCTTTCTCCTCGCCTGGAACCTGCTGGCGATTGCTCTTGATAGCGCCTTCGCCTCAATTTCAACTGAAAATAGAAAACCCACCGGCCAGTGCAATTTCTGGCGGTGGGTCAAAATGAGGTGACGGCTTGTAAGTTACTCTACCCTAGCCACTTCCTCACGCCAGAAGACGCGCATGCGCAACAGATCGCTGCACAACAACACATCTTGGCGGTCATGGAAGTCATATTTCTCACCAACCCAACATACCACAGGGCTCCAAATTCAGCAAGGGCTGGGCAATATACAAGGGACACAAAAAACAGATCAGTGGAGTGAATTCTCCACCGCCTGGCAATCGGTGGCTTCAGGCTACGGCTAGAAGCCGGATTGATCGGCCATGCGCCGATTTGAGCAGCTTCTGCTGATGAAATGCTTTCTCCTTCATCGGAAGCCATTCTCTCCGCCGAGGCCTTGCCGAAATGCAGATCGACAGCCTCACGGTAAAATACACGATTCTTCGCCTGAAGGCGATGGGTTTACCGATCCCCTATCGGAGACTCTAGAATTTGACTGTCTTCAAATTTGCCCAGGTATCCGGATGCCAACAATCCACGAATAAATCTGCGATTCAATACGGCACAAAGGTCAAGGAGCAGTGAATAAGTCGCTTGCAGGACCGCGTGCTTCTGTTGCGCGGCATTGCACGTATTGAAGTATTGGAGCGCCGGGCGGGAATCGAACCCGCGAATACAGGTTTTGCAGACCTGCGCGTTAGCCACTTCACCACCGGCGCTTTTGAATTTGTCGCCTGCAAACAAGATCCGGCGACCATTCACACAAACGAAAAACCCACCGTGCCTTCTGGCAGGTGGGTCTGGAGTCTATGAATTCCGATTAGGAACCTAGCCGAGACATCGCACCCGCGCAACGCTGCTCTGACAACAGCAGATACAGGTCGCGGGATTGAAGAGGCTGGTCATCGGTTGCTGAACGGCGAGTGCCCGAGAGCACCGTTACAACGATTGATGCTAGAGTAAGGCCAGTTCGGCTGAGTGTCAACAGGGATTGCCGGAATTGGAAACAACCTCTGGAATTCAATAGATTCAGCCAGACTCCGTCTTGCTTGCGAATGGCTTCAATTTCATCACTTCGTCAACAACATCGGCACTCATCCAAGTACAGCGGTACACTTCAATCCAACTCGCTTGGCAGCTTGAAAGCAAAATGAGAGCCTGGATTGCAACTACTAGACGTAATGCCAAATTGACGCCATATATATGCTCTTCTATACTGCATATATGAGCATTGTGTGCCAATGCTGTTGTTGTCGCTCCTTTCGGGCTTGTCCCGTGGGGTTGAGCGCCATGGCAGACACACAAGTCTCTATGTGACCCCAGGCTCTTCCCCTCTAATCGGAACAAGTCATAAGAACGGCCAGGATGCGTGTTCAAACCAGCGCATCTTTCAGGTCATTGCCGGGCCATAGACATCAACCCATGAACCCAGAGCGGCGGTCATCGATGCGAACAGAATGCGCTGATGTTGAACTTGGCTTATCGATGTCTATGCGAATCGGCAATACGCCGCTCCTTCGACTGGACAAGACTGTTCTCGGTTTTGAGGGAGTGACGTTGCTGGCCAAGGCGGAGTGGCTCAATCCCGGCGGCAGCGTGAAGGATCGCGCCGCATCGGCAATGGTCCGCGAGGCGCTGGCACAGGAAAGACTAGGGCCGGGTAAAGTTTTGCTGGACGCAACCAGCGGCAACACTGGAATTGCACTCGCCATGTTAGGCGCGGCACAGGGAATTCCTGTGCGGCTGGCGATGCCATCCAATGTGTCACCGGAACGAAAGCGCATTCTCAAGGTCTACGGAGCGCAAGTGGAATGGACCGACCCAGATCAAAGTTCGGATGGTGCTATTCGACGCGCACGCGAGTTGGCCGGCAATGACCCAGTGCGCTTCTGCTATTTGGATCAATATTCGAACGACGCCAACTGGAAGGCTCACTATCAAACTACAGGGACCGAGATATGGCGGCAGACCGAGGGCCGTGTGACTCATTTTGTTGCAGGACTCGGCACCAGCGGGACATTCATGGGCACCACTCGCAGGCTCAAAGAGCTGAACCCAGAGGTTCAGTGCATCAGCTTTCAACCTGATTCGCCCTTTCACGGCCTGGAAGGACTGAAGTATATGGCCACATCGATTGTGCCGGCAATTTACGATCCTCGTCTTGCCGATCGCGAGTTGACGGTGGAAACCGAGGCCGCCTATGAAATGGCGAAGCAGCTTGCCCGCGAGGAGGGCCTGCTGGTGGGCATCTCTGCCGCGGCAGCCGTGGTTGCCAGCATGCAGATCGCCCGCGAGGAGTCCGCGAGCGGACGCCGTGCGGTGATCGTTACTGTGCTTCCGGACTCGGCAGATAAGTATCTGAGCGAACGGTTCTGGGAGGAGCAATGACTGTATTGCGGATTGACAAGACAGTTTACGATGCGATTCGGAAGCACGGCGAAGAGACTTATCCGCACGAGTGCTGCGGCGCGCTGCTGGGGCGCACAACACCCGAAGGCTGGTTGATCGAGGCATCGGTTAAGGCCGGCAATACGCGAACCGATTCGGCACATAACCGGTATCGGATTTCTCCGGCAGAACTCGTGAAGATTGAGCGGGAAGCGCGGGGTCAGGGTTTGAGCATCGCCGGGTTCTATCACTCTCATCCGGACCATCCCGCGCAATGGTCGCAAACCGACTTTGCCGAGGCCCACTGGCTGGGCTGCTCTTACGTCATCACTGCAGTGGCGAAGGGAGTAGCTGCTCAAACCAATTCATTCCGGTTGGCAGGAGATACCGAAGAGAACAAGCAATTCGAGCTGGAACCGATCGATGTGAATGAGCTGGCAAGTTAGTAGAAAGCTCATACACATTGCAAGTGAATTTCAAAACGTCTGAGAGAGGAATTGAAGAAATGACCATTTTCATCCCCACGCCATTGCGCCCATTCGCAGGAGGCAAGGACGCCGTGGAAGTCAACGCCGGCACAATCGCAGGAGCATTGGATGAGCTGACTCAGTCACATCCCGACTTGCGTAAACATCTGTTCACGAGCGAAGGCAAGGTGCGCGCCTTTGTGAACATTTATCTGAACGATGAGGATGTGCGCTATCTGCCGGCAAAGGAAGCCACGGAGGTTTCGGCTGGCGACACTCTCTCCATCATTCCGTCGATCGCCGGAGGATGCTAGCCGAGTTTACGGGAGCACCATTGACGCGGCAACACCCCACTAAACGAACACGAACGACTATCCAGATGAGGGATTATGGCGAATGCAACATTACCAATTGAATTGCCCGAATTGACGACGGACGATCTGTCGCGTTACTCGCGCCACCTGATTTTGCCGGAGGTAGGCGTAGAAGGTCAGCGTAAGTTGAAAGCCGCGCGCGTGCTTTGCGTGGGAACGGGCGGGCTTGGTTCGCCGCTTGCGTTGTACCTGGCAGCTGCCGGCGTCGGCACTCTCGGTCTTGTGGACTTCGACGTTGTCGACGCCAGCAATTTGCAGCGCCAGATTATTCACTCGACCGCCGACATCGGCCGCAAAAAACTTGACTCTGCGGAAGAGAAGCTCAAGGCTCTGAATCCAACACTCAATGTTCGGAAACACGACACGCTCCTAACGAGTGCAAACGCACTCGATATCCTCAAGGACTATGACGTTGTTGCCGACGGCACCGATAACTTTCCGACGCGCTACCTGGTTAACGATGCCTGCGTGTTACTGGGCAAGCCTAATGCGTACGGATCGATCTTCCGTTTTGAGGGTCAGGCCAGCGTCTTCGCCACGAAAGATGGTCCATGCTATCGCTGCCTCTATCCAGAACCTCCTCCTCCGGGCCTGGTACCGAGTTGCGCCGAGGGTGGAGTTCTGGGCATTCTGCCCGGATTGGTTGGCGTTATCCAGGCGACCGAGACGATCAAGCTGATCCTGGGAATTGGCGAGCCATTGATTGGCCGCCTGTTGCTTGTGGATGCGCTCACCATGCGCTTTCGCCAGTTGAAGCTTCGCAAGAATCCCGAATGCCCGGTTTGTGGCGCCAACCCAACTGTTACGAAACTGATCGACTACCAGCAGTTTTGCGGTATCGAACCCGTAAGTGAAAAGCAAAGTGCGATGAAGAACGGAATCCCGCAATTGACTGCGAAGGATCTCAAGAGGCGGATCGATGGTGGAGAGGACTTATTCATCCTCGATGTTCGTGAACCATTCGAATATCAAATTGCAAACATCGGTGGCAAACTGATTCCCCAGAACGATGTTCCTCAGCGCATTGGCGAGATTGACCGCAACCGGGAGATTGTAGTCCACTGCAAGGCTGGTGGACGCAGTCAGAGAATCGCCGAGTTTCTCAAACAATCTGGTTACCCGAAAGTAGCCAATCTCGCCGGGGGCATTTTAGCCTGGTCAGACGAGGTCGACCCCAAATTGCCAAGGTACTGACAAGGTCTCGGCAGAAGGCTATACACAGTCCGCGAACTGATGATCGGACCACGGAACGTTTGTATTCGCGGCAAACGAGTATGGAAGGGTGCAAGGACGACGTGGCGGCGTCGGGATCGTTTCCGTCGCCGCAGATGCCGAGGGCAGAGTTACTCATCCTGAAACCCTCTGGCAATTGCCAGCCGGCGATGTAGCGCCCAGTCTGACTCTATCTCCGGATGGTTCGCGGCTTTATGTAGCAACGGAACTGATACCGTCGAATCAACCGCCACTCATTGCAGGCGCCTTGGCACGAACGTTGAAGGCAACCAGTTCTCACTCGGTGGGATTCAGCACCACAAATCCACCCGAGTGGCTTATATAGATTCTGTGGAAGATGGCTGCGGGCAACAGGCCCGCCGCGTCGAACGCGACCGCACGGCGGGACTGAACGACATCCAGGCCGGGGATTTTTGTCGCGCCAATTCTCAGGGTGATGTTGGAATGGACTATGATTCCGTTCGCACCGCTGCTGGTGGCCATGGATCCGCCCCAGGGCTGGGACGGATGAGAATCATGACTGACGGGGAACAACTCTGGCGTCTTTGCGCCGGTGTCCAACTGAAGCTGGACCTTTTCACCGCTCACCTCCAGGAACTCCACGCCAATTAGGAGGCGGTTGGTTGTTGGAGCGCCTTGATATTGGCCAATTGTCTCGAATCGACATCGCTCCCCGAAGGGAGCTGGCTCGTTAAGGCTTAACAGGCGCTTTCTATAGTCGATGAGAATGTCGAATTTGGAGAGAAAATCTTCACCCAAAACGCCGCGAATTCCGTGAGCTAACATTTTCTGCCGGGTAAGCTTGTCCACGATTGCCCCCAAGCCGAAAACTGAAGCCTCGCCGAGCCGCACATCCTGCAACCGGACGAGCTTGTCCTGCCGATAATGCAGAACCGTGGTAACGGCAACTTCTCCGGCGGACGTAGCTTGCAATTGCCGAGCAAGGTCAGGGTCAATGACGGTTCGGGTGGTGCCGGTGTCCACCAAGAAACTGAACGGACCGGCGCCATTCACCTTGACTTGAACAACCATCAGATAGCCGTCGCGCAACCGGAACCCAATTACCTCTTTTGTTTGTTGTGCTTGCACAGCAATGGCTCGAGAAAGTGCAATAACAAGCACCAGAATGAGAAATCGCACGGTGATTCGACATCGTCCCAGGACATTACATCGATCCAGGCAACAACGTCGATCGGACAAGGGGCCGGCCGTCAGCATAATACCTTCTCATCGGCTGAGCGCTCGCTTTATTCAATCGCTCACTGTCTCAGAAATGTATCTCGTATCATGGAACATTGTCCACAGGAAGAAATTTAGCTGTTCACGCGTCCCGGATTCTGTGCCTCTGGTCACTCCATTTCATTATTTGATAGAGCATAAGACCCGTATATCCGGACCGCTCAAATGCCAAAAATCGCTCCAGTGCTTTCTGGCGATGGGGGCTTCGACATAGTGACAGGTCTCCGGCCCGCTTTCCCTTAAGCCGGTATCTTTGCTTCTGCGGGGAACTTGAGCGAGTTGTCCATGCTTCGATAGAGGGCTTCTACAGCGTTGAGCAATGCGATGACTTCTTCCTCTAGCTGGTTGAGGGCATCTGTTTTCTTCTCTTTCGCCGCTGCGATCACGGCCTCGAAACTCTTGTCGATCAACCCGGCTTGAATGAAGTGCCTGGCAAAGCTCTCGAATACAGCCGCATCGGTTGGCGCTTCAATGCCACGTGTAATCAGCAAAGCGCGAGCGCTACGGAGCGTGATGGCATAGAGTGCTTCCTCGCTCTCGAAAGCGCCGGAGCGAAACTCTTCAAGTAGCTGTCTTGCGCCCTTGAGATCGACCTCGATGAGATCGAAGAGTCCTGCCGAGCACTCACCAACGCCCCTGCCCACCAGCGAGAAGGGCTCATTTGCACCCCAATCGTAATAGTAGCTTTGGTCTTCGCTGTAGGCTGGAATCTCGCGGAAGCGGCCGGCGATCTCTCGAATCTCTTGTGTGCCCTCACCGTCGATATAGCCTGCAAATGACGGGTAGTCATTCTTCCTCAGTATCCACAGCTTTAAGACCTCATGCACGAACTCCGGGAGATCGCGCGCACTCACACGATCGATTTGTCTTGCCAGGCGGGCCTTGCCAGCGCCAATTTCAGCCCCGGCAACAACCATGTAGGCTGGGAACATATGTTGTCCGTTGCGGCCAACATTGCCGAAGAAGCCGAGGTCGGCCAACATATGTTGTCCGCAGGTATTAGGGCAGCCGGAAAGATTGAGCCGGAAATCTTCTATCTGGTTGAGATCGAGCGTGGAATTCTTCAATCGCTCCTCGGTTGCGGACAATGCGCCCTTTGAAAGGCAGATGCCTAGCTTGCATGTATCCGCGCCGGTACAGGCAATCGAATCGCCGATAAGGCGCGGGCTGCCGGAAAGCCCGGTCACTTCGCGAACCACGTGGAATACACTTGCGAGATAACTCTTGGGAATATTGCGAAGCCTGAGGTTCTGTCCGAACGTGGCGCGCAGCACATTGTTTCCGAAGGGCTCAAGAAACTCCGCCAGCCGAATGGCGGATGCATTGCTCACATTACCGAGGAAAAACGGAATTCGGATCGAAAACAATTCGGAATCTCTCTGATTCTCGACATAGCGATACCTCCACTGATGAAACTCCGGAGAGTAATCCTGCTCGGGAGCAAAAGGCGGAAGGTCGCTGGATTGCGGCACATCCTCAACAATCAACGGCTCCGGATTCTCCCTGCGAACCTGTAGCAACTCCTCTCTGTAGAGCTCGAGGAATCGCATTTGGCCAAGGGTCTTCCACAGAAACCTGAGACGTGCTGCATTGCGATTCTTGCGGTTGCCGTGCTTGTCAAAGAAACGCTTGACGGCACTGGTGACGAGATAAAGATCATCTGCGGAAATGAATTCGTGCAGCAAATGCCCGACCTCGGGTTTTGCGCCGAGCCCGCCAGCTACATACACGCGAAATCCCTTCTGCCCATCGCGTATTTGGGCGACAAATCCAAGATCGTTAAACTCTGCGTAGGCACTATCGGCGAGTGAGTTGGAAAAAGCGATCTTGAACTTGCGCGGCAGCAGCCATGAATCCGGCTCTGCTATCAATCTGCTGGTCAATGCAAATGCATGCGGGCTTGGATCGAAGACCTCATCGATGCCGACACCCGCGTCCGGAGACACAAGAACATTGCGCACTGTATTTCCGCCGCCTCCGCGCGAGGCAAGACCGGCCTTGAGGAGTTCCCGCATGACGACAAGGACATCTCCGAGCGCAATATCGTGAATCTGAAATTCCTGGCGCGTGGTGATGTGAATTGCGTCGCTGCCGTAGCGCGAGGAGATCTCCGCAATGCTCCGCAACTGCACCGGTGTAAGCGCGCCTCCCGTGGTCCGAATGCGCACCATATATGTGCCGTCCTCACGCTGTTCATAGCAGCCAAAGGGCACGCGCCGCACCTTCAGAGTTGCGGCGTCGATGTCGCCACGCTGGAAGCGCGCAATGTAAGAATCCAACTCGTCGAGTTCTGCGGGAAGGTTTGCGGGAATTTTATAAAACATAATCATTTCCTCTGCAACTAGCTCTCACGATGATAGTCAAATGAAAGTCGCCCTGTCCGGCAGAAACAAATACCGGACAGGATCGGGTTAAAGAAGTTAATTCACCAGTTCGACCTTGACCGTTTGCGGTCAGCGGCTGACGCGAAGTGGTTGCCTGTTGCCGGCAAGGCTCTGCGCCACCTCTCCAGGTCGACTCACGCAGTCAGTTCGCGGCTTAATGCGAACCGACTGCAACCTAAACCAGTCGAGAACGCTCTGACCGGTGCAGGAAGTCCTCACCTCTCAACACCAACCGAATGACCTCGCTGGCACACGAATCGGGCAAGACGCCAAAGCTATTGGTTATCACCGGCCTTGGTTACATTCTGAAACTCCTCTAGCAATGACTTGGAGTCCTTGGTACGGTGAATTCGCCCGTTCAGCACGTCGTCCCACGTGATGTACGGATAGAGATTATGAGCTTTGGCCTGCTCTTCGAACTCAGCTTTCAGTGCAGCCAGTTTTTCGGGGTACTGTTTGGCCAGGTCGATGCGCTCGGTGGGATCGTCTTTCAGGTTGTAGAGTTCCCACGCATTCTCATCGAAAACCTGGCCGCTGTGGGCAATTCCAGTGATAAAGCTGCTTGGGTAAGCCAGCTCGGCTTTCCATCCGTTGTCGTAGATCGACCGCGAGCCAAAAATGTAGTAGTACTGCAGCGTGTGATGCCAGGGAGCGTTGGCATCGTTGATCGAATCGGCGAAGGAGAAGCCCTCAATCGGCTGCTGTTTGATGCCGCGAATCTCGGCGGGGGCCTTGATGCCAACCAGATCGAGCGTGGTCGGAAGAAGGTCGATCACATGGCTGTACTGGTAACGAATGCCACCTTTGTCCTTGATACCTTTTGGCCAGTAGACGATCAGAGGATTGTGCGTTCCGCCTTCGCTGTTCGCATCCTGCTTCCAGAACTTGAATGGAGTGTCGGCGGCCTGCGCCCAGCCAAGCGGATAATTTCCATTGGTGGCAGAGGATGTTCCGATCTCTCCAATCTTATTCAGGTTGTAGTCGATATTTGCCTGTTCCGACACGGGCTTGGCCACTAAACTCTGATCGACGGTTCCGTTTAAAGTGCCTTCTTTGCTAGCGCCATTGTCACCGATCGAAATGAAGATCAGTGTGTTGTCGAGCTGTCCGATCTCTTTCAGGTGATTGACCAAGCGGCCGATCTCGAAGTCCGTGTAGGTCAAATAGCCTGCATAGACTTCCATGAAGCGCGCATAGAGTTTCTTCTCTTCCGGCGTCAGAGAATCCCATGCCCTGATGTTTGG
>Ga0302320_10010949_pt1 | contig 19275 bp, 18 predicted proteins | sample Bog_T0_3_FD_202130 | JGI IMG/M metagenome (GOLD analysis project Ga0302320, IMG submission 202130) | Peat permafrost microbial communities from Stordalen Mire near Abisko, Sweden - Bog_T0_3 | ecosystem: Environmental > Terrestrial > Soil > Wetlands > Peat | place: Sweden: Abisko, Stordalen Mire... | reverse complement strand
ACGGCGAGATGTCGCCGTGTCCCGGCAGGCGCCAGCGCAGCAGTGCTTCGGCGCCGACGACGCGCCCGTCGCGCAGGTCCACCTTGGGCTGATAGAGGATCACGAGTTCGTCGCGCTCGAGCGCGCGTCGCAGCTTGGCTTTGAGCATCAGGCGTTCGACCGCCGCGGCATTCATCTCGGGCAGATAGAACGCAAACGAATTGCCGCCGTTCTGCTTGGAGTGATACATCGCCGCGTCGGCGTTGCGGATCAGATCGATGACGTTCTCGGCATCGTAGGGGCAGATTGCGATGCCGATGCTCGCGGTCAGGTAGACCTCCTGCTGATTGACGTAGAAGGCGCGGCTGATCTCGTCGAGCAGGGTGCGCGCGAGCGCGCCGATGCCGGATCGGTTGTCGACCTCGGCGGGCAGGTCGTCGATGAACATCGCGAATTCGTCGCCCGCCAGACGACCGATCACCGTGTCCTTGCTGAGGTTGCGCGTGAGCCGCTCGCTCAAGATCTCGAGCGTGCGGTCGCCCGCCGCATGCCCGAACGTGTCGTTGACCTCCTTGAACCGGTCGAGGTCGAGATACAGCAGTGCGAGCGAGCGTCCCGCCTTGCGCGCACGCGCGATCGACTGCTGCAGCAGGTGCTGGAATTGCATGCGGTTCGGCATCTTCGTGAGCGTGTCGTAGCGCGCCAGATAACGGATGCGCCGTTCCGCGCGCTTGCGCTCGGTGATGTTGCGCGCGACGTAGATATTGCCCTGGAACTCGGGGTCCTCGGTCGTGATGGGCGAACCGGCCATCGAAACCGGGATGGTCTGGCCGCTCGCCGTGCGCAGCACCGTCTCGCGCGCCTCCGGCCCCGAATGCACCGGATCGAAGCCGGCGCGGTGCGCTTCGTCGATGAATCCCGTGAGCGGCCTGCCGAGGAGGTCCGCCTCGGCGAACCCGAGCAGCTGTTGCGCCGCCTCGTTGCAGCTGCGCACGACGCCGTCGGGCGAGGTCACGAGCACGGAGTCGGAAAGACTGTTGAGCACGGTGTTCAGGTAATTCTTCGTGATCGTGGTCTCGCGCAACTTCTGGCGCATGCGCTCGAGCGCGAACTGCAGATCGCCTAGCTCGTCCTGGCGTCCGACGGCGAGCGGCTGGGTGTAGTCGCCCTCGCCGATCCGGTCGGCGGTCTTCACGAGCGCCGAAATGGGCCTCGAGAGCTGTCTTGCGATGAACCAGGCGCCCGTCAAGCCGAGCGCGAGCAGAACGAAGATCAAGCCAAGGAGGCCGCCGCTCATGCGCTTGCCCTGGAGGGCCTGCTGGTCTTCGAGTTGCGCGCGCAGGCCCGCGAGAGTTTCCTCGAGCCGCGCCCGGCTCATCCAGATCTTGAGCGTCCCCAGCGGCGCGCCGGCCGCCGCCCCGCCGTTGCGTATCGACATCTCGGCGGTGGCCGCGTTGGCGCCGCGCGCCGCCGCGCCCCCGGCATAGACGTTCTGGCCGTTCGCGTCGGCGATCTCCACGCGCGCGACGTCGGATTCCTGCAACAGGCGATCGGCGATCGCGCCCGCGCCCGCGACGTTGCCCGCGCCGAGCGGCGCCGCCAGCAGCGGTTCGCTGCGCTTGCCCAAGCTCCGGGCGCGCTCCGCGAGATCCGTCTCGAGCTTGTGCCCGACCGTGGCCGCGGTCAGCCGGTTGACGTCGGTCGAGTCGATGCGATGCTCGTAATAAGCGAGCGATCCCAGGAGTGAGGCGAGCAGGGCGACGAACGCGAGCGCGAGCTGGACGTAATTTGTCTTAATGCTTTGGGCCATGTCACGAATAATACTCGCTCACGCCAAACCCGATAAGGGGACTAGTACAATCCCACGATCATGAGGGCACCTATGCGTATCGACATTTTCTCGGACACCGTGTGTCCCTGGTGCTTCCTCGGCAAACGCCGCTTCGACGCCGCCCTGTCCAAGCGCGCGCATTGCGAGCCGCGCGTCATCTATCGACCGTTCGAACTGAATCCCGATGTGCCGCTCGAAGGCATCGACCGTGCCGCCTTCCTCGCTGCACGCCTCAGCGATCAAGAGCGCTTCGCCGAGAGCCAAAGGACCCTGGTTTCCTTGGGCGCCGCCGTCGGCATCGAGTTCCGCTTCGATCGCATCGAACGCGTGCCGAACACGCGTCGCTCGCATCTGATGATTTCACAGGCGGCTCGGTGCGGTCTGCAGAGCGCGGTCAAGGAGCGCGTCATGCGCGCGTATTTCGAGGAGGGCACCGACATCGGCGACATCGAGGAACTCGTGCGCTTGGGGGTGGAGGCCGGCCTGCCCGAGCATGAGACGCGCCGAACCCTGGTGCTCGGGGCCGGTACGGATGCGGTCGTGGCCGCCGAGCGGCACGCCGTCGGCTTGGGATTGAGCGGCGTTCCGACGTTCATATTCGAGGGGCAATATACGATTTCCGGCGCACAGGAGCCCGACACGCTCCTTCGCGTCTTCGACCAGGTCGCCGAGCTCGGCGCCACGCGCGAGGCGAAGGCGTGAATGCCGCGGAGCTCACCGGCAGGGCGCGCACGCACGTTACGGAAGTCGCCGGATTGCAGGCCACGATGCACCGGGACGTCGTCGCCGCGTTTACGAACCTCACGCGTGCCGCCGCCGCCGGCGGCTTTGCCGTCTTCGCGGTGAGCGCCTTTCGCGACTTCGACCGCCAGCTCGCGATTTGGAACGGCAAGTACTCCGGCGAACGCACGACGCTCGACGCCGGCGGCCGGGCCGTCGATTTGGGACCGCTTGCCCCCGAGGCGCGCATCGAGGCGATATTGCGTTGGTCGGCGCTGCCCGGCGCGAGCCGCCATCATTGGGGCACCGATCTCGATCTCGCCGATCGGAATGCGCTCGGCGCGGGGCAGCGTGTGAGCTTAACCCGCGAGGAATATGCGCCGGGCGGACCGTTCGCCGCGCTCTCGGCCTGGCTCGATGAACACGCGGCGAACTTCGGATTCTTCCGGCCGTACCGGGGCGTGAAGTCCGCGGTGCAGGCCGAACCCTGGCATTTCAGCTTCGCGCCGCTCGCCGAGTTCGCGCGCGGGCGCTTGACGGAAGGCGTTCTGCGGGAGGCGCTCGCGGCGGCGCCGCTGCTCGGTCGGGAGTCAGTGTTCGCGCGGCTGCCGGAGTATCACGCGCATTTTGTCGCGGCGATCGACCCACCCTGAAGCCCACCGCAGCAAAGAGCGCGGCCCCGCTCCTTAGGTCCAGAGCGTCTTCAAGTGATTGAGCATCAGACCGCGCACCTGCGGCAATTGGTCGGGAATGGCCGTGAACAGCGGCGGATTGCGCCGCAGCATGGGCCAGCGCTCGGTGCGCAGCACGGAAGTCAAATAGCCCAAGTTGCGGTCGATCGCCTCGATGTAGGGATTCTTGCCGTCGAACAGGGGCTCGAGATACCGGTAGGCATGCTCGAACTCGCCCTCCAAGCGGTTGATGCGCGTTTCGCGCACGAATTGGGGGGTTTGGCGGAGGAGGTCCAGTCCCGAACTGTAGCGCACCTGCAGCGCCCCGTCGGTGCCCGTCGCCGCGGCGATTCCGCCGAGCACGAATTCCGGATAGAGGCGGTCGCGGCATTTCTCCAGGTAGCAGCGGTCGGCCATCTGGGCGATCAGATCGGCCGTGCCGATGACCATGCCGAGCTTGCGGTCGCGCGGGTCGTTGAGCGTGATCTCGCTGAGCTTCATCTCGTAACCCGTGAAATGCACCACACGCGTGGCGACGGGCACCCAAACGTCCATGCCGAGCGACGGCAGGTAGCGCGACAGGAAACGTGCGCTGCGCGTGACGTGATAGAGGGTGAACTCCGCGCCGTTGTGGTGCTCGCGATCGTCGAATTCGCGGATGTAGCCCGCATCGTGGAACAGCGCCGTGACGATCGCCATGACCGCCCGCTCGGACCCGAAGCGCAGTTCCGGTGCCGCGGTCAGTTCGTAACCCACCATGAGGCGGGTCATCGCGAGGGTCATGTCGAGCGAATGCTGGCGGTCGTGATAGACCGTATCGACGCCGTGATAACCGGGCATCCGGCCGGTGAACAATTGATCGAATGCGTCGAAGGTGCGCGCAACGCGGTCGAACGGTGCCCCTGGCCACGTCGACACGAACAGTTCGCGCACTGCGTCGGCGACGGCGGCCGTGCTGCTGACCTGAACGGTGTTGGTGACGTCGTAATCGTTGCGTCGGAAATCTTGCATCCGCGGGAGTCTAAGCCCTGGGGAAACCCGGCGCTATGGACGTAGTTCTCCTTATTGCGTACTAATGCGCTGTCATTTTCCTCATATGTCAAACACGGCGGTGCAGGGTGCGTGGTCCGACGGCCGTTCCCAGGTGCGCGGCTCGCGATCGATGCGACATAAGCGGGATTGCGCTGCGAGCGCCGGGGTCGCGAGGATCAGATCGATGCGCAGTCCGTTGTTGCGCCGATACGCTCCCTGCCGATAATCCCACCAGCTATAGGAGGCAGGCGGCTGTTCGAAGCGGCGAAATACGTCCTCGACGCCGAGCGCAATCAGGCGCCCGAGCGCGGCACGTTCGGGGCCGCTGACGAGCACCGAGCCCTCCCACGCGGCCGGGTCGTGGACGTCGCGATCTTCCGGTGCGATGTTGAAGTCCCCCACGACCAGCAGGCGCGGATGGCGCGCGATCTCGCCGCGCAGATACGCTTCGAATGCCGCGAGCCACGCGAGCTTATAGGCATATTTCTCGGAGCCGACGCTCTGTCCGTTCGGCACGTAGACATTGATCAGGCGCACGCCGCCGACCGTCGCGGCGAGCAGCCGGCGCTGTGGGTCGTCGATTCCCGGCAGGTCGGCGACCACGTCCGTGAGCGGCGATCGCGCGAGAATGGCGACGCCGTTGTAAGTCTTCTGGCCCGCGAACGCGAACGTCCAGCCGAGCGCCGCGAGTTCAGCCTGCGGAAAATCCTCGTTGGGCAGCTTCGTCTCCTGGAGCGCGAGCACGTCGATCGGATTCGCCGCATGCCACTCCAGCAGTTGCGGCATGCGCACCCGCAGCGAGTTGACGTTCCATGTCGCGAAACTGGTCAAGGGATCAATACACCTTGAGTCCGCCGAACCGGCGTTTGATGCGCCGGGCGAGCACGCCGTAGCCCCACCAGAACCCCAAGAGCAGGGCGACCACAGCCGTTAATCCAAATCCCCACGGCGATTGCAGAATTTGGATGCGGCGGGAGAGCGGTATCGGGAGCGCAGGGATTTCCGCAGGCTGCGCGACCGAGGCGGCTGCAGCCGCGGCCACGGATTCGCGCGCGGCCTGCAGTTCCGACTGCGCCGCAGCGAGCTCGCTTTTCAGTTGGACGACCTCGCTGCGCGCCGCCGCCTCCGCGAGCGCCGGTGTCGTCGCATGCGCGCGATTCAGTTCATCCTCGAGTGCCTTGACGCGCACCGTCGCCGGCTCGTGCGTGACCAGGAACGCACTCTTGACCCAGCCCGAGACGCCGCCGTCGAGCTGCACGTGCGTGTATTCGCCGGCGGTCTCCAGGGTCTCGACGCGTGCGCCCGAGTGCAGCGTCCGGAGGCGCTGGCCTTGTTGGTTCTGTTCAGCGAAAACGCCGAGCACCAGATCGTCGCTGACATAGGCCGTTTCGGCGCGGCTCGCCGCGGCAGCGATCAAGGCCAAGACGCACCAGCCGCCGGCGCCGCGCTGCAGGGCGCGCGGAGTCGAGATGCTCGTCACGCCGCGATACCGGTCTGGCGCAGCAAGGCGCGTACGTCGGGTGGTCGGCCGCGAAACCTTACAAAGGCGTCCATCGCGTCGAGACTCCCGCCGCGCGACAAGATCGAGTCGAGAAAACGCTCCGCGGTCGCTGCATCGAAGACGCCGGCCTCTTCGAAGGCTTCGAAGGCGTCGGCCGCGAGCACCTCGGCCCACTTGTAGCTGTAATAGCCGGCAGCGTAGCCGCCCGCGAAAATGTGCGCGAAACTCGACGGCAAACGGTTGAAGGGCGCCGCGGGTACGATCGCCACGCGCCGCCGCACGTCCGCGAGCGTTGCGGCGACACGGGGCCCCAGCTCTTCATCGAACTTCGCATGTAATTCGAAATCGAACGTCGCGAGCTCGATTTGCCGAAGCGTGTCGAGCGCGCCGTTGAAGGTGCGCGTGCCCTGCAGCCGCTGCAGCATGTCGGCCGGCAGCGGCTCGCCCGTTTGCACGTGCGACGATATCAGCGGCAGGACCTCGGCGCGCCAGACGAAATTTTCCATGAACTGGCTCGGCAGCTCGACCGCATCCCATGACACGCCGTTGATGCCGGCGATGCTTGGGTAGGCAACCCGCGTGAGCATGTGGTGCAAGCCGTGGCCGAACTCGTGGAACAGCGTCGTGACCTCGTCATGCGTGAGCAGAGAAGGCTCGGCGCCGACCGGCGCGGTGAAATTGCAAACGAGCTGCGCGACCGGCAATGCCGTGCCGGACGCGAGCGCCTTGGCGCTGACGCACTCGTCCATCCACGCGCCGCTGCGCTTCTCGGGCCGGGCGTAGGGATCGAGGTAGAAGCCCGCCACGGGTCGGCCCTCGCGCTCGGCCGGATCGCCATGCTGGACCAATTCGTAATAGCGCACGCTCGGGTGCCAGACGGCCGCACGCGGCGCTTCGCGCACACGGATGCCGTAGAGCTTCTCGACGAGCGCGAACAATCCGGAGAGCACCTTCGGCAGGGGAAAGTAAGGACGCAAGGCTTCTTGCGACACCTGAAAACGACTGGCTCTGAGCTTCTCTGTATAGAACGCGACGTCCCAGGCTTCGAGGCGGGTTCCCGCATAGGCCTCGAGTTCGGCGAACTCGCGCGTGGCGGCCGGACGACAGCGCCGCGCCAGATCGTCGAGAAAGTCGAGTACCTGGTCCGTGCTCTTCGCCATCCGCGTCGCGAGTGCATAATCGGCGAAGTTCGCGAAACCGAGCAGGCGCGCGAGTTCGTGGCGCAGCGGCAGGATTTCGGCGATCAAAGGTTCATTGTCGAAGCGGCCGGCGGAGGGGCCGAGATCCGACGCCCGCGTGACCCAGGCCTCGTAGATATCGCGACGCAGCTGACGGTTCTCGGCCGTGCTCATGACCGTGGAATAAGTCGGTTGATCGAGCTTGAACAGCCATCCAGGAAGACCCGCCTCGCGCGCCTCGGCCGCCGCGCGGTCGACCACATTGGCCGGCAGCCCCTCGAGTTCGGCCGCATCGTTGACGCGGCGCGAGTAGGCGCGCGCCGCGTCGAGCACGTTCTCGGAGAACTTCGTGCCGAGCTGCGCGAGCCGCTGCATGACGTCGCGGAATCGCGCCTGCTCGGCCGCCGGTAGATTCACGCCGGCGAGGCGAAAATCGCGCAGCGCATTCTCGAGCAGTTTGATCTGCGGCGGATCGAGCAGCGCACGTTCACGCTCGTGGATGCCGAGATACGCGGCCTGGAGCGCGGCGTTCTGGCCGAGCTCCGAGGCGTACGCCGTCAGCAGGGGCACGCAGGCGTTGTAGGCTTCACGCATCGCCGGCGAGTTCGCAACACCGTTGAGATGCCCGATCGGACTCCACACCCGGCTCAACCGATAGCTGAGTTCCTCCATGGGTACGACGAGGCTCGCGAAGGTCGGCGACGACTCGGCCGTCAATTCGGCGATCCGCGCGCGGTTTTCGGCGAGCACGGATTCGAGGGCCGGAAGCGCATGCGACGCGTCGATGCGATCGAAGGCCGGGAGGGAATCGAGGTCCAGCAGCGGGTTGCTCACGACCACGATTCTATCAGACAGGATCCAAAAGCCGAGCCGGCGGCCGCAGTTCGTCGAGCGCCGCGTCGAGCAAAAGAGCGGCCTCGAGGCGGCCACCGGCGGCAAACAGCATGCCCGGAAAACCCGCGAGGCGGATGTTGCTGAGATTCACCAACTCGTTGTACCGCTCGCACGCCGCCGCGATCGCCGTCTCGAGCGTGGCGAGGCGAGAATGCAGCAGCGTCAAGGCGGCCGCTTCCGGCGCCGGGGCGGCGTTCCGCAGAGCGGTTTCCAGGCGTCTGCGCGCATTGCGCAGTCGATGCTCGGCGGCGGAAACGGCGGCGATGTTGCCCGCGGCACGCGCCGCGGCCGCCGCGTCGATGGCCTGCATCACACCGGAACTCAGAACACCGGAGCGCGCCGCCGACGCGCCGGCCGTGAAGCAGGCGGCAAGTACAGCATCGCGTGCGGCGTACAAGGCTTCGAGCTTGCCCCAGGCAAGCGCCGTCTCGGCGCGGAGCTGCCGCAGCCCGCAATAGCTCTGCCGCAGATACCAGGAGCCCACCGCAAGCGCGGCTAAACTGACGGCCACGGCGATCACACGAGTTCTCCAGCCACGGCATTTCGATGCTCCGCAGTATACACTCCGCCCACGAGCTGGGTTTCGAGGACGGCCACCGTGGCGACGCAGGATTTCGACTTGATCACCCTGGGCGGCGGCAGCGGCGGGCTTGCCTGCGCGCAGCGGGCCGTCCAGTACGGAGCGAGCGTTGCGCTGGTCGAATCCGGGCGCCTGGGCGGTACCTGCGTCAACGTCGGGTGCGTGCCCAAGAAGGTCATGTGGAATGCGGCGAGCATTGCGACGCTCGTCAGCGATGCCGAGCACTACGGGTTCGCTGTCGCTCGCGACGGCCACGACTGGCAGGCGCTCAAGACCAAGCGCGACGCCTACATCGCACGGCTCAACGGAATCTACGCTCGCAACCTCGAGGCGAAGGGGGTGCGCAACATCGCCGGCGTCGCACGCTGCGTGGATGGCCACACCGTCGAGGTCGCGGGCGAGCGATTCACGAGCCGCCACATCGTGATCGCGACGGGCGGCCGTCCGTTCGTCCCCGCTCTGCCCGGTGCCGATCTCGGCATCACCTCGGACGGATTCTTTGCGCTCGAGGAGCGCCCGCGCCGCGTCGCCGTGATCGGCAGCGGCTATATCGCCTGCGAACTCGCGGGCGCATTCCACGACCTCGGCAGCGAGGTCACCATGTTCATCCGCCGCCCGCACATTTTGCATCAGTTCGACTCGATGCTCGGCGAGTCGCTGATGCGTGAGTTGCGAGCCCGGGGCATCGCGATTCAGGACCGGGTCGTTCCGGCCGCGCTCGAGGCCGACGGCGACCAACGGACCCTGGTCGCCGCCGACGGCCGCAAGTTTCCCGGCTTCGACTGCGTGCTCTGGGCCGTGGGCCGGCGGCCGAATACGGCGGCCCTCGACTTGGACCGCATCGGCGTCGGCCTCGATGCTGACGGCTATGTGATCACCGACGAGTTCCAGAACACGAACGTCGAGAACGTTTATGCGGTCGGCGACGTCACGGGCCGCGCTCCCTTGACGCCCGTTGCGATCGCGGCCGGCCGGCGCCTATCCGACCGCTTGTTCGGCAATCAACCCGGCCGGCATCTCGACTACGAGCTCATCCCGACCGTGGTGTTCACGCATCCGCCGATCGCCACCGTCGGCATGTCGGAATCCGAGGCGCGCGCGCGCTATGGCGATGCGGTCAAGGTCTATGTCGCGGGTTTCGTCGGCATGTACTATGCGGTCACCGAGCGCAAGCCGCGCACCGACATGAAGCTCGTGTGCCTCGGCAAGGACGAGAAGGTCATCGGCTGTCACGTCATCGGCGACGGCGCCGACGAAATGCTCCAAGGATTTGCCGTGGCGATCCGCATGGGTGCGACCAAGCGCGACTTCGACGACACCGTGGCGATCCACCCGACGAGCTCGGAAGAGCTCGTCACCATGCGCTGAGCGCGCATGGCGGTGCGCCCGCATCTCGGCGTGTTTCCCGTGCTCGGTGCGCGCGTCTTTATCGACCCGTCGGCGGTCGTGATCGGCCGCGTGACCCTGGGCGACGACGCGTCGGTCTGGCCGCTCGCGGTCGTGCGCGGCGACGTCAATCGCATCGACTTGGGCAAGCGCACCAACATCCAAGACGGCTGCATCCTGCACGTCGCCGGCGACGGCCCCGGAAAACCCGGCGGCCTGCCGCTTCTCGTCGGCGATGACGTGACGGTCGGACACCGTGCCGTACTGCATGCGGCGCGCATCGGCGCCCGGTGCCTCATCGGCATGGCCGCGGTCGTCCTCGACGGCGCGGTCATCGAAGACGAAGTCATCCTGGGCGCCGGCGGCGTCGTGCCGCCCGGCAAGCGGCTGGAATCGCGCGGCCTTTATCTTGGAAATCCGGCGAAACGCATTCGTGAAGTCGCCGCGGCCGAGGTCGAACAGCTCCTCTGGAGCGCCCATCACTACGTGCGCATCAAGGATCAGTATCGCGCCGAATTGAGTCGCTCGGACTCGACTCGCGCGAACCCGGATGGTGTCCCGGACCCATAGAGTCCGCTCAGCGCTGGTGGGCGAGCGCCTCGAGCACGGGTTTGGTGTTAGGGCGGATGCCTCGCCACAATGCGAAGGAAACCGCGGCCTGTTCGACGAGCATGCCCCAGCCCTTGGCCGTGCGCTCGGCGTGCCGTGCGTCGGCCCAGCGCGTGAACGGCGTCGGCTCGCGCCCGTACGCCATGTCGTAGCACACGGTGCGGGCGCCGACGAGATGATCGGGCAGCGCCGGCATCTTGCCCTCGAGACTCGCCGACGTGCCGTTCACGATGAGATCGTAGGCGGGACCCTCGATGCGATCGAAGCCACAGCCGACCACGGTACCGAGGTCGCCGAAGCGCACGGCGAGTTCTCGGGCGCGCTCGGGCGTGCGATTCGCGATCACGAGCCGCTCCGGCGCCTGCTCGAGCAGCGGCGCAAGCACACCGCGCACGGCGCCGCCCGACCCGAGCAGGAGGATGCGCTTGCCGCCGAGCTCCAACCCCAGGTTCAGACTCAGATCGTTGAGCAGTCCGATGCCGTCCGTGTTGTCGCCGAGGAGCCGGGACTCGTCGAAAAAAGCGATGGTGTTGACGGCCTGGGCCCGCTCGGCACGCGGCGTGAGTTCATTGACGAGTTCCGCCGCCGCCTGTTTGTGCGGCAACGTCACGTTCAGGCCGCGCACGCCCGCGGCGAACAGGGCGAGGACGCCGCGGCGAAACTCCTTGGGCTCGATGTCGAACAGTCGGTAGTTTAGATTCTGCGCCGTCGCCTTCGCGAACATGCCATGGATGAACGGCGACCAGCTGTGCGCGACCGGATGACCGACGACGCCGTACTGATCGGGCGCTCCGCCATGGCCGCCCATGCTCACTCCTGCAGCCACCCGGCTGCGCGCTTCGCAAAATAGGTCAGGATGCCGTCGGCGCCCGCGCGCTTGAGCGATACGAGGGCCTCGAGCGCCACCGCACGTTCGTCGATCCAGCCGTTGCGTCCGGCGGCCATGATCATCGAATATTCCCCGCTCACCTGGTAGACGAACGTCGGCATGCCGAAGCGGTCCTTGACGCGTCGGACGATGTCGAGATACGGCAGCCCCGGCTTGATCATCACCATGTCGGCGCCCTCGGCGACGTCGAGCGCGACTTCGCGCAAAGCCTCGTCGGAATTCGCCGGATCCATTTGATAGGTGTTCTTGTTGCCCTTGCCGAGCTGGCCCGCCGAGCCGACCGCGTCGCGAAACGGCCCGTAGAAACTCGATGCATACTTGGCTGCGTAAGCAAGGATGCGGGTGTGCACGAGACCGGCGTCCTCGAAGGCGCCGCGAATCGCGCCGATGCGACCGTCCATCATGTCCGACGGTGCCACGACGTCGGCGCCGGCATCCGCGTGCGAGCGCGCCTGCCGGATCAGGGTTTCGACGCTCAGGTCGTTCTGCACATAGCCGTTCGCGTCGATGATGCCGTCCTGTCCATGCGTCGTGAACGGATCGAGCGCCACGTCCGTGATCAGCCCGAGGTCGGGAAATTCCTTCTTGATCGCACGGGCCGCCTGTTGCGCGATCCCGTCCGGATTCCAGGCTTCGCGGGCGTCGAGGGTCTTCTTTTCGGGGGGCGTGACCGGGAACAGGGCGATCGCCGGGATCCGCAGCCGGACCAATTCGCCGCACTCCCGCAAGAGTTCGTCGATCGACAGCCGTTCGACGCCCGGCATCGATGCGATCGGCTGACGCTGCCGCACTCCCTCCACGACGAAAACCGGGTAGATGAGCGCATCGACGGTCAATTGTGTCTCGCGCATGAGCCGCCGCGAAAACTCGTCCCGGCGCATGCGCCTGAGCCGGGTCTTTGGAAAGAAATCGTTCGAATTCCCGGTCATCTGTCTTGTGACTCCTGAATTGACTGCCAGCCCCGCGATTTTAGCCGACCCGCGCCGCCGGCGGGCCGTTCCGCGGCAGCGCGGCCTCGATGCGCTAAGATTGCGGTCGAATGTTTCAGCGAACACCCATTTAACCATGCGGGACCAGAAGCACGCCCGCTTCCAGGCGCTGTGCCAGACGCTCCGGCCGGACCTGCTGCGATTCGCCATCTGGCTTGCGCGCGACCGGGCGATCGCCGAGGACGTCGTCCAGGAGACGCTATTGCGCGCCTGGAAGTCGCAGGACTCCCTGCACGACGAAAAGTCCGCCAAGCCGTGGTTCCTGACGATCGTGCGCCGCGAATATGCCCGGACTTTCGAGCGCAAGCGGCTGCCGACGGTCGATCTGGACGATCTGGTCGCCGGTGAGGAACCGTCGCTCGCAAGCGGCGCAGATCAGGACCTCGCGGAGCTCAGGCTGGCGATCTTCAAGCTGCCCGACGAATATCGCGAACCGTTGGTCTTGCAGGTGCTCCTGGGCTATTCGACTGCGGAGATCGCCGCAGAGCTCGAGCTCTCGAACGCGGCCGTCCTCACCCGTCTGTTTCGCGCACGGCGGCAGTTGCGGGTTCTGTGCGGTGAGAACGGCGATGAGGATCCGCAGGAGTGATCGACTGCGCCGACTATCGCCGCATCCTGCTCGCGGAGCCCAAGAGCACGGACCCGCGCCTGACGGAGCACCGTGCGGCATGCGAGGGCTGTGCGCAGTGGTCGGCGGGTTTGACGCGTTTCGAGGACCGTCTCGAGCGGGCGCTGCAGCTGCGTCTTCCGGCGGCCCGCACGCCCGCGGCGCCGATCGACAACGTCGTGCCGCTGCGCGCGAAGCGTGCGCGACCCGCGCTGCGCGGCGGCGTCCGGACGAACGGCGCCAAGGCCACGAAGCCTTGGGGTTTCGGCGACGACGTGCCGGAGGCGCGTGAGGGCTCGCGCCCGCGCTGGTGGTCGCTCGTGGCCAGCCTCGTGGTCGCCGCCGGAGTCGCCGGCCTCTTGTGGGTATCTGCCCCGCGCGAGAGTCTTGCAGCGGCCGTGGTCGCGCATATGGCCGAAGAGCCTGAGGCGTGGCGGCGCACGGATACCGCCGTCGCGACGGGGAAGCTCGATGCCGTGCTCGCGAGCGCCCACGTTCGACTGCTGCCGAACGCCGGCCTCGTGAGCTACGCCAACAGCTGCGAATTCCGCGGCCACCGCGTGCCGCACGTCGTCGTCCAGGACTCGACCGGCCCCGTGACCGTGATGATACTCGAGCGTGAATCGGTCGCCGCACCCGTGAATTTCGACGAAGCCGGTTACCGCGGCGTGCTCGTGCCGGTGTCCGGCCATGGCGCGCTCGCAGTCCTCACGCGCACGACGGCCCTCGATCCCGCTGCCGTCGATCGCATCGCGATGCGCGTCGAGGGCGCCTTGGACTGGAGCCGCGAGCCCGCGGGCGGCTAGCGTTCCGGCGTGAGTCGCGCCACTTCCACGTAGCCCGCGCCCGCCGGGGCGAGCCGGCGATGAATCGCGGCGTAGGCTGCGCTCAAGTACTCGTCCGCTCCGAACGGCGGATTGACGATGACGAGTCCGCTGCCGGCGAGTCCGACGCCGGCGTCGTCCGCGTGAATCGCGAGGTCCGCATGCAGCATCTTCGGGATGCCGAGCGCCTCGAACCGCGCATGCACGTTGCGTCGCTGCGTCGCACTGCGAATGGGGTACCACAACAAATAGGTGCCGTTCGGCCAGCGCCGGTGGGCGTCGGCAAAAGCCCCGAGCATCGTCTTCAATTCATCGAGACTCTCATACGGTGGGTCGATGAGCACGAGGCCGCGTCGCTCCTGTGGCGGCAGATAGGCTCGTAGCGCCGCGTATCCGTCCTCGATATCCGTGCGGACGCGGCCCAAGGACGCGATTTCGCGTTCCGCGGCGCGCGCCTCGGCCGGTGCGAGTTCAACGAACAGCGCGCGATCCTGGACGCGCAGCGCGTCCGCAATGAGCGCGGGAGAGCCGGGATAGCGCGGCAATCGCTTGCCACGGCGCGCATGAACCGCACGGAAGTAGTCCTTCAGGTCGGGCTCTTCGAGACCCGTCGCGACGAGGAGTTGTACGCCCCGATCGGCCTCACCGGATTTTTGCGCTTCCGGCGCCTGCATATCGTAGTAGCCGCGCCCCGCATGGGTATCGAGCGCAAAGAACGCGCTGTCCTTGCGTTTGAGTGCCTCGAGGCAATAGACGAGCGCGACGTGCTTGGCGACATCGGCAAAATTCCCCGCGTGATAAATGTGCTTGTAATTCATGGCGGCCGCCATTGTGCCCGAAACGCCGCCAGGCGGAATCGCGTTGCGGAATCGCACTGCACGGCCGCGATCCGGCGCTTGAACTCACGCGCGATCGTGGAAAAATATCGCATCGATTCAGTCACGGGAGCAGCAAGCCATGAACGCAGCGGTCAAGGAACAGTGCCCCTTCAGCCACATGGCGGGCGGCGGCGCTTCGAACCGGGATTGGTGGCCGAATCAGTTACGGATCGACCTCCTCGGCCGGCATTCCTCGAAGTCCGATCCGATGGGCAAGGATTTCAACTATGCCAAGGAATTCGAGAGCCTCGATTTTAAGGCACTGAAGCGGGACCTGCTCGAGGTGATGACCGACTCGAAGCCGTGGTGGCCTGCGGATTTCGGTCACTATGGTCCGTTGTTCATTCGAATGGCCTGGCACAGTGCCGGGACCTACCGCATCGCCGACGGTCGCGGCGGCGGGGGCCGGGGCCAGCAGCGTTTCGCACCCCTCAATAGCTGGCCGGATAACGCCAGTTTGGACAAGGCGCGCCGGCTGATCTGGCCCATCAAGCAGAAGTACGGCCGCAAGATCTCCTGGGCGGACCTCTTGATACTGGCCGGCAACGTCGCGCTCGAATCCATGGGCTTCCAGACATTCGGCTTCGGCGGCGGCCGGGCGGACGTCTGGGAACCGGATCAAGACGTTTATTGGGGTCGCGAGAAAGTCTGGCTGGGGAGCGATCTGCGCTATACGGGCGTACGCGAACTCGAAAATACGCTGGGCGCCGTGCAGATGGGCTTGATCTACGTCAATCCGGAGGGCCCGAACGGCAAGCCCGACCCGGTGGCGGCCGCGCGGGACATTCGCGAAACCTTCGCACGAATGGCGATGAACGATGAGGAAACCGTTGCACTGATCGCGGGCGGTCATACCTTCGGCAAGACCCACGGCGCCGGCGATGCCGCGCACGTCGGCGCGCATCCCGAGGCGGCCGACCTCGAAGCGCAAGGTCTTGGGTGGAGCAGCAAGTATGGCAGCGGTATCGGCGGGGACGCGATCACGAGCGGTCTGGAGGTGACCTGGAGCACGACGCCGACGCACTGGAGCCAGGACTTCTTCAAGCATTTATTCGGTTATGAGTGGGAGCTTTGCAAGAGTCCGGCCGGCGCGCATCAATGGCGTCCGAAAGACGGCGCCGGCGCCGGGACCGTTCCCGATGCGCATGATCCGGCAAAACACCACGCACCCAACATGCTGACGACGGACCTCGCACTGCGCTTCGATCCCGCGTACGAGAAGATCTCGCGGCGCTTTCTCGAGCATCCGGACGAATTCGCGCACGCCTTTGCGCGCGCGTGGTTCAAACTCACTCACCGCGACATGGGTCCGCGCGTTCGCTACCTGGGGCCGGAGGTTCCGGCGGAAGAGCTGCTCTGGCAAGATCCCGTCCCGGCCGCCGATCATCCTCTGGTCGATGAACAGGACGTCGCCCGGCTCAAGGCCAAGATGCTGGCCGCGGGCCTCGACGTGTCGGACCTCGTGTCCACCGCCTGGGGCTCGGCATCGACCTTTCGCGGCTCCGACAAGCGCGGCGGCGCGAACGGTGCGCGAATTCGGCTTGCGCCGCAGAAGGACTGGCCCGTCAATGAGCCGGGCAAACTGTCCCGCGTCCTCGGATCCCTCGAGACGATCCAGCGCGAGTTCAACGCGTCACAGCCGTCGGGCGGGAAGAAGGTTTCCCTGGCCGATCTGATCGTCATCGGCGGCTGCGCAGGCGTCGAAGAGGCTGCGAGGCGTGCGGGTCACGCCGTCACCGTGCCCTTCGCACCCGGCCGCACGGATGCGTCTGCGGAGCAGACGGATGCCGACTCCTTCGCGGTTCTCGAACCGCTCGCCGATGCCTTTCGCAACTATCAGAAGGACGGTTTGCCCGCGGCGGCCGAAGAGCTGCTGATCGATCGAGCACAGCTGCTGACGCTGACCGCTCCCGAAATGACCGTCCTGCTCGGTGGCATGCGTGCGCTCGGTGCCAATTCGGGCGGGAGTCACCACGGGATTCTGACCAAGCGGCCGGGGACGCTCTCGAACGACTTCTTCGTCAACCTGCTCGACATGCGCACGTCGTGGAAGGCGACTTCGGAGGCCAAGCAGGTATTCGAGGCGCGCGACGCCGCGACCGGCCGGCTCGAGTGGACCGGCACCCGCGTGGATTTGGTGTTCGGCTCGAACGCGGAGCTGCGCGCCCTCGCCGAGGTCTACGCAAGCGCCGACGCCCACGGTAAGTTCGTCGAGGATTTCGTCGCCGCTTGGACCAAGGTCATGAATCTGGATCGCTTCGACTTGCGCTGATAGGCGGCGGCACGGGCGGATCGCTGACGAGCCGCCCCTCCAGCTCGCACCGCACCGCACCGGCCCACTCATTTGGCGAACAGGGCCGTGTAGCGTCGCTGCATTTCCTCGGGCGTTACGGCCTCGATTTGACCGCCGAGCAACCACTCGTGACCGAAGGGGTCGCGAACCGTCCCGGAGCGCTCGCCATAGAACTGATCCTGAAGGGGTCTGACGATCGCCGCACCCGCGCCGATGGCCCGCGCGTAAGCCTCGTCGACGTCGCCGACATGCAGGTGGATCGAAATCGTCGTTCCACCGAGGGAACGAGGACCGCAAATACCGCTTTCCGGATGTTCGTCTGCCAGCATGAGCGTTGAGCCGCCGATCTTTATTTCGGCGTGGCCAATGCGGCCATTCGGCTCGGTGAGCCGAAACTGTTCCTTCGCGTCGAAAGCGCGCGCATAAAAATCGATGGCTTCGGCTGCGTTGTGGACACGCAGGTAGGCATAGACTTCTTTGATTTCCATCGGCTCACCCTCCTTCCTCGAAAATCCGCCGTCCAGCGCGGTCTGCTGCCTTGAGTTCGCAGCGCATTGTGGGTGCGCGGGTCACGCCGGTCTTGAAGGTTTTTTACCCAAGGGAGATCCCGGAGAACGTCTCGCCGCTTCGGTGATGCAAAATGGCGGTGGAGTCCCGTGGTCGATACTGCGTCGGGCTGACGCCGGCGAACTCGCGAAACTCGCGGGTCAGATGCGCTTGATCGGAGTAGCCGATCGAGGCGGCGAGATCTGCGAAGCTCCCCGCGTCGTTGCCTGCGAGGCGCTGCAACACGCTCGTGAATCGTTTGACGCGGTAATAGTGTTTGGGCGTCATCCCGACCGCGGCTCGAAACATCGCGATGAAGTGCCTCGGACTGCACCCTGCCTGCCTCTGGACCTCGGCAACCCGAGCGAACCCCCAACCTCCTTTCCGGCACGCGAGCGCCTGCTTAACCGCGGGGTGAATCTCCGCCAGCCCGTCGACTCGCCTGCAGAGCATCTCTTCCAGCACGCGGAAAGCGGCGGATGGACTCTGCGCCGCCAGCAACCGTTCGCGTAACTCGCGAGCCCGCGATCCCCATATGAGGTCGATGGGCACGTGACGATCGGCGAGTTCCGCGACGGCAAGGCCCAGCATGCCACCGGCCATGCCAGGACGAAACGCGACACCAACGGTCACGCCCGCAGGTTTTGGTCCCGACTTAAAGTAGGTCCATTGCGGTCCGTGCAATATACCAGCCGACCAGAGCAGGGGACGCGCGGGAGATGCGCTTGACACGCATAGAATGGGCGCATCGTGCAGCGCGAAAATCATTTGGACGCCACCGGAAGGCAGCATGTGCTCGCCGAACACTTGCGCCCGCTCGCGCTGCGACCACCAAAAGCATTCGACGTAGCGGTCGAGCGGAGCCCTCGGAAGGTAGCGGATCATCGCCATCGTCAAAGCCTACCTTGCCTGGAAGTCGGGCGCCATCGAGGCTTGTCATTCGCCCGCCGGCGGCAGCACGTTCATTTGCCAGTCGGTTCGTTTGCCCAGCAAGCCGCAATGCCAATCGCCGAACGTATTCTTGTAGCAGTACCCGGTGGCGATGGGTTGATCGAGGACCCAACAATTGTGCGTCCGGGCAAAATCGTTCCCGGCAATCAGGGAATTGAGCGGTGCGCATCGGTAGTTCGTAAAACTCCCGCGAATGTCCCAGACCGGCTGGCTGGGATCGATGTCCGCCGCCGTGATCTCCCGCGTGAAATTGTTTGAGGCGTGAGAAACCGCGGCGACCTCGACTTTGACGTTCGCAACCAGGGAGAGCGGGTGCGTTCCATCCCCTTGCTCGAGCTCGCAAATGACATATTGCGCCGCCTGGGCGGCCGAAGGAGCACCCATGCGCGGCGCGGACCGGCTCGCGCAGGTTCTAGGATTCCGAGTACCGTACTGAACTCCGACGCCGTTGCCTTTCGGCTGACGCGCCAACGCGGCGGCCGTTTCGGCTTCGGCCTGATTGTCCTCGGGCGTGGTAGCGCGTGACCGAACATCCGCCAGGCCGACGAAGACTTCCTGCGGTCCGTTACCTGCGTCGGTGACGCACGTGACGGTGTACCCGCGCAAGTCTTTCGAATTCGGCACCAGCCAGTTCGGCTCAGGTTTGAAGACCGTGCATGGGAACCACTGGCCATTCAAGCGGGCATCGACGTGGTCGCCGATATTGAAGTTCCCGGCCGCGACCGGCAGTGTGAAAGCGGACAACACCGTGAACACGGCACACGACGACGCACGGGAGCCACAGTTCAGTTGCATTGATGATCTTTGCCTGCAGAGTTGGCGGGAACCGGCCGAGGACGTGAACCGCGATCATACTCGCAGAATGCCGTCGCGTCGGCGAATGATTCGGCGAATCGGACATAACCCGTTCCGAACTC
>Ga0302320_10010948_pt1 | contig 19277 bp, 9 predicted proteins | sample Bog_T0_3_FD_202130 | JGI IMG/M metagenome (GOLD analysis project Ga0302320, IMG submission 202130) | Peat permafrost microbial communities from Stordalen Mire near Abisko, Sweden - Bog_T0_3 | ecosystem: Environmental > Terrestrial > Soil > Wetlands > Peat | place: Sweden: Abisko, Stordalen Mire... | reverse complement strand
CCCACCTGCACATAATTGCCGGGATTCACATTGCGCCGCGTGACGACGCCGTCGATCTCCGCGACGATCGTGCAATAGCGCAGGTCGAGTTGCGCCTGGTCGAGATCGCGCTGCGCCTGTACCAGCGCGGCCTGCGCTTGTTTCAGGCTCGGGGCGTTCTTGATGATATCGGCGTAAATGCGGTCGATGTTTCCGGACGGATCGCGTTTCAGGAATTCTTCGATCAGCTGATTCGGCTTCAGGTTGAAGGACGAGCCAAAGATGCCAAGCGCCGCCGCACCCTTCATCAATTCCCCGACCGCCTCGCGCACGCTTGAAAAAGTCTGGTCGATGTCCGGCGGCACATCGGTGAGGCTCTTGCCGTCGGGCGGCACACGGGGCAGGCCGAGGGCCACCCGCGTCTGGTAGACGTTCTCAAGCGCCTGCTGGACCTGCGCCTTGGCCACGTCCAGGGCCTCGCTCTTTTGGTCAAATTCCTCGGCGCTCGTCACTTTCGTTTCGAGGAGGCGCTTGGCCCGGTCAAATTCCTGCTGGCCCAGTACGAGTGTGGCCTTTGCCTGGTCCAGCGTCGCCACCCGCGCGCTCAGCAGCGCCACCTGGTTGTCCACGTCTTCGATTGCGTGCTGGAGTTGGAAGCGCAGGCCCCGTAACTGTCCCGCCTCGCTGCGCACCGTCGCCTGCGCCTCGAGAAGGTTCGCCTGGGCGGAATCGACGGCCGCCTGCTTGATTGCCAACTGCACCTGGTACGGCTCGGGGTCCAGTTCGACCAGCGCGTCGCCCTTCTTCACGCGATTGTTGTCATCGACGAGCACTCGCGCCACCTGGCCCCCCACGCGCGGCGCCACGAATGTCACATAGCTGTTCACGTACGCGTCGTCCGTGGAAACCGTGTGCAATGCGTGGATTGCCCTCGGGAGCGCAATGGCGATGACCGCCACGGCCACGATCACCCCGGCTATGCGCCGCCATTGGCGGTGCGGAGGAGCAGTGGCCGCCGGCTTCGCCGGAGGCGGGGGCGGTGGGGTCGGCGCGGGTTTCGAATCCTCGGTGCTCATCGGTGTCTCCCTCGTTCAGTGGGGCTCGTCGAAAATAGAAGCGCCCAGGACGCCGGCGCTTTTTTCCGGCCGGTACGTTCCCTGCGACTTTTCTGCGTTCCAAGGGTTGAACGTTTTCATGCAACCAGTTTGGAGATTTCTTGCAGTCTTAATACGATCAAGCCACGGCTCCTGGCCGGGTATTGCTTGACGGCAATTTCGCCATGACAACAATCAACCGCACTTTTCACTTCCCCTCGCTCAACCTCTTAAATTTCAGCACTATGAAACCGTTTTTTTCCTGCTTACTATCATTGGCGATCCTCTCCGGAGGCGCGTGCCCGGCAAAAGCCGAGACCTTGTCGTATAAGGATTTGGTCAGGCGCCTGACCGACCTCGAGCACCTGGCCGTTACCCCGCCCGCCGGCGAGAAAGGGGCGGAGGCGTCGAGCTATGACCGCCATAGCCGGTACGACGCGGCTGCCGACAAGTACATCGATTGGGGCGCCAATGGCGATGGCAACGGCGGCGGCCTTCTTCCGAAAATCGGGGATAAGACGTTGATGGCCGATATCAAAGGCCCGGGTTGTATCTGGCGCACCTGGTCGGCGACGGCGGACAAGGGGCATGTAAAGATTTACCTGGATGGAAGCGAGACTCCGGTCGTCGATTTGCCGTTTACAGGATACTTCGATCGGACCAACGAGCCGTTCACCAGGCCCGCCATTGTATATAGGACGACTGCCAATGGATTGGATAATTTCACGCCGATTCCATTCCAGAAGTCGTGCAGGATTGTCGCGGACCCCGGCTGGGGCAATTATTTCCATTTCAACTACACTGTATTTCCGGAGGGAACAACGGTGCCCACTTTCAAGCTGCCGTTGTCGGCGGAGGACTTGGCCGCGTTGGACGAAGCGAACAAAACTCTGAGCCAATGCGGCCAGGACCCGGCCGGCGCCCGGGACGGCCAGGCGACCGATACCAAGGAGGTGACGATTCCGGCCGGGCAAACCTCGACGGTCATTGAATTGAGCGGGCCTAACGCAATCACGGGATTGAAAGTCAAATCCGATTGGCCCAAGGAGGTGCAGGAGCAGCGGATGTTACTCGCCCAACTGGCGGTGAGCATTACCTGGGATGACGAAAAGGCCCCGGCTGTCTGGGCGCCTCTCGGCGACTTTTTTGCCGCTTCCGCCGGAGCGCAGCCGTTTCAAACGCTTCCGACCGGTCTTCTCGATGACGGGACCTTTTACAACTACTGGTATATGCCGTTTGGAACCAAGGCCCGCATCGAAGTGGAGAACGGCAGCGGACAGCCTGTGACGCTGACGTGGAATGTAACTCACGCGCCGTTGACCAAGCCTCTCGATACCCTGGGCAGGTTTCACGCGAAGTGGCATCGGGACGCATTTCTCCCGACCCGTGCGGATCGCGCCCCGGATTGGACTCTTTTGACGACCCAGGGCGCGGGCCGCTATGTGGGAACGCAACTTCACGTGTGGAATCCGCTCGGAGGCTGGTGGGGGGAGGGGGATGAGAAGTTCTTTGTCGACGGCGAGAAGTTCCCGTCCTCGTTTGGCACGGGCTCGGAGGATTATTTCGGCTTTGCGTGGAGCTCGAGTCATACGTTCATCCAGGCGCTGCACAGCCAGGCGGTGAATGAGGGAAACAGCGGCCACGTAAGCGTGAATCGCTGGCACATCGCGGACAATATCCCTTTCGAAACCTCGTTCGAAGGTAACATCGAAAAATACTTTACGAATAAACGCGGGACTTTGTATGCCGCGGTGGCTTTTTGGTACTTGAACGCCGGCGGCACCGACCCCTATCAACACGTTCCGGTATCGGATCGCGCGGGTTGGTGGGCGGATATGCACGTCTATCGCGAACCGGGCGCGATCGAAGGAGAAAGCCTGAGGCCGATAGTCCCGGCGCTTCATCGCGCAGGCGGGCAGGAGATGTGGAGTTACGAGATGAATGTTTGGAGTGATAACAAACAGCTATTTTGGAATCCGCGGGAAGCGGGGGAATCTTTCGAGACCGACCTTCCCGCGCAGAAGCCCGGAAAGTATCATCTGCTGGCACGCCTCACCGAAGGTCCCGACTACGGAATCGTTCAGTTGAGCCTGGATGGACAGAAGCTTGGCAAGCCGGTTGATTTGTATGCGGATAAGATTACCGCGCGGGCTCCGCTTGATTTGGGAGTGGTGGACCTTTCCGACGCGAAGCCGCGTATCAAAGTCGAAGCAACCGGCAAGAATGCGGCCAGCCACGGATTTGCTTTCGGAGTCGATTACTTCAAGCTGACGCCCGTGCAATAAGTGTACGATGTTGGAATGCAAAGACCTTCGGAAGCATTACGCGGGTGTTTATGCGCTTAAAGGCGTGGACTTCTGCGTGCAGCCCGGAGAGGTGCATGCCTTGTGCGGAGAGAACGGCGCGGGCAAAAGTACGCTGGCAAAGATCCTGGCGGGAGTGGTTACGCCGGACGAGGGGACTGTCTTCATGGACGGGCAGCCCATCGTTCTTGGTCACCCCACTCGCGCCCGCCGGCTTGGGATAGGCATTGTATTTCAGGAGTTGGACCTTTTCGAGCACCTGACCGTCGCGGAGAATATGATGCTCGGAAATGACGGCCCGGCATGGGTGCGCAGAGGCGCCATGGATGCATTTTGCCGTCCCTACTTGCGCAAAGTGGGCCTCGATATTTCTCCGCGCGCACTTCTTGGGGATATTGGAATCGCCGCGGCGCAATTGGTCGCCATCGCCCGTTCGCTATCCATGCAGGCGAAGGTTCTCCTGCTCGACGAGCCGACCAGTTCGCTTACCGAGGAGGCGGCGGAACGGCTGCTCGCATTAGTCTTGCAATTGAAGCAAGCCGGCACTGGCATCGCCTATGTGTCGCACAAGATGAAAGAGATTTTTCAGATTGCGGATCGCGTAACTGTCCTGCGCGATGGCGAGCTGGTCTCCAACAAGCCCGCGGCCGAGACCTCGATCGAGGAGACGATCCGCCTGATGGTCGGACGCGCGGTCGATTTGTCGGCTCGCATCGAGTCGCAACCGCGGCAGGAGGTGGCGTTTTCCGTGCGCGGGCTGTGCTCTTCGCGGCTGAAGGAAGTCAGCTTTTCCGTCCGGCGAGGCGAGGTGCTGGGGATCGCGGGCTTGGTGGGCTCGGGACGCAGTTCACTGGGTGAGACGCTGTTCGGGTTGCATCGCTGGGACAAAGGCGAAGCGGCGTGCGGAAATAGGAAATTTCATCCCCGACACCCGCGCGAGGCGATCCGGGAAGGATTTGCTTACTTGCCGGAAGATCGCCGCTCGCAAGGCCTGTTTCTGCACACCTCTGTCCGGCACAATGCATCCTCGGCGGTGCTAAACCGGCTGAGCCGCGCCGGGTTCGTGATGCAAGGAGAAGAGCGGCGGATCGTGGCTGACGAACTGGCCCAAACGCGAACAAAGGCCGCCGCCGACACCCTGCCGGTAAGTGCGCTCAGCGGAGGAAACCAGCAAAAGGTTCTTCTCGCGAAGTGGCTCCTGCCGCATCCGGAAGTCTTGTTTCTCGACGACCCGACCCGCGGAGTGGACGTGGGGGCGAAGGCCGATTTCTACGGCATCATCGAAGGGTTGGCCAGCCAGGGCAAAGCCATCGTCATGGCAAGCTCGGAACTTCTCGAGTTACTGCGCTGCACGCATCGAATCATGGTCATGAACAATGGCCGCGTGGCGGGAATCCTCGACACGGCCAGTGCGACGCAAGAGCAAATCATGGCCCTCGCGGCAGGCCATCAACCGGCGGCTTCATTGTCATGAAGTTATCGCCGCCCCAGTGGCTCATGCGTTTCCGGAGCGTGATCGGATTGGTGGCCATCTGTATCCTGGCTGTCGTATTCAGTCCGCGCGCGTTTGACGGATCGATTATATTTCTCGATGTAAGCAATCTGACCGACGTACTGAGGCAACAGGCCGAGATAGGCATTATCGCGCTCGCCATGACGCTGGTAATTATCTCCGGAGGAATTGACCTATCCGTAGGCAGCCTGTTGGCGTTCTCAGCTTCACTGACAGCGATGCTCCTGGTAAAATGGGCGCCGGGTTATTCGCCGGCTGCTCATATGGCCGCAGCCGTGGGGATCGCATTTGCGGCGAGCGCCGTGCTGGGGGCTGTAAATGGCGGTGTTATTTCAAGGCTTGGCATACAGCCATTCATCATGACGTTGGCCACCATGATCGGCATTCGGGGGCTAACCAGGTGGATGACCGACAACAGTAACATCGACTTTGGATTCGGCAGCGACACGCCGGCTCGGTTCACGACCATTTTTTCGGACAAGATTCTGGTGATCGGGCTTTGGGTCGCGGCCGCGGTTGTTTTCTATGTTCTGCTCGAATATACCGTCTTCGGCCGCTACATCCGGGCAGTGGGTGAAAACGAACGGGCGGCGGGATACACCGGGTTGCCGATTCGCAGGGTCAAGGCGGCGGTCTATACATTATGCGGGCTGGCGGCGGGCGTTGCGGGGGTTCTTCATGCCGCGCGGGCCCATCAAGGCAATCCGAATGACGGAGTGGCTTATGAACTCGATGCGATTGCCGCGGTGGTAATTGGAGGCACGTCGCTTGCCGGCGGCAAGGGAAGCATTCTCAGTACCGTTGTCGGCACGTTGATCATGGGCATTCTTACCAATGTGCTGCGCTTGCGCTTGATTGATTCCAACGGGGAGCTTATGATCAAGGCTGTTATCATTGTGGTCGCCGTCTGGATGCAATCCGCACGGAAAGACAAAGCGTAGACCGTTCACCCCCCAAATATATGAAATCCATCAAGCTGATCGTGCAACAATTGGCCGCGCTGCTCGCAATTGCCGGGCTGGCCTCGTGCGGTAAGTCACCGAATTCGACCGGAGAATCCCCTCAACACTTGGTGATTTTCAGCCAATGCAATAATGCGGAGCCGTATCGGGCCGCTCAAAACGCGGAGATGAAAGAGCTTTGGGACGCCCATCCCGACGTGAAGCTCGTAATCATGGACGCGCAGCAGGATAACTCGAAGCAGATCAGCCAGATCGAGACGGCGATCAGGCAAAAGCCAAGCCTCCTGATCGTGGCGCCCAACGAACGGGCGCCGCTAACCCAGGTGATGGGCGAGGCGATGGCCGCCAACATCCCGGTTATATGTCTCGAGCGCGACATTGCCGAACCCAATTACACGACTTGGATTCGGGCCGATAATCGTGCGATCGGCAAAATGGTGGGAGACTACGTGGTGGACAGGCTCAAAGCAAAGTACGGCGACGTAAAGGGCAAGATAGTGGAACTGGCCGGGCTCAAAGGTGTCGAAGCGGAGACGAACCGCCGCGAGGGGGCCAATGATGTTTGGAAGCAATATCCGGGAATCGTGATCGCAACCGACGTGGTCGCGGATTGGTTGCAGAGCAAGGCCAAGGATCGGATGACCGAGGTGTTGAGTGCGCTGCCCCAGATCGACGTGGTCTACGGTCGCAATGACCCGATGGCGGTGGGAGCCTACCTTGCGGCGAAAGAAAAGAATCGTGAGAAAGAGATGATCTTTGTCGGCATCGATGGTTTGAGCGGCGAATCCGGCGGTTTGGAGAAGGTCAAGGACGGCGTCCTTGCGGCGACTTTCATTTACCCGCTATGCGTGGACAAGGCCGTCGAGATAGGCGATCAAATCCTTCGCGATCCCAAATTCGTCCCGGAGAAGGTTTATACGATGCCCTCGAAGATGGTTACCGCCGCCAACGTGGACCAGGTCCTCCAGGCGACTAAATGATCTCGAGAGAGTCCTTCGAGGGGAGCGCCGGGAAGGGTTTGCACGGATGCGCCTGATACCAGTAGGCCACTGAGGATATGTCATCCTGGAGCGGGAGGTACCGTCCGCCGCTCCGCCAGCCCAACGCCTGCATGGTTACGCGAAGCTCCGATTCGAACCGAACCGGGTCCATGATATGCCAGCGATAGAGTCCGAACCGGGTCTGGGAGCGATACACCCCGTCCGGCCGGATCACCTGGCAAAGTCCGGCGTAAGGCGTGGTGAACTCCTGGTATTGCTTGGTGGCCTGATTCTCGAAATTGTACGAACCGCAGAAGTAATCCTCGGTTCCGGTCCCGCAAATGGTGGGAAATTCCTTGTCGCCGTCCATGTAAAACTTGATTTCGCCTTCGCCCCACCAGCCGCAATTGTTGACTCCCCAGCACATATAGGTGCCGACGTAATGTCCCCAGCCTTCGACGCCGTCGAGGATCGTGTAGACTTGCTTGTAAGCCAGCGGATTGACTCTCCGGAATTGCGCGCAGAAGTAAGCGGCATCTTCCGGCACCGCCTGGAGCGAGTAATTGACCTGGTAATAGAGCGTCATGTCTTCGGCGCCGATATTTTCGAATGTGATCCTGCAATGCTTGCGGAAGGGCATTTGCCAGTAGCAATTGAAGGCGCTTCCGGGATTGACGCAAACCGCCAATGAATTGACGGGGGCGAATTGTCCCCAGCCGCAAGCGAAGAAATCGCCCACGGGACATTCGACCGACGGATGCTCGGCGCCATCCCAATAGATGCGCACAATCGAGGAACGCCAGGGACCTGTCGGGGTCATCCAAATCTGCTGGATGACGCCGGGACCGTCGATGTCGGCGACTTCGAAAATCGTGCCGGCCTTGATCCTGACACTTGGCGACACTTTCCAGCCTTGCCCAAGTTCTCTCGAGGGGTTTTGGCCGGTTCCTTCGACGGCCATGCCGGCCTTCCCTTTTTCACCTTTGAAATTCTCGGGACTGATCGAGCGGGACTGCGCCCGCGAAAGAAGCGGAAGGTTGCCCAGAGACATGCCAAACGGGGAGAACGAGGAGGAATTATTCATGGAGAGTCGAGTGGTGTATTTTTGCTTGGAAAAGGGGAAATGAATATGGACGAGGTGCAAAACTGTCAAATCCCATCCTCCGCTCCGGCATTGACATGGCGGAGGCGGGCGTAAACAGTGGCGTCAATTTCCCAATTTCCCCAAGGCGACCATTGACATGAAAACCAATACTCCGATTTATCCGTTCAAACATAAAGAGACATTGCAGACAGCGATGCCGTTGGGAGGAATAGCTGCCGGCAGCGTCTGCCTGAATGGCCACGGCGGACTGCAGGACTTCGCCATTCATAATGTGCCGGCGATCACCGCGATGCCGGATGGCTTCAGCGGGCGCGAGGTTGCCTTTGCGCTGATCCACATCAAAGGGTCACGGCCTCTCACCCGGCTGGTGGAAGGCCCGTTGCCGGTGGAAAAGATATACGGCCAGGGATTGAAGGGCCAGGGTTACCGCAGCGACGGCGCGGAGGGCTTCCCCCGCTTCCGGCACAATCGCTTCCGGAGCGGTTATCCGTTTGGATGTGTCGAGTTATCCGACCCGAAAGTTCCTCTCGAGGTCAATATTACAGGTTGGAATCCACTAATCCCCCGCGATGATATCGCCTCGGGCATTCCTTGCGCGATTCTCGAGTATACCTTCCGTAATTCGTCGGGAAAGAAAGTCGAGTTTGAGTTTTCCTATCATGCGTCCCATTTTATGATTGGACAGGAAACCAAACTCGAGGGAACCCGCAATCAAGTCATTCCCGGAAAAGGCGTATTCTTTACCAATACGGAGAATCCCAACGCGGAGACCTGGGGCAGCTCGAGCGTCTCGGTGATCGGGCAGAAACCGGTTATCAAGGCCATGTGGCTCCGCGGTGGATGGTTCGATGCGATTTCCGCGCTGTGGCGCGAGGTGGATGAAGCGCGGTTCACGGCCAATAACGGCCAGGTGGATGCGGGAATGGGCGGACGCAACGGCGGCTCCGTGCTTATCAAAGCGGCGCTGGCGCCGGGCAAGGAAATCACCATTCCAGTCGTACTTACATGGTACGAGCCCAACAGCAACCAGTCCTATGCGTGCGCGACGCCGCCAGCCGGGGCGGAGGCCGATTGTTGCGCCGGCCCCGATTGCTGTCCCGCGCCGAAGTGGCGGGTCTTCTACGCCTCCCAATGGCGCGACGCCCAGGAGGTCGCCCTTTACGTCCATCGGAACTACGCCAGCCTCCGCGAGCGGACCGTTGCTTTCCAAAACGCCCTGCTGGACTCGACGCTTCCCAAGGAAGTGCTGGATGCCGTCTCCGCCAATCTGGCCATCCTTAAGTCGCCGACGGTCCTGCGCCAGGAGAACGGGAACTTATGGGGCTGGGAAGGTTGTTTTACCAATCGCGGCTGCTGCGACGGCACATGCACCCACGTCTGGAATTACGCCCAGGCGCTTCCGCATCTCTTCCCGCAACTCGAGCGCACCTTGAGGGAACTCGAATACGAGCGCTCGATGGATGAGCAGGGCCACGTCAGCTTCCGTTCCGCATTGCCCGATGGCCCCACTAATCACACCTTTCATCCCGCCGCAGATGGACAATTGGGCGGCATGATGAAGTTATACCGGGACTGGCAGATATCCGGCGACACGGAATGGATGAAGCAACTCTATCCTCTGGCCAAGCGCAGCATCGATTACTGCATCCAGAGATGGGACCCGGATCATCTCGGGGCTCTCTTCGAGCCGCATCATAACACTTACGACATCGAGTTTTGGGGCCCCGACGGCATGTGCGCGACGATCTATATCGGCGCACTGAGCGCCATGAGCGCGATGGCGGCGGCGCTTGGTTACGGCGACGATCAAAAGACTTATGCGGAGCTGGCGGAACGCGGGGCGCGGTTGATTGAAAAGACGCTTTTCAACGGCGAATATTTCGAGCAGAAGGTCCAGTATAAAGGCTTGCGCGACACGTCGTTCGTCGATCTCATTTCCGGCAAAGAACCGGCCAAACACGGCCGGGAGTTGATGGGGTTGTTGAAGAAAGAAGGGCCGCGTTACCAATACGGCAAGGGATGCATTTCCGACGGCGTGATCGGGGCGTGGATGGCTTCCACTTATGGAATCGCCACCCCGCTCAGCGCGCAGAAAATCCAAAAGAATCTCCGCTCGATTTACCGATACAATTTCCGGCGCGACTTATCGGAACATGTCAATCCGCAGCGTCCCGGCTATGCGCTTGGAAACGAAGCGGGCCTGCTCCTTTGCTCGTGGCCCAAGGGCGGCAAACCGATCCTGCCATTTCCATATAGCGACGAAGTCTGGACCGGGATCGAATACCAGGTCGCTTCGCACCTCATCGCCGAGGGCCTCGTCCGCGAAGGCCTGGACATTGTCAAGGCCGCCCGCAGCCGATACGACGGACGGGTGCGCAATCCCTGGAACGAATACGAGTGCGGAAATTTCTACGCGCGGGCCATGGCCAGTTACGCGCTGCTCGGTGCTTTGTCGGGCTTTCGTTATTCAGCGGTCGACCAGACGCTTTGGTTTGGGCCGAAGCTCAAGAAACGTCCGTTCACCACGTTTTTCTCCGCGCATTCCGGCCACGGGACCATTACGCTGGACCAACGGGCGCTGACCGTCTCGGTGCTCGAAGGCGAGTTGAAGGTCCTCCGGATCATTCTGGACCTTGGGAAGAAAACATTGGATTTTTCCGTCGAACTCACTGCGCGGCCGGGCCGTCCGGCCGGGTTCCCAATCCCTGTGTCAAAGCGCTGACTCCTGCCTGGCGCGGCGACGCGCGGGCGGGAGCTTTCCCATGTTTATGAATTATCTTTGGGTGGCAATCGGAGGGGCGCTCGGCACGGTCGGGCGCTTCTGGCTATCCGGACTGGTCGCGAACAAATTCGGCCAGACCTTCCCTTGGGGGACTTTGATCATCAATGTCACGGGATCGTTCGCGATCGGTTTCTTCGCAACCCTCACGAATCCCGAAGGCCGATACCTCGCTCCGCCGGCCTTCCGCACCTTCTTCATGATCGGGATCTGCGGCGGTTACACGACGTTTTCCTCTTTCAGTTTGCAAACGCTCAACCTCGCTCAGGATGGCGAATGGTTTTACGCGGGCGCAAATTGCGTCGCGTCGCTGGTGCTGTGCCTTGTCGCGGTATGGCTCGGGCACGTTTGTGCGATGCTGCTGAATCCAAACCCAAAATAGGAGGCGCCAATGGAAATCCCCCAAGATGCAATGCTGCTGCGAATCTTCATCGGCGAAAGCGACCGCTGGCAGCACCAGCCGCTTTACGAAGCCATCGTGATGAAAGCGCGCGAGATGCACCTGGCGGGCGCGACCGTGCTGCGGGGGCCGATGGGCTTTGGCCCCTCGAGCCGCGTTCACACGGCGAAAATCCTGAGGCTCTCGATGGACCTTCCCTTCGTCATCGAGATCGTCGACAGCGAGGAAAAGGTGAACGCGTTCCTGCCGGTGCTCGAGGAGATGATCGATGGCGGCCTGGTAACCCTTGAGCGGGTTAAAGTCATTTATTATCGCCACAGAAAACCGGTGTAAGGCGAAGAAATTGATGGCGGGAGCACCGTCCCGCCTTGCTAAAATGAACTTGTGGCGCACGCACTCCCGGCCATCCCGGTTTCGGCAAAGTTTCGTAAGACTGGCACGCCTCCTGCGATCTCAATTCAGCTTGATCAAACCCAATCAAACCAAATTCGACCTGGAACCCTGTCGAAAAATGAGCGTATTCAATCCGGCTCTTCCTCGCGCAACCGTCGGATTTCGATATAATTCCCCATCCAACCGGCCATGAGGGGCAATAGCAGCACCACTTCTCAGCAGAACCTTGACGGAATCGCAATCATCGGCATGGCCGGGCGTTTTCCCGGCGCCCGCAACGTGGAGGAATTTTGGCAAAACCTCGTTGCCGGCAAAGACAGCGTCGTCCATTTCTCCGACGATCAACTCGACGCCGCGGGCTACAATGCGAAAGCGCTGCGCGCGATGCCCGGCTACGTCGCCTCGCGCGGCATCATCGAGCGGCCGGAGTGGTTTGACCGCACGTTTTTCGGCATGTCGCCGAGGGAGGCGGAAGTCATGGACCCGCAGCACAGGGTGTTTCTCGAGCTGGCGTGGGAAGCGCTGGAAGATGCGGGCTGCGACCCTTCGCGCTATGCCGGCCTGATTGGCGTTTACGCCGGCATGGGGAATAATACGTATTACCCATTCTTCGTCCAGCAGCGGCGGGATCTCATGGAAGCCGTCGGCGTGGTAAACGCAGTCGTCGCGAACGAGAAAGATTTTCTCACCACCCGCGTCGCCTACAAGCTGAACTTGCGCGGCCCTGCGTTGAATATCCAGACCGCATGCTCCGCGTCGCTCGTGACCGTCTGTGTCGCATGCCAGAATTTGCAGGCGGGACAGTGCGATATTGCGCTGGCGGGAGGCATCTCGCTCACCTTTCCGCAGGAGCGAGGCTATTTTTTCCAGGACGGCAGCATGACCTCGCCCGATGGCTGGTGCCGGCCCTTCGACGCGCGGGCCAACGGCACGGTCTTCTCCAGCGGCGCGGGGATCGTGGCGCTCAAGCGGCTCGCAGAGGCCGTTGCGGACGGCGATCAAATATACGCGGTCATCAAAGGCCAGGCGGTCAACAACGACGGCTCGCGCAAGACCAGCTTCGCCGCGCCCAGCATCGATGCGCACGCGGAGGTCATCGCGCTGGCGCAAGCCTCCGCAAATACCGCCCCCGGGAGCATCTCGTACATCGAAGCACACGGGACCGCCACGCCGCTGGGCGATCCCATCGAGATCGCAGGCCTCAAGAAGGCATTTCGAACTTCCGGCGCGGCCACGCAATCCTGCCCCATTGGCTCCGTGAAGGGGAATATCGGCCACTGCGACGCCGCCTCGGGCATCGCGAGCCTCATCAAGACGGCGCTCGCGCTGCACCACGGGAGGATTCCCGCGACCCTCAACTGTGAGCAGCTCAATCCCGCTCTGGAAATCGAGGACTCGTCCTTTTTCATCAACAGGCAATTGCGCGACTGGCCTCGCGATCCTTCCGGCGCCACGCCGCGCAGGGCGGGAGTCAGCTCGCTCGGCATCGGTGGGACCAACGCCCACGTCGTCCTCGAAGAAGCGCCGGAACGCGCCCCCGCCGGCGATGGCGGCGCCGTGCAACTCCTCGTGCTCTCCGCCAAGACCGCCGCCGCGCTCGAACGCCGCGCATCCGATCTCGCCGCGCATCTCGAGGCGCACCCCGGGTGCCCGCTGGCCGATGTCGCGTTGACTCTGCAAACCGGACGGCAGGTTTTTCAACATCGCCGAGCCGTCGTCGCGCGTACTGGCGCCGAGGCAATCGCCGCATTGCGCGGCCCCGCGAAACTGACCCGCGTCGATGATCATCGCGATACTCCCGTCGGATTTCTTTTCCCTGGCCAGGGCACCCAATATGCCGGCATGGGCGCGGGGCTTTACAACAGCGAGCCGGTATTTCGCGGGGTCGTCGACGAATGCGCGGAGATATTGCGCGGCGAACTCGGCTGCGACTTGCGCGAGGTGATTTTTGCGAAAGGTGAAGAAGCGGAAGCCCGCTTGCGCGAGACCCGTTTCACCCAACCGGCGATTTTTACCATTGGCTGCGCGCTTGGACGCCTCTGGCTCTCGCGCGGTCTGCGGCCCGCGGCGATGCTTGGGCACAGCGTCGGCGAGTTTGCCGCCGCCACGCTTGCCGGCGTTTTCTCGCTCCCGGATGCTGCGCGGCTGGTCGCAACGCGCGCCCGGCTGGTGCAGGAGTTGCCGCAGGGGGCGATGCTCGCCGCCCGGCTTGACGAAAGCGACGCACGCAAACTCTTAACCGACCCGCGCGTGGACATCGCCGCGCACAATTCGCCAAAACTCTCCGTCTACTCCGGCCCCTTCGACGCCATCGCGGCGCTCGAGGAGAAACTCCGCGAGGGGGGCATCCCGGCGCGGCGGCTTTCCACCTCGCACGCATTTCACTCCCCGATGATCGAGCCGGCGATAGCGCCGTTTGCCGAAGCGGTCGCCGCGGTTTCTCTTCACGGGCCGAATCTGCCCATCGTTTCCAGCGTCACCGCCGGGTGGATGACCGAGGCGCAAGCCACCGATCCGCAATATTGGATTGGACACATGCGCGCCACCGTCCGTTTCTCCGGCGCCGCGGCGCGGCTGCTCGAGATTCAGAACATCGCGCTGATCGAGGCCGGCTCCGGCCAGACCCTGGGGCAGCTTGTCCGGCAGAGCCCGGCCAGGACCGCTCAGCTTCAGATCGCGCACTCAATCGAGGAGGGCGTCGATGAAGACGAATCGCTCGCCGCCGCGCTTGGCCGATTGTGGCTCGCGGGCGTCCCGGCCGATTGGGCCAAATTTCACGACGCCGCAAACCGGCGGCGTGTGTCGCTGCCGGGCTATCCATTCGAGCGCCAGCGGTATTTCGCCGATCTGCCGCCCGGCGTGCCATTGCCTCTCGCGACTGCCGACACGGACGGCGAGCCGCCCATCGACGCCCAGGACGCCCACGCAGCCGTGGCGTCCGCGCCGCGCCGGATCGAGGAGAGAGCTGCTGCCGAGCCCCCCGCCCCGGCGGCGTCCGAAACGCCCGGCGATGAAACGCTCGCGCAGCTTAAACAGCTTCTCATCAATCTTTCCGGCCTCGACCTCGCGGGGGTTCCAGCGTCGACCAGTCTCCTCGAGCTCGGCTTCGATTCCCTCTTTCTCTCTCAAATCGCGCTCGGGGTCTCCCGCAAGTTCGGTGTGAAAATCACCGTCCGCCAATTGCTGCGCGACCTCGGCACCATGGAAGCGCTCGCCGCGCACCTCGCCCGCGAACGCCCGCCCGTCGCCGCAGCGCCCGAATCGGCTCCGGCGATTATTCCCAAGAAACCCGAGGCCGTCGCCGCCGCCGCGCATGGCCCCTTCCGGCCCGTGCAGCGCGAACTCAACGCTAGCCTCACACCGGGCCAGAAGAGGTGGCTCGAGGATTTCATCGTCCGCTACAACGCGCGCACCCCTTTGTCTAAAGCGTACACGCAGCGCCATCGCGGCCATTTCGCCGACCCGCGCGCGGCCTCCGGATTCAAGCAGGTTTGGAAGGAAATGGTTTACCCAATTGTCGCGGGCCGCTCCGCGGGCGCAAAGCTATGGGACATCGACGCAAACGAGTGGACCGACATGACCATGAGCTACGGCGCGGCGATGCTCGGCCATCAACCGCCGTTTGTCCTCGAGGCGATCTCCGCTCAACTCGCGCTCGGCATGGAGATCGGCCCCACCTCGCCGCTCGCGGGCGAAGTCGCCGCCTTGATTTGCGAGCTGACCGGCATGGAGCGCGCCACCTTTTGCAACACCGGTTCCGAAGCCGTGAGCGGCGCCCTGCGCATCGCCCGCACTGTCACCGGCCGCCCGCGCATCGTTTATTTTTCTCAAAGCTATCACGGTATCGCGGACGAGGTGCTCGGCAGGGCGGCGAATGGCGGCGCGTTGCCCGTCGCGCCCGGAATCCCGCCCGAGATGCTCGCGAACGTCCTGATTCTCGACTACGCCGACCCGCGTTCGCTGGAAATCATCGCCGCCCAGGCGGACTCGATCGCCGCCGTGCTCGTCGAGCCCGTGCAAAGCCGCAGGCCGGGTTTGCAGCCGCGCGAGTTTTTGCATGAGCTGCGCGCAGTCACCGCCCGCCACGGAATCGCGCTTGTTTTCGACGAGCTGATCACCGGCTTCCGCTGCCATCCCGGCGGCGCGCAGGCATATTTCGGCGTGCGCGCGGATATCGCGACCTACGGGAAATCGTTCGGCGGCGGCCTGCCCATCGGCGCGATTGCCGGCAGTGCGGAATACATGAACGCGTTCGATGGCGGAGCATGGAACTTCGGCGACGATTCATTTCCGGATGCCGCCGTGACTTTCTTCGCCGGCACATTCATGCGTCATCCGCTCGCGCTGGCCGCGGCCCGCGCGGTGCTCTTGCATTTAAAGAACGAGGGGCCCGCCTTGCAGCAGACGCTCGCGGGACGCGCCGCCGGGATGCTTTCCGGGATCAACTCGGCTCTTGCCGGTTCGCCCTTTTCCGCGTCCCACTTTACCTCGAACTGGCTCCTCCACACGGCGCCGGAGTTCGGATACTCCGCGCTGCTTTTCGCGCTCTTGCGGCATCGCGGGATTCACATTTGGGAGGGACGCCCCTGCTTTATTTCGACCGCTCACGACGATGCCGACATCGCTCGCGTGGTCTCGGCGTTTGCCGAAAGCGCGGCGGAACTCGAAGGCGAGGGGTTCTTCACGCGTGCCATGCCGGCGCAGGCCGCGGCGGCAGTGGGCGAGCGGCTTCCGCTAACCGAATCGCAGCGCGAAGTCTGGCTTCTCTGCCAGCAAAATGCCGCCGCGAACTCCGCGTGCAATGAAACGTGGACGCTCCATTTCGACGGCGAGCTCGACCTCGACGCGATGCGCAATGCCGTCCAGGAAATCGTCAACCGCCATGACGCATTGCGCTGCACGTTCGATCCTTCGGGCGAATCCCTTTCCATCGCGCCCTCGCTCGCGGTCGATGTTCCCTTAACCGACCTTTCGACCTTGCCCGATGCGCCGGAGCGACTGGCCGCCATGCGGACCGCGGAGAGTGTGCGCGTGTTTGATCTTTCCCGCGGCCCGATGCTCGCCGTGCAAGTCGTCAAGGTGGCCGCCCAGACTCACGCGCTCATTTTTAACGCGCACCACCTCGTCTGCGACGGCTGGTCGTGCGACATCTTTCTCAACGAGCTGGCCGCCATTTACTCCGCGTTGCGCGAGGGCCGTCCGCATGAGCTTCCGCTCGCGATGCAGATGCGCGATTACCAGCGCTGGGAGGAGGAAATGCGCCGCACCCCGGAGTTCGGCGCCGAGATGAATTTCTGGTGTGAACAATACGCCGCCCCGCCGTCGGTGCTGGAGCTGCCGGGCGACCGTCCCTATCCCTCACGCCGCAGCTATCGCGGCTCGAGCGAGACGATGACGCTGCCGCCGGAGTTTTCGCACGCGCTTGTGAAACTCGGCGCCAGGCATGGAGCGACGCTTTTCACTGTATTGCTGGCCGCTTACAAAACCTTGCTGTTCCGCCTCAGTGGAGAGGGCGACTTGAGTGTCGGCATTCCGTGCGCGGGCCAGAACAATGCGCCGGGCGGCGAGCATCTGATCGGGCATTGCGTGAATATGCTGCCGCTGCGCTCGCGGCTGGAGGGCGGCCAGACGTTTGAGAACTTGCTTGGCGCGCTTCAATCGGTCGTGCTCGAAGGTTTCGAACATCCCCATGTAACCTTCGGCTGGCTTCTGCAAAAACTTTCGCTCCCGCGCCTGCCTGGCCGCGTGCCGCTGATTTCCGCCACGTTCAATGTCGATCCGCCCTTGAGCCACGTCCGCTTCTCGGGACTGGCGCACCGCATCGAGTCGAACCCACGCGCCGCATTTCAATTCGACCTGAGCATCAACTGCGACGCGACCGCGGACCGCTTCCGGCTCGTCTGCAATTACAACACCGATCTTTTCGACCCCGCGACGATCCGGCGCTGGCTCAATCACTACCGCGTTTTGCTCGAAGCCGCCGCCGCCGATCCCACGCGACCGCTTGCACAACTGCCGCTGCTCGACGCCGCCGAGCGGCAGGAAATGCTCGACGGCTGGAACGGCACGCAGCAGGCGTTCCCAGAGGACGCCCTGTTGCACAGGCTCTTCGAAGCCCAGGCCCTGCGCACCCCCGAAGCGGTTGCCGTTGTCTGTGAAAAGGAACATCTCACTTATGCCGAGTTGAATCGCCGCGCCAACCAGCTTGCGCGCCGATTGCAAAAGCTCGGCGTCGCGCGCGACGTCGCCGCCGGCATTTGCATGGATCGTTCCCTCGAAATGGTCGTTGCGATTTTCGCCGTGCTCAAAGCCGGCGGCGCTTATGTCCCGCTCGATCCTTCGTATCCTTCCGAACGCATCGCCCTCATGATCGCCGATGCCGCGATGCCGGTCATCGTGACGCAAACGCGTTTCGCGGAGATTTGCGGCGGCGGCCCGCGCCTGGTGTGCGCCGATGCGGAGGATTGCAGCGGCGAAGATGCCGCGGACCTCCCCACGGACATCGGCGCCGACAGCCTTGCCTACATCATTTACACTTCCGGTTCCACCGGCAAACCCAAGGGCGTGATGATCCCGCATCGCGCCATTTGCAATCACATGCTCTGGATGCAGGCGGAATTTCCGCTCGGCGGGCAGGACCGGGTTTTGCAAAAAACGTCGATTTCCTTCGACGCGTCCGTGTGGGAATTTTTCGCCCCGCTCTTCGTCGGCGCGCAGCTTGTAATGGCGCACCCCGAGGGGCATCGGGACAGCAGCTATCTTGCCGACGCGGTTGCGCGGCATGGGATTACCACCTTGCAATTGGTGCCCTCGATGTTGCGGATGCTTGTCGAGGAGCCCGGCCTGGCGGCATCCGCCGCCACCTTGCGCCGGCTCTTCTGCGGCGGCGAGGCGCTCACGCCGGAACTGTGCGAGAAATTTTTTGCGCGGCTCGCCGGTTGCGCGCTGATCAATCTTTACGGCCCGACCGAGTGCGCCATCGACGCCACCTTCCACCGTTGCGTGCCGGGTGAAACCATCGTGCCCATTGGCGGGCCCGTCGCGAACACCCGGCTTTACATCCTGGACGCGGCCTCGCAGCCGGCGCCCATCGGGGTCCCGGGCGAGTTGCACATCGGCGGGGCGCAACTCGCGCGGGGATATTGGCGCAATCCGGAACTGACTTCCGCCGCGTTTGTTTCCCTCAACGGCGAGCGGGTTTACAAGACCGGCGACTTCGCGCGGTGGCTGCCGCACGGCGAGGTCGAGTTTCTCGGGCGCAGGGATCGGCAGGTCAAATTGCGGGGCCACCGGATCGAGCTGGCCGAAGTGGAAAGCGAGCTCCGGCGTCAACCCGGCGTCGCAGACTGCGCGGCGCTCGTGCGCGAAGACATGCCCGGCTACAAACGCCTCGTGGCCTACGCCGTGCGCGAGCAAAGCGCGGCCGTCGAGCTCTGGCCCTCCTCGCCATCGACCGGGGGCGACCCGGTTTACGACGATGTCCTTTACAACGCGATGAGCCTCGACAAATCGCGCCTCGAAGGCTACCGGCGCGCGTTCGAGGAGACGATCCGTGGCAAAGTCGTCCTCGACATCGGCACCGGACGCGATGCGCTGCTCGCGCGGATGTGCGTCGATGCCGGCGCACGCAGGGTCTATGCCGCCGAAATGCTCGAAAAACCCGCGCTCCAGGCGCGGGCTCTGGTCGAAGGCCTCGGCTTATCCGACAGGATCATCGTGATGCACGGGCGCTCCCAGGACCTCGAGCTTCCGGAAAAGGTCGATGTCTG
>Ga0302320_10010947_pt1 | contig 19279 bp, 19 predicted proteins | sample Bog_T0_3_FD_202130 | JGI IMG/M metagenome (GOLD analysis project Ga0302320, IMG submission 202130) | Peat permafrost microbial communities from Stordalen Mire near Abisko, Sweden - Bog_T0_3 | ecosystem: Environmental > Terrestrial > Soil > Wetlands > Peat | place: Sweden: Abisko, Stordalen Mire... | reverse complement strand
CACCTACGGCCCCGGCCCGGCCCGCGAAGTGCTCAACGAACTCCTCGACGGCTCCGGGTACAACATTCTCATGATTGGCGATCAGGGCCAGGGCACGCCGCGGCGCATCGTTTTGAGTGGCCGCCCAATTGTGCCGTCGCAGCCATCGGGCAACGCCATGCCGGGCGCAAACAACGAGAACGAAACGGAAAACGACCAGGAGGCGCAGCAGGCGACCGAACCGGAGCCGCCCGGTCCGGGGGAACAGGCGCGGCCGGGAACAGCCGAATACAACGCAGCGCAACCCACACAGGTACGCTCTCCGCAAGAAATGCTTCAGCAGCGCCAGCAGCAGATGCAACAGATGCAGCAGCAAATGCAGCAGCAACAGCAACAACAACAGCAGCAAAACATCCCGCAAAATTAACCAGCGCCCGCACAGCTCAAGCTGCGCCTGAAGGCTGAGGCCTTAAAGCTGATTGCTGCATTTAAGAGATTCGCGCGGCCTGGGTCTGTGCCTTTATCAGGACCGGTCGACGCGGCGGTCGCATCATTGCAAAACCCACGCGCAGAATCGCATAAGCGGTCAGAATGCCAAATGCCATCGCGCCCAGCGACGCCAGGACCAGCATGATCAAATCCAGTAAATTTGCCATTCTTACCACCTGTAATTTTGGATGCACTTTCGTCCGCAATGGAGTGCATCCGGCACACATTTTTCGTTCACCGTGCGTCTCAGTGATTGTCGCAGAAAACGCGTCGCGTTGACCCCCATTTCTATTGCCAAATAGAATACCCCTGGGGATAGTTTTCACCCATGCAGCGTTGCGGTGAGTCGAACCGCACAATTTCTCGCAACCCGCCATCAACGTACAGCCCATCCATGTCCATCACACACATCTCGGTGCGTGGGGCGCGCCAGCACAATCTGCGCGACATCAATGTGCGCATTCCCCGCAACGCCCTCACCGTGGTCACCGGCCTCTCCGGCTCCGGCAAAAGCTCGCTCGCCTTCGACACCATCTACGCCGAGGGCCAGCGCCGCTACGTTGAAACGCTTTCCGCCTACGCGCGCCAGTTCCTCGACCAGATTGAGCGGCCCGACGTGGATTCAATCGAGGGCTTGAGCCCGGCCATCTCCATCGAGCAGAAGACCACCAGCCGCAGTCCCCGCTCCACCGTCGGCACCATCACTGAAATCTACGACTACCTGCGCCTGCTCTATGCCTCTGTCGGCACGCCCCACTGCCCCAATTGCGGCCGCCCCATCGCCCGCCAGACCGCGGAGCAGATTGTTCAAAGGATCCTGGAGTTGGGCAAAGGCGAGCGCGTAACGGTGATGGCGCCCATCGTCCGGGGCCGCAAGGGTGAGTTTAAGGATCTACTGGATCAGCTTGACCAGCAAGGCTTTCGCGCTCGCGTTGACGGCGAGGTCCGCGATCTTTCCGAGCCCCTCGCGCTCGACCGCCGTAAGAATCACAACATCGAAGCCATCGTCGACCGCGTGCTCCTCAAGCTCGAGGGTGCCCCCGGTCCCTCGTCCGCCGTCGGCGGAGGGACCGGGGAGGGAGCCAAACCAACCGCGACCTCGACCAACAAACCCTCCACCGAAAAGCGTCTGGAAATGGCCGTTATCAAAGCCCTGCAACTCGCCAACGGCCTGGCCCTCATCGGCTTCAACGACGGCAACGAGCAGCTCTTTTCCTCGTCCATGGCCTGCCCCGACTGCGGCCTCGATGTGCCCAAGCTCGAGCCGCGCAGCTTCTCCTTCAACTCCACCTTCGGCGCATGCCCCAACTGCCACGGCCTCGGCTCGCTCTACGATTTCGATCCGGCGAAAGTGATTACGGACTGGTCCAAGCCTCTGCTCGATGGCGGTCTTGGTCCCGGCTCATCGTCGCAATACCTCCTCAAGCTCATGCAGCTGGCGGCCACCCGCTACAAAATCGACCTTAAAGTTCCCTTTGAGGATTTACCTCCAAAGCAACAACATATATTGGTTTACGGCCCGCCTAAAGGCGAGGCCCCGCGCACCGGCTTTCACGGCATTCTCAGCTATCTGCGCGACAATGTGGAAGAAGCCCGCAGCGACAGCTATCGCGAGTACATGATGAGCTACATGTCGGCCGTGCCCTGCCCGGTGTGCCGTGGCAAGCGCCTGCGTCCGGAGTCGCTGGCCGTCAAGGTCGGCGGTCTTTCCATCGCCGACTTCACCGCCCTTCCGCTCAACCGCGCCCTTTCCGCCGCTATCAACCTCAAGTTCAGCGAACGCGAGGCCATTGTCGCCGAGCGCATTCGCCATGAAATCTCCGAGCGCCTGGAGTTCCTTTGCGCCGTCGGTCTCACCTATCTTTCGCTCGATCGCAACGCCACCACGCTCTCCGGCGGCGAGGGCCAGCGCATTCGTCTCGCCACGCAGATCGGCTCGCGGCTGCGCGGCGTCCTTTACGTCCTCGACGAGCCCTCCATCGGCCTGCATCAGCGCGACAACAATCGCCTTATTGAAGCTCTCGAAAAACTCCGCGACCTGGGCAATACCGTTCTCGTCGTCGAACACGACGAAGAAACCATCCGCCACGCCGACTTTGTTCTCGATCTGGGTCCAGGTGCGGGGCGCCTGGGAGGTCTTGTCGTGGCCCAGGGCACGCCCGAGCAGATCATGGCCTCGCCTGCGTCGCTCACGGGCCGTTACCTCAGCGGCACAGCCACCATGCTGCAACGCGCCAAACCTCGTCCCCTTACCGGCAAATGGCTCACCATCATCGGAGCCCGCGAGCACAACCTGCAGGACGTGAGCCTGCGCATCCCGCTTGGCGTCATGACCGTCGTCACCGGCGTAAGCGGCAGCGGCAAAAGCACGCTCATCAACGACATTCTCTATCGCTCGCTGGCCAAGCAAATCTACGGCTCGCGCGAGGAGCCCGGCGCACACGAAGCGCTCACCGGCACCGAACAGCTCGATAAGGTCGTCCGCATCGATCAGTCGCCCATTGGCCGCACGCCGCGCTCGAACCCAGCGACCTACACCGGCGTCTTCTCGCCCATTCGCGATCTTTTCTCCATGCTGCCCGAGGCGCGCGAGCGCGGCTACAAGCCCGGCCGCTTCAGCTTCAACGTCACCGGGGGCCGCTGCGAGGCTTGCCAGGGCGACGGCCAGCGCCGCATTGAGATGAACTTCATGCCCGATGTCTACGTGCAGTGCGAAGTGTGCAACGGTCGCCGCTACAATCAGGAGACGCTGGCCGTCAAATTCCACGGCCACTCCATCGCCGACGTGCTCGACCTCACCATTGAAGATGCATTGCCGCTGCTCACCGACGTGCCACAGGTGCGCCAGAAATTGCAGACCCTCGTCGACGTTGGCCTGGGCTACATCCACCTCGGCCAGAGCGCGACGACGTTGTCGGGAGGCGAAGCGCAGCGCATGAAGCTGGCGCGCGAACTCTCCAAGCGCCAAACCGGCAAGACCCTCTACCTGCTCGACGAGCCCACCACCGGCCTGCACTTCGACGACGTACGCAAGCTGCTTGAAGTCCTGCACCGGCTCACCGATCTCGGCAACTCGGTCATCATCATCGAGCACAATCTCGACGTCATCCGCAACGCCGACTGGGTCGTCGATCTTGGCCCTGAAGGCGGCGAAGATGGCGGACGCATTGTCGGCGAAGGCCGCCCCGCGAAGATTGCCGCCACGCCCGGCTCCTACACCGGCCAATTCCTCAAGCGCTATTACAAATTCACGAACGGCCGCCTCGAACCCGCCGAACTTGAAGAGGATCTCCTTGTGTCCCCTGTCGCTGACAACGGCGTCAAAGCCGCATCATCGAAGAACACCCATGCCGATCCGACTTCCGCGACGCGCTCCAACGATAAGCTCACACGAAAGAAACCTGGATCCGCAGCAAGCAACCGCAGAAAGACCGGCCTCCAACGCCCATGACCAACCTTCCCGAAGACGACCCACGTGAGCCCGTGAATTTGCCGAGCGACGATTCCGCCGGCCTCGGCGCAACATCCGCATCCGACGCCGCGCAGGCGCCGGCTCCCGCTTCTTCCGTTTTCGCAGCGGATCCCGCCGCGGATACTCAGACATCCTCCGCCTTCTCCGAAATCTCACCTTCAAACGCCGAGCCACCGCTCTTCTACTCCTACGCCCAGCCGCCCATCCGCCGCTTCGTCCGCATCCCGAACTTCGGCCATCTTCTGCTTTTGTCGCTGCTGGGTCTCGTCGCCTTCAGCATCCTGGTGATCGGCCTCGCTCTGGCCTCGCACTTCCATCTCTTTGGTTTCCGGCTTTCAACAAAGTCTGCCACCGACCTCGGCTTCAACATCGCCACCGAGGGCATTCTCTACGTCCTCACCTTTGTCTTCAGCCTCTGGGTTCTCCCGATGGTCTGGAACGAAAGTCTCTTCGCGGGCCTCGAATGGCGCGGCAAAGTGGCGCTCTCCAACTTCTGGCTGCTGTTGGGCACAGCCTCGGCCTGCTTCGGCCTCGCCATCGTCGATCAGATCCTCATGCCCGGCCCGGCCAACGCGCCCATTGAAAAAATGATCAGCTCCACCGGCGCGGCCTGGATGATGTTCGCTTTCGGCGTCACTATGGCGCCCTTCTTCGAGGAGATGCTCTTCCGCGGATTCCTTTTGCCCGCGTTTTGCACGGCCTGTGACTGGATCGTCGAAAAAACGGACCACGCGCCGCCTCGCCCGCTCGACGCCGACGGCCATCCCCAGTGGTCACTCGCGGCGATGATCATTGGCTCCGTGCTCACCAGCATCCCCTTCGCTCTGCTTCACGCCGAACAGCAGGGTCATTCGTTGGGGCCGTTTATTCTCATGGTCGTTATCAGCATGATTCTCTGCGCGGTGCGCCTCAAAGCCAGGTCCCTCGCCGCCAGCACACTGGTCCACGCGAGTTACAACTTCTTCCTCTTTACCGTGGAGTTGATCGCCACCGGCGGCTTTCGGCATTTTGACAAGATGTAAAATGCAGCCGGGAGCCGGTAGCTCGTAGCCAGTAGCGACTGCGGGTTTCAAGCTACTGGCTACCAGCTACAAGCCACCGGCTAGAATAGTCTCGATGCCTCCGACTACCTACTCCGAACAGTTTCTCGCCCTCCTTGCCCGCACCAGCTTCAAGCTCGGCGAGTTCAAGCTCTCCTCCGGCGGCACCAGCGACTACTACATCGACTGCCGCACCACTACGCTCCACGCCGAAGGCGGTCGCCTCACCGGGCACGCCATCCTCGATCTGCTTGAAGCCAATAAAATCGACGCCGAAGCCGTAGGCGGGTTGACCATGGGCGCCGATCCCATCGTGTCGAACGTTGCGACTGCAAGCGCCTGGCGCGCGCAATCGCATCCATCCGCACCGCTCCTCCACGGCTTCCTCGTCCGCAAAGCCGAAAAGGCTCACGGTACCGGCCGCCGCATCGAGGGTTTCTGCCGCTCTGGCGCGCGCGTGGTCATCGTGGACGACGTCTGCACAACAGGCGCCTCTACCATCGCCGCCATTGAGGCCGCCAAGGAAGCCGGCATGGAGATCGCCGCCGTGGTCTGCATCGTCGAGCGCGAAGAAGCCAAGGGCCGCCCCGCCGTTGAATCGGCAGCAGCCCCCGCGCCCTTCCTGAGGCTCTTCACCGCGAAGGACGTCCGCGCCGAGCACGTAAAGCAACTCGCGGCTGCGAAATCTTAACTACAAAAAGCACAAAGGGCAGACCCCTCAGGATCTGCCCCTTGTTCCTTCCACAACCGTTCACCGCTAATGGTTGTTCTACTCATCCACGGTCGTCGGCGACTCGCTGGACGGCTTCGCCTGGCCCGTCACCGAGGCGGGCGTCTGGCTGGCCGCGCTTTCGCCGTTCATATTCGAGAGCAGCCGCACCTGCACGCGCCTGTTCTCCTTGCGTCCTGCCGGCGTGTTGTTCGACGCCACAAACTGGTCCTTGCCAATGCCGATCAAATAAAACCGGTGCGGCGCGATGTTGTACTTTGCCGCCAGGTACTGCACCACTGCATCGGCGCGACGCTGGCTCAGCTCGTAGTTGTACTGCGCCGGGCCCGTCGAATCGGTTCCGCCGGTCACTTCAAGAATGTAGCTCTTCGCGGAGCCCAGCTGGCCCGCGAAACTATCCAGCTGCGCCTTGTCGTCCGTGGTCAGCAGGGCCTTGTCGAAGCCGAAGGTCACTGACGCCTTTGTCACTTCCTTGTAGTTATCGAGCCCCTTCACCACGCTGTCCAGCGAATCGGCACGGTGTGCCACATCGTTGGCTGCGGTGTCGGCGGTATTTGCCTGCTGGCTGGCGTTCTGCGCGTTCGCGTTCGCCGCATCGGCTGAACTTTGCGCCTTGGTGATGCCCGCCTGCGCGCGATCGTCCACATCGTGAATCGCGCGGTTGTTGTCTGCCGATCGCCGGTCCAATTGATCGGTGTGTTCGATGAGCGGCCCCGTCTGGGTTTTCACGTAGTTCTTGCTCGCGCATCCTGTCACGCCCAAAGCCAGCAGCGCTGTCGCTGCCACCGCAAAACCAAATCGACGGCTCGTCATTGCCTTCACCTCTCCGCCCTCAGGCCGGGCATTTCTTCGTATTCCCGGCAGGGAGGTCTCTTTCTGCACTTTGAAAGGTGCACGCAACTCTCCAATCGTGAAAACCTCCGCAATCCGATGATAATAATCAGCTTTTCACTCTGGCGGAATCTGAGCTTCGCCTGAACAATCATGTAATTTTTACCGAACCCGGTAAGGATTGCCCGATCTTCCCAGCTTGGCTAACTCCGCCAACTCCGCTCGCCCCGCTATCCTAAGAGCTGGCCTGAAGCAGACCACGCACCCCAATGGACCTCTACGAAAAAATCCGCACCCTGCCCACGCAGCCCGGCGTGTATCTCTACAAAAACGCCGAGGGCGAGGTCATTTACGTGGGCAAGGCCAACAACCTGCGCTCGCGCGTGCGTTCCTATCTGCTTGAGGCCTCGCAGGCCAACGCCAAAACCGGCTCCCTCATGCGCGAGGCCGTGGACATCGAATACATCCTCGTCGCCAACGAGCACGAGGCCCTCGCGCTTGAAAACAATCTCATCAAGCAGCGCAAGCCGCGCTTCAATATTCTGCTCCGCGACGACAAGACCTACCCCTACGTCAAGCTCACCCTCGCCGATCGCTACCCCAAGGTCTTCGTCACGCGCCGCCTGCGCAAAGACGGCGCCGCATACTACGGCCCGTACTTCCCCGGCAATCTCGCGTACCGAGTGGTCGAACTCATTCATCGCAGTTTTCTGTTGCCCAGTTGCAAGGTCGATCTCTCGCGCTACCATCCTCGCGCCTGCCTTCAGTACTACATTCACCGCTGCCTGGGCCCATGCGTTGAAGGCCTCACCACGCCCGAGATCTACAAAGACGCCGTCCGCGACGCGCAGCTGTTTCTCGAAGGCCGCCACGCCGAGTTGGAGCGCACCCTCGAGCAGCGCATGAGGTCCGCCGCCGAAGCCGAGCAGTTTGAAGCCGCCGCGCGTCTGCGCGATCAGCTCTCGACCGTGCACCAGCTCGAGGAGAAGCAGCGCATCGCGACTGCGGATTTGAGCGATGACGCCGACGTCTTCGGCTACCACTTTGAAGACGGTTCGCTGGCCGTCAACCTGTTCCACATGCGCAACGGCAAAATCGTCGACCGCCGCGAGTTCTTCTGGGAAGATCTGCCAGCTCTGATGGAGAACTTCGCATTGGAACAGGGGGAATCCAGCCAAGCGAGAACGCCGGGGGCCCCCGGTCTCGCATCTGAGACCGGGGATCGCACAACCTCCGGCTCGCCCGTCTTCCACGCCGGCGCAGTCTTCTCTGCCTTACTCAAACAGCTCTACATCGACCAGCACTACGTCCCGCGCACGATCCTCGCTCCCGTTGAATTCGACGACCGCGAAACCCTCGCTGCTCTCCTCACCGAGCGCACCGGCCATAAGATCGAAATCGCCGTCCCGCAACGCGGCGAGAAACGCTCCCTCGTCGATCTCGCAGGCCAGAACGCCAAGCAGTCCTACACGCAGCGTTTCCGCGTTCTCGAGCCCTCGCGCAAGGCCATTCAGGAGGCGCTCGCCGACGTGCTCATGCTTCCCGAGCTGCCCCGCAGGATTGAGTGCTTTGACATCTCGCACATCCAGGGCGCGGAAACCGTGGCCTCCATGGTCGTCTGGGAAGACGGCAAGATGAACAAGTCCGCCTATCGCAAATTCAAGGTGAAAACCGTCGCCGGTGTCGACGATTTCGCATCCATGCGCGAGGTGGTCGAGCGCCGCTACCGCCGCATCCGCGACGCCGCCGCACTCGTCCAGGTCCAGACTTCCGCGAAAGTGGGTGCCCCCGGTCCCTCGCGTTTGGGGACCGGGGACTCCGCGGATGCCGATTCTGCCTTCGCGAAAGGGCACGACTTCAGTCGTGCCGAAACTGACGCCCGAAACGATGGGGCTTTAGCCCCCGAGGCAAAACCCAAGGAGCCGGCAACGATGCCCTCTCTCGTCCTCATCGATGGCGGTCTGGGCCAGCTTCACGCCGCGGCCGAAGCTCTCGAGTCGCTGGGTTTCACCTCGCAGCCTCTCGCCTCCATCGCCAAGAAAGAAGAGATCATCTACCTCTACGGCAACGAGGACGAGCCCATCGTCCTCGACCGCCGCAGCCCAGTCCTCCATTTTGTCCAATTGATTCGCGATGAGAGTCACCGCTTCGCCGTGGGGTATCACCGCCAGCGCCGGGCTATGCGGGATAGGGACTCTGAGTTGCTAACTATTCCCGGCATCGGCCCACAAACCCGCCAGCGCCTGCTCACCCACTTCGGCAGCCTCCGCGACGTGCAGCAGGCCACAGCCGAGTCCCTCGCCGCCGTAGTCTCCCGCAAAACCGCCGAAATTATCTGGCGGCACTTCCACGAAACACAATCGGTCAATTGAGAGTCACCGCCGCAACCTCTCCGACCCCTTATAATTGGCAGCCATGCCAGTCAATCTGCAATTCGCCCTCACATTCGAGGACTACTTGGCCGCCATGCGCCTGCATTCAAAGAAGAATTGGTGGCTTCGTTTGAACTATGTCACGGCGCGTTTTGTTATGCCCGTTCTTGGCGTGATCTTCATACTTCTCGGACTTCTGACCTCCGGCCCAGGCGTATCTTGGGCCTTTCTGATCCTCGACTGCGGTGTCGGCCTGTTTTTCATCCTCTACCCCTTGTACTACCGTGCACGTCTGAGGCGTTGCTACCGCCGCACAAGAACCGGAGGCGGCGACACTGCCGTCGCGATCGGCGAGGAAATGATCCACGTGAAAATGGAGAACGTGAGCAGTGACTTTAACTGGAAGGCTGTGCAGTTTTTCCGCGAGGACCCGAAGCTAATCATGCTCTATTTGGCCCCGGCCAAATTCGTAGCCTTGCCCAAGCGCGCATGTACGCCTGAACAGATCGCCGAATTGCAATCGCTTCTGGCGCGAAAATTTGCGGAGAAAGCTGCAAATCCCTCTTGACCGCAACACGCAATCAACCTTGCCAGTGATAAATCGAGGCCTTCTGCAATCGGCCGGCGAAAACTACCGGTTCGCCGCCAAAATCGCATCCGTCCACTGCTCAGTCTCCGCACGCACCTGGCCGACCGTCTGATCGTCCTTGTACACCGCGTAAAAATACGCAAAAAGCACGCGGTTCTTGGCGCGGAAAATTGCCCCGCCCACGACCATTCTTACGGTCGTCCCGTTGGCTGTTACCGGCGCGATCATGCCGAATCCGTAAGCATCGATCTTGAAGAACAAAGTGCCCAGCATCACCGGCTTGCCGTAGCTGATCTCCGTGTCCAGGTTCATCGCCTTCATGCGCTTGTTGAATTCGTCCTCGCTCTCCTTGAACGAGGAACCGAGCACTGCCCCCATCTGCTGACTGGCAGAATTGACCAGGTCCTTGAAATCGCTGGCGCTGACGTCCGTGCTCTCCACGGTGCGCATCACTTCCACCATGGCGTACGGGTCAATGCTGCCTGTCCCATTGCTGCGCACGGCCGGCACATCCTTCTCTGGGACGAACGCCGCCACAAGCCGGTTGCTATCGGGAACCACGACGTTGTACTTCGTGCGGTCATCTCCCAACTCCACCATGCCGTTGCCCGGCGGCGCGGGGAGCGCAACGGACACGCCGCCCACCGCGTACGCCGGCGTTGTGCTTGCAGCCATCTGCGCCTTGGCTCGAATCGAACCCGGCCCCGCAGCCAACCATGTGAGTGCGGCAACGATTAAGAAAAGTTGGACCACACGAGGGCAATCGACACCACGAAAATCTGCGTTCACGGTTCCTCCGATCTTTCGCAACGCGGAAAATGAAATCGGTCCTCATCGCTCGCGCGACCGAGACCGGCGTGCTTCCTTTGCGTACAGTCTACTCGCCCCGCACCCTGACGCCCCTGCGTAAAATCGAACCATGGACGCTGTGCGCATCGACAAATGGCTCTGGGCCGCGCGCTTCTTCAAAACCCGCGCCATCGCCTCGCGCGCCTGCGATATAGGCCGGATCGAATCCAATGGCCAACGCGCCAAACCCGCACGCGATGTTCATGCCGGCGACCGCCTGCAAATCGAAAACGATGCCGGCCGCTTTGAGATCGACGTCCTCGGCATTAGCCACATCCGCGGCCCTGCATCCGTAGCGCAAACACTCTACCGCGAGACGGAAGCTAGCCGCGAAGCGCGCCTCCGCGTCGCGGAAGAGCGCAAATCCATGCAGCAATTCGCGCCGTTGCCCGTTGGCCGGCCCAGCAAGCGTGACCGCCGGCGCATCATCCAATTCCGCGGCCGCGCCTGAACAAGACCCAAAACAAAAGGCCCGGGCGAATTGCCCGAGCCTCTGTCTTTCCTAACTCCGCAAGCGCCGCTAACAACGCCAGCTCCGCTGCTTCTTCTACGCCAGCAGCTTCTGCACCTTCTCTTCAATCACGTTCTGCGGCACGTAGCCCACAATTTGATCGGCCACCTTGCCGCCCTTGAAAAACAGCAGCGCCGGAATGCCGCGGATTCCGTAACGCGAGGGTGTCGCGCCATTCTGGTCCACGTTCACCTTGGCCACCTTCAACTTGCCTGCGTACGCCGTTGCCACGCTGTCCACAATGGGCGCAATCGCCTTGCACGGACCGCACCAAACGGCCCAGAAGTCCACCAGTACCGGCTGCTCGCTTTGCAGCACTTCCTGGTCAAAATTCGCATCGTTCACTTCCACAACACCTAGCCCAGCCATGATCCTCCTTACAGATCCCCGCAACGCTCATTCTACAGGAAACCGTTTAGTTATCTGATGCATCCCACAGATCGTAGGTCGCAAAGCGGGAAACCGAGACACGATGCCAGTTTGGTCTGGGCGAACGCACTCGCTATGCAGCAATCAACAACGCATCTACGGCTCATTGGGGAGCCAAAAACGCTCTTCCGCGCAAAGAGAAGCGCCCGGATCCATTAAAGGATCGCGGGCGCTAGAGCAGCCCTCCCCCAGAACTGCTCACGCAGCGAATGTAGTTGTTCAATCGATAAATGGCAAGAAAACTTAGGTAATGTGAGGGTAATCTTTAGACAGGTGATTATCTACCTCGCTAACCACCTTAACTCATTGATAACGCGCAACCTAATCGAATAAATAGCGCATAAAGATCACTGAATTCATTTATTTTCAATGGTTTGACTGGCACCAACCCGCGAAAACCTGCACAATACCAGTTCCGCGGAAGCTTGGTTTTCGGTCACTTTCTCAATAGCGGAGCGAGCGCCCTTCGCACTCCCCTCACCCTCAATAACCACCAGAACAGCCGGTCCGGCACCACTTAAGGCAACCCCCAGGATACCGTTCTCTCCTGCCAGCGGCAGCAGAAGAGGCAACAGCGGGCAAAACGTCGCACGATATGGCTGATGAATGCGATCGTTCATCGCCAGCCGCAGCAAATCGCCCCGCGCCTGTGCAAAAGCCAGCCCCAAAACTGCCGCCGCTTGCAGATTCGCCACCACGTCTTCCATCGCGTAGCTCGCCGGCAGCACGGCACGAGCTTTGCTGGTGGCCAGCGGCTCAGCGGGCAGCGCGACAATGGCTCCCCACGCCTCCGGTGGATCAACGCGCGCCACGCGCACGTTCCTGCCCTCGCACACCGCGCTCACAAATCCGCCCAGCCAGCATGCCGCCACGTTGTCAGGATGTCCTTCCAGCGCATACGCCTCTTCGAGCACGCGATCCGTGTCCCAATCCAACTGCCCAAAGTGCATGGCCAGCGCAATGGCCGCAAGTCGCGCGGCCGCCGACGATCCGCATCCCATCCCCAGCGGAATCGCATTCGTCATCTTGAGTTCCAGCGGCAAAATCGGCCGCCCGTTGGCCTCAAGCAGGTCCTTGTAGATCTCGAGAATCAGATTGTCGTTGAGCCGCCCGCACCGCTCCGCATCGCGCCCCGTGGCCGTAATCGAGAACTCCTGCGCCGCCTCGGCCTCAATCTCCAGAAAAAAATCGAGAGCTACCGCAACGGCGTCAAATCCAGGGCCAAGATTCGCTGAGGTCGCGGGCAAGCGCAGCCGGATTCCGCCCATCGCTTTCATGTCACTGGGGCCTTCGTCGCTCATCCCACCTGGCCCTTCAGCGCAGCCAGAACCGCGGCCGGCGTCGCATCCAGAGTGATGGCGTTCCGTTGCAAGGCGCCAATCTCCGCTTCATGCCCCTTCTTCTCCTCATCGCTCAGCAGCGTTCCGCGATGGAAGTCGATGGTGTAATCGGCGTCCTTGAGCGTATGCCCCGTCAGCACCAGAACCACCGTCTCGCCCGACCGCACCACGCCCTGCGCCCGCAGTTTCTTCAGTCCGGCCAGCGTCACCGCGGAAGCCGGCTCGCAACCCAGACCTTCCAAGCCGATCTCCGCCTTGGCAATGGCGATCTCCGCTTCCGTCACATCCAGGCACCAGCCGCCGGTCTCTTCAATCACCTTCGCCGCCTTGCGCCACGAAGCCGGATTGCCGATGCGAATAGCCGTAGCCCGCGTGTGCGCTTCCACCGGCTCGAGCGCGGTACCATGATTCGCGATCATCCGAGCCAGCGGATTCGCCCCCGCCGCCTGGATCACTGAAATCTTCGGCATGCGCGCTACCAATCCCAACTCGCGCATCTCGCGGAACCCTTTGCCCAGCGCCGAACTGTTGCCCAAATTGCCGCCCGGCACAATCAGGTGGTCAGGCACATTCCAGTCCATGGCCTCCGCAATCTCGAACGCCGGTGTCTTCTGCCCTTCCAGCCGGTACGGATTCACGGAATTCAACAAGTAGATCGGCGCCTGCTTTACGATCTCGGTCAGCACATTCAGGCACCCGTCAAAATCCGTCTTCAACTGACAGGTCACAGCACCGTAGTCCATCGCCTGCGACAACTTGCCCCATGCAATCTTGCCTTCGGGAATCAGCACCAAACTGCGCAGCCCGGCCCGCGCCGCATACGCCGTCATCGCCGCCGACGTGTTCCCCGTCGAAGCGCACGCCACCCATGCGAACCCGCGCTCCTTGGCCACGCTCAGCGCCGCCGTCATGCCGGTATCTTTGAACGAGCCCGTGGGATTCATCCCCTGGTGCTTGGCAAAAAGCTGGTCAACTCCCAGCGCCTTTGCCGCGCGCGGCAAGTGATAGAGCGGCGTATTCCCTTCGCGCAACGACACGGCATTGCCAAAGCTATCCAGAATCGGCAACAGCTCGCGGAAGCGCCAAACGCCCGAGTGATCCAGCGCCTCGGACGAGCAGCGCCGTTCTCTCCACAACCATTTCAAAGCCCCAGGATTCGGCCGTTCGGGTCCTCCGCGCTGGCTCCAGCCGGGATACTCCACCTCAAACAGCTCTCCACACTGGGCGCAGCGAAAATCGGGTCGCGCCTCCGCGCCCGCAATCCGGCTCCCGCACCCAAAACAGCGCAATTGATGCAAGTTATCGTTCATATTTCCCTTGGTGTTAGCCTATCAGTGCACGGCGATTCCTGCTGTGGATGGCGTTTTGCTGTTGAGGTGGAAAAGGTGACGTTATCGGCAATGTGTGCAGCGGTTTTCTTTGGGGCAAGCACAACGTCGTCGATAGCTTCTGCCTTCATTTTGAATTCTATGGTCGAGGAAATTAACCGAAGGAAAGATAACCAGTCACAAATCTCGTATTTCAGCTCCGGTTGGCTCCGAATTGTCGGTGAATATCGTTCACTTTACCCTCGTGGGACGTGCACGAGGGCACTCATCGCAACGTCGGTTTTTACATTTGTTTTCTTTATCGCGTTCGTTAGTGTTTTCTTGTTCGCCAGCAAAGCTGCAGTTCCCTGAGATATTATCCACGCGCTACAGTCCCCGACTTGATCCTGTCTTGCATTCTGTAGGTCGCCGCAATGCACTTGGCACCCACTGTCAAACTCGATTGGAGTTCCAGAAGCATCAGGGGCTCGAAGACGTTCATCCTCGCCCTTGTCTCGTGCCTGCTAGCCGCGACCCTCGTCGCCCAAACCCCGCTGCGCGTCGCCGCCGCCGCCGACCTCGAGCCCGTCCTGCCGCCCATCCTTGAACAATTTCAGAAGGCCACCGGCATCCATGCCGAAGCCACCTATCAGGCCTCGGCCATGCTCACCACGGAGATCGAAAACGGCGCGCCCTTCGACCTGTTTCTCTCCGCCGACCTCAGTTACCCCAAGCGCCTCATCGGCGCAGGCCTCGCCGACGCCGCCGATTCCACCACGCCCATCACCTACGCGCGAGGCACGCTCGTCCTCTGGACGCGCAAAGACTCAGCGCTGCCTCCGCCGTCGCTCGATCTGCTGCGCTCGCCCGCCTTGAAACGCCTCGCCATCGCCAATCCCGATCGCGCACCCTACGGCCGAGCCGCCGTCGCCGCACTGCAAAATCTCGGCCTCTACGACACGCTCAAGCCGCGCCTCGTCACTGCGGAAAACATCGCCCAGGCCGCACAGTTCGTCGACTCCGCCAACGCCGACGCCGGCCTCATCTCGCTCACCTCCGCCCTCACCCCGCGCCTCGCCGCGGACGGCGTCTACTTCATCGTCCCAGGAAATCTCTATCCGCCCATCGAGCAGGGTGCGGTCATCGTCAGCAGCACAAAGAACCGCGCCGCCGTGCACAAGCTCCTCGACTTCCTACTTTCGCCCGCGATTCAAGCCCAACTAGCCAAGAACGGCCTCACGCCGGCCAAGTAAACCACTCCGTGCCCCATCCATTTCGGCCGCCGCGGCGACCGAAATGGGTGGGAACCCGATGCCGCGCCGCCCTTTCACTCTTTTCACTTCTTCACTCTCTTCACTCATTCACTCATTCACTCGCTCTTTCGCAAAATCGTTAGGTATCCCCGCACCCGAACGATACTCTGTTGAGGAACGCAATGGACTGGCAAGCCTTCGCACTTTCGCTCCGATTAGCCACGGTCACCACGGCGATTCTCCTCGCCATCGCCGTGCCTCTCGCGGCGCTGCTGGTGCTGGGCCGCAGCCGCTGGCTCGCGGCGCTTGAAGCTCTCGCCACTCTGCCCATGGTTCTTCCACCCACGGTGCTGGGCTTCTTCCTGCTCGTCCTGCTCGGTCCCCGCACCGCAGTGGGCCGCGGCATCACGGCCCTCCTTGGCCATCCGCTCGCATTCTCCTTCAACGGCCTAGTCGTCGGATCGGTCATCTACAGCCTTCCCTTCGCCGTGCAGCCGCTGGTCGCCGGTTTCGCATCGGTTGATACGGCCCTCGTCGATGCCGCGCGTCTTCTCGGCGCAGGTCCCCTGCGTCTCGTCACGAGCATTCTTGTTCCTCTCGCACGCCGCTCGCTCCTCGCCGCCATCGTGCTCAGTTTTCTCCACACCATCGGCGAATTCGGCGTCGTTCTCATGCTTGGCGGCGACATCCCCGGCTCCACGCGCACGCTTTCCATCGTCCTCTACAACCAGGTCGAAAACTTCGACTACGCCGCCGCCAACCACACCGCCGCCATCCTGCTCGGCATGAGCGTACTGGCTCTCGCATTGATTTATTCCAAAACCAAGAAGCGCGGGAGCGTGCGCGGTGCTTGAGTTCTCCCTCGACGCGCGCCGCGGCAGCTTCCACCTCCAGGTGGAGTGCACCTTCGCCTCCGATTGGACCGTCGTCTTCGGTCCCTCCGGCTCAGGCAAAAGCACATTGCTCCGCCTGCTCGCCGGTCTCGATTTTCCGAGCATGGACCGTCCCACGCGCGGCCGCATAGCCCTCGACCAGCGCGCGCTCACGGATACTGCAACGGGCGTGCACATCGCACCCGGCCATCGCCAAACCGCACTCGTCGCGCAGCAGCCCGCGCTCTTCCCTCACCTCAACGTCGCCGCCAATGTGGCCTACGGTCTGCGCAATCTCGACCGCTCAGCCCGTGCCGCGCGTGTCGAAGAGATGCTCGCCCTGGCGGGTGCATCCGATCTCGCCGCGCGTCGCCCGCAGGACCTGTCAGGCGGCGAGACGCAACGCGTCGCCCTCGCCCGCGCCCTCGCGCCCGCACCCCGCCTCCTGCTTCTCGACGAGCCCTTCTCCGCACTCGACGGCCGGGCCAGCGATGCACTGCTCGAACGTCTGCAATTGTGGTTGCGAGAGAATCAAGTCAAGGCGGTAATGGCCACGCACGACGTGACGGATGCATTAGCCATGAGCGCAGAAGTTCTGCTTCTGAGCGAAGGCCGCCTCAAAGCCCTCGGCCCCGCCGCCGAAGTCCTCGCCACTGAGCGCGAACGCATCGTTGCGCGCTTGAAAAGTTGCTGATCCTCGCAAAATAGAGTTCGCAGCAGAAGTGCACTGTCATCCTGAGCGGAGTCCGCCGCGACGGACGAAGTCGAAGGATCTGCGGTTGCTTTTATCGATGCGTACCCGACGCAACATTGACGAAATCACACTAGAATCCAACCATCTCCGGCTCCATCACCAGCCGAATCCCGAACCGCTGCTCAACCGCCGCTCGAATCTTACCGGCCAGGGCCAAAATCTCCTCGGCCGTCGCCCTGCCACGATTCACCAGCGCCAGCGTGTGCCGCGACGAAATCCCCGCCGCGCCCAGCGTGTAGCCCTTCTTGAATCCCGCCTGCTCAATCAGCCACGCCGCCGGAATCTTCACGAGGCCGCCCTCCGCAGGAAACATGCGCACCGCAACGCCGGATTCCGCCGCGATCCGCCGCACGCGCTCAGCAACATCCGGCGCAACCGACGGATTCTTGAAGAAGCTCCCGGCACTGCGGCAATCCGCATCGCCTTCGACCAGCAGCATGCCCTTGCTCTGCCGGATTCCGCGCACCGCCTCCGCAACCTCAGCCAGCGACGGCGTCTTCTTCCATTCGCTGAAATGCGCCTTGAGATCCGCATACACCAACGTCGGCTCTCCGCCCCGCAGCAGCCGATAGTCCACGCGCGTCACCACATACCGCCCTCGATCCGTCGTGTTGAACCGGCTCCTGCGATACGCAAATCCGCACTCGGCATTTGCAAACGCGACAAACTCCTGCGCCACACGATCGAATGCCCGCACGCTCTCGATCGCAGAGGCCACCTCCTGCCCGTACGCGCCCACATTCTGCACCGGCGTTCCGCCCACAGTCCCCGGAATTCCGGCGAGGCACTCCACCCCGGCCAATCCCGCCTCCGTGGCCCGCAGAACACAATCGTCCCACAAACAACCCGCAGCCGCGCACAGCAAATCCCCTTCCAGTTCCACGCCTTGCAACGCCACATGCAGCGCCAGCCCATCGAACCCCTTATCCGCCACCAGCACATTGCTGCCGCCGCCCAGCACAAACAGCGGCACTCCCCGCTCGCGCGCCCACGCGCACGCCTCGGCAATCTCCGCCTCGCTCGCGGCCTCAACAAACCACCGCGCCCGGCCCCCAATGCCAAGGGTCGTCAGCGGAGCCAACGCAATGTTCTCCAGAATCTTCAAAAATCAAGACTACCGCACCCCGCGAAGTTCGTGGCGCCCACCAAATGAGCCCATCGCCCCCAAGGCGAACGCGGCAGTAGCTTCGCGCGCCCCGACACCGTAGAATAGGAACAGGCAGCTTCTCCTGCCGGAGGCAACATGTACCCAGAATTGATGGTCATCCCCATGCGCGAGGAACTCGTGCGCGCTGGAATCAAAGAAACCCGTACCGCCGAGGAAGTCGACGCGGCGCTCGCCGAGCCGGGAACTACCCTCGTCGTCGTTAACTCCATTTGCGGTTGCGCGGCGGGCAAGGCTCGCCCCGGCATCCGCCTCGCGCTCTCCAGCACGCCCAACCCGCCCGATCGCAAGATCACCGTCTTCGCCGGCCAGGACCGCGAAGCCACCGACCGCGCCCGCGGCTACTTTGAAGGCCATCCGCCCAGCTCGCCCGCGGTCGCTATCATGCGCGACGGCAAGCTCGTCTACCTCATGCAGCGCGCCGTCATCGAGCAGTCCACCGCGCAAGACATCGCCAGCGAGCTCCTGCGCGCCTTCGACACCTACTGCGCCAAGACCACGGCGTAGTAGGCGCTGGCTAGACTTTGCGGATCGGTCCCGGATACTGGGCAATTGTTGAGTCTACAGTGAGTAACGTAATCCCTTCGACCATTGCCTGCGCAATCAGCAACCGGTCGAAGGGATCTTTGTGTATGGGCGGAAGGCCCGCGACGGCGACCGCGTGGTTCCCCAGGACGGGCAATTCCTCGTAGCCATTCTCAATAAGCGTCTCTCTCAACAAAAGTGGCGGCACATCGAAGTCTGCGTGCCCGCGGCCACTCTTGATCGCAACTTCCCACACACTAACTACGCTGAAGATAGGTTGATTGAGCGGATCTCTGATCAGCGACCGAGCGGAAACAGAGAGCAAACCGGGATCTCCAAGCGCCCACAATAAAAGGTGCGTATCAAGAAGAAGTTTCACGGTTTTCCGTAGAACATCTCTTCAATTTCCGCCGCAAACGGAGTCTTGATGTCATCGGGTACGCGAATTCTTCCTTTCAGCACTCCCAGCCTGCGCTTCTTACTCTTCGCAGGCGCATCGATCCTGATCACTTTCACTTTGGGCTTGCCCGCTTTCGCGATGATGAATGGCTCGCCTTGCTCGGCCTCATCCACCAGGCGCGACAAATTGGTCTTCGCTTCGTGAATATTGTAGGTGCGCATCCCAACTCCGAGTAAACTAAGTTTACTTAGTCTAGTCCATCTTTTTCGACTCCGCAAGGCCCTTCTCTCCACGCAATAACGGCCTCCCATCTCGGGAGGCCGCCGTTCTTGCCGTTGAATTCCCGCTGCCTAATCCGCCGCTTGCGCGCTC
>Ga0302320_10010945_pt1 | contig 19282 bp, 16 predicted proteins | sample Bog_T0_3_FD_202130 | JGI IMG/M metagenome (GOLD analysis project Ga0302320, IMG submission 202130) | Peat permafrost microbial communities from Stordalen Mire near Abisko, Sweden - Bog_T0_3 | ecosystem: Environmental > Terrestrial > Soil > Wetlands > Peat | place: Sweden: Abisko, Stordalen Mire... | reverse complement strand
AGCGCGTTCGCGTCGTTGACCAGGGCCGAGACCAGTTCTTGCTTGCCGCCGGATCATCCCAGTCGATCTTTGGCTTGCCCGCCTTGGAGTAATCGTGGCCGGGACACACCGCCGCGATCTGCTCTGCCGCGCCGGGCACCTCCCGCGCCACCCGGCGGATGGCCGAGATCAGCTGGGTGATGGTGTTCTGCAGCGTCACGGCGACTCGCCGACGGAGAAGATAGCCTTACAAGCCCTGCACCAGGCCCGATCGGGACAGCAGGACGCTAGCGGCTAACGGTCGAACTCGACGACGGTTGCGTACCCCTATCGCCGCGAGAGCCCGGATCACCAGCGGCACCTTTCGGCTCATCCAGCGGCTCTTCGTCCAGATCCAGCGAATCCTCAGCATCAACGAGCTGACCTCGGTGACCAGTGACGTGGTGGAAGCCGCCCGCACGACTCTCGTCATCGGCGAGACCGGCCCCTGAAGGTCATTTATCGCTGAAGGTTCAACGTCACAAATCCCTGAACTTGACAAATGCCGCACCGGCGGGAGGTGCCCGCGAACGATCGTTTGATGACGTGGGACACCTCCCTCGGCCAGGCTGGGGAAGACCCGAACTCCTGACTCACCGCTGTTTCCGCCGCGCGTCGCCGGTCGCATCGCCACCACGAGGAGGAGTTCCGTATTCCCACCAGACCCCTCCGTGGTCTGGTGGGAAGCCAGTCATTTCGGCAGGGGTCTATGCCTTGATGGTGATGCTGAGCGATTGGGTGGCGGTGCCACCGAGGCTGTCGGTCACCTTCATCGTGAAGGTGAAGGTGCCCGCTGTTGTGGGGGTGCCGGTGAGGATGACGTCGGCGCCGGGGAACGTATGCCGCTGATAGCTGCTGGGAGTGTGGATGGCGAGGCCGGGCGGGACTTGCCCGGTGGCGACGGTCCAGGTGTAGGGCGCCTGGCCGCCGGTGGCGGCGAAGCCGATGCCGGGGTAGGCGGTGCCGACGGTCCCCGCCGGGCCGGCGGCGGCGGAGGGCTCGCTGATCTTGAGCGGCGGCCTGGGGTCGATGGTGATGCTGACCTGGCCGCTTGCGGTGTCACCGAGGGTGTCGGTCACTTGCATGGTGAAGACGTAGGTACCGGCGGTGGTGGGCGTGCCCGTCAGCTCGTCGTCGGTCTGCCCCGCGGCGCCGGATGATGCCAGGGCGAGTCCGGGGGGGAGCTGCCCCGAGACCTGCGACCAGGTGTATGGCGCCTCGCCGCCGCTGAGCGTGAAGCCTGCCGTGTAGGGGGTGCCCATGGTTCCCGCGCTGACCGCGGTGGTGTCGGTCAGGGGCAGGGGCGGCCCGACGGTGATGCTGTAGGTCTCCTGGAGGGGCGGTCCTGTTTGGGCGCTTTCGGTCACGGTGAAGGTGAAGGTCCCTTGCTGGGTGGGGCTGCCGGTCACGACGGTCCCTGACGTGGACAGTCCGGGGGGGAGGGTGCCGGTGACCGTGAAGCTGCCGCCGGTGCCGCTGGCATAGGCAAATGGCTCTGCGTATTGCTGGCCGACCGCAGCGGCAGGCAGGACGCAGACGCCGCCGGTGGCGGTGCCCCCGTTCGGGTAGCACGTCAGGTCGGCTGCGGTGATGCTGTAGGTCTGGTTGCTGGACAACCCGGTGTTCGGGTCGGCCGCATGGACCACAAACGTGAACGTCCCCACCTGGGTGGGGTCACCTTCGATGACGGTGTCGGCCACCCCGAAATACGCCGGCATGGTCAGCCCGGGCGGGAGGCTGCCAGAGACGATGCTGAACCTGTCGGCCGCGTCGTTATTGCTGGCGTTGATGTAGCTGGAGTAGTCGTCGCCGCCGACGGCAGCGCCCGGCAGGTCACAGACGCCGTTGACCAGGCTGCCGCCGTTGGTGGCGGCGGAGCACTCCTGGACGAGCGGCGCCGACGTCGCTAAGGCTGCTCCGGCGGGGCCGGCGCCGAGCAGGACGGCGGCGGCGGTCACGCCGAGCAGGACGGCGGACAAAGAGGCGGTGGTCTTTTTCATGCGATCTCCTCTGAGGCGCGCCCCGCAAAATCCGGAAGACGCCGGTCTTCACCCGGCGGTGGCGTCATCTGTAGTACTCGTTTTCCGGCCGATCGGATTGCCTCCCCAACCACTTTCTTTTCCGTCGGCATGACGCCCGCGGGGCGGCGATACTCGCGTCCCGGGGTCCGCTGCGGCTCAGGTGGCCTGGGTCACCGGAAGGCGGAGTATCCGGTGTACGCGGCGAGGGCGATGAGCACCGCAGCGGTGGGGCTGGTCGTACACCGCTGGGCGGCCGGGCAGGGTTTCGCCCTGGCTCCGGCGGCTGCGCATCCGCTGGCAGATCCGCGACGACATCCACGAGGCCTTCCTAGACCTGGCCTGCGGCATCATCTGCTGGCGCCGGCTGACCAGCCTCTCACTTTGTTAGGACTTCTCAGGACAGCCTGGCCGCACCGTACGCCGGCCTGCCGCTCGTCGTGGAGGTCGCCGGGACGGGCCTGCTTGCCCGGGCGCGGTGCTCGCCGTCGCCGCCCGGTCGCCGCGGCACGAGCAGCCGGAGGTCAGGCTCGTGCGGCCGCAATCCCGTAGAGCCCCCTTGCACGTACATAAGAATGTGCAAAGCAGGGCATCCCACCCCAAAAGCAGGGCATCCCGCTCCCGCGGCTGCCCGGGACGCTGGGGCACAGGCCCGCTGCCGGTGACGCCGGGCCTGCGGCTGCGCCCGTGCGCCGTGTCCAGCGGGAGGCCTGCGGGGCCGGATCCAGCGGAGGCCTGCGGGGCCGGCCGTGACCGGCTCACGCCGGGGGACGATGAACGGACTAAACGAGATGGACTGCGACGACCTCGCTGAGATGGCCGCGGAACTGGCCCTGGGCGTGCTCACCGGCCGGGAACGGGCCCAGGCCATCATGCACCTGGACCGGTGCGGCACCTGCCGGGAGCGCATCCGGGACCTCGCTGTCACCGGAGAGGAACTGCTTGGGCTGCTGCCGGGCCGCGAGCCGCCGGCCGGCTTTGAGACCCGGGTCATGGGCCGGCTTGGTTTCACCGGGCGGCAACGCAGACATCCGCCGGGGCGGCTGTGGTGGATGCTCGCCGCCGCGGCCGCCACGATCATCGTGGCGGCCGGGCTGGGTGGCTGGGAAATGCGCGGCACCGCGCCGGCTTCACCCCCGGCGGGCAGCGTGGCCCCGCCCGCACTGCACACGGCCGCGCTGACTACGGCCAGCCATCAGAGAATCGGGACGATCTTCCTCTACGACGGCCGCCCGGGATGGCTCTACATCAACGTGGACACCGGCTCGGGCACCGGCACCATCATCTGCCAGCTGGAAGGCCGGGACGGGAGCGTTATCACCCTCGGGTCGTTCCGGCTGACCGTCGGCTACGGTCACTGGGGCAGCCCGGAACCCCTGCCGCCGGCCATCGTGACCGGTGCCCGGCTGACCACCACCAGCGGCAAGGCCCTGGCCACCGCCAGCTTCAGCCCCCCGGGATGACGGGCCGCCCTCCGGGACGGAAACGCGGTGCCAGCCGCCGCGGCCCCGGCGCCGCTGGGCATCTAGATCTGATAGGCCGCTGGGCATCCTGGGCATGGCGGCTGCTGAGGTCGCCAGTCAGGAACACCAGGCCCGGCCGTGACCCGCTCTCTTGGGTCACGGCCGGGTGTTCCCGCGTGGCTACCGCTGTGCTGGCAAGCGATCACCGGTCACTTCCCGGTCGGCTAGAGCCGCGCTCATTGACACGGCTCGGCGCGCGAGGGGCTATCGCCCGGCTCTACGGGTTGATGGTGATCGTCACCGTCCCGGTCGCGGTGTTGTCCTGTGAGTCCTGCACCTGCATGGGGAAGCTGAAGGTGCCAGCCTGGGTCGGCGTTCCCGTCAGGACGTTGTTGAAGTCCGGAGGAGTCGCACCGAGGGTGAGGCCGGGCGGGAGCTCATTGATGTTGTTGACGACGAACCAGGAGTACGGAGGTGCGCCGCCCTGGGCGGGGAGGTCGTGGCTGTACGGCACGCCAACGGTTCCGGCCGGAAGCGTGGCGGGGGTGATCTGCAGCGGCGGATCGACGGTGAGGGTGAATTGCTGGGTGGCCTGCTGACCGTCGTAGTCGCTGACCCGCATGGTGAAAGCGAAAGTGCCGGTTGTCGTAGGTGTTCCGGCGAGCTGATTGCTGGCGTCGCGCGGTCCGGCCGTGGTCTGCAGGACCATGCCGGGCGGAAGCTGCCCGGCGATGACGGACCAGGTGTAGGGCCCGGCCCCGCCGCTAAGGAAGAAGTCCTGCCCAAAGTAGGCCTGGCCGACCATCCCCGGACTAAGGGCTGATCCGCCGGAGGGCGGGACGATGGTCAGCGGCTGGTTCTGGTCCACCGCGATCGAGTAGGCCTGATACAGGGGCTGGCCCTGGTCGCCGGTGCCTTGCACGGTGAAGCTGGAACCGCCATCGATGCCCGCCTGGCCGGGAGTACCGCCGACGATCGCGCCCGACGGGCCGAAGGTGGCGGACAGGGACAGGCCGGGGGGCAGGGAACCCGCAACGACGCTGAGCGTGCCGCCGGCGTTATGGCTGGTGGGCAGGTGCCCTTGGTAAGGCTGGCCGACGACGGCGTCGGGCAGCACGCAGACCCCGCTGATCAGGAAGCTGCCGCTGGCAGCGTTGTACAGCAGCTGGTCCGGAGGGCCTTGCACGGTGATGGTGATCTGGTAGGCCAGCGTGGAGGTGAAGCCCCCGTCGGTCGCCTTGACGGTGAAGTTGAACGTCCCGGCCTTGGTGGGGTTCCCGGTGATGACGGTGCCGGACCCGCCCTGGGCGGCCATGGTCAGGCCGGGCGGGAGGCTGCCCGCGGTCACCGTGAAGGTGACGGTGGGGCCAACGGCGCCCGGGGCACCCGCCTTGGTCACCGTGATGGCCGCGGAGTAGCTGTTCGGCGCGGTGGTCATTCCGGGCGGCAGCACGCAAAGGCTGCCTTTCAGCGTGCCGCCGCTGGCCGCCGCCCCGCACACCAGGTGAATGCTCGGCGGCGGGTAACTCGCTAATGCCGGGCTCGCGGCCACACCCGCCAGCGCCAGCACCATGCTCACCATGGCCCCGAGCGTGAGCGCCGCCTTCGTTTTCCATCTCATCGCGATCCTCCTCCTGTCGGCGTGCGGGTCCGTCCGCGGAAATGGGCGGCCATGCGCTCGGATACGCCCGCCGCCCAGCCGAGCCGATCCCCGCTAACTCATACGGCGCCCGACCGGATGTGGATTGCGAACTTTGTCCGTCCATAGCAGTACCTTGGGCGGTTCCGGGTCCTTGGTGTGGTGGCGCCACCGTGGCAACGGCACGCCATGGCGAGCTAGCCGGTAGGCCCGCCGGATGTGCGGGCTGGGTCCATCACCGGGGCCGGGGGGTATGAACCAGGCCGGGCACCGGTCGCATGGCATCTCGCCGGGGAACCGCCCTGCGCCGTGCCGGACCAGCGAGAACCATAGCCGGCACGCCGAACGTCACCAGAGCCAGCAGCGCGCTGGCCACAAGCCGCCATCCGGCGGCATGAGCACGAGAACAGCTGCCTCTGCAGCGAGCACTTTTGCTGCGCATGCCCAGGGCAATATTCCAGTGCGCGCGGCAATCAAGGGATGCCTGCCGCCACGCTGATCGGCGTTGTTCACGGCGATCCTCCAGATCCAGGACGTAGCGGCCAGCATTTAGAATTAGGCACTGGCAGAGGCGGCGGCTTAACTCGAATCCGTACGTCATCCGCTCGCTGCTCCGCCCTCCTCTAGCCTGTCCTCACCGCCCACCCGGGTGGCCCCGGGCTGAGCTATAGGCCGGCGAGAAATGGGAATGGCCGCACGGTGACTGATGAGCGGACGCGTGAGCCGTCCAGGGCGACCGGCGCGGCGGCGGCGAGAGCGGGCTGGTCGCATCGTCACCGTGACGTGTCCGGGGGAATGCTGCGGCCGACCGTGTTCGGCGCCGTCGATGGGCTTGTCACCAACGCGTCCCTGATCGCCGGGGTGGGCGGCGGAGGGGTATCGTCGCACGCCATCATCTTGACCGGCGTCGCCGCGCTGGTGGCCGGGGCGTGTTCCATGGGAACCGGCGAGTACATCTCCGTCACCAATCAGAACGAGCTGGTGCATTCCGAAGTCGCCCTTGAGCAGTCGATGCTCGCCCGGTTCCCGGCGGCAGAAGAAGCCGAACTGGCTGAATATTTCTGTAACTACGGGGCCGACCCCGACACCGCACAGCGGATGGCCGCTGCCGTGTCCAAAGACCCTGATACGGCGCTGCGGCTGCATACTCGTGAGGAGCTCGGTGTTGACCCTGACGAGCTGCCCTCCCCGGTCCTGGCCGGGGTCGCGTCCCTGTGCGCCTTTTCCGTCGGCGCCCTGGTGCCGCTGCTGCCCTACCTGCTGGGAGCACCGGTCCTGGCCGCCAGCCTCGCAATCACCGCGGTGGCACTGATCTGCGGCGGGATGATTGTCGGCCGGCTCACCGGCCGGCCGGTTCTGAGCTCGGGGCTGCGGCAGCTCGCCCTGGGCGGCCTGGCCGTCGCGATCACTTACGGCGTGGGCACCCTCATCGGTCACCACGCGGGCTAACCTGCCGGGCACGGGCAGCACGTTCTGGTCAGGTGGCGCTGTAACAGGTCTGCGCCGCAATCCTTTATGCTGCCTTTTCCGTACATAGAGCATGCGCGGTGTGGGTGTCCGGGCTGGGCGGATACCGCGCCCAGCAGATCAGCTCCGGCCATGCGCCGCGCGGTAATGGTCACCTTGGCGCCGCGGCCGCTATAGGGCACAGACCGGGGGCCCTGCTCGCCGCCCGCAGGGCCGGACAGGACGGCAGGCGGTGAGCGGGCCAACTCCTCCCGAGGGCATCCATCTGGGCGACGTGGCCGCCGACCTGGCGCTGGGTGCCCTGACGGGACGCGAACGCGCCGAAGCCGTCGCGCATCTGGAGAAGTGCCCCTGTACCGCTTCAAAACTAATCGCATGGTGTCTGACCTGGGGTTCATTGGCTCAGCTACGCCGCCCGGTAGTACTCGTTGATCACGCCATCGAGGACTTTTCGCCGCTGGACCGGCAGCTCCAGCGACGGGCTGGCCCGGTCATCGTGGTCGGGCGGTCGTTGCTGGCGAGACTGGTGCGGGCGGTGCCCGTTGTAATGGCTGGAGTAATCGCCCAGAACCGAGCGCAGGTGCCGTTCGCCGTAGATGAGCATCCGGTCGGAGCACTCGCCTCGTGCGGTTCGTACCCATCTCTCGGCATAACAGTTCGCCCTGGGAGTCCGCGGCGGGATCTTGACTGGCTTCACGCCCTCACTGGCGAAGATGGCGTCGAAGGCGCCGGTGAACTTGGCGTCGCGGTCCCGGCTCAGGAACCGGAAAGAGCCGGTCCGGTCGCCGAGGTCCATGAGCAGGTTGCGAGCCTGCTGGGCGGTCCACGCGCCGTCCGGGTGAGCCGTCACGCCGAGGATATGCACCCGCCGGGTCCGGACCTCCATGACGAATAGCACGTACAGGCGCTGGAGGAAAACCGTGTCCACATGAAAGAAGTCGCAGGCCAGCAAGCCGCGGGCCTGCGCGCGCAGGAATGCCCGCCAGGAGGTGTCCACGTTCCGCGGGGCCGGCCTACGCCGCCGGGTGCGCAGGATCCGCCGCACGGTCGCTGCGCTGACGTAATAGCCGAGCCGGCATAGTTCGCCATGCACCCTGCGGTATCCCCACGCCGGGTTCTCCCGCGCCAGCCGCAGCACCAGGTCGCGGATGTCTCGGCTGATGCGCGGTCGGCCGGTCCGGTCCGGGTACGTCCATTTGCGGGTGATCAGCCGGCGGTGCCAGGCCAGCAGCGTGCCGGGCGTGACGAGCCGATGGGCGCGCAGCACAGCAGGCAACTGGCGGGTCAACGCCGCCAGGATGGCGCGGTCGGCCCAGTCCGGCTTAGGCCAGGCGACCTGACCGCGGAGCACCGCGACTTCGTGCCGGAGAACCATGATCTCCACGTCCTTGTACGCCTGACGGCGGCCGAGCAGCGCCGGCCAGCCGAAGACCCGGATCATGATCAGGTAGAGCAGGCGGAGGGACACAAACCGCGATCTTGCCGCAACCAGCTCACCGGAGCAAACAGCAGGTCACAGCACCAGCGACGAGTTCTGAATCGGTACACGGCATCGGGTGCCGGGCGGTCATCACCGTCAGGCCGCATCGGGTCAGATCCATGGCCGCCGACGCGAGTAGCAGCACGGCGATCAGGCGCCGCCCGCGCGGTACCTCCGCGGCAAGCGATCTCATCCCGCCGTTAGGGTCGGCGGCTGGGAAGTCCCAGGGCAGACGGCTGTCCATCAGGACGCGATCGGGTCGTCCTCTTGCAGCTCCTGGCCCAAAGCATGCAGCGCATAGTGGAGCCGTGACCTGGCCGTGCCCGCCGGTATGCCGAGCTGACGGGCCACCGTGGCTAGGCTTTCCCCGTGGTAAAAGGTCTCTACGAGCACGGTCAGGTGCGCGGGCGACAAATGCTGCAGTGCGGCGGCCACGATCTGCTGATCCAGAACCCGATCCAGCCCTGAATCGGTCCGGGCATCGTCAGCTGGCTGCGGTTGGACCGTCATCGGCCGGGCCCGCGCAGCCCGGAAAGCATCGATCAGCAAGTTGCGTGCGACCCGGAACAGCCAGGGCCGGACTGGCCGGTCATCGGCACTCAGCTGGGGCAGGTGACGCCAGGCCCGGATGAAGGTTTCCTGCACGATGTCGTCTGCGCTCGCCCAGTCCGGGCAGAACCGCTCGACGTAACTGTGCAGGGCCCTGGCGTGCTGGGCGTACAGCTCGCGGATGGCGGCATCGGTGTCGCCGGGGAGCTGATCGCTGGGAGGTTGCATGATAGCTGACATACTTACTAACACGGATAGTAGACAGGCATTCGTTCACGACAAGGCACAAAAGTTGCCAGAGGCCTGAACCGCCGACGTATGCTATGCGTGTTAGTAGATAGTCGCCGGTGTGGCGACGGCCTGACCGTGACCGCAGGCGGAGCGGGTGAGGGAAGTGACGGATGCGACGACTTGGTGAGCTGGAAGCCGTGATCATGGACCGGTTGTGGGAGTGGGGACGTCCAGCGCTCGTCCGCGACGTGGTCGACGAACTCGGAAAAGACCGGCCTCTCGCTTACACCACCGTGATGACGGTGATGGAGAACCTGTACCGCAAAGGGTGGCTGCGCCGGGAGCGGGATGGCCGTGCGTGGCGCTACGAGCCCACCGGTTCCCGGTCCGGCTACACCGCGGCGCTGATGAGCGACGCGCTGTCGACCAGTGCTGACCGGCGCACGGCGCTCGCGCATTTCGCGCTGCAGATGAGCCCGCACGACGCTGCGGTGCTGCGCGAGGCACTGGACCAAGCCCTCGGCGAGGCTGAGGCTGGTGGGCCCCGGTGACCATCGCCGTGGTGCTGGTGGCGTATGCCGTCTGCGTCGGCACTTTGGGCGCCCGGATGCTGGGCCGGGCCAAATGGACGGCGAGGGCGCCGCTGCTGGCCATGGTCACCTACCTCGCCGCTGGATGGTCGGTCGTGGCCGCGCTCGGGCTGGCCGGCCTGACGCTGGCGGTGCACACGACCGCGCTCGGCGGCGGCCTGAGCCACCTTATCGGCGCTTGCGTGCTGCGGCTGCGCGCCACCTACGCCACCCCGGGCGGCGCCATGGTCGCCGGGCTCGGCCTCACCCTGGCGGGCGCGGTCGTGGCCCGTACCGCGCTCTCGGCCATGACGCACCTCCGCGCGGCCGGGCGGCAGGCGCTGCAGCATGCGCAGACTGCGCGGCTGGTCGGCCGTCCCGAGCCGGCCCTCGGCGCTACGCTGATCGATCACCCGCAGCCAGCCGCCTACTGTGTGGCCGGGCGGGACCCGACCGTGGTCCTGACCACCGGCGCCGTGCAGGCCCTCGACGCTGATCAGCTGGCAGCGGTGCTGGCGCACGAGCGCGCGCACCTGACCGGCCGCCACCACCGGCTGATAGCCATGGCGAGGATCGGCCGCCAGGTGCTTCCGTTTGTGCCGCTGATGCGTGACGCAGATGCGCAGGTGGCGAGGCTGGCTGAGATGCACGCCGACGATGCGGCCACCCGAACCTGCGAGCCCGCACCACTGGCCACCGCCCTGGTCATCCTGGCCGCGGGCGCCAGTCCCGCCCCCGCCCTCGCTGCGGCCGCCACCGACGCGGTGCAGCGGATACAGCGGATGCTGGGGCCCGCCGAGCCACTGGGCCGCACCCGCCGGCGGCTGCTTCGCACCACGGCCGCGGCGCTGGCCTTGGCCCCGGTCCTGCTGGCGCTGGCCCCAGCCGTCCTCGCGCTCGCCCTGGGCCGGGTTCCGGGCGCCTAGCAGCCCGGCACGACGGGAGTCGGCTCGCCTGCGGTGGCCAGATGGCCGCTGCCTGCCTGGTAGCGGGCTGCTGCCCAGCCGATCTCTGCTGTCCAGCCGGTCTATTTTGGCGGCGGCAGTCGTCCGCAACGCCTGGCCAGCCTCGCGATGAACACCCTCCTGGCCAGCCCCGTGATGCCAGGTATGAAATTCCATCGCCAGAACGGCCTGCCCGACGCGCCCGCCGGGCAGCAGGACCACACGACGGGCACCCCGGTACGCCGCCGCTGCTGGCGGCCACGCCGCCGCAGGGACCGTGAGGACGCCCGGCAGGGGCCAGATACAGGCGTTGCTCGCGACCAGACCGCGCCCACCCATGCCGTGCCCGCGTACACCGTGCCCGCGGACACCGTGGGCGCCAGTGCCACGTCGGGCGGGACCATTCCCGGCGACATTGTGGTTTCCTCCATGCAGCTGGCCATCGGGCTGCTCACCGCGAGCCTCGACTCCGCCGAGCTGCAAGCGTGGGCGGTAGAGGCGCTCACTCCGAACGACGCGGACGGCCTGTGTGACGTCATGGCCGGCTTGCACATGGTGTGTGAGCTGATGCTGCACGAACTGCATGAGGCGACGGGAGAGCCACCGTCAGCCACCCTGCAAAGACTGGCGATGCTGGCCGAGCATCGGGGAGGGACACCATCGTCCAGCTAGGGACGGCCTCCCGCCAGCTAGGGACGGGCTCCCGGCCGGCTTGAGCATGGTTGAGCGCCCGGTGCGGTCACGGCCGGCTGCCGGGCGACCTGCTCCAACAGTGAACAGTCGCTAACTCCTATCCGTGTTAGTAGAGGAGCCGGCGAAGGGATCGCCGGACAAGCCCCGACACGGTGAACCGGACGGCAGGAACGAGCACCGCATCGCGGCGATATCTGAGGAGCTGGTTAGCGTGACCGACATCGTTTTCCCCGCGGTCATCGGCCGCTGTCGCGCCGGCTGGATAGCGGCCGGCTATGGGTCGGTAGTGCCGCGATGACGGCGGACCTCTATGCGGCTGCGGCCGGCCTGGTCGAGCGCTCGGCGGCCGCGTACGCGTCCGGCGTGCCCGGCGGCGACGCCGCGGACGATGGCTTCTTCGGGCCCGCCAGCCTCACGTGGCGGGTGAGTACCGACCTGGCCTCGCCGGTGGCCGGACTGCGGTCGCTGCTGATGCAGGCGCTGCATCCGCTGGCTATGGCTGGTGTCGATCAGCACAGTGGCTGGCGTCAGGATCCCGTCGGCAGGCTCGCCGCCACCTCGGCGTACCTCGCGACGATTACCTTCGGCGAGCGGGCCGCAGCCGCGCAGGCCGCGGCGCGGGTGCGGCGCATCCATGCGCATGTCCGCGGTGTTGACCCGGTTACCGGCGGCCCTTATGCGGCAGGCGATCCAGCGCTGCTGCTGTGGGTGCACGTCGCCATGGTCCAGTCCAGCCTGGCGGCCGGCTGGGCGTTCGGCACGCCGCTGTCGGCCGTGGACAGTGACCGCTACGTCGCGGAGATGACGGTCGCGGCCGAGTTGGCCGGCGTGCCGCGGCCGCTGGCCCCCGCCAGCGTCGCAGAGCTAGAACGGCACGTCGCATCGGTCCGGCCTGACCTACGCTGCACGCCGGCGGCCAGGGAATCCATGGCCTACCTGCTCGATCCGCCGGGCCTGGACGAGGAAGCAGCCGCGTTCTGGCAGGACGTCCGCGACGCGGCGATCGCCGTGCTCCCGGAGTGGGCGCGGCAGATGTACGGCTACGGGCCGCCACAGCCGCTGACACCCGGCCGCCGGATCGAAATCCGGCAGTCCTTGGGCGTCCTCGATGCCATGTTCCTCAGTCAGCCGGGCGTGCTCGAGGCTCGGCAGCGCATTACCGTGCGGATGCGCGCGGGGCGGTCCGCATGAAGCGCAGCAGGCTCCTCGTCACGCTCATAGCTGGCGGCCCGGCCCTGGCTGTAGCCCTGCTGCGCCGACGGCCCGGACGGCTGCGGCGCGATCGCGGGCTTGCGGCGCTCCGGCTCTTCGTGCGCGGTGGGATCCGGTACGCGGGCAGTGCGCCGCGGCTGTTCGCGGCCGCAGGCGAGCAGCGCCAGCTGCTGCGGGAGGACCTGGCCCTGCAGACGGCCGAGGACGTCGCCGACACCCTCGGGGCGATGAAGGGCGTCCTGATGAAGGTCGGCCAGATGGCGAGCTACGTCGACGGCGGCCTGTCCCCCGCAGTCCGCCAGACCCTGGCCCGGCTGCAGGACAGCGTCCCGCCGATGAGCCCGCAGCTAGCCGCGGCGGTGGTGGAGGAAGAACTCGGTGCGCCGCCGGAACAGGTATTCGCCCGCTGGGATCCCCATCCCATAGCCGCCGCCTCGATCGGGCAGGTGCACCGCGCGGTCACCCTCGACGGCCGCGCGGTCGCGGTCAAGGTCCAGTACCCGGGGATCGCCGAGACCGTCGCGGCCGACCTGCGTAACGTCGCGCTGCTGCGCCGGATGCTGCGCATCACCGCCCCGGCCCAGGACGTCGACGCGCTGCTGACCGAGCTGCGGGACCGGATCGGCGAGGAACTCGACTACCGCCGTGAGGCCAGCAACCAGCGACTCCTAGCCGCCTACTACGACGGCCATCCCACCATTCACGTTCCCGGGATCATGAGTGAGCTGTCCACCCGCAGGATCGTGACCAGCGAACTATCCGGCGGAGCCCTCTTCGCCGAACTCGCCAGCTGGCCGCAGCGCGAACGGGATCTGGCCGCCGAGACGATCTACCGTTTCGTCTTCCGCAGCCTTTACGAAGTCCGCGCGTTCAACGGCGACCCGCACCCGGGCAACTACCTGTTCCATCCCGGCGGCCGGGTCACCTTCCTCGACTTCGGGCTCGTCAAGCACTTCACTCAGGCTGAACTGCAACCGCTGCTGCAGATGGCCCGCACTGTATGCGTCGAGCACGACCCCGAGGCATACCGCCGTACCCTGGAGGACGCCGGATTCCTGCGCCCCCACGCTCCGCTCAGCACCCAGGCGATCGTCGAGCACCTCGCGGTCTTCTACGACACCATCCGCGAACCGGGGCCCCTGACCATCACCAGCGAGTACGCCTCCTCCGTCGTGCGCCGCTTTTTCGACATGCGCAGCCCAGTAGCCGATTACATCAGCCTGCCGCAGTCGTATGTGATCCTGCAGCGCATCAACCTGGGCCTGTTCGCGGTACTCGGCGAGCTATCCGCCACCGCCAACTGGCGGGCCATCGCCGAGGAAATCTGGCCCTTCTCCCAGGGGCCAGCCTCCACCCCGATGGGAGGAGCCGAGGCCACATGGCGGGCGCAGCACCAGGCGATCGCGGCGTGAACGGCCACACCTGAGCCGCTACCCGGCCGATGTGACGGATGTCAACCGGGCGCGCCGGGACGAATAAGAAACCTACTACGCACCTTAGTTAAAGATCGGCTCCGGGGGAGCTTGACCGGGCACGCAGGCCGGGCACGTGACCGTAGAGCCGCCGGCCGTATCGGCCGGCACGCGAAGGAGATACCCCCATGACCACGACGACGCCCGGCATTCAGTTCGGCCCCGGCGGGCAACCGCGGCTGGCCACCGGAAGCTGGCGGGCTGATCCGGCACATTCGGGGGCGTCGTTTACCGCCCAGTTCGCGGGCCAGCCCGTGCGAGGACGCCTTCCCCTCACCGGCGCGGTGCTGGTCACCGAGCCGATCGAGGATTCAATAGCGCGGCTGAGCGCCAGGACGAGCGCCGTCAGCACCGGATCACCCATGCTGGACCAACTACTGGCAGCGCCCGGCTTCCTGGACGCCGCGGCATTCCCGGAGATCAGCTTCCGGTCTGAGCTGCTGGCCTGGGTCCCGGCCGGATGGCGGGCCACCGGCCGCCTGCGGGTCAAGAACGCCGAGCATGAATTGGCCTGCTCCCTCGATCTGCAGGTTGGCGACGCACGGCCAGACGGCTCGCCCCGCATCATTATCGCCAGCAGCTGGGTCATCGACTCGATGTGGGTAACCAGCCATTGGCTTCCCGCACTTGGCCGCGACGTCATGATGACGTGCTCACTTTCCCTCGAACCGGACATGTGAGCGGCTTAGCGTCATCCTTCGTCCATCCGTACGGGCTATAGCCTGCGCCGCCCGGCGGCTTCGGTCTAGTGCGCTGCTGCGTCGCCCCCATGAGTACGGATCTGCCGCACGCCGCGAACCGCCGCAGCGGGCTCCTGCTGGTCGCCCTAGCTGCCAGCGGCCGGACGACGAGCCCGCGCTGGCCGCGATCTCTTCGCGGCGCTGCCAGCTAGCCAATGCCGCAGCCGGTGAATATCACGATGAACTGCGCGGCCAGGCTCGGACTCGCGACATGGTCGCGGGTCCCGCGATGCGGGCACCGCCTCGAGGCCAGTGTGACGCAGGTCACACCCCACCAGCTTCGTTCTACTGAACCGGGCCGAACTCCTATGCGTGTTAGTAGTTGAAAGTGGCACTACTGCTGTCCCGTTGAGGCACCAGGCCCGCGGGGATGGCCAACAACAGGAGGACAGCAATGGTTGATCGTATTGCCCGATGGCAGCCGGATCAGAGCGCGGCCGTGGCCGCCCGCGCGGTAGCCGCGCTGGCGCTGGTTGCGCTGGCGGTGATCCACGTGGTCGATCTGCCGGGCACACTGGGCCCGACTGCTGCTGATCGGCGGCGTGCTCTATCTTGTTTTCCGCAGCGTCCGCCGGCAGGCGGCGGGCGGCGGCGGTCTGGGCGGTCTGACCAGCCTGACGAAGGCGAAGGCGCGGGTCATCGACGCCGAGCGCCCCGTTACCCGGTTCACCGACGTGGCCGGCTACGCCGCGGTCAAGACGGAGATCAGCGAGGTCGTGGACTACCTGCGCGATCCCGCCCGCTACCACCGGGCCGGGGCACGCGGCCCGCACGGCGTGCTGATGGCCGGGCCGCCCGGCACCGGCAAGACCCTGCTCGCCCGCGCGGTCGCCGGCGAAGCCCACGTCCCCTTCTTCTCGGTATCGGGCTCTGGTTTCGTGGAGATGTTCGTCGGCGTCGGCGCCGCCCGGGTCCGGGATCTGTTCGAGCAGGCCCGCACCCGCGGGCCGGCGATCGTGTTCATCGACGAGATCGATGCCCTCGGCTCGCGCCGCGACCACGGCGGCTTCGCCGGCAATGACGAGCGGGAGCAGACCCTCAACCAGCTGCTCGCCGAGATGGACGGATTCGACGACTCCGGCGGGGTGGTGGTGCTGGCCGCTACCAACCGGCCGGACGCCCTGGACCCCGCGCTGCGCCGGCCTGGCCGGTTCGACCGCGAGGTCGTCGTCCCGCTGCCCGGCCGGGCCGAACGGGCCGCCATCCTGGCCGCCCACGCCCGCGGCAAGACCCTCGGCCCAGACGCCGACTTCCACCAGATCGCCGCCGCCACCGCCGGATTTTCCGGCGCGGACCTGGCCAACCTGGTCAACGAGGCCGCCCTGACCGCCGTCCGGGACGGCCGCACCAGCCTGACCGCCGCCGATTTCGCCAGCGCCCGCGACCGCTTGCTGCTCGGCACCCGCCTCGCCAGCCCGCTCGCCCCCGGCGAACTGGCCACCGTCGCCGTCCACGAGGCCGGCCATGCCCTGGTCGCCGTCCTGTCCCCGCACGCCGACCCGGTCAGCCGGGTCACCGTCCTGGGTGCCGGGCAGGCCCTCGGCCTGACCGAGATGCTCCCCGCCGACGACCGCCGGCTATACGGGGAAAGCTACCTGGCCGAAACCCTTTCCGTCCGCCTCGGCGGCCGCGCCGCCGAACGGCTGATCTGCGGCGAGGCATCCACCGGCGCCTCCGACGACCTGGCCTCCGCCACCGCCCTGGCCACCCAGATGGTCCGCGACTTCGGCCTCAGCAACAAGCTCGGACCGGTCAGCTACAGCGACCCGCCCGACGGCCTGCCCGGATTCGGCGCACGCGCCTACTCCGAGCACACCCAATGGCTGGTCGACCAGGAAGTCGCCGACCTGCTGACCAGCGCGGAAACCCGCGCGCGGGACCTGCTCACCAGCCACCAGGAAGCCCTCAGCCAGCTCACCACCGCCCTGCTAGAACAAGAAACCATCACCGGCGACCAAGTCCGCGCCCTAGCCGCAGCCAGCCCCGCCACCACCCCCGCCGCCCTGCCCGCCGCCACCCCCGCGTCCCTTCCTGCCGGGAACCCGCCCGCCCTCGCCCCCGCGGCAAGGCACCAGCCATGACCATGGGCTGGAGAGCATTCGCAGCGGGGGTCCATCATGGGCCCGCAGACGGATCGGTCATGTCCCGATCGGCGCAGCGGGCCGCCGGGCGGCCTGCGGCCGGGACCGCGGACGGCGCGGCAGCCGGCCCGGGGCGCCGTCAGGTGCGGCTGATCTTTTCGGCCCTGATGCTGGGCATGCTGCTCGCCGCGCTGGACCAGACGATCGTCGCTACGGCACTGCCGACAATCACCGGCGACCTGCATGGGCTGAACCACATCGGCTGGGTGGTCACCGCCTACCTGCTGGCCGTTGCCGTCGTCATGCCCGTCTACGGGAAGATCGGCGACCTGTTCGGCCGCAAGCCGGTCTTCCAGTTCGCGATCGTGCTATTCCTGGCCGGCTCGGCGGCATCCGGGCTCGCGCACTCCATGGACCAGCTGATCGCCTTCCGCGCGGTGCAGGGGGCAGGCGCCGGCGGGCTGATCATCGGCGCGCAGGCCATCATCGGAGACGTGGTCAGCCCGCGGGAGCGGGGCCGGTACCAGGGACTGATCGGAGCCGTCTTCGGGCTGGCCTCGGTGATCGGGCCGCTGCTCGGCGGGTTCCTCGTGGACAACCTGTCCTGGCGGTGGATCTTCTACATCAACCTGCCGATCGGCGCCGTCGCGCTGATCGTCACCACCATCGTGCTGCGGCTACCTAAGCCGCTGGGCCGGCCCCGCATCGACTACCCGGGCATGATCCTGCTCGGCGGCGCGGTGATCAGCCTGGTGCTGCTCACCAGCTGGGGCGGCACCACCTACGCCTGGACCTCGCCAGTCATTATCGGCCTGGGCGCCGGCGCGCTGGCGTTCGGCGCGGCCTGGCTGGTCTCGGCCCGGTACGCGGCCGACCCGGTCATCCCGCTCCGGCTGTTCCGTGACCCGGCCTTCCGTATCGCGTGCGCGATCTCGCTGATCACCGGGATCGCCATGTTCGGCGCGATCAGCTACCTGCCGACCTACCTGCAGATCGTCACCGGCGTCAGCGCGACCGGCTCCGGGCTGCTCCTGTTGCCGCTGATCGCCGGCCTGCTGGTCACCTCCATCTCCTCGGGCCGGCTGATCACCAGGACCGGGCATTACAAGGCCTACCCCATCGCCGGGACGGCGCTCGCCGCCGCGGGCCTGTACCTGCTGTCCACGATGGGCGCGGGAACCTCGCACCTCGCCTCCAGCATCTACCTGCTGGTGCTGGGCCTAGGCCTTGGCCTGTTCCTGCAGGTCATGGTCCTGATCGTGCAGAACACGGCGGCACGGCGCGACCTGGGCGCGGCGACCTCATCGGTCAACTTCGCCCGGCAGATCGGCAGCAGCATAGGCGTGGCCCTGATCGGGGCACTATTCATCCACCGGCTCGACGGCCAGCTCGACGCTCACCTACCGGCGTCAGGGGCCAGCCACCTCAGCGCAGCGCAGGTCAGCTCGATCACGCCGCAGGGCCTCGCCCAGTTGCCTGCCCCCCTCAGGCACGTCATCGCCGCAGCGTTCGCCCAGGCGCTCCCGCCCCTGTACGCGTACCTGATTCCGCTGCTGGCAGCGGCGTTCCTGCTCGCGCTGATCCTCAAGGAGACCCCGCTGCGCGCCCGCGCCCAGCGGGATGCGGCACAGGGCGCCCCCGCGCAGCCGGGAGCACGCCCGCAGGGCGCCCCCGCCGCCAGTCCCGGCACGTCCCAGCCGCCGGCCCGCCCCACCGCAAGTCGCGGCCACACCCACCGCGCTCCGGCGCCCCCGGCTGCCTCACCGCTGGAATAACCCGCCTGCCGAGTGAACCCGCTGCTCTACTAACCGTATTAGTAGATAGTGCACAGTCGATACCGCAAGGAGGTAACCGTGCGACACGCGAGAATCATCATCGCCAGCATCAGCCCGGCACCGGCCCTGGCCGCGGCGGCCACGGACACGGTGCAGCGGATACACCGGCTGCTGAACCCGGCGCAGCCGCTCGGCCACGCACGTCGGCACCTGCTGCGCGCCACGGCCGCCGCGCTCGCGCTGACCCCGGTGCTGCTGGCCCTGGCCCCAGCCGTGCTCGCACTGGCGCTGGGACGCGTTCCCGCCGCCTAACACAAGCGGCGCGGTGACCATCGGCCCAGCCGACCAGGTGACCGGCAGCCTCGCCAGCGACAGCCGTTCAGCACCACCATCCCGGTCGTGCTGGATGACCAGACCCTGGCCGTCAGCCCGCGTCCGGGGAGCTGCTCACCCGCCTTCGCCGGGCGCTTAAGCAGCTCACCACCACCCTGCTCGACCAGGAAACCACCAGCGGCCGCCAGGTCCGCGCCATCGCCCGTACAGCCGCCCGTGCCCGGCCGCCGTCCGCCGGCGCCCGCGCGGCGAGCCAGCAGCCATGATCAGCCCCGGGCGGGCCGGACCCGGGCAGGACCGCGGGGCCATTCCAGAGTGCTCCGGCCCGGCCAGGCACCCCCGGCGTGCGATCGGTGACGTGTGTGTACCGCCGGCCACAGCCGCACTGGCCGCCCGCGGCCACCTTAGCTCGCGCACGCCGCCCAGCTGGCTGCCTCGCCACCGGAATACCCCGCCTGCCAGATGAACCCCGCACCCCTACTATTCGTGTTAGTAGATAGTCGGACCTTTCGAGGAGCTAACCATGCGGCACCCACGAGTTATCATCGCCGGCCTCGGCCTTGCCGCCGTGGCCGCCGCCGGCACCGTCCCGGCCGCC
>Ga0302320_10010944_pt1 | contig 19282 bp, 13 predicted proteins | sample Bog_T0_3_FD_202130 | JGI IMG/M metagenome (GOLD analysis project Ga0302320, IMG submission 202130) | Peat permafrost microbial communities from Stordalen Mire near Abisko, Sweden - Bog_T0_3 | ecosystem: Environmental > Terrestrial > Soil > Wetlands > Peat | place: Sweden: Abisko, Stordalen Mire... | reverse complement strand
ACGATTCACACCGGCTCGTTCGGCAATGATGCCGTCGTGCCCGCCCTGCTCGCACGCCAAGATGATCCGCGCACGCATCGCCAGCGCATTCGCCGTCGTTTTTTAATTCACGGACTTCCGACTCGGGTGACTAGACGGCCACGCGCGTCACACCCAGGACACCTTCATGACCAGCGTGCGGTGATCGCACTGCGGGGTGAGCTCCTTCACGTACGCCTTCTGGCAGAACAGCTCGACGCAGCCGACGAAGATTCCGCGCATGGTGATCCGGTTGTAGCGGATACCCGCCAGCGGATAGCCGACGACCTCGGCGCGCGCCTCCTTCGGACCGAGCTTCGCGACGCCAATGAACCCGCCGTCGCAGGTCGACGACCAGAACCTGGGCGTCTGCGCCAGCGCCGACCAAGGCGTGACACCAGCCCCCTGCGCCAGGCTGGTGACGAGCGAGAGCGCGGTCGCGTTGGCGCGTCGCATGGCCGCGCGGCCGGTCTCGACCAGCTCGGTCTCCGTCAACCCGAGTTTGTCGCACGCCTGGTAGTGCGCGCGTGCGACGTCCATCGGTAGCCACACGCCGGCGACGGCGGAGAGGACGGCATCGCGGTACTTCGGATCGATCGCCGCCTCGTACTGCGCACCGAGACCGCGCCCACGCAGCGTCGCCTGCGACGCCGTGAGCCAGGTGCTCCGGAAGTGCTTGGCATCGGGGATCAGGTTCTTCGGCTTCGGAAACGGGACGTGCCACTCGACTGGCTTCGCGTCGTCTCGTGCGGCGCGGGCGACGGCCGGTGCACGCTCGACGATCTTCACGTCGCGCGGTACCGCGAGGAGGTCGAGCACCGGGAGCTTGCGCTCGCTCGGCGCCTCCGTCGCGTTCTCGCGGAGCGGCTCGGGCAATGCCGATTTGAGCGCCGCCGAGGAACGCGACGATCCCGCCTTCGCGGGACTGGTCGACTCGACGAAATCTCGCCGCCACGCGCCGGCAAGGGCCTCGCTGGCGAAGGGTAGGAGCTCGGCGGCGAACGCACGCACGCTCCCGAACCGCTTCTCCGGATCGCGCGCGAGCCCACGAAGGACCACGTCGTCGAGTCCCTGGGGGACGCGGGCATTTCGGGCGCTGGGCGCCGGAGGGACTGCCGTGCGCACCGCCTCGATCAGCTCGTAGAAGCCGTCGGCCTCGAACGGCGTGCGACCCACGATGCACTCGTAGAGCACCGCTGCGAGCGAATACTGGTCGCTCTTCGCCGTCGCGAACTTCCCCCCCATCGTCTGCTCGGGCGCCATGTAGAGCACCGTCCCCATCACCAGGTTGGTCACGGTGAGCGGGGCCCCCTCCGGCGCGTCCACGATCTTCGAGACGCCGAAGTCCACGAGCTTCGGCACGACGTTCGCGCGTGCGTCGCGGGCGAGGAAGATGTTCGCCGGCTTCACGTCGCGATGGATGATCCCGTGCCCGTGCGCGTGCGCGAGCGCTGCTGCGACGGGGAAGAGGAGCGCCAGCGCATCCTCGAGCGGAAGCGCGCGGCGCTCGGCGAGGCGCGTGCTGAGATTGGTGCCGTCGAGCAGCTCCATGACGAGGTACGCGACGCCGCGTTCTTCCCCGACGTCGAGCACGTCGAGTGAGTTTGGATGCCGCAGCTGCGCGGCGATTCTCCCCTCGCGCACGAACCGCGCGGCGATCGTCGAATCGCCGGCGAGATGGTCGTGGAGAATCTTGATCGCAACCGGCTTGCGCAGCGCGACGTGTCGTCCCTCGAAGACGCCCGCCGTCCCCCCCTGACCGATGAAGCGGACGATCTCGTACGGGCCGAGCTTCGCCCCGAGGAGAATCTCATTGCGCGTGAGCGAACTCCCCACTGCCGAAGCATACCCCGCCGGCAGCCCATGTGATTTGCAAGTGGCAATCCGACGGTCGGTAGAGGCGACGGTGCCCCAATTGGCACGCGATGCGTCGGGCTCGAGCGAGCGACGCCGGTCGCGCGCGGGCGCTCAGCTTCCGTGTCGCCGAGGCAGCGGACACGACTCGCGCCCGGTCTTCTCGTCGTACTGCTGGTGGTACTCCTCAGCGATGTAGAAGGGCCCCATGGGCTCGATACGCGTCGTGATCGGGCGGCCATACGACTTCTGCTCGTCGGCAAGCGAGGCGCGCGCCTCCCTTTCCTGGTCCGGCGTGAACGTGAAGATCTCGCTCCGGTACTGATCGCCAAAGTCGGGTCCCTGCCGGTTGAGGGTCGTGGGATCGTGCGTGTCCCAGAAAGCACGTAGGAGCTTGGCGTAAGCGACGCGCGCCGGGTCGTACTCGACCAGGACTGTCTCGGCGTGACCGGTCGTGTGGGTACAGACATCCTCGTACGACGGGCTCTTGGTGTGACCGCCGCTATAGCCGACGGCCGTGGCGACGACACCGGCGACGTGCCGGAAGGTGTTCTCCGACCCCCAGAAGCACCCTTCGGCGAACGCAGCGAGAGCGTGGCCCGGCGCGGGGACCAGCGGCGTCCCGTTGCCCGCGTGACCGGCGCCCGTGCCCACGTTCGTCTTCTGGACCGTGAACTCGGACGCGCCCTCGACGGCCGATGGGTTCGTCTCCGATGCGGTCGAGCTGGGCGCAGGATCCGAGGCGATCGGCACGGTGGCCGTGCGACAGGCGAAGACGAAAGGGACCAGAGCGAACAGCAGGCGCGGCGTCATGACCTGACTACGCACGAAGCGGCAGGGAGGTTTCGCCGACAAGCTCGTCGGCCCAGCCGCCGAAGAAACGCCCGGCGAGCGTCTCTTGCTCCTCGATGTGCGCGCGTGTCGCCGACGCGAGCGCGTGGGGGTCGATGTGCTCGTCACGCAGGTCACTCGCGAACGACGAGCTCATGGCCTCGATCATCTCCGCGTCGCTCTCGAGATGAAACTGGACGCCGTGCGCCGCGCCGAAGCGAAACGCCTGAACCTCCGTCGCCGCCGAGCGCGCGAGCAGCGTCGCGCCCGGCGGCAGCGCGATGGCGTCGCCGTGCCAGTGAAAGGTCGTGAACCTCCGCGGCAGTCGATCGAAGAGCGGATCGTTCGCCTCGCGATGGACCTCGTGCCAGCCGATCTCCCTGGCGTCGGCGCGCGCGACGCGCCCCCCCAGCACCGAAGCGAGCAGCTGCGCGCCGAGGCAGACCCCGAGCACCGGGATGCGAGCCTCGAGCCCAAGCGCGATGAGACGCTTCTCGAGCGCCAAGGAAGGGTGCGCACGCTCGTCGTCCACCGACATCGGGCCCCCCATGACGACGAGCGCCGACGCATCGCCGATCGTGGTGGGGATGGGGTCACCCCGGTAACCGCGCACCTCGCGCAGACCAACGCCGCGCGCGCGCAGCTCTCGCGCGATCGCACCCGGCGAGTCGGCCTCGTGATGAAGGACTATCAGGGCAACCATGTCTCATCCCGCCTCGTGGTCGAGAGCCCCGCGCACGCCACTAACGATCGCCGATGCCGTGAAGGGCTTCGCCAGCAGGCGCTCGTCGGCCTCTGATCCGACGTTGTCGTAGCCCGAAATGAGAAGTACGCGCACCTTCGGCCAGCGCTCGCGGACGTGTGCGGCGAGCTGGCGTCCCGTCATGCCGGGCATGACGACATCGCTACGAGATCGATTGCCTCCCCACGCGCGCCTCGCTCGTCGAGCACCTGAACGGCCTCCTCGCCGCTCGCAGCCTCGAGCACTGCATAGCCCGATTCCGCCAGCACCTCGTGCACGAGCCTGCGCAAGGGGGGCTCGTCCTCGACCAGCAAGATCGTCTCGTGTCCACGGGGGCGCGCAGCGGGCATCGACACGGGGCGGGGGTCGGCCACGTCGTCGACCAACGGGAAGAGCACTTCGAACGAGGTCCCCTCGCCCACGGCGCTACGCGCTTTCACGTGACCGCCGCTCCGCTTGACGATGCCGTAGACCGTCGCGAGGCCCAGCCCGGTCCCCTTGCCGCGCGCCTTGGTGGTGAAGAAGGGCTCGAAGAGGTGCTTCTTCACGTCGTCGCTCATTCCCACGCCGTCGTCCTCGACCCGGAGCGCGACGTATCGACCCGGGGCGATGCTGTCCTGCGGCTCGCGGATCCTGATCTCGCTCGTCTCGATCACGATCTTGCCACAGTGATCCCCGAGTGCGTCGCGTGCGTTGAGCACGAGGTTCAGGATCACTTGCTCGATTTTCGCTGGGTCGGCTTGGATGCACAGCGAATCGCCGAGCGACGCCACGAGTTCGACGCGTTCGCCGATCAGTCGCTTGAGCATCGTCTGGAGCTCGAGGACCACAGTGTTGACGTCGAGGACGCGCATCTGCGCGGGCTGCTTCCGGCTGAACGTGAGGAGCTGACGGGTGAGCGCTGCGCCGCGCTCCGATGCGCGAACGATCTCCGAGAGGTAATCCTGCGACGAAGAGCTCGACGGCGCCCCGCGACCGAGGAGATCAGCGCATGAGAGGATGACCGTGAGGAGGTTGTTGATGTCATGCGCGACCCCGCCCACGAGTCGGCCGATCGCCTCGAGCTTCTCCGACGCGCGCAGCCTCTCGCGACTCTCGTCGAGCTCTGCCTCGGCGCGCTCCACGGCCTCGCGTGCGACCCTCGCCTCGGTCACGTCGCGCGCGTGGAGCACGATCTTGAGCTGCCCGTCACGATCGAGGAAGGACCGCGAATGCCCCTCGAGCGTGCGCCACGAGCCGTCCTTGCGCCGCCAGCGCGCTTCGTTCGGAGCGACGGCGCCGATCTCGGCCATGCGTGCCATCCCCTCCGCGGCGGCCGCGAGATCGTCGGGGTGCACGAGCTCCAGAACGGATCGCCCACGGAGCTCCGCCTCCGTATAACCGCCGATACGGACGAGCGCGGGGTTCGCGTAGTGCAATCGGCCGCTCGCGTCGACGATCCCGATGGCGTCGGTCGTGTTCTCGACGACCGAGCGAAAGAGCCCTTCGCGCTCCTGCAGCGTGAGCTCGGCGACGCGGCGCGCAGTGACGTCGCGAACGCGAACGAGGCCCCCGACGATGGTGCCGCTCGCGTCTCGCAGCGGTGAGACGCGGCGATCGAAGTAGCGACGCTCTCCATCGGGCCCCTTCGCCTCGTAGTTGTCACCCCCCACGGTCTCGCCCGCGAGCGCCCGGCGGAGCAGTACGTCGACACCGATGGTGACGAGATGCGGGAACTTCGCGAGGACGTTCTGCCCCAAGACATCGGACGCCGGCACCCCCGTCAGCCGCTCCATGGTGGGATTCCAGAGCGTGTAGCGGTACTCGAGGTCGTACGTGACGAGCCCGTCATCGCTGTTCGCGAAGACGGCCTCCACGAGCGACTCGGGAGACACCACCTTTGGGGATTCGTTCGGTGCAGCCACGGCGGACGCAAAGACTACGCGTCCGGTATCCTCGCCGCCATGTCGTCTCCCTACGAACCGGCGTGGCTGGACGCAGCTCTTCAGGCCGCGCTCGCTCGTCTGAAGCGCGAGCCCGATGTCCGCTACGCGGAAGTGCGTTTCGTCTGCGATTCGAGCGAGAAGCTGCGGGTGAGGGACCTGCGCCCCGAGCAGGTGGCGACGACGTCCTCGCGCGGGGTGGCGGTGCGCGTTCTGGGCGAAAGGACGTGGGGCTTTGCCTGCACGCCGATGACGGACGAGGCCTCGGTCGTCGCGGCCGCGGAGCGAGCTCTCTCGATTGCGCGCGCGTCGGGCGCGCTCGCACGGCGCGCCGTTCCATTTCCCGCCGCAGAGGGGGTCCGCGGGACGTACGAGACACCGACGCAGATCGACCCCTTCACCATCTCCACCGGGCAGAAGCTCGCAGCCCTCGACGCGCCCGTGCGGGCACTGATGGGGAAAGGGCGACAAGGGAAGCCGATCCGGAGCGCCGAGGCGTGGATGGACTGGACCCGCACGCACAAGCGCCTGGTCACGAGCGAAGGGACCGACGTGCGCCAGACATTCACGTACGGCACGTGCGGCATGCAGGCGATCGCCATCGGTGACGACGGCGTCTCGCAGCGCCGTAGCTACCCCACGTTTCAAGGGGGCGACGGGTTTCAGGCAGGCTACGAGCGCATCGCGGAGCTCGACCTGATGGCACACGTGGATCGGGTCGCCGACGAGGCGACCGCGCTGCTGACGGCGCCGCCGCTCGCGAGCGGTACCTGCGACGTGATCCTCGAGTCGAGCCAGGTGGGCCTCCAGATTCACGAGTCGTGCGGGCACCCCACGGAGCTCGATCGCGCGCTCGGCACCGAGATCTCGCTGGCGGGAGGGTCGTTCCTCCAGCCGGAGCTCCTCGACAAGCTCCGCTACGGCTCGGCGATCGTGGATCTCGTGGCCGATTCGACCAGCCCTGGGGGGATGGGGACGTTCGGCTGGGACGACGAGGGGGTGCGCGCGGGGACGCGTCACCTCGTGCGGGAAGGGTCGTTCGTCGACTACCTGTCGAGCCGGGAGACCGCCGCGACGCTCGGGCGCGCGTCGACCGGGACGATGCGGGCCGAAGGGTGGAACCGGACGCCGCTCATACGCATGGTCAACGTCTCACTCCAGCCGCGCGAAGGCACGCTCGAGGCGCTCGTGGCCGACACGCGCGACGGTGTGCTGCTGGAGACCGACAAGAGCTGGAGCATCGACGACCTCCGCTTGAACTTTCAGTTCACGTGCGAAGTGGCCTGGGAGATCAAGCACGGAAAGCGAACGCGCCTCCTGCGAGACCCCCTCTACACCGGGCTCACGCCGCAGTTCTGGCGATCGTGCGACGCGATCTGCGGGCCCGACGAGTGGAGGCTCTGGGGGGTGACCACATGCGGGAAGGGGGACCCCATGCAGGCGATGCAGGTGGGTCACGGCGCGGCGCCCGCGCGGTTCCGAGGCGTGACGGTCGGGAACGGAGGCGCATCGTGATCGGCGGCGACGATCTGCTCGCGCTTTGCAAGGACGCGCTCGCCGAGGCCGGAGAGGGAGAAGCGGAGATCTGCGCAGTCTCGAAGCGGCGAGGGTTCGCGCGTTTCGCGATCGGCGAGCTCGGGCAGCACATGGACCTCGACGAGCCCTCCGCCGTCGTGCGGGTTGCCCATGGAGCGCGCGTGGCCGAGGCGGGCACGTCGCAGCTCGATCGAGAGAGCCTGGTGGCGGCGGTTCGCTCGGCGTCGCGCGCTGCGAAGCTCGTGCCGGAGACGGAAGGGTTCGCGGGGTTCGCCGATGCCGGCCGTTCGATCGAGCGCGCGCCGCGGTTCGAGCAGCGCACGGCGACGGCGACTGCCGAGGAACGGGTGGCGCGGCTCGCACCGACCATGGAAGCGATTCGCGGCGCCGAGCTGATCAGCGCGGGCGCATTGGAGACGTCGTCGCACGCGCTCGCGGTCGCGACGACGCGTGGGTGCGGGCGTGCACACGACGGGACGTGGGCGAGCTTCAAGGTGTGGGCGCTGGAGACGGCGGGCGCCGGCGGGGCCGCGGGGTACGGCGGTCACATGCAGAGGGACGTGGCGAAGCTCGCGATCGCCGAGGAGACGGCGCGCGCGATCCGGATCGCGAAGCTGGCGAAGGAGCCGATCGGGATCGACGCCGGGGCCTACGACGTCGTGATGGAGCCCGTGGCCGTCGCCGAGCTGCTGGAGTGGCTGGCGGCGATCGCGTTCGGCGCGACGGAGATGGAGAGCGGGACGAGCGCGCTGGCGGGGCGCATCGGCGAGCAGATCACCGGAGCGGGGATCTCGCTCACCGAGGATCCGAACGACCCCGGTGAGCACGGGTTCGCCGCACCCTTCGATCGCGAAGGGACGGCCCGCGGCGCGGTCGCGCTGATCGAGAACGGCATCGCGCGCGGTGCGCTCTACGACCGGACATACGGCGCACGCGCCGGCACGCGATCCACCGGGAGCGCGCTCATCCCGGACACGTCCCTCCTCGCCTCCATCGGGCCGAGCGCGCTGCACATGAACGCGGGGGACGCGGCGAGCGTGGACGAGCTCATCGCCGGGATGGACCGCGGGCTCTACGTCTGCCGTCTTCACTACGTGAACGGCCTCATCGAACCGCGGCGCGCCGTCATGACCGGGCTCACGCGCGACGGCTGCTTCCTCGTCGAGCGGGGGAAGATCACGCGCGCGGTCGGCAACCTGCGCTTCACCGATTCGCTCCTCGAGGGGCTCGCCCGCTGCGACGGGCGCACGCGCGCGCGAACCGCGGTGCCGACTTCGTGGAGCGATGCGGGAGCGAGCGTCGTCCCGGCCGTGCGAATGCGTGCGTTCAAGTTCAACGGGCGAAGCCAGGAGAAGGCGAAGCTGCACGAGTGACGGAGCGGGTCGGCGCACTGGTTTCCACCGCGCAAAGTTGGTAAGTCCCGGTCGCTGAATCGACCCATGAGCGAAGACGACACGCCGCAGCCCGAGAAGGCCGCTTCGCCAAGCAACCAGAGCGCGAGCACCGACGAGGCGGTGACTGGGCTGAACGCCACCAAGCCCGTGAACGTCTCCGCTGTGGCCGACGAGATCAGCACGGGGTTGAACGGACGCCCGAAGGTGAAGGGGGCGAACGACACCCGCACCAAGGGGGACAAGCCGAAGAAGGACCTCCCTCCCCTGCTCACGCCGGGCAACGCGCTCCGCTGGGTGCGCGGCGGGCTCACCGCGCTCGTCGGCATGCTCGTCGTCTTCGCGCTCATGGCGCACGACGCGCAGCTCCGCTGGGGCGTACCACTGGGCGCGCTATTCGTCGCGGTCGGCGCCTGGGGGATCATGGATCTGCTCGGGACGTTCGATGACGTCGACGCTCGCGTCGCGCGATCGTCGACGCTCGCCGATCTCGCCCCATCGCTCGGACGAGTCGGGGCCGCCATCCTCGCCTTCGGCGGCTCGCTCTACGGTGGCCAGAGCGGCGTGGGGCCACAGTGGATGTGGGGCCTCCTCGTCACGGCTACCTTCCTCCTCGGGGTCGCGGCCGTGTTCGACGTGGGCGTGCGCCTCGGCCCCTGGGCGAGGGACGAGCTCGGGCATTCGCGATCGCTGTGGAAGCGGCACGGTTTCTGGGTGCTCGCCGCCGGCGCGCTCCTCTACTTCCCGGCGATGGGGATCTACTCGCTCTGGGATCCGTGGGAAACCCACTACGGCGAGGTCGCTCGCGAGATCCTCGCGCGCGACGACTGGATCTCGCTGTGGTGGGCGCAGGACGGCTGGTTCATGTCCAAGCCGATCCTGAACTTCTGGATCCAGGCGATCGCCATGGCGACGCTCGGCACCCACTACAAGAGCGGCGAGATGCTGCTCGACGGCGACGGGCACCCGACGCTGCATCCGGAGTGGGTCGTGCGGGCGCCGAACGTGCTCTTCACGGTCGTCGCGATGTACGTGATCTACAAGGGGGTCGCGAAGGTCTTCGGCCGGCGCGCGGGGCTCCTCGGCGCGATCGTCCTCGCGACGATGCCCGACTGGTTCTTCCTCGCGCACCAGACGATGACGGACATGCCGTGCGTCACGTGCATGACGGCGGCCATGGGGATGCTGCTGCTCGGCGCCCACACCAGCGAGCACGAGCTGGCGCGCGTCTACGAGGTGAAGGTCGGGAAGACGGCGTGGCGGCTCTCGGGGTGGCACCTCGTCTTCGGAGCGGTGCTCATGGCGGCGCTGCCGCAGATCCTCTATCTGTTCTCGCGGAACCTCGAGCTCGTGCTGCACGGGAGCGACGAGCACGGCCTGCGCCCGCGCTGGGACGAGTTCTACAGCGGCAGCCGAGGGAACTGCGGCTTGCCGGGGAACGAGGCGTGCACGCTCACCAACCCCGCGACCCTCCCCAAGTCGATCCAGCCCCACCCCGACGCCTTCGGCCCGTCGATGCTCCGCCTCTTCGGCGGGTTCGAGCCGCTGATCCAGGGGCTCCTGTGGTCGCTGGTCCTCGGGTTCGTCCTCTATCTGAACTGGGGGGAGCGTCGGCTACGCCGGCTCTTCTACCTCGCGGCCTGGTTCTTCGGGTCGGTCGCAACGATGGGAAAAGGGCCGGAGGGGGTCGTGATCCCGGGGATGTGCGCGTTCGCGTGGGTGTGCACGAAGCGCCGCTGGAGTGAGCTGCTGCAACTCGAGGCCGTGAGCGGACTGCTCATGTGGTGCGGGCTCGCGCTGCCGTGGTTCATCGCGATGTACGTGCGCCACGGGACGCTGTTCACCGACCGGCTGATCTTCCACGACATGTGGGATCGCGCGACGCAGCACGTTCACGACACGAACGAAGGGGACGACACGAGCATCCGCTTCTACCTGTGGCAGCTCGGCTACGCGCTCTTCCCGTGGACAGGGCTCGCGCCGCTGGGGCTCATGTACTGGCTGCGCCGCGGAGACTCGGCGGATCGCGGCAAGGGGGACGCGGCCGTCTTCCTCTTCATGTGGTTCCTCTTCTCCTTCGGGCTGTTCACGTTCATGGGCACGAAGTTCCACCACTACATTTTCCCCGCAGTACCGGCGATCGCGATGCTGGTCGGGATCATGCTCGACCAGATGCTCGAGGGGGAGGAGCCGAGCGCGCCGGGCGGCCGGTTGATGTACCTGTGCGGAACGTTCGCCGGAGCGATGCTCCTCCTGGCAGGGGTTGCCCGCATGCTGCCGGGATCGATTCTCGGCACCAAGGAGCTCCACGCAGAGGCGACCCCCGGGAGCGTCCCCCTGGGAGCGTTCCTGGCGGTCGTCGGCGTCGTGATGATCGGCGCGTTCATCACGTACTTCCGTCGGATCGGCATTCACGGAGCCCCGCCCACCAAGGTCGACGCGCGGACGAGCCACGAGCGCGTGATGATCGGCGCCGCCTGCCTGGCCGGCGCTATCGCACTCCTCCTCGTCGGGCGCGATCTGATCCTCAAGCCCGAAGGGACCGATCAGCCGGGCGCCATCCGACTCCTCCACCTGTTCACGTACAACTATCGGCGCGCGTGGCCCGACTCGCTCGACTTCTCGGGCGTCCTCACGGCGTTCACGGTCGTTGGCGCCGTAGCGACGCTGGCGCTCGCTTCCTGGAAGTGGCGACGTCACGCCGTGTACGTGTTCGGCGTATTCGCCGTGGCGTGGGCAGCGTGGGGGCTCGATGTCTACATGGTGAAGACCGCGCCGCACTGGGGTCAGCACGAGGCGATCGAGGCGTACTACGCGAACCGTGCGAGCCCGGAGGAGCAGCTCGTCGCCTACCAGATGAACTGGAAGGGGGAGAACTTCTACACGGGCAACCACGTGCCCGCGTTCGTCTCGACCGGGGGGACGTTCACGAACTGGCTGAAGGGGCAGCGCGAAAAGGGGGCCAAGGTGATGTTCTTCATCACCGAGCACTCGCGCATTGGCGGCCTCAAGAGTGAGGTTCAGGCCAAGTCGTACCGAGAGATCACCGACAAGGTATTGAACAACAAGTTCATCGTCGTGCGCGCCGAGCTGTAGGCCGGCCTGGGGCGCGTGGGCCATACCTGGAACGACGGGCTCCCGGGGGCTATGGCCGGCGCGTTCAATGCGCGCTATAGACTGAATGGCCATTCATTCTACGCCCGCAGCGAGGGCCGGAAATCACAGCCGGACCTGGTAAGCCGCGGCGCAAGGAGTCTTCCCATGTCGAAGCCGATCCAAGCCATCAACCGCTACAAGGCCGACCTCCGCGAGCTCAACTTCCTGCTCTTCGAGCAGTTCAAGCTGAAGGACCTCCTCGGCAAGGCCCCGTTCGAGGCGTGGGGCGAAGACGAAGTGAAGACGTCGCTCACGGAGTGCTACCGCTGGGTGCGCGAGGTCATCGGCCCGCTCAACGCGATCGGCGACTCGCAAGGGTGTCGGCTCGAGGCTGGACGCGTGACGACGCCGCAGGGGTTCAAGGCGGCGTGGAAGAGCCTCTACGAGTCGGGGTGGAAGTCGATCGCGGTCGACGCCGAGTACGGCGGCGCGGGGTCTCCCCACTCGCTGCAGATCCTCGTCGAGGAGATGATCAGCGGCGCGAACACCGCGTTCTCGATGTACCCGGGTCTCGCGCACGGCGCGTCCGAGGTCATCGAGAGCTTCGGAACGCACGATCAGAAGCAACTGTTCTGCACGCGCATGTACTCCGGCGCGTGGGGCGGCACGATGTGCCTCACCGAGCCGCACGCCGGCAGCGACGTCGGCTCCGCGCGCACGAGCGCGAAGAAGAACGCCGACGGGAGCTACTCGATCACCGGGACGAAGATCTTCATCTCCGGCGGCGACCACGACATCGCGGAGAACATCATCCACCTGGTCCTCGCCCGCACCGAAGGGGCGCCCGCCGGCACCAAGGGGCTCACTCTCTTCATCGTGCCGAAGGTCCGCTCCACGCAGGACGGCACGCTTGGCGAGCCGAACGACGTCTCGTGCGGCGCCATCGAGCACAAGATGGGGATCAACGGGAACTCCACCTGCGTCCTCAACTTCGGTGAGAACGGCAAGTGTATCGGGTGGCCCGTCGGCGGAGACGCAAAGCTGAACCAGGGCATGGCCCAGATGTTCAAGATGATGAACGGCGCGCGCATCGGCGTCGGCGTTCAGGGCATCAGCGTCGCGTCGAGCGCGTTCCTCAATGCGCTCGAGTACGCGAAAGACAGGAAGCAGGGGGCGTCAATCGAGCACTGGAAGGACGCGACCGCTCCGCGCGCGCGCATCATCGAGCACGCCGACGTGCGGCGCATGCTGCTCGACATGAAGTCGCGCGTGGAAGGGATCCGCGCGCTCGCCGTGAAGCTCACGCACCACCAGGACTCGGTGCGCGTGTTCACGGGCAAGGACGACACGCTGGCGGCGTACCACCAGGGGCAGGTCGATCTGCTCGTGCCGCTCGTGAAGGCGTATGGCAGCGACCAGGCGTTCCGCATCTGCGAGACCGCGATCCAGACGTACGGCGGCGCGGGCTACACGAAGGACTACCCGGTCGAGCAGTACTGTCGCGACTCGAAGATCTTCTCGATCTACGAGGGGACGAACCACATCCAGGCGATGGACCTCGTGGGTCGCAAGCTCGGGCAAGCCGGCGGCGCGAACATGCAGGCGTTCCTCGGCGACATCGCCAAGTTCGTTGCTGCCAACTCCGGGCACGCGAAGCTCGGGGCGGCGGCCAAGCGCCTCGGCGGGGCGCAGGAAGCGCTCGGCGCGGCGACGATGCGCCTGCTCACCTGGTTCCAGAGCGGGAACATGACGCTCGTGCCGCTCTACGCGAACCGATTCCTGGAGATGATGAGCGAGACGTCGGTGGCGTGGATGCTCCTCGAGGGGGCCGTCATCGCCGACGCGAAGCTTGCGACGCTCCCGGCGACGGATCCCGACCATGCGTTCTACTCGGGCAAGGTCGCCGCGGCGCTCTACTTCTCCCGCACGGTGCTCCCGGGCGTGGAGCACAAGGGGTCGCTCATGACTGACGAGGACAAGTCGCCGCTGGAGCTCGTCGAAGCCGGGTTCGCGACGGTCTGATAGAAGGAGGCATGCACGCGCGAGCCGCCGCCCTGGTCGTGATGCTGATCGCGACCGGCGGGTGCTCGCGCGCCCGCACCGTCTCGTCGCTCCGAGATGCCCTGGTGAGCGGGGATTCCTCGCGCCTCGTGAGCGCGGTGGAGGGGGCGCCGACGTGCGCGTCCACGGGGGGGCGCGCGTCGAACGAGTGTCTCGCGAAGATGGCGGACTGGTTCGGGGCCAACCAGGGCTTCCAGGCGCGCGAGCCCGATCAGGCGACGGCCGCCGTGGCGGCGCTGGCGGTCGCGCGCGACGGACGGGGCGAAGCGGTCCCGGACGCGGAGATCTGGCTTCTCGTGCTCAGGGCGGGCCAGGGCGCGGGCGGCGACGCGCTTCGGCTGGCGATGACGGCGCGCATGGTGAAGGACGCGCCTGCGCTGGCTCGCGCGCTCGACGCGGACTCGGACGCGCGCGCGCTGATGAGCGCGGTGAGCGCGTCGGTTCCGGGGGCGTGCGAGACGTACGCGCTGCTGGGCGCAGGGAACGAGGATCGCGCGCTACCGCCGCAGATGCGCGCGGATCACGCGCCGTGCGTGCAGAAAGACCTCGATCGGGTGACCGGGCCGAGCGAGCACGGGCGCTATGGGTTCGGGGTGTGGCGGGGGGCCGCAGGGGCGCTGGCGCTCTGGATGGACGCCGCAGCGTCGCTCCACGGGGGGATCCCGAAGTCGGACCCCGCGGTGGCCGCAGTGCTGAACACGCGACTCGCGGCGATCGATGCCGCGATGGCGAAGATCACGCTGAAGCAGCTCCCACCGATGGCCGACCCGATGAAGTTCGTGCAAGAGACCCACGAAACGCCCCCGCGTGCACGTTTGGACGGCGGGCCCTGACGCGTCGCCTTGACGTGATCGACGCGGTCCGTTAGAGAAACCGTCCGTTTTCCGACTTAGCTCAGTTGGTAGAGCAGGCGGCTGTTAACCGCCGGGTCGCAGGTTCGAGTCCTGCAGTCGGAGCCACTCCAGCACCGCGAACTCGCGCGAGGGCGCTAGGTGAACAGCGCGGGAGCGGCTTTTTTCCTGCGGAAGCCGCGCAGCGAAGAACGCGCGAGGCACCGGTCGGAGGCCCCGTTTGCTCTGACGACTGGCGTCTGACGCCCGTTTGGGGTCAGACGCTTGTCAGACAGGTTAACAGCTGGTCGGTTTCCGTCTCAGGGCGGTCTATTAACCAACGGGTCCGCGGGCTTCTCGAGGCGCGCGCACCGGGAGGTTAGCAGGGAGCGTCGGCGACGCCTCCGCCCCTTGCCCTGGCATGCGAGCCCGGCTACGCGACGTGAAGCATGGCGAAGGCGAAGAAGCGCAGCGACGCTGGGCAGGTCGAGTGGGTCGGGGGCCTCGTGTCGCTCCCCGCGTACGTCACCGGTGAGGACGAGGGACCGTACCGGCCCGAGACGCTCCTCTGGATGATCCCCGACGGCCCTGTGCTCGGCACGGCGATGTTCAAACCCGGTGAGGGCGTAACCCACGTCGTCGATCACTTCCACGAGACCACGCGCAAGCCGATGGTCGGCCGTGCGCACGTGCCGTCGCGCGTTCGGGTCGAGTCTCCCGAGGTCGCGGCGCAGCTCCGAGCGTCGCTGCGTACAGCCACGGACGTCATCTGCGCGCCGACGCCGGAGATCGACGCGATCGTCGCTTCGATGCGCGAGCATCTCGACGCACACGACGCCGACGAGCCGCCGACGCACTTCGGTCCGGGAATCACGCCCGACGCGATGGCGTCGTTCTTCCGAGCGAGCGCGCGCCTGTTCCGCGCAGCTCCGTGGATCGTGATCCCCGATGACGCGAGCGTGCTGCGCGTGACGATCGACTCGCTCGGCGTTCGGGATGCGGTGCTCTCGGTGATCGGGCAGCTCGGCGAGAGCCTCGGCTTCCTGCTCTTCGCGAGTGTCCACGACTACGAGGAGTACCTTGACGCCGCGGAGTGCATGAAGCCGGGCGATGAGTCCCCTCAGCTTTCGCCCCACTATGCGCTCAACTTCGATCGCGGCGCCGAGCTGGATCCCGCGCTGCGCAAGGAGATCGCGACCCACGGATGGGAGGTCGCTGCGCCGAACGCCTACCCGTGGCTCATCGCCGTCGACGAGGACGTCGTGGGTCGCCCGCCGACGGCGGAGGAGCTGACGCGGTTCGAGGCGATCGCGATCGCGCTCGCCGAGCTGACCGAAACGGAGCGCGAGCTCGATGACTGCTGGCGGCGCGATCGGGAGGTCGTCAGGACGATCTCCGCGCAGACGCACGCGGGGACAATCGACGTGACCCTCGCGGCTCCCTACGATGCCGGCGTCGAAGCGCGGCCCACCCGTACCGCGTCCACGAACGCCGACGCCTTCGACATCCACGCTGACGCGCGCACGACGGACGGCGACCTCGACGAGGAATCGGCCGAGGCTTACTGCGAAGAGGTGATGGCCCAGTTCGCCGCATCTCCCGAGGCGGACGCGCTCGACGGAGACATCGGCTGGGCAAACACCGTGATGGAGCTCGGCATGCACCATCTCGGCGTCACGGTCGCCGGGATGACCCCTGCGCACCTCCGGGAGATCCTGTTCGAGCTCATCCCTCGCAAGGTGACCAGCGACGCGTCGGAGGCGGGCAAGCTGGTCGGCGAGCTCCGCGCGTTCTTCGCCTTCCTCAAACGGGCGCACGGCCTACGAAACATGGATGCTTGCCTGCGCGTGCTGGATGGGGACGCGGCGAAGCGCTTCGACCAGGCGATGTCGGATCCACGCAACTTCGGAATGGCGAAGTCGATCATGATGGCTGGCGCGGACGCCGGCTTCGACATCTCGACCCGCGAGGGAGCGATGGCGTGGATGCGTGAGGTGCAAAGGAAGCCCCTTCCGCCGTCGATCCCACTGCCGGCCCTTGGCCCTCCCCCACCGCGCGCCCGAGTATCCAGCGAGGCCCAGCGCGCGAAGAAGGACAGGCGCAAGGCCGAGCGCAAAGCGCGTCGAAAGAATCGTTGAGCGGGCGGCGGCGGGCGCCGGGCCCCGAGTACGCCGCCCGCCTTTTCCCCCGACGGGCGGCCCCACGAGTTGAGTTTCGGGCGCGTCGAGCAACAATGCCGGGGATGCTCCACCAGATGCAGGCTGGTCCCCGCTCCGTGAGGTGCGAGCGGTGTGGGGTCGCGACTACCGCGATGATCGTCGCGAGCGAAACTGTTGCTGCCGACATCGCGCGAGCTTCGGGGTGGGCCGTGCTCGGGGGCTCCGCGGTCTGCCCTCGTTGTCGCTCGACGCCGATGCCGAAGCTGAAAGCGTGACGCCAGGCTCTGGTGCTCGTTCCCCAACTGAATCCTTGATTCCCGACCTTGCACGAAGAGCTGAGACAGCCGCTCGTGACGGGCCCGCGGCGCTGGATCTCCTAGGTCGGGCGATCCAAGACCTCGCATGCCACGCCTCGTTAGGAGAGTAAGTTTCCGCGCGACGGGGGCCGCTACCCCTCAGGACGCGGCGTTCACGGCACCGAACTGCGCAGCCGCCTCCAGCGCGCTCGCTGCTCGCTCCAGAGCGGAGCGCACACGATGGGCCGGAGGGCGTGCTCGTGAATCCGATCACGCCCCGCGCTCACTTCGCTGAAGAGGAGCTCCTCCTGGATGTCGGGCGCGAGAAGGAGCAGGTCGAGAAGTTGCGTGATCCGCGCCCGCGTGAACCCGAACCGCCCCGCGAGCTCCGTCCGATCCTGCACCTCGCCCCGCTCGATCATCGCCTGCATCTGATGCGCGCACGCGAGCATCTGCGCGACCCGAAGCGGCCGTGTGCGCCGCGTCCGATCCTCGGACTCCGGGGGACCCGCGTGACGCCCGCTGCGCCCGCGCTCGAAGGCGACCCGGAGCACCGTCACGTAGCGACCCCCGAATCGTCCGCCATCACGATCTCCACCTCGCCGCGTCGGTCGTCGACGACAACCCTCTCGATCAGTCCGGCGACGAGCCGCCCCCGATTCTCGCTCGTCATGCTGTCCCAGAGCGAGTCGAGATCGGCAAGCGCCCGGGCCACCCACTTCGCGTCCACGGCCTCATGCTCGAGACTCGCGGCGCGCCGCTCCCACGCGGCCAGTTGTGCCTCGTGCGCCTTCCTCTCGAGGTCGAGCTTCTCGAGACGCTCCTCGGCCATGGCGCGCGCTGCGGGCTTGAGTGCCGGGATGCGTTCGAAGAGATCGGCCATCTCGCGCGACATTGCCGCGATCTTCGGCGGGACCTCCGTCCGAGTCGCGCCGAGATGAGCCCGATCGGCGTCGAGGCGCTCTTGGACGGCGCGCTCGACCGCTTCCACGTCGATGTCGGGCGCCCGCTGCCGCAGGCGGTCAAGGACCGCCGACTCAATCACGTCGGCGGCGAGCGGTCGCATCGCGCAGGCCGAGGTGCCCTCCTTGTCCCGCGTGACGCAGCGGTAGAAGCGATAGATGCGGCTCCCCTTCTTCGTCGACGCCGTCGTCATCGCCGCCCCGCAGCCTCCGCAGCGCAGGATCCCGCGCAGCAAGTAGTCCGGGTTGCGCTGCGGCGCAGCCGACGGCGCGCGGGTCATCGCGGTCTGCACGCCGTCGAAGACATCAGGGGGCACGATCCCTTCGTGCTCCCCCGGGTACGTCTCCTCGCCGAGCCGGATCCGGCCCGCGTAGACGGGGTTGCGGAGGATGCGTAGCAAGCCGTCTTTCGTCCACGATCCCCCTCGACGGGCTCGCCCGCGCGCGCCGAGCTCCCGCATCACGCCGAAGACGGAGCGAAGCTCGTGATAGAGAGCGAAGACCTCCCGAACGACATGCGCCTCGGGCTCGACGACGACGAGCTTTGAGGCCTCGATGCGATAGCCGAGGGGGGCGACTCCGCCGGTCCACTTCCCGCGGCGACGCGCCGCCGCGATCTTGTCGCGTGTCCGCTCGGCGATCATCTCGCGCTCGAACTCGGCGAAGCTCATGAGCATGTTGAGCGTGAGCCTCCCCATCGCGTCCGCCGTGGAGAAGTTCTGTGTCACGCTGACGAATGCGACGCCCGCTGCGTTGAACCGGTCCATCACCTTCGCGAAGTCGAGGAGCGACCGCGAGAGCCGGTCCACCTTGTAGACGACCACGACATCGATCTTCCCCGCGTCGATGTCGGCGAGCAGGCGCTGGAACGCCGGCCGATCGGTGTTCGCACCAGTGTAGCCGCCGTCCTCGTACGTTTCGGGGAGCACCGTCCACCCGCGGCTGCGCGAGTAGCTCGCGCAGCTTTCGCGCTGCGCGTCGAGCGAGTTGAACTCCTGCTCGAGCCCGGCCGACGTGGACTTGCGCACATAGATCGCAGCGCGCGTCATTTCGCCACCTTCTGACCGCGGCGCTCCACGAGCCCGAAGAAGAGGAGCCCGTTCCAGCCCGTGCCGGTGATCGCCTTCGCAACCGCCGAGAGGCTCGAGTAGTGGGCGCCGCGGTAGCCGAAGCCCTCCTCCCGCACCACGACCTCGTGCTCGACGCCCCCGTGCGCGCGCCGGAGCACGGTGCCGGCGGGCGGCAACCGCGGGTCGCGCGCGCGCTCGGACGTCCCGAGAGGAATCGGGGACGGGGGGGCTCGGTGACGAATCGGGGCGCGCGGTGCAAGCTCGGCAATGCGCTCGCGCGCGCGCGCCGACAGGCCCCCCTCGGCAAGCTCCTGGAGGCGCCAGCCGATCTTCTTCCTTAAGTAGGCATGGTTGTGCGACGCCGTCGCGTACCCGAAGACCTCGGCCCATCGATCACGCAGCTCGCGCATCGTCATCGCGTCGAGTGCGACAATCTGCCGCGGAAGCGGGCCGAGCTCCGCGCGAGCTCGCGCGACTCGGACCGCAGCCTGTGCGCTCCTCATTTCTGAACCTC
>Ga0302320_10010943_pt1 | contig 19283 bp, 13 predicted proteins | sample Bog_T0_3_FD_202130 | JGI IMG/M metagenome (GOLD analysis project Ga0302320, IMG submission 202130) | Peat permafrost microbial communities from Stordalen Mire near Abisko, Sweden - Bog_T0_3 | ecosystem: Environmental > Terrestrial > Soil > Wetlands > Peat | place: Sweden: Abisko, Stordalen Mire... | reverse complement strand
TTCGAACCGCCCGTAGAGCTTCGTGAACAGCGGCGTGCCGTCGCGCCGACGCGTCTTGATCCGCGCGGAGGTGTAGCCGCAGCCGTGCAGCGGCTCCCTGAGCGCGCGGATGTAGAGCTTGCTGTCGCGCACGCAGAGGTTTTCCGGCTCGCGGGTGTAGTACTGCAGTTCCTCGTTGCCCCAGCCGGGGACCCAGCTGTGGGAGCTGTAATCGAAGAAGCCATTGCCGAGATCGACGTCCCATTTCGTCGTGTCCAGCGCATCGCCGTCGAACTCATCGCTCCAGACGAGCTGCCAGCGATCCTTGCCAGGTGTGTCGTCTGCCATGATCCTGCGCTACCTCTCCTGCAGGAATTGCCGGTACCAGAGCGCGCTGTCCTTCGGTTGGCGCAGGCCGGTATCGTAATCGACACGCACGATCCCGAATCGCTTCGCGTAGCCTTCTGCCCACTCGAAATTATCGAGCAGGCTCCAGACGAAGTAGCCGCGCGCGTCGACGCCGGCATCGATCGCATCCGCCAGCGCTGCGATGTGGCCGCGCAGGTAGTCGATGCGGTCGGTATCCGCGACACGCCCGGCCCTGACCTCATCCTTGTACGCGGCACCGTTCTCGGTGATGTAGACCGGCGGCAGCCGGTAATCCGCGTTCAGGCGCACCAGCAGCTCCGTAAGCCCGCGCGGAAATACTTCCCAACCCATGTCGGTGACGGGCCGGTCCGGCGCCGGCCTGCGCTCGCCCTCCTGCGCTATCGACCGGGTGTAGTAATTGACGCCGAGGAAATCGAGCGGCTGGTTGATCAGTCGCATATCGCCGTCCGCAACCTGGGGTGCATCCGCGCCGAGGTGCGCGACGACATCGGCCGGATAGCCGCCGAGCAGCAGCGCATCCATGTACCAGCGGATGATCATCCCGTCCTCGATGCGGGCCCGGGCGATGTCCTGCACCGAATCCGATGCCGGATGGATCGGCGACTGGTTCAGCACGATTCCGAGCGGCGTGCGGCAGCCCGCAGTGCGCATCGCGCGCAGGGCGAGGCCGTGCGACAGCAACAGATGATGCGCGACCTGCATCGCCACGGCACGGTTCCTGATCCCCGGAGCGTGAATGCCGTACTCATGCCCGAGCATGGCCGCAACCCACGGTTCGTTGTGTGTCGCGATCGTGCTGGCGCGCGAGCCCAAGCGCCGCGCGACCTCGACGGCATACTCGACGAAGCGCTGCACCGTGCTGCGGTTGGCCCAGCCGCCCTCCGCCTGCAGCGCGAGCGGCAGGTCCCAGTGGTACAGCGTGATGTGCGCCGCGATGCCGCGCGCGCGCAAGCCCTCGACCAGGCGCTCGTAGAATGCAAAGCCCGGCTCGTTCCACGCGCCGCAACCCTGCGGCTGCACGCGCGGCCACGAGATCGAGAACCGGTATGCGCCCACACCCAGGCCCGCAATCAGGTCTAGATCGGCTTCGAGGCGATGGTAGTGGTCGCAGGCCACATCGCCGTTGCTGCCGTCGCGGATGGCGCCCGGACGCCGGCAGAACTCGTCCCAGATCGACTCGCCCCGGCCGTCCGCGTGCGCGGCTCCCTCGATCTGGTAGGCGCTGGTCGCGACGCCCCAGACGAACCCGGGCGGAAAGCGCTGTCGCAGGCGACGCGATCCCCGCCCCTGTTCGGCCAGGTTTTTTTCAGGCATGAACTGCACGATCGGCGCGGGCCTACATCGTGAACCCGATGTAGCCGACCGCGATCGTGTCGTATTCGTTCGCCACGAGACCCCTGTTCTGGTCGCCGTCGATGCGCACCGCGATCGAGGTGATGCCGGTCGACTGCAGCTTGGCGAGATTGCCCACCGGGCAGTTCGAGAACGCCGACAGCGGAATCTCGTAGTTGTAGACGCCGAGCGGCAGCGGCGTGCCGCTGGCTGAGTTGCGACCCACCGAGACCAGCGGCTGGTAGGTGAGACACTGCGCCGTCTGACCGGAGCCGTCCTGCTTGCCCGACGTATCGTTGTTCAGCACCACCGTGAACGTCGTAGCGTTGCCGCCGACGGTGCCGGCCGGGTTGTCGCTCTGCGTGTAGGTATTGCCCATCTGGATCAGCAGGTTGCCCGACTGGCTGATGTCGATCGGCGTGAGGCTCGTGAAGGTCGTCCCGGAGCCCGGCACCAGCACGGTGACATAGGCCTGGTCCCTGGCATTGCCGCCGGCCACCAGCCACTGGAACTGGATGTTGTAGAACTGGGTTTCGGCCAGCGTCGTCGAAGGCGCCGAGTAGTTCCCATAGGCGACGTCCGGCTGGGTCTCGCCCGCGTAGACGTTGCCTCCCTGGACTGAGCCCAGGTAGGAGCCGTTGGTCTCCGCCGGAAACGGGGCGTAGTTCGATGCATACAGGATGTACGGCGACGTGGTCATCGTCGTGCCGCCGCCGCCACTGCTGCTCGTGCTGCCGCCGCTACTGCCGCTGCTGCCGCTGCTGCCGGATGACGAGGCGGTCGTCGCATCCGGCGTGATGCCGCCGCCGCTGCAGCCCGCGAGCGCCGCGACCACAGACAAGGCCACGACGAGCGGCAGCGCGTCGCGCGAATGCTTCGACACTATGGAGGTCGTCATCGCATGCTCCTAAAATGAACGCAAAAACAGAACACTTCTGATCGCACGGCGCAGTACGCATTGTCGCTTGCGCTTCTCGCCGGCGGCTCCCCCGTGTGACAGCGCCAAGAAAGCGCTTTCACAAATTAATTTAGCGCTGGGGCTCCGGTGCTTGTCAAGCGGAAACTGCTCGATTCACGCTACCATCGTCCGATGACCGATCGTCACTGCCGGCTGCCGGCCGCCGCCGCCCTGGCGCTGACCGGCCTGATCGGGCTGCACGCCGGAGCGCTGCGCGCCGCCATCCTTGAACAGACCCTGCAGGTCCCGGTGCACTCCGCCGCGGGACAGGGAGCCGCCTTCGCGCAGCCCATGCTGCTGCGCACCGCGTACGACGCGCAGCGCGGCCGCCGGCCGTTCCTGGTGCTGCTGCATGGACGGGACGGCGACCCACAACATCGCGCCCGGCTGGCGCTGCCGATTTATCCGGCGAACCTGCGCTATTTTGCCGCACGCGGATTCGCGGTGCTGGTGCCGCTGCGGGTCGGTTACGGCGCAACAGCCGGTCCCGACGTGGAGTTCACCGGGGACTGTAACGACAAGCACTACGCTGCCGGCGTCGCCGCTGCGGTGGCCGAGACGCGCGAACTGCTGCGCTATGTGCGGCGGCTGCCCTACGTCGATGCCGGGCGCGGCCTGATCGTCGGCGAATCCTTCGGGGGTGTGGCGGCGATCGCGGCCGCTGCGGCGCAGCTGCCCGGCGTGACCGGTGTCGTCAACATTGCCGGGGGCGATGGCGGCGACTCGCTGCATCGCCCGGACGAGCCCTGCCGCCCGGACCAGCTGCAGGCGACCTTCGCGGCCTATGGTGCCGCAGCGCGGCTGCCGACGCTGTGGCTCTACAGCGCGAACGACCGCCTGTGGGGCACCCGCTATCCGCGCGAGTGGTTCGCCGCATTCGCCGCAGCCGGAGGCCGCGGCAGCTTCATGCCACTGCCAGCCGACCGCAACAACGGCCACTACATCTTCAGCCGCAACGCCGCTGCCTGGCACCCGGCCTTCGAGGGATTTGCCGCAGCGCTCGGTTTCTAGGGATGCAGGGGCAGCGTCGACTCGCGGATCGCCAGCGTCGCCGCCGGCGCCACGACGACCGGCCTGCGGCCCTCGATCAGGTCGATGATGGCCTCGGCCGCCGCGTGCCCGATCGCGTCGATCGAGCGGTGCACGCTGGTCAGCGGCGGAATCGTGAAACCGGACTGCGGCAGGTCGTCGAAGCCGACCACCGATACGTCACGCGGCACGACGCGGCCATGGCGATGCAAGGCGAGCATGGCTCCGTAGGCGCTCTGGTCGTTGGCGGCAAACACCGCGGTGAACTCCACGCCGCTTTGCAGCAGCCGAATCATCGCCGCATAGCCGGCGGCATCGTAATAGTCGCCGGCCACGACGAGCCGCGGCTGAAAGGCGATCCGGCGCGCCGCCAGCGCCGCCTTGTAGCCGCTGAGGCGTTGCAGCGCATCGGCGCGGCCTTCGGGGCCGGCGATGAAGGCGATGCGCCGGTGGCCCTGGGCGATCAGGTAATCGGTTGCGAGGCGCGCGCCCTGGGTATTGTCGTAATCCAGGCAGAAAATCCGCTCGCCCTGAACCTGGCGACCGGTGAGGATCAGCGGTACGCGCTTCGAGAGCCGCAAGAGCTCGCTGTCCGGCAGGCAGCTGGTCACCAGGATGATGCCCTCGACGCGACGGCTCAGCAGATGGTCGATCGCGCGGCGCTCGTCAGCCTCGCGCCAGTGGCCGCTGACGAACTGCGGCGAGTACTTGGCGCGCAACAGGCCGCTCTCGACGGCGCCGAGCGCCTCGGCGTAGAACGGACTCGCCAGCGACTGGGTGACGACGCCGACATTGCGCGAGCGCCCGCGCGCCAGCGACTGGGCGACCGGATTCGGCAGGAACTGCAGCTTGGCGATTGCCGCCTGCACCGCGAGCGCCTTCGACTCGCGCACCCGGGCGGTGCCATTGAGGATCCGCGACACGGTACTGGCGCTGACCCCCGCCTCGCGGGCCACCATGTCCAGGGTGACGGTGGCATCGGCGCTCATGTGGTTCTTGCCTGGACTCACGCTCACTTCCCCAAGTTTTCTTCGTTGTTCTGCTTCAGGCCGCCCGCGCCGGGCCCCCGGGCCGCAGATTGACGCATGCCAGCAAAGCTTGCAACGCCCTGCCGGTCCAGACGGCGATTGACAAGGGTGCCGCGACTTCGCTAAGTTCTGCAAGCGCTTTCAAAATAATTCACGGTTGTACCCCCCGAGGGGGCGGCCCGTCCAACGCACGCGCAGCCGGTCGATGTTCAGGGGGAGACAGTCTTGCAGCCATCGGGTATTACGGTACCGGCCATCGGCCACCTAAGCTTCCTGCGCGCCTCACACCGCGTCGTTGCTGCGTGTGCAGCCTACATCCTCGGGGACCCAACGCCATGAACATCGATCTATTCCTCATGCGCTCAGGGCAGACGCTGCGCGAATTCTGTGCCGTGGCGGCCTGCCTGGCGCTGGGTGCGTGCGGACAGAACCAGAACTGGTCGCAGAATCCGGCGTTCATCACGATCGGGGGTACCGTGTCGAACCTGACCGGCAGCCTCGTCATCAACGACAACGGCGCCGATCCGCTCACCGTGACCGCCAGCGGCCCGTTCACGTTCGCGCTGCAGCTGGCGAGCGGCGCCGCCTACGACGTCGCGATCACGGCGCAGCCGACCGGCCAGACCTGCACGCTGACGAACGCGAGCGGCACCGCGACGTCCGACGTCACGAACATCGCGATCACCTGCGCCAACGTCTACTCGATCGGCGGCACGATCGCGAACCTCAACGGCACGATCCTGTTGCAGAACAACGGCGCGAACAGCCTGTCGGTGAGCGGCAGCGGGGCGGCAAGTACGCCGTTCACGTTCACCCAGCCGGTGGCCAGCGACGGCCCCTACGCCGTGACGATCCAGACGCAGCCCTCAGGCCAGACCTGCGCGATCACCGCCGGCGGCAGCGGCAACGCCACGGCGAACGTCACGTCGGTCGTGATCACCTGCGCCGCGGTCTATACGATCGGCGGCGCGATCGCGAACCTCAACGGCACGGTTGTGCTGGCGAACAACGGCGGGAACAACCTGTCGGTCACCGCCACCGGGGCGCCGAGCACGCCGTTCACGTTCACCCAGCCGGTGGCCAGCGGCGGCCCCTACACGGTGACGATCCAGACGCAGCCGTCGGGTCAGACCTGCGCAATCACCACTGGCGGCAGCGGCAACGCCACGGCGAACGTCACGTCCGTCGCGATCAGCTGCGCCAGCCAGCCCTTCACGCTGCGACCGCTGCCGGCGATCTACAAGACCGCCAAGGCAATCAACTACAGCGCCTATCGCGCGGGCGGCCCGAACGTCGGCGAGATCGTCAGCAACGCCGACATCACCCAGGACCTGCAGTTGCTGGTCGCTGCCGGCTACAACCTGATCCGCCTGTTCGGCGGCGATGCGAACAGCGAGAACGTCGTGCGCATCGCCAGCACGACCCCGGGGCTGGAGTCGCTGAGCTTCCATGCCGGCTCCTACCTCGAGGGCGCCAACGCCCAGTGCGTCGATTCCTCGGGCGTCAACGCCGCGGACCTCGCCGAGCTCATTCACATGGCGAACACCTACCCGAACGTCGTCGCCGTCAGCGTCGGCAACGAAACCTCGTTCGCCGGGAACCTGCCGGTCAACTGCCTGGTGCAGTACATCCAGCAGGTGCGCAGCGCCGTGACCCAGCCGGTGACCGCCGATGACGACATATCGTTCTACATCGGCGCGAGTTCCACCGGCGAGAAGCCGGACACGGTGCTCGCGAACATCGACTTCGTCGCCTACCACGACTACCCATTCTCGAACTACGGCGCGTGGAACTGGCAGCAACTCAGCATCGACCTGAACATCAATGCGGTGAATGGCGCCACCGACCGCGCGAACGCGATGATGCCCGCGTCGATCGTGGAGCTGCAGTCGCGCTACACCGCGCTGCAGAACTACGCCTTCCGGACCACCGCCGGGGCGATGACCACGACGGGCGCAACGCTGCCGCTGGTGCTGACCGAGACCGGCTGGAAGTACAAGCCGACCAACGCCGACCTGATCGAACGCGTGCTGAGCCCGGCGATCGCGAACCCGGTGAACGCGAAGTGGTACGCCGACCTGCTGGCAGGCTACGTCGCGGGCGGCACCCAGGCGCCGGAGAATGTGTTCCTGTTCGAGGCCTTCAACGAAACCTGGAAGGGTACGGATTCCGGCTGGGGCCTGTGGGACGAGACCCGCACGCCGCTGTACGGCCTGTGCGGCACCGCCGTGCCGAGCGCGCCGGTCTGTTCTTCGCCGATCTATACCGGAGCTGGCTATGACCATTGATACTCCCGCGGGCCTGCGCCTGACGCTCTGCGCGGCGCTCGGCCTGTTCGCGTCGCCCCTGCTGGCCGAGCAGTTCGGGCCGCTCGAAGTCTCCGGCTTCGCCAAGGAAGAGTTCTCCGCCTGCGACAACTGCGTCGGCGGAGTCGTTAATCCCTCCTCCTATGATCCGCGCGGCGTGCTCGGACCCCAGGGTAATGGGCCGGCGCTGAACCAGGGCGCACCGTCGGCCGAGCGCTCCAGCAACCTCGGCCTCGCAATGCTCACCCTCGGGCTCAGCCACGAGTTCGACAACGCCACGAAGATCGAGGCCAAGGCGAGCGCGCGCGAGCGCAATGACGCGGCCGACATCTACGGGCAGTACCTGATCGATGCCCATCTCGGCATCGCGCACCCGACCTACGGCGAACTTGACGTCGGCATCCTGCCGTCGCGTTCCTGGTCGCGTGCCGACTCCTTCGCGTATCCCGTCGGCTTGTCGACCTCATGGGCGGAATCCGGCGCCGGCTACGGCGTGTTCAAGCAGTCGATCCGCTACGCGAGCCCGGCCTATGAGTTCCGCTACGGCAAGATCTCGATCGAGGGCACCTATTCGACCGCGCCGCGCGCCTACCCGCCGAACTACAATTCGCTGCTGGCGCAGGTCACGCAGGCGAACTACCAGCAGTTCTTCATTCCGCCGAAACCGCAACTCGGCGAACTGTTCGTGCAGTTCTCGAACGCGAAGAACCTGGTCGAACTGATCGCGCAGCGCAGCAGCGGCGGCTACCAGAGTTCATTCACGAAAGGCGCATTCACCGGCTCCGAGGGCAGCCCGACGGCGCTGCAATGCAACGGACTGACGCCCGCACAGTGCGCTGCGACGAGCCCCGCACCCGGGTACCAGACGCCGACCGAGGACGTCGAGATCCTCGAGGGCAACTATTACTACAGCCCGAAGTGGCGTATCACCTATGGCGTCAAGCGCAACGAATGGTCCGGCCAGCAGCAACAGTGCGACTACGGCCCGCTGCTGTCGCCGACCGGCAAGCCGGACGGCAGTGGCTGCTACTGGGACCAGGGCGGCTTCAACTATGCCAGTGACGGGCTGCGCCACCACGCCGTCGAATACGACTACATGGGCGGAATTGCCTACCTGCCGAACCCGCTCTGGGCCTACACTTTCGGCGCGGTGCGCATGACCAAGGCCTATACCAGAACGCCGACCGAATTCGGACAGGACAACACCGCGACGTTCCTGAACCTCGGCGTGTACCGGTCGATCCCGGAGATCTACCGCAACATGCAGATCTATGGCGGCATCGGCCGCACGATGTACGGACGTCAGGGCCCGGCACCACTCAGCATGCCGAACAACCTGGCCGATGGGGCGGTCGATCCGCGCACCAGCAAGTCCGGCAACCACATTACGATCGGCGCCAACGTGAATTTCTGAGCTGACAACCGCGAAGGGGAATCCGATGAGTGAACGCACAGCAAACAGACCCCTGGCGGCGTTCGCCCTCGGGACCGCCATCCCGCTGCTGGCCGCTGCGACGGTGGCCGCCGCCGACAGCGGCGCGGTGAGCCTCGGGCTCGGCACCTATTACACGAAACCGCAGTCCTCGCTGCTCAGCTCGACGCCCGTGCCGCCGGCGGCGGAATACCGCTATGGAAATGCCGCCGCGCGCGCGGCCCCGACCAACCAGTGGTACTCGTCGGTGATCTTCAACCGCTGGTCGTATCCGCTGATGGCCCATCCGCTGACCTACCGGGCCACCGAGGCGGGGTTCGAGATCGGTACACCTGACCGTCATTTCACCCACATGAAAACCACGCAGCGCGAGGTGCGCTACCCGCACGTCGCCGCGCTCGTCGTCTCACCGGTCGCCTTCAGGCCGCAGGACTCACGCCTGTCGGACTACTCGGACTGGCTGGCGCAGGTCCGCATGGCAGCCGGTCCTGCCGAGGCGCTGACGGTAACCGTGCTGCACGGCAGCCCGTTCAGCTACTACGAGATCAGCCCCGGGGATGCACGCATCCACATGAACGGATCGCCGACGATGATCATCGATCCGCGCAACGGCGGTGCGATTGCGGCTTTCTCGGTAGCGGGACACAACTATGCAATCTTCGCGCCGAGCGGCGCGAGCTTTGACCTCGCGCAGTCCGACGACATCGTGCTGCACCTGCCCACAGGGCATGGGTATTTCTCGATTGCCGGCCTGCCGGACGGGCGGGAGGCCACGGCGCGGGAGTTCGCGAAGTACGCCTATGCGTTCCCGGTGAAAACCCGCGCGGAGTGGCACTACGATCAGGCGAAGAGCGTCGTGACGACGACCTTCACGGTCGAAACAGCGGCGAAGGAAGGCGAGCAGCACACGACGCTGATGGGCCTCTACCCGCACCAGTGGGCGGCGCTGCCGAAGCCGCTGCCGTCGACCTATACCTTTGACTCGGTGCGCGGCCCGCTGCACATCGTGGCCGGCAACAGCTTCAGCGTCGAGCGCACCTATCACGGGATCATGCCGGAGTGGGCCGGGCTCGAGGATCCGGCGCACCGCTCGATGGTCGACGGGCTGATCACGGGCGACGCGTCGAAGTCGGAGTCGATGTACAACAAGAACTACAGCTACGGCACGTACTGGGTCGGCATCGGCCTCGGCGCTGCATCGCAGCTGCTCGGCGCGGCCGAGGCCGAGGGTCGCAGCTCGCAGCGCGACCACATGCTCTCCAGCATCAGGAACCGGCTTGAGTCCTGGTTCGACGGCAGGCATTCCACCTACTTCATGCAGGACGCGCGCGATGGCACCTTCGTGGGGTATCCGGAGGAGTACGACAGCATCTCTCACATGAACGACCACCACTTCCACTATGGGTATTTCATCAACGCCGCGGCGCAGGTCGCGCTGCGCGACCCGCAGTGGGCCAGCGAGGCGAAGTGGGGCGGCATGACCGGCAAGGTGATCGCCGACATCGCAACCGACGAGCGCGGTCGCGCCGATTTCCCCTACCTGCGCAACTTCGACGCCTACGAAGGACATTCGTGGGCCTCAGGCGACGGCAATTCCGAGGACGGTTCGAACCAGGAATCCTCGTCGGAGGCCGTCAATGCCTGGGCGGGACTGATCCTGTACGGCGAGGCCACCGGCAATGTGCGGCTGCGCGACCTCGGCATCTACCTGTACACCACCGAGGTCTCGGCGATACAGACCTACTGGTATGACATCCGGCATGAGGTGCTGGCGAAGGACTACGACAAGCCGTTTGCCAGCATGATCTTCGGCGACAAGTACATGTACAACACCTGGTGGACCGTCGAGCCGCACCAGATCTTCTGCATCAATATGCTGCCGCTGACAGGCGCCTCGATGTACCTCGGGGCGAGCCCGGAGAAGGTCCACGACGTGATGGCGGCGCTGCCGGATGCCGAGAAGGATTACGCCGACAATGGCGTCAAGGACGGCAACCCGAAGGACATGTGGCAGGACATCCTGGCCTCCTACACCGCGCTGGAGAATCCGGACGCAGGCTTCGCGCGCTGGAACAAGAGCGGCAACGGCAATGCCGGCGAGACGCGGGCGCATACGCTGTTCTGGCTGCTGAGCCTGAAGGAAATGGGCACGCCCGATATGTCGGTGACGGCCGATACGCCGCTGTACTCGGTGTTCAGGCGGGCCGACGGGACGCGCACCCTGCTCGCCTACAACGCCCACGACACGCCGCAGCGAGTGACGTTCAGTAATGGCGCAGCCTTCGACGTACCGCCGCACGCCGTGACCCGCGCCCACACCCCCTAGAACCTTCAGCCCGTGCGTGTGCCGACGGAAATGACGGAACCGACGCTGACCGTCACGTTGGTATAGACCTTGCCGCCATAGGTGACCGCCGGTATCAACAGCTGTCTGCTGGCCGGAGTGTACTGGTCCACGGAAACCGCCGGCATGCCGCCGGCCACACCGATGACGGCGCCGATGGAGACCCGTGTTCCGGCGGTAGCGACCAGGTTGAAATAGGCTTTGGAGCCGACCGAGACCTGCGGGAGGTTCAGTTCCTGGTTCGACGGATTGAAGCTGTCGCCGCAACTGCCCGGTGCCGAGCCCGTCGGACCACTGACAATGTGGGCGACGTTGATCACCAGGTCGGAGTAGGTGGCATTGCCGATGACGATCGAGGGAATATTCAGCGCGCCGGAGCTGTAGTTGACGACCGCCAGTTCTGTGAAGGCGCCGGAGATGCCGCCGCCAATCAGGTAGTAGGCGTCGACGTTTTCGGTGGAACCGATCGCATCCATGACTGCGAGGCTCGCGCTGTTGCATACCTGGCCGAACGCGGTGAAGGGGCCGCCGTCCGCGGTAGCGTCGAGGAGCGAGGAATTGTTCGTCAGGTTGAAGAACCATTCTGAGGTGGCGGAATTCGGGCCGGTCGACAGCGCCATGGCAATGGTGCCGCGGGTGTTCGGCAGGTTGAATTCGCCGGCGACAGGCGCACGCGTGGCGATCGCGCTGATAATGTCGCGGCTGAGCGTATAACCACCGCCCTGGATGACGAAGCCCGGGACCGCGCGATGCACGATCGAACTGTTGTAGGCGCCCGAGTCCGCGTAGCTCTGGAAGTTGGCTACCGTCCGTGGCGACAGATCGGGGCGCAGGGTGACATCGATGTTGCCGAGCGTCGTGGAGAACCGGTAGGTGTTCTGCGCCTGGGGCAGCACGGTCGCGGGATGGAGCACGGCGGCCACGAGCAGCCCGGCCCTTGCCGGGCGCCTGGCTGTTGGCGGTACGATTGCGGAACCCGTAATGAATGATCTGAGCCACGACATGACAATCTCCTCCAGGAGCAGAATAAAACACGTGCCGACAGGAAGCCTGCGGGAGCGATCGGGGCGGCGCGCACTGGCCGTGGCTGCGCTGCTGTGTGGTGCGGCCTCTGCCGCCGAACCTTCCGACCCGATGCCGGACATGCAGATGCCCGGCCTCCTCGGCTCCTACCCGCTGGCGCGCGACGCCTCCGGCACCAGCTGGCAGCCCGACTCGACCCCTATGGCGGGCGTAATGGACATGGGAGAGACCTGGATGACGATGTGGCACGGCAGTGCCAATCTGGTCGAGGACGCGCAGGGCGGCCCGCGCGGCGGCTCGCAGCTGTTCTCGAACAGCATGCTCATGTTCATGGGCCGGCGCGATGTGGCGAGCGGCGCCGTCGGGGGGCGGGTAATGATCTCGGCGGATCCCCTGATGGGCCCGGCAGGCTACCCGGAGCTGTTCCAGACCGGCGAGACTGCAGACGGCGTGCACCCGCTGATCGATCGCCAGCACCCTCACAACCTGTTGATGGAGGCCGCCGGCACCTACAGCGCAACCCTCGGTCCCGGGATCGCGGTATTCGCCTATGGCGGCATCGCCGGCGAGCCGGCACTCGGTCCGCCAGCATTCATGCATCGCTTCTCGGGTCTCGACAATCCGGAGGCACCGTTGAGCCACCACTGGCTGGACTCCACCCATGTCACCTATGGAGTCGTGACGGCCGGCATCGAAAGCGACGGCCTCAAGCTCGAGACTTCAGTATTCAACGGCCGCGAGCCCGACCAGCATCGCTATGCGGTCGAATTGCGCCCGCTGGATTCGTACTCGGCACGGCTGACCGTCAACCCGGGACCTGATCTGTCGATCCAGGTCAGCTATGGGCGCCTCGCGAGCCCCGAGCAGCTGCAGCCCGGCAGCGCTTTGCGGCGCGCCACGGCGTCGGCCACCTTCAACCGGATGCGCGCGCAGCTGCAGTGGCAGACGACGCTCGCCTGCGGCCGCAATGCCCCGGACGGCGGCAGCCCCAGCACCGCATGGCTCCTCGAATCAGCCCTGGTCGTTGCGGACTCGGATACGTTCTTCATCCGCGCGGAACGCGTCGCCAAGGATGAGCTGTTCCTGCCGAACCAGCCGCTGTACGGCCAGGTCTTCGACATCAACAGTGCATCCCTCGGGTACATTCATGACTTCGCACACCCCGGCTCTTCGCGGCTCGGGATCGGCGGCCTGGTTTCCGTATACGCCTACCCGTCCCGGCTGGACCCCTACTACGGCAGCGGACCGGTGTCCTATCTCGCGTTTCTGCGCGTAAAGCTCTGAGCCGCGGCGTCAGGGCGTCGGCCGACCGCTGTCGAGGATGGCTTCGGCCTCCGCCGCACGGCGCGCCTTCAGTTCCTCGCCCATGATGTCCACCGTACGGTCGTCGAGCTTATAGAAGAACAGCGCCACGACTGCGACGACGGCGCCAGCCGCCGGGATGAAACTGGCCATCAGCAGCATCCCCTGGATGGTATGCGGCGTCTGCGCGATGTTCGGCACATAGCCGTAGTAGGCGAGCAGCCATCCCGCGCCACCGCCGCCGATCGCCCAGCCGAATTTCTGCGCAAACGATGCGGCCGAGAAGATCAGGCCCGTCGCCCGCCGCCCCCACTTCCACTCCGAGTAGTCGGCCGTGTCGGCGTACATGGCCCAGACGAGCGGCGCGGTCGGCGCGGTCACGAAGCTGATCAGCGCATGGGCGGCCCAGACCAGGCCGATGTTGGCCGGCGGGATGAAGTAGAAACCGGCCGTGAATATCGCCGACAGCGTCATCGAGAAAATGTAGAAATTGCGCTTGCCGAATATCTTCGACAGCGGCGAGGTCACCATGACGCCCGCAATGAAGGCGGCGGCGCCCGTGCTCATGACCTTGCCGAAGTAGGACTTGCCGTCCGGTACGACGTAGTCGAAGTAATAGACCAGCACGGTGCTGCGCACATTGGAACAGGTCAGCGCCGCGATCCCGACGACGCACAGGATGACCCAGGGCCGGTTGCGGAACAGGTCGCCGATGTCGCTCTTCAGCGAGGTTTCCTGCTTCGGCGGCGGTTCGACGCGTTCCCTGGTCATCAGGAAGGTCGCGATGAACAGCACGACCGCAATACTGGCATACACGACCATCGTCATCTGCCAGCCGAACGGCGAGTTGTCGCTGCCGCCGAAGAAGTGTGCCAGCGGAATCGCCGTGTTGACGATCACGAACACCGGCAGGAAGGCCATCACGAAGCGATAGGAGGAGGCACTGGTGCGATCCTCCGAGTTCGGGGTCAGCACGCCGAGCAGCGCCGAGTACGGGATGTTGATCGCGGAATACGCCAGCATCATCAGCATAAGCGTCACGTACGCGTAGATCAGCTTGCCGTTGCCGCTGAGGTTCGGGGTCGAAAAGGTCGCGACGGCAGTGATCGCCATCGGCAGCGCCATCCACAGCAGATAGGGACGGAAGTGTCCCCAGCGCGTATTGGTGCGGTCCGCGATCGTGCCGATCATCGGATCGATGACGGCATCGCCGATCCGCGAGACGAGCATCATCGTGCCCATCGACGCCGCGCTCAGCAGGAACACGTCGGTATAGAACTTGGCGATATAGATCGAGAACATCTGCCAGAACAGGTTCGAGGCGAGGTCGCCGAACCCATAGCCGATCTTCTCCACTACCGTCAGACGCGGAACATTGGCTGTCATTATCGTTTTCTTCCCGGCGGATCCCGGACCACCCCAAGGCACGGAATTCCCGTAGGTTTTTGCCTGTTCGGGCCCGCCCCTTCCGGACCCGACCGCCGCAGCTTGAGACATCCCTGCCCGGCCAGCGGTCCTCTGCCATGTTAGCGCAAATGACAGTCTTGAAAGCGCATGCAAGGAAAATCCCGGCGAGCGGTGTACGGCCCGTCAAAGTACAAGCGCGGCGCGATGAGTCCGGCCGTAGGGCGCGACAGGCGCTACAGCCTCGCAGCCTTCGAGAGGCCATTCCCGAGGGTCGTGGCCTCCTTTGGGGCGACGCAGCAAAGATTTTTCATAAAAATGGCCGTCGGTACATTGAAAATCTGGAGATTTGGCAAAATTCCATAGAAAAGATTAGGTTATGAATTTATTGCATATAAAAGTACTCTGTAATCACCTTATCCATAGAAAACTACCGACTGCCATAGAAAGACATGCCTCGTCAAAAGCCCATAAGCCTTCTTGCCCAAGCGATCGTCGCCCTTGCCCGCGCAGATCACTGCCTGCCGGAACTCTGTGTGGCGGTGGATTACGACCCCAACTCTCTATCGAGCGGCGAATGACCGTCATTGGGTACGCCTATGTCCAGGATCGGCTGAAGCTGCCCTTACCGCCGGTGGCCTTCCCGGCCCACATCCGAAGTGTCACCCGGGTCGAGCGGTTAGCGGGCGAGCTCGCCGTTCCCGCCAGGCGCGCGCCGGGCGCGGATGTGATCGAACATCTTTTATTTGCTCTGAAGCACGAGGGAACCGATCTGCAGGTGCTCGCCGCGGCTTGTGCACACCTGAAGCCCGCGGCGCTCCTCGCGCAGCTACGTGCCGCACCTGCCGGGCAGTACATCCGCAAGCTCTGTGCGATCTGGGAGGCGATTACCGGGCAACTCCTCGAGGATCTGCCGGCTGGAATCTCTGGATCCGTGGCGCTGCTCTTCGACCCCACACTCTACGTGACAGTCGAGGGGGCTAACCGCGACAAGCGCTGGGGCGTCGCCTTCAATGGCTTGGGGGACTGGGATTTTTGTCCGAGTGTGCGGCGCACCCCGCAGCTCGAGGCGTTGCTCAAAGCCGATCCTCTGGTGCAGGTGCGCGAGTTTTTAGATACCGTCCCGCCCGCACAGCTTGAGCGTGCGTTCGCTTGGGCGTATCTCGATGAGACCCGAAGCACCTTCGAAATCGAGGGCGAGCGACCAGCGGGCAACAAGCAGGAAGCCTTCGCCGCCGTGCTGCGGCAAGCCCATGCGCGCCAGACACTTGATGAGGAGCACTGGGTGGAGCTTCAAAATGCCACCGTCATGGGCAAACTTGGCCAGGAAGCCGCGTTTCGAACCTTCCAGAATCATTTGAGCAGCGGCGTGCCGGGCCCTCGCGGAGTCTCGTATCTGCCGCCACCACCCGTTCTCGTCCACTCGCTTCTTGCAAGCATCTCGAGGCTTGCCAATGTCGAAACCGCGCCGGGGATCGCACCGCTGGTGCGCGCAGCCCTCGCATCCTTTGGCTTTGTGTTCGCCCATCCGTTTGGCGATGGTAATGGACGGCTGTCGCGCTACCTTGCGCACTATGCACTGTGCCAGTCCGGCGCCCTGCCCGCAGGCTCCATCCTGCCGCTCTCCGCGGCGATGCGTCGCAATGAACTCAAGTATTTGCAGACGCTCAAGTCCTTCTCGGTGGCCGCGCGCGCGTTCTGGAAGGTGACTTGGCTCGATGGGGAGAATTTCGATTTTGAGTTTCAGGGTTCACCCTCGATGTACCGCTACTTCGATGCCACCCCATGCGTGAGCTTTCTGTACGAGATGGCGATCGAGGCCTTGCGCAAGGACTTGAAGGAGGAGGTCGCGTATCTTGGCTGCTACGATGAGGTCGTGCGGCGAGTCAATGACCGCTACGACATTCAAGGCTCGACGCTGGCGAATTTGATCCGCATGGCCTACCAGAACGGCGGAGTGTTCTCGAAGAATCGGCGCGAGCAATTTGCAGTTAAGGTCGAGACCGCGGCGCTCGACTTCATCGAGACGCAGATACAGGAATTAAACCCGCAGCTGACGCAACAGGCGACTTGAATCCAGCTGGCGAGCGGCAAGGCGGCCTTGACGCTGTCGAGTTCGGGGAGGCGGCCTGCGCGGCTGTCTCCCTCCGGGTCCGGCCCTGGCGAACTGTCAGCTCGCGCGACGGCGCGCGGCCATCAGGCCGAGGCCACCGAGCAGCAGCGCAAGGCCGCCGGCTGCCGAGGCCGGATCGATCTCCGGGGCCGCGACCGGGCTCGAGGCGTGCAATCCATGAAACTGACCGCCGTTCGGCGACCCGTTCGTGTCGCGGGATTGCCGCTCGCCGGAACGCTGCTGCAGGACGGTCTGGTTGTGGCCACCCGTCAGGTTCTGATTGTCGTGTGCGAAGGCTGCCGGCGCCGCAGCCAGCATCGACAGCGCGACCAGGGTCTTGGGCTTGAAGTTCATCGGCTGCTCATCCTTGTGTGCGAACTACCATGGACGAAGCTTCCTGCAGATGAGGCCACCGGCGCAAAGGGCAGCCGCCGAAACTGTGATAACCACTTCACATAGCCAATGAATATGTCAAATTCCCCGCCCCGACCGGGCTTCACCTGGGGGTTCAGACCCCGGGCACCGGGGGCAGATGACAAATAGTACGCCGGGGCTCAAGAATGATCGTTTGAGACACGGTGCGCGAGTCCCTATCTTGGGCGGCGGGTGATCACACCCGAACCTGAATGCAAGGAGTATCGCCATGCACATCATCAAGGCAGTCTTTACGGCGCTCGGCGCCGCGCTGGCGCGGGCCTGTGCCCTGGCGACCGGCGCCGATGCATCCCCTGCCGCCGGCCGGCGCATCAGGGCGGTTTTGTACGACGGCTATGTGGGTGCGTACGCAGAGTACTACCGCAACGAATACTCGCGCGAGGCGGCCCAGCGCTAGGCGGCGGCCCGCCGCGGGCAACGGTCGTTCAGAGCGGCAGCTTCATCCTGCGCAGCAGCGCGGTGTAGCGTGGGTCGCCGCGCAGCGATGCCAGCAACGGGTCCGTCTTCACGCTGACCAGGCCGCCGTCATGTTGCGCGTAGGCCCGGTCGAGCCACGCAAACGCCTGGTCGGTTTCGCCGCGCCAGGCGTAGATCGAGGCGATCTGGTAGGCCGCGGCGTAAGTCGCCACGCGGATGATCTGCTCCAGCGCCTGCTGCGACTCCTGCGGGTGATGCAGCGAATGCTGCGCAATCGCCACGATCATCTGGTCCCACATGGAATCGCTGCCGGGACGAGCCTCGGCGAGGGCCCGGTCAGGATGTCCCTCGAGCAGGTCCATGATCGCGAGATGGCCACGCGTGGGCGCAAGGTCCGGGACGATCGCCAGCGCCCGATGCGCGGCCTGCCGTGCTTCGGCGAGGTCCCCGGCAACGGTCAGGTCATCCGCCAGCGTACTCCAGCTTAGCGCCGACAGCGGATCGCGGCTGAGTCCCAACCGCAGCAGTGCGATGGCCTCCGGCACCCGCCCCTGGGCATCCGCGAGCGCGGCCCGGGACACCGGCGCGGCGTCCGGATCCAGCGCCACGACCCGCGCAAAGTCCTGCGCCGCACCCGCCCAGTCCCACAGGAACTCGGTGCGCAGGAAACCGCGGGTGGCAAATCCGGCGACACTGTCGGGTGCGAGTTCGATCGCGCGGTTCGCAGCCGCCAGTGCACGCTTGATCGCGGTCGGATCCCCGAGCTTGTCGCCGAGGTTGGACTCCGCAAAAGCAAGCCCGGAAAATGCCGCGGCATAACCGGAATCGAGGGAGATCGCCTTGTTGAAGGCCTCGAGCGCCTGACGGTCCCCCGCGGCCGTGAACAGATCCAGAAAGTGCCGGCCAAGCAGCACCTGGTTGTAGGCCTCGGGCACGCGGGTGCGCTCCGCAGCGTCAAGCTTCGACCCGGGCAGCGCAAGCTTCAGCGCCGCAACGACCCTGCCGGCGATCTCATCCTGAACCTTGAAGATGTCCTTCAGGTCCCGGTCGTAGGTCTCGCTCCACACGTTGTAGCCGTTGTCGGCGCGGATCAGTTCCGCGCGCACACGCAGCGTATTGCCCGCCTTGCGCACGGTTCCCTCGAGCAGGTAAGTGACGCCGAGCGCCTTCGCAATCTCCGCTACCGTCGTGTTCTGACCCTTGAAATGAAACGACGAGGCCCGCGCCGGCACATGCAGGTCCGGCACCTTGGTCAGCAGGTCGATCAGATCCTCGGACAGGCCGTCCGAAAAGTATTCCTGGTCCTTCTTCTCGGACAGGTCCGCAAAGGGCAGCACAGCGATCGACTTCTCGCTGACCGCCGCCCCCTGCCCGGCCGTCACCGTAACCGGACCCGTCACACCGGCAGCTGCCGCAGTCGCAGGCGCAGAGGCCGCCGGTGGTTCGGGCGGGCGCCTGGACAGCCAGAGTTTGTCCGCCGCGAGATAGCCGACCAGCAGCGCAACGCCGACTCCGATCAGTACCTGTGTCAGGCGTGGCCGCGATCCCGGGACCGGTGACGCCGCGACCGCAGCGGTCGCTGCGATCGCCTGACCTGGCGCGGGCACCGGAGCACGGATCGCCTCCAGCAGCTTCGGCACCGCCGCCTGGATCTGACCTCCCGGTGCCTCGACCCACTGCGATTCGCTGAGGAAATACTCGAGTGCAGGAGTCAGCGGCTCTGCATCGAGCCTGAGCGCAATGATCGGCCGATGTTTCGATGACGCACGCTCGATCTCCTTGCCGACGTGG